>FMJZ01004771.1_pt1 | contig 28912 bp, 21 predicted proteins | sample 1987881 | NCBI WGS metagenome assembly FMJZ01 (sample SAMEA4378227, study PRJEB15110) | soil metagenome | biome: soil; feature: Field; material: Soil | place: India | collected 2015-03-11 | depth 0 m
CTGGTGAAAATAAAGATAAGAGTATTGGAATCCAAAAGATAGAAATATTTGAAGTAAAGCTAGTTGGACGGTATGTATTCTTAAGGGTTGATAACATTGTTAATAATAAATGGATATTCTGGTAATGAAAATTAATAAAATAGATGATTTGAAAACCAAAATAAAGGAATTTTCTCGTTCCCTTGGGTTCTATAAAGTTGGTTTTGCCAAGGCAAAATCAGTCGGTACTGAAATTGACAATTATATCACTTGGCTTTCTAATGGGTACCATGCCTCTATGTCTTATTTAGAAACGAATTTGGATAAACGTAAGAACGTAGAACTAATCCTTCCAGGTGTTAGAACAGTAGTCGTTTTTGCACATTCATATTACACGAATGCTACCTACACAAACGATTTGTTCAAAGTTTCGAGATACGCATGGGGAACCGATTATCACGATGTTTTGAAAGAAAAGATAAAGAAAGTTGCTGAATTCATAAAAGAATATGTTCATGACTTTGAATATAAAATTTACGTGGATACTGGTCCAATTCTTGAAAAATTTTGGTTTGTCGAAGCCGGGCTTGGCTGGCAAGGCAAAAACAGCCTTGTGCTAAGCAAAGACCTAGGGTCATACTTCTTTATTGGTATCTTACTTTTGAGTATAGAAATTGAACCAGATTTAAAAATAAAAGAACACTGTGGAAGTTGTACAATGTGCATTCAAGCCTGCCCGACTGGTGCAATTGTCCACCCAAAAGTGTTAGATTCCCGGAAATGTATATCATTTTGGACTATTGAGAAAAAGAAAAATGAAAATATTCCAGAGAATTTAGATTTAAATGGTTGGATTTTCGGATGTGATATTTGTCAGGAGGTTTGTCCTTGGAACAAAAAGGCAAAATTGACTTCGGAAAAATCATTTTATCCTTTACGTTTTGGAACTAATTTAGATAAGAAATTTTTGGAAAATATGTCTTTCGACAATTTTCTGAGCTTTACAAAGAACTCACCTTTAAGGAGAGCAAAATTTGAGGGTTTAATCAAAAATTTTAAACATATTTTACAATACAATGAAACCAAATAAATTAATAACTGAAAAAAGTCCATATTTGCTTCAGCACGCCTATAATCCTGTTGATTGGTATCCATGGGGCGAAGAAGCCTTCGAAATTGCAAGTAAGCTGCAAAAACCAATATTTCTCTCTGTAGGGTATTCCTCTTGCCATTGGTGTCACGTTATGGAAAAGGAAAGCTTCAACGATCCTGAAACTGCAAATATTTTGAACGAGGTTTTTGTTTGTATTAAAGTGGATAGGGAAGAAAGACCCGATATAGATTCGTTTTATATGAAGGTTTGTCAGATGATGACTGGAAGCGGTGGTTGGCCTTTAACGATAATAATGACACCTGACAAGAAGCCTTTTTTTGCTGGAACTTATTTTCCCAGAGAATCTACAAATAGAAGGATTGGATTAAAAGACCTTGCTTTAAATGTCCAAAATGTTTGGTCTAATCGAAAAAGTGATGTAGAGTCTTCAGCGAATAATCTTTTGAATTATATTCGTGAAAACGAGGTTCATGGTAGTACAAGCCAATTTAGTGAGGGATATTTTGATGAAGCATTTAGGAGTTTGGAATTTGCTTTTGATAAAGTATACGGTGGGTTTGGGGGTGCCCCAAAGTTTCCAACTCCTCAAAATTTTCTTTTTTTGCTCGAGTATTACGCTTTGAAAAAGAAAAGCTATGCCTACGAAATGGTAGAAAAAACATTGAGCAAAATGCGTTTGGGTGGAATTTTTGACCAGATTGGTTTTGGTTATCATAGATATTCTACCGATTCTAGATGGATGGTACCTCATTTCGAAAAAATGCTTTACGACCAAGCAATGCTACTACTTGCATACGCACAAGCATATAAAATAAGTAAAAATAGCTTCTTCCTGGAAGTTGCAGATGAGATTGTTGATTATGTTTTTCGTGAGCTACTCTATAAAAACAAAGCTTTCTACTCAAGCGAAGATGCAGACAGTGAGGGGCTTGAGGGGAAATTTTATTTATATGATTTCAAAGAACTTAAACAGTTGATCCAATCTGATTTTGATTTGTTTCAGAAGATCTATAATGTAAATCCTTTGGGAAACTTTGAAGATCCCTTTGGTCATATTATGAACCAAAATATTTTGCATTTAAATAAAGATTTAGAGGAGATTGCAAGCGAAGAAGGTATTTCCTTAAATATTTTAAAAGAAAAAATAACAAATTGGAGAAAGATTTTATTTGACTATAGGGAAAAAAGGGTCAGACCTTTCAAAGATCAAAAATTGTTGACTGATTGGAATGGGCTTATGATTGCTGCTTTGGCCAATTATTTTTTTATTTCCAAAAGAAATGATGTTCTGGTGGTCTTGAGGAATTATTACAATTTTTTCAAAGAAAGATTATTAAAGAAGGATGGAACAATCTATCATGTTTTTGTAGAAAACGAAGGAAGAATTGATGGTTTTTTGAATGATTACGCTTTTTCGATCTTTGGTTTTTACGAAATGTTTTTAAACACAAAAGATTACGATAGTCTTTCACTTGCCTATAAATTGTTGAACAAAGCAATCGAGTTATTTTGGGATAATGAATCTGGTGCATTTCTCCTTTCATATAGGCATAATAGAGATTTAATAATAAATCCCAAAGAGTTTTTTGATGGAGCAATTCCTTCAGGAAATTCAGCAATGTTTTATGTTTTGCATCAATTTTTTTTAGTCACGGCAGATGAAAGTTACAACCGAATTTTGTATTCTTTAGAAAATAGTTTTGCGAACCTATGCGATAATAATCCTTTATCTTACAATTTTTTTAATTATAGCTTTATTAAAAAAATTTTTCAAAATTTAACGATTGTAATAACTTACGATGATGAAAAGGATACAGAATACAAAAAATATTTAGAATTTTTTGAAAAAGTTTCAATTCATGATATTTTTTTGGTATTTTTCAACCCGAGTAAACATTTAAATTGTGAATTTGTTTTTTGGAAAGATTATAGTGTTCGTAATGGCAAAACCACTGCATACTTGTGTAATAATTTCGCTTGCTACGAACCTATTACTAATTTTGATTTGTTTGTAAAAGAATTTAATAAAATGATTAATGGTACCTGAAAAGTTTATTAATCTTGTTATTGAAACAAAAGAAGAACTTGCCGAAAATCTTGTGGCTGTTTTAAGCCAATTCCCAATATTAGGTGTCGAGGAGCAAAACGATGTCTTAGTAGTTACTTTTAGAAAAACTGATTGGGAATTTCTTGAATATGATTTTTTTGTTGAGTGCCTTAAATTAGTCGACAAAGATGCCAAAATCTCTCGGATAGATGTTATAAACGAGAAAAACTGGAACGAAGAATGGGAAATGAATCTAACCCCGGTTACAGTTACGGATAATATTGCCATTGTACCCTCAACAAAAGTGAACTCAACGAGAAAACCTATTGAATTAATTATTGATCCTAAAATGTCCTTCGGAACTGGGCATCATTCAACTACTAAAATAATGATACAGTTAGCAGAAAAATATGTTAGACCTGAAAGTTTTTGGATTGATGTTGGTACCGGCACCGGAATACTAGCAATTCTTGCAAAAAAACTCGGTGCGAAAGAAGTTTTAGCCTTAGATAATAATATTTGGGCAATCGAAAACGCAACTGAAAACATTGTAAAAAATGGAATAAAAGAAGGGATTGACTTGATTGAATTAGATGTTGATACACACATATTTTTACCAGTTGCTGATGGTATTTTTGCAAATTTAAACTATGATTTAATCGTTCGCAACTTACGTAAGTTTTATTCTTCTGTGGTTTCAACCCAAGGAGTTGTTTTAGTTAGTGGAATTTTGCTTTATGATTACGATGATTTTGTGCACAATATCACTAATAATAATTTCGAAGTGGTTGATGTTTTGAGAGAATATGAATGGTTTGGTGCTGTTTTAACCCCCAAATATTAAAATGAGAATAGCGGGAATTGATTTAGGTACGAATACCATCTTGATGCTAATTGCTGATGGTTTATCCAATGGGACTATTATTCCTGTTGCAGATTATCACGCGATTGCAAGACTTGGGGAAGGTATTAATAAAACCTCTGAGATTTCCCCGCAAGCTTTGGATAGAGCAATTCAAATTTTACAAGATTATAAACTGAAAACAATTGAGCATAATGTCGAAAAAATCTTTTGTGTAGGGACCTCAGCATTGCGTGATGCAAAAAATTCCAGATGGGCCACCGAAAGAATTAGAAACGAAGTTGGTTTTTCCATAGATATTATATCTGGCGAATTAGAAGCTTTCCTAAGTTTTCTGGGTACCGTAGAAAATAAATCATACTCTGTTGTCTTGGATATTGGTGGCGGAAGCACCGAGATAATAATTGGAGAAAATGAGTCTATAACTTTTCGAAATTCTTTTAATTTTGGGGTAGTTAAACTAACTGAGAAATATATTACTGGTCATCCACCAAGCAAGGAAAACATTGATGCGGTTCAAAATGATGTTGAAAGAAAATTTGGAGAAATTGAGAAAAACCTTATTCAAGGATTGGTGTATGCGGTTGCGGGTACTCCAACCACTATTGCTCAAGTCGTTCAAGGTTTGAAAGAATATGATAGAACCAAGATTGATAATTTTATTTTGAAACTTGATGATATACTTTATGCACGAGATTTATTTTTTTCTATGAGTATTGAAGAAATTATCTCGAAACTTAATATTCCTCCACTACGTGCAGACGTTATAACCGCTGGAGTAATTATTCTCGAAACTTTTTGCAAATATTTCGGCATTGACAATATTATCGTTAGCGATAAGGGTTTAAGGTATGGTGTTGTTAAATACTTTGCAATGCGTTCTCAAGTGCCTACTTGAGCCATTATTATGATGATTTAATCAAAATCTGACGAATAATGTTTTCAATAGAATTAATTTTGTGAATAAACTCCACTAAATAAGTTGGGTTTAGAATTTATTTATGGTAAATTAAAATGCACCTTTAGCCATTAAAGAGCAAATACAAGAGACGTTAATCATGTCATCCACACTGCAACCACGGGACAAATCACAATAAGGCTTACTTAGACCTTGTACTATTGGGCCGATGGCTAATGCACCAGCAAGTCTTTCTGTTAGCTTGTATCCTATGTTACCGGAATCAAGATCAGGGAAAATCAAAACATTAGCCTTACCAGCAACAGGAGAACTTTTGCATTTACGCTCGCCAATTGATGGAACTAATGCTGCATCGGCTTGTAATTCTCCATCGATTTGCAATTCTGGAGCTTTATCTTTTGCAATCTTCGTTGCTTGGATTACTTTATCTACATGGGGATGTGTGGCGCTTCCTTTAGTAGAAAATGATAACATTGCCACATAAGGTGTTAATCCTGTAACTGCTTGAAAGTTTTTAGCAGATGTAATGGCTATATCGGCGAGTTGTTCGGCAGTTGGATCAGGGTTTACTGCACAATCAGCAAAGCAGAGTAATTTGTCCTGGAGGACCATAATAAAGTAACTGCTTACAATTGATATTTTAGGAGCAACGCCGACGGTGTAAATTGCAGATCGAATTATATCACCAGTGGAGGAAACATTACCGCCAACCACAACCTGAACTTGATTTGAATCGAGCAACATTCCAGCGAAATAAATTGGAAGTGAAACCAAATCTGCTGCTTGTTCAGGGGTCATTCCCTTTTCTTTTCTTTTTTGGAATAATCTAAAAGAGTAATCTTCAAAAAAAGGTGAAGACTTGGGCTCGATTATTTCAATGTTAGCAAGGTTAATTCCTTCAGATTTAGCAAGTTCAGAAATAGATTCTTGTTTCCCAATTAAAATTGGTTTACCAATTCCATTGTCAAGTACATAGCGGGCTGTCCTTAACGTTCGAACATCCTCTGAATCTGGATATGCAATACGAAAATTCAAGCCCTTTGCTTTTTCTCTTATTTCTTCGATAAAATTTCCGTTCATTATCTTTCCATTAAAATTTAAAAATTACCATATTCTTGGAACGTTTAAAACAACTCGCAAAGTGTCGCGAGCAATCAAAAGTTCTTCGTTTGTAGCTATAACGTGAACTTCAATTTTACTGTCTGGGGCAGAAATTTTAATTTCCTTTACTCCAACGGCCTTTTCATTTAATTCTTCGTCAAGTTTTATTCCAAAAAAATCGAGATTGAAAAGGGAGCGCCTTCGGATTTCAGGGGAATTTTCTCCAATGCCCCCAGTAAAGCAAATAGCATCACATCCATTAAGCTCTGCAAGGTATGCACCGATGTATTTTTTTATTCTATTGCAAAACATATTAATTGCAAGGCTCGCTCTTCTGTCTTTGTGTTCTTTTTCTTCCTCGAGAAGATCTCGCATATCGTTTGTTAAGCCAGAAATTCCAAGCAGTCCCGAGCGTTTATTTAAAACATTGAAAACTTCTTCCATTGACGAGCCTTCGTTATGGACAAGGAATTCGATAATTGCAGGATCAATATCTCCAGAACGGGTTCCCATAACGAGTCCTTCCAAGGGGGTCATTCCCATAGATGTATCATAAGAAAAACCATTTTTAATTGCACAAGCAGAACAACCATTCCCAAGGTGTAAGGTGATAATATTAACTTGTTCCCTTTCAATTCCTTTCAGTTTTCGATATCGATAAGCAACGTACCTATGCGACGTTCCATGGAATCCATATTTCCTGATCTTGAACCTTCTATAAAGTTGGTAGGGTATTGCATAGAGATAATTCTCCTCGGGAAGTGTTGAATGGAAAGCAGTATCAAAAACACCGACTTGTGGAATTCCAGGAAACACTTCTCGTGCAGCGTAAACACCTTTGAGATTAGGAGGATTGTGCAATGGAGCCAAAGGAATACATTCTTCGATTTGGTCGATAATATGGTCATCAATCAGAACTGATTTTTTTAACCTCTCACCCCCATGGACTAAACGATGACCAACAGCATGGATATCCGATAAATCAGATACACCTTCAAGTTTGGTGTCGGGATTTGTTATCCATTTTAAAACAAAGTTCAATGCAGATTTGTGGTCGCGAATTGGCTCTGCAGTTCGAAAAGGAAGCTGTCCAGTTGCTTGCAATGTTATGATTGCTTGGCTACCTATTCTTTCAATATAGCCTTTTGCCAGCATTTTGTCTTGATCGTTTTTAATTGCTTCCAAATCAGTTTGTATGATTTGGAATTTTAAAGATGAACTACCACAATTCAATACTAAAACATTCATTTTCGCCTCAAAAACAAAAAGCAAAATTGCAAATAATATATCAATTTTATTTTAAATACTTCCTTTTCTATTTTCTTTTGTTGCTACTGGGCTTTTTTCCCAATTTGGAAAAATTAATTAAACCAATGCAAAGCCATTTTGCCAATGCGTCTCTATTGCTTTTGTCAATAAATCTGTATTGATTGTTTCTATTTTTAATGTTTCCAAGTTCTATATATACTGTTGGAGGTAGTGAATTTTTGAGCATGTAAAGATTTCTTGTTTCTACAGTACCGCTATACCCTCGTCCGGGTTGATATTTTTTGTATTTTTCTGCGAATGTAGACTGTAAAGTTTCTGCAATAATTTTGCTCGTGGGATTATTTTCTTGAAAATAATAAAAGACATCGACTTTTTCTTCTTCTGAACGTGAATCAAGATGAATATTTATTGATATGTGTTTTTTCCGTTTATTGTTTTTTTCTTTTAGATAGAGTTCGTTGAGTATTTTAACACAAACTTCCAATCTTTCTTTCTGAGCCAGGGGGATTGTGACCCCACCATAGAATACTTCTCTATTGCTTGTTTGAAGGAATTTATCATCTCGGATGCCATCGAGAGTGTCAATTGTAATCATATACACTTTTGCACCATTTTCCTCCAAGTACTTTGCCAGCCTGAGAGTTATATCGTATGCATATTCATCTTCGTGAAGTTCTTTATCATCGAAATATCCAATTGCGCCAGGGTCGGGTCCACCGTGTCCACTAACGAGATAGAAAACATAATCACCAAGAAGGTGGGTTTTGCGAATTGTTTTTTTGTGTTGTAAACTATAGTAAGGAGCAAAGAGTTTTTTATTAATTATTGAAGTTGGTTTTGGTTCCTTAGATTTAACTTTAGAAAATAACTGATTATTTGTTGGGGTTAACTTTTCTTTTAACAAATATGTTGGCACCCAAATTTCCTTGGGATTCTTTTTTAACCCTTTAGAAAAAGCAAATGAATTATACTCTTTTATTTTTTCATTTATGATTTTTATTGAGTCATCTTTGTAATTTTGTTCCATAAATTTCAAAATGTTATCCTCGTTAAGGACCAAAATTGGAAGTTTGTATTTAAGACCTATAATTAATTTAAAGTCCTGATTTGTTTTTTCTTTATTTAATTCGATAAAATTTGTGAGATTCCAGTTAGAATAAGGCAAAAGATAGCTTCTGAAAATTTTTTCAATTCTATCACCTTTTTTTGCTTTGAATTCAACATATTGGTGGGAAGTTTTAGAGTTTAGGTAATTTTCGGGAACCCAAAGAAAAAGTAAAATAAAGATTAGATACTTTACCATTCTTTTTTTCTCAATTCTTTCTGAAGACTTTCTAAAAATGACAGGGCTTGCATGGGGGTCATATTGTTCAAATCTAACCCTAAGATTTTTTCTTTTAAAACTTCGCTGTTAAATTCGAAAATAGCCATTTGCCTCACCTCTACTTCTCTTTCAATTGACTTTACTTTTTTGAATCTTGGCTTGTTAATTTTGATGATTTCTTCTTGAGCGGAAGTTCCCGATTCGAGGATTTTCAATATTTCTTTAGCTCGAAGAATGATTTCATTTGGAATACCAGCCATTTGAGCAACGAATATTCCAAAAGAGTGATCGCTATGGCCGCGTTTTAATTTGTGCGTGAAGATTACGTTGTCGTCTTTCTCCACTACTTCGACGCAGTAATTTACAATGTTTTCGTATTTGTGCTCAAGTTCGTTAAGTTCGTGGTAGTGCGTTGCAAAGAGGGTTTTTGCACCGATGTGATTGTGGATGTATTCGGCTATTGCCCAGGCAATTGAGATACCGTCGAAGGTTGCTGTTCCTCTTCCGACTTCATCCAGCAAGATTAGACTTCTGCTTGTGGAATTATTTAGAATATTAGCACTTTCTTGCATTTCAATTAAGAAGGTGCTTTCACCTTGGAAAATATTATCTTGAGCACCTACACGAGTGAATATCCTATCTACAAGTCCAATCTTTGCGTAATCGGCAGGTACGAATGACCCTATTTGGGCAAGAAGCACAATTAAGCCAACTTGGCGAAGATAACAAGATTTACCGCTCATATTTGGTCCAGTAATGATATGGATAATAGAAGATTTATCCATAAACGTGGAATTTGGTGTAAATATATCGCCAATTGGTAACCTCTTTTCAACAACTGGGTGCCTACCATTTTTAATTTCTAAATCGAAATTGTTAGAAATAATTGGTTTGCAATAATTATTTTCTTTTGCAATTTTTGCAAAATTGGCGTAGCAATCTATTTCTGCAATAATTTGGGCAACTTTTTGTAATTGTTCAACATATTTGGAAATTTCAAATAAAATTTGCTGAAATATTTTTGATTCTAATTCTTGAATCTCTAATTCAATGTTTAGAATCTTTGTTTCGAGTTCTTTGAGTTTTGGAGTTGTATATCTTTCTGCGTTTGTCAGAGTTTGCTTACGTTCAAAATATTTGGGAACCTTATTTGAATGGGTTTTCGTAACCTCGATGTAATATCCAAAAACATTATTAAACCCAATTTTTAAGTTTGGGATGTTAGTTCTGTTCCTTTCTTCATCTTGATACTCTTTTAATAATTTTTTACTGTTATTTGCAAAATCAATTAATTTGTCGAATTCGATGTTGTAACCTTTTTTTATAACATCGCCAGAACCAATAATATTGGACGCATCTTCGCGAATGGAGTTTTGAATAGTTTTGCAAATCTCATCGAAAGAGAAAAGTTGCTGTGCTAATTGTTGCAACAACTCGCTTCTTGTCTCTGTTAAGATAGTCTTAATATAGGAAATCGTATCCAGGGACCTTTTAAGCGCAAGGACATCTCGTGGAATTGCTCTGTTGCTACAAATTTTAGAAGTAAGCCTTTCAATATCTGAAATTTCTTTTAAGTAGGTTTGGATTTTATTTCTCAACGTCTCGTTTTCAAAAAAGGTACTTACAAGATTTAATCTTTTCTCGATTTTATCGAGCTTGATTAAAGGTTGACTAATCCATCGTTTAAGGCATCTTGCCCCCATTGGTGTTAAAGTGCGATCTATAACTGAAAAAAGTCCACCCTCGAAATTATTGTCGAGTGATGAGTAAATTTCTAAATTCCTTCGGGTGGACAAATCCAATAGCATATGATCGGATGCATTAAAGAGCTGGATTTTAATAATTTGCGTTAAATAAGATGGTTGGGTTTGCTTAATTTGATATAAAAGAGCCCCAGCAGCAATTATGGCATTTTCGAGATATTCTACTCCGTATCCTTTTAAAGTTGTGGTTTTAAAATGTGCAAGTAAAGCTTCTCTTGAAAAAGTTTCATCAAAAATCCAAGGTTCGAGTTTGTTAATAATTCCTTTGAACCCACATTCCTGGAAAAAATTTTGGAAAAATGCTTTTTGGCTTTTTGAAATAATTACTTCCTTGAAAGCATATGTTTCAAAAAATTCTTTGAGTTGTTCAATTTGAATTTCGGTTAAGTAAAATTCTCCAGTAGAAACATCAGCAAATGCAAGACCAGCCACTTTATTCTTCTGATGCACCGAGTTAGTTATGTACAAGGAGCAGACGAAATTGTTGGAACGTTCGCTAAGTAATTTATCGTTTAAAGCTATTCCGGGGGTCACTACTTCTATTACTTCTCGTTTTACAATACCTTTAGCTTTTTTTGGGTCCTCGACTTGTTCACATATAGCAACCTTATATCCAGCATTGACTAGTTTGGGAAGATAGTTTTCTAGTTGGTGGAATGGAAAACCAGCAAGAGGAACGTCCCCCGCAGCGCCATTGTTTCTTTTTGTTAAAATAATATTGCAAACTTTTGAAGTAATTTCAGCATCTTCGAAAAAAGTTTCGTAAAAGTCCCCAATTCTATAAAGCATGATATAGTCGGAATATTTACTTTTTATTTGAAGGTACTGTTGTATTAGGGGTGTATTAATTTCTTTCATTTAAAAATTATAATTTTAACCTACAAATTTATGAATAATGGTGAAATTGATAAGATTATAGATTAACTTCTTTTCTACTTGGTAGTTAAGAAAAAATTAAGGAAATTTACCAAAATTATTTGTAACTTTGTAGTTTTTGTTAACAAACATTGGTTAATCATGGGAAAGAAAAAAGAAAAAGAAACTAGTAAGTATGTTTATTTTTTTGGTGGTGGAAAGGCGGAAGGCAACGCTCAAATGAAAGACTTACTTGGTGGAAAAGGTGCAAATCTTGCCGAGATGACTAATATAGGTTTGCCAGTTCCTCCTGGCTTTACAATTACCACTGAAGTTTGCAGATATTATTATGAAAACGACAAAACATATCCCAAAGGGCTGTACGAACAAGTAAGAAAGGCTTTGGAAAATGTTGAAAAAGAAATGGGAGCAAAGTTTGGTGACCCCGAAAATCCACTTTTATTGTCTGTTCGCTCTGGTGCAAGAAGTTCGATGCCTGGCATGATGGATACGGTTTTAAATTTAGGCTTGAATGATGTTACTGTGCAAGGTTTGATTAAACAATCGGGAAACCCGCGTTTTGCTTATGATGCATATCGTAGGTTTGTATCGATGTACGGCGATGTTGTGCTAGGCTTGAAACCCCAAACCAAAGATGATATAGATCCATTCGAAGAAATCCTTGAAAAAAAGAAAGAGGAGAAGGGGGTTCATTATGATGTTGAATTAGATGTGGAAGCGCTTAAGGAGCTTGTTGTTGAATTTAAACAAGCGATAAAAGATAGACTTGGAATAGATTTTCCAGAGGATCCAGAAGAACAACTCTGGGGTGCAATTGGAGCAGTATTTAGTTCTTGGAACAATCAACGGGCAGTTGTATACCGAAAACTAAATAACATTCCGGATTGGTGGGGAACTGCTGTTAATGTTCAAGCAATGGTCTTTGGTAATCTTGGAGAAGATAGTGGTACAGGTGTAGCCTTTACTCGTGATCCAGCCACTGGAGAAAATAAACTCTACGGTGAATTTTTGATGAATGCACAAGGTGAAGATGTTGTAGCGGGAATAAGAACGCCTTTACCTATTGAACAATTGAAAGAGCGTGATTCAAAGTCTTTTAATGAGTTACTTAAAATTCGTGATATCCTTGAAAACCACTACCGTGAAATGCAAGATATAGAATTCACCATCCAAAAGGGAAAACTTTACATGCTTCAGTGTAGAGCTGGTAAAAGGACAGCCTTTGCTGCAATGAAGATTGCTGTGGATATGGTGAATGAAGGCTTGATTAAACCCAAACAAGCCCTTTTAAGAATTGAACCCGACCAATTAAATCAATTGCTTCGACCTATTTTTGATTCCGAAGAAAAGAAAAAGGCTTTGGAGAATAAACAATTAATCGCTAAAGGATTAAATGCTGGGCCCGGTGCCGCCACAGGAAGAATTGTCTTTAACGCAGAAGATGCAGTTGAATGGGTGAAACGCGGAGAGAAGGTAATCCTTGTCCGTATCGAAACTTCTCCGGAAGATATTGCCGGTATGAATGCTGCTGAAGGAATTCTGACTTCCCGCGGTGGAATGACTTCACACGCTGCTTTGGTAGCTCGACAGATGGGAAAGGTATGTGTTGCTGGATGTGGTGCTTTAGTGATTGATTACAAAGCCCGCGAAATGAGAGTCGAAGGGAAAGATGTGGTTTTAAAGGAAGGAGATTTCATTTCTATAGATGGCTCAACCGGAGAAGTTTTTCAAGGAAAAATTGAGACGAGACCAAGTGAAGTTATTCAAGTATTATTAGATAAAACTCTTGCACCCGAACAGGCACCTACTTATAAAATATTCGAGCAAATAATGAAGTGGGCAGATAAATATCGTAAACTTAAAGTAAGAACAAATGCAGACCAACCTGATCAAGCAAGAAATGCTGTTGCTTTTGGCGCAGAAGGTATTGGTTTGTGCCGTACAGAGCATATGTTCTTTGGTGAAGGAAAAATTGGCCCTATGAGAGAAATGATATTAGCAGATACCCCAGAAGAACGAAAAAATGCACTCAAGAAGCTTTTACCACTTCAGCGGCAAGATTTTGAAGGAATTTTTATTGCGATGGATGGTATGCCTGTTACAATTAGGACACTTGATCCTCCTTTGCATGAATTCCTTCCACACGACGAAGCAGGTCAAAGGGAAATTGCAAAAATGTTGAATATTCCATTGCAAAAAGTAAAGGAAAGAATAGAATCCCTTAAGGAATTTAACCCAATGCTAGGTTTTCGCGGTTGTCGTTTGGGGATTTTTTATCCAGAAATCACGGAAATGCAAGCCCGAGCAATTTTTGAAGCGACGGTAAATGTAATTAAACAAGGATTTAAGCCATTTCCAGAGATAATGATTCCACTCGTTGGTCATTTTAAAGAGCTAAAGAATCAAGAGGAGATTGTGCGTCGCGTTGCTAATGAAGTTATGGATGAATCTGGGATTAAATTTGAATACCTTGTAGGAACGATGATAGAAATTCCGCGTGGTGCAATTACTGCTAGGGAAATCGCCGAGGTTGCTGAATTTTTCTCTTTTGGAACAAATGACCTAACTCAAACAACACTTGGGGTGAGCCGAGATGATGCAGGAAGGTTTTTGCAATATTACGTTGAAATAGAAATTTACAAACGCGATCCGTTTGAAACAATTGACCAAGATGGAGTTGGGTTTTTGATGGAACATGCTGTTAAGGAAGGACGAAAGACACGAAAGAAACTTAAAGTCGGTATTTGTGGTGAACATGGTGGAGAACCTGCCTCGGTGGAATTCTGTCACAAAATTGGTCTCGATTATGTATCCTGCTCTCCTTTCCGTGTTCCAATTGCACGACTTGCGGCTGCTCGTGCTGCTATTATGGAGAAAATGCAAGAAAAAGGAAAGAAAAATAAGAAATAAAATTAGGAAATTAGTCTAGTAAAAGCAAGGGGTACCCCCTTGCTTTTTTTTTAAAAAAATTATCGACACAATACATTATACTTAATACATAACAGCAACTTTTAAATAATCTGGCTTTTTTGACTAAAGTTTTTCAAAATTTCATTTTAGAAGTTTAAAATTTTGATTCGATTTTATAAATTTGCTTTTTGTTTAATAATCATCGAGGTAAAAATGCTGCAAAGAATGTTCTTACTTATAATACTATCAATTTTTGTTGTTTCTTGTGGTGGTAAAAAGGAAAGCGAAGTTAAAAAACTTACCGAAGCGGAGGAACAGGAACTTTTAACCAAAGCAAGTAATATTTTCGGTGTTCTTCCAAATAAAATGCCCGGGAGCGAAAATGATACACCAGAATTAATCGAATTAGGAAAAAAATTGTACTTTGAAACTAAACTTTCTGTTAATAATACCATGTCGTGCAACACATGCCATGACATTAACAACATGGCAGGTGTGGACAATAAACCGCTATCACCAGGGGCTTTGCCAAATACCATTGGTACACGCAACACACCTACTGTTTTTAATGCAGGATTCCAATTTGCTCAATTTTGGGATGGGAGGTCTCCCGATTTGAAAGACCAGGCAAAAGGCCCAATATTAAATCCGGTTGAAATGGCAATGCCAAATGAAAAGGAAGTTGAAAAGGTAATTTCTTCTATACCTGAATATCAAGAAATGTTCAAGAAAGCTTATCCAAACGATAAAAAACCAATAACCTTCGACAATATTGCTCATTCCATTGCTGCGTTCGAAAGAACCCTTGTATCCAAGTCACGCTATGATGAATGGATTACCGGTAACAAAACTGCTCTTACAGATGAAGAAAAAGTTGGGTTAAAGAACTTTATAGAAGTTGGTTGCATCACTTGCCATACTGGTCCCCTTTTTGGTGGAAATATGTTTCAGAAGATGGGGTTGGTTAAACCTTACTATAACACGAAAGATTTAGGAAGGTACGACGTTACTAAACAAGAATCCGATAAATTTATGTTTAAAGTTGCTATGTTAAGAAATGTTGAGTTAACATTTCCGTATTTTCACGATGGCACTGCAACAACACTTGAAGAAGCAGTAAAAATTATGGCAGAGATAAATCTTGGGAAACAATTAACTGATGAGCAACTAAAAACAATCGTTGCATTTTTGAAGTCCTTAACTGATCCAAGCTTGGTTAAAAAGGTTGCTGCGAAGTAAATTTTTCCATGGAGGTTTTCCTTATTTTAGATTTATCTTTTTTACTTGTTGCTTTTATTTATTTTAGATAATTTTGACTTTTTGTTAAACAATAAATTTATTGGTATGTTTAGTTTAGAAGATGAATACAGTAAAAATTATCCTTCGTACTTTGCTAGCAGTAGAAACGATGATTTCGACAGTTTAGAAAACTTTTATGAAGAAGATGATTTTCCTGAAGAACAATTGTTCGACGACGAAGATCTTGCTAATTTAGAGGAAATTGATGAAGACCAGCTTTTTAAAAGAGACAAAAGTGACCTTGAAGATGCTGAAATTGACAATGATTTGTTAGAAGATGACTTGTTAACCGACGAAAATATCGAAGACATCATTGATGATGATATAGGTGAAGATTTCGAAGATGATTTTGATTTTGACCGATGATTTCTGATGAAAGTCATCGTTGGTAAGTATGGTTATTATGATTATGCCAGTGTATTAGAAAGCAATATTTTTTGCTTAAAATTTGAAGGTAAAAACAATTTATTTAAATACTTCCGTGAGGTATCTAATAGCGAAGTTAAAAGTTCTATTTTTTCTTCTAAAACTATTGATAATATACTAATACAACCTTCAGAGCCATTAAATTGGGATTTCCCCAAAACCTTTTTGATGGTCGAATTCAAAGAAGCCATTTCGCTTCTACCAGAAAGTGAATTAAATGGTTTTGTAGAAATTCCCATTTCTGTTGCTGTGATAATTAATGTTTCCCGAAAAAGTATACCTATCGACCTTTTTCGAATTACACCTTTGAAATTTGCGTTGTATGGAAATCCACACAATGGTATTATTTGTCACTATTGGAAGTCCGAGTTTTATTTTAATCCTTTCACTCCTAAAATATTCGAGACCTGCTTGCTCGAAATTGGGTTACAAAACCAATCTTCGTCTTTAATTAAATTAACCAAACTCGTATTTGATTTTGCTTACATTCAGATTTTTTTTAATGAAAGTTTGGCTAAAGCAAGTTCCAAAGTCAAAATTCAATCGGAATCCTATTGTGAGACTGAATTTGTTAAACCAATAGAGATTGACAACTTTCAACAAAGTCTCGACCTAATTCCAACAAAATTTTTATCCAGTTCTAAATTTGTTATGCTTAATGGATTATGAAATTTTTTGATTTTTTTACACCCGAGAGGATAATAGAGATTTTAGGAATACTATTTGTATTTATTTTATCTCTTTTCCTTATTAATTTAATTCTTAAAAGAATAAAATTTGTTTTAAGGGATAAGGTTTCATTTCAAACACTCACAATTTTAAGTAAGTTCATTGTTTGGGGATTTGTTGTAACATATCTTTTCGTAGTTCTTTTATATTTTGGTGTAAAAATTACTGGAGTTTTGGCGTTAGGTGGCTTTCTCTCGATTATTATTGGTTTAGCAACTCAGAAAGTCGTTGGTAATGTTATAGCTGGTTTATTTTTAATTATTGAAAGACCTATTAAGCTAGGGCAATCTGTAAAAGTTGGGAGTATTTCTGGTTTTGTTGAAGAAATTAGATTTCTGTCTACGATAATTCGCTCTTTCGAAGGTGAATTTGTTCGTATACCAAATGAGCAGGTTTACACTTCGGTCATTGTCAATCTAATGGAAAATGTAGCAAGAAGAATTGATTACTTGTTCGATATTCGTTATTCAGATGAATACAACAAAGCTAGAGAAGTTATTACGAATCTTTTGAACAAAGAGCCAAATGTGTTGGCAATACCGCAGCCAGAAGTCTTTGTTGAAGAATTGGCCCTCAACAGTGTTAGACTTCACATTCGTTTTTGGTGCCCCACAGAAAAATGGTACACCACAAAAAATAATTTACTTTCTGATATCAGAAAAGAACTTGAAATGAATGGGATAAAAGTTCCATTCCCACAATTGGAAGTCAAAATTCGTAATTTAGGAGAATTTGATAAACTTTAGAGTTCTAGTAAATCCATTACAAGTTGAAATTCTGACGAAATATAATCCATCAAGAATATTATCTAAATATATTTTCTCGTACTGTGAGTTTGAATGTTGATTTGCTAAATTATATCTTAGCAAGACCTCTCCAAAAATATTAATTATTTCGAGGTTCACAGAACAAGTTGGAAAATCTAAAAGTTGAATATATAGAATATTTGAATTTTGAAGAATGGTTGGGAAAATCCTAACTTTATCTGAAAATGTAAATTCTTGATTATTCAATATTGAATTTTCCAAAAGGAAAATATTTTTTGTGGTATCACCTATTTTAATTTTATAGTACTTATCAACATAAAATGGTTTTCTTCGTTCTTTGCCATCCTTTGTTTTTACAACAACGTAAAAGTTAAAAAGGTTGCCAAAAGAGAAACTATACAAATCGAAGAAGTATTCATCAGTCCAGGAAATTGGAACCAAATAATCTGAAATAAAATTATTTTCTTGTTCGTATTTATAATAAATTTTCGCAGATTCTATTTCATTTTTATTTTTGATTTTGAAAACTATTCTTTGTCTTCCATTGGAATGGAATGAAATTGGTGGTGAAATAATAACGTCGTAATCCAAGGCTGCAGTATAAAAGTCAACTAAACCAAATCCCCAGGAATTGTCCGGATCGTCTTTACGTGAAGCATTTCTCCTCAATAGGCTTAATATGGTGTCTGGGCCCAATTCTTCGAATGCGGTCAAAAGAAGCGAAATTCCCCCTGCAAAAATCGGCGCCGCAACCGAAGTACCGCTTCCATACATTATGGTATCGAAAGGAAATGGTGGAGACGAAACCACAAAGTTGCCCTGAGCCACAAAGTCAGGTTTTATTCTTCCGTCGAAAGTTGGACCTCGTGACGAAAACTTAAGGACAGAATCGCCAGTGGGATTAACTGCGCCAATAGCAATTTCGCCAAGCGACTCGGCTGGAGCTTGTATTGTCGATTCATTAGGTCCTTTGTTCCCTGCTGAAGCAACCATTGTTATACCGATTTTTTTTGCTCGGTTAGTGTAAGCCGAAACAAGAGTAGTTCTTCCATCAAGATCTTTAAAATCGTAACTTGTCTCTGTTGAATCAAAATAAAAGTAACCTAAAGATGATGAAATAATATCAACTCCGATTGAGTCCATCCATTCAATAGCAGATGCGAAGCAATCTTCTTCAAAATGAGATTCTTTTCTGATATCTTCTGTTTTTGCAAGCAAAAAAGTTGCAAAAGGGGATGCACCAAAAAGGTATCCATTCTTAATCCCAGATATTATGGAAAATACCAATGTCCCATGATTGTCTTGGATATTGGTATCGAGTTCATCATTCTCAGTATTTGGGTCTTGATTTAGAAAATCAAATTCTGCAAGCACGTTTGCATGTTGGAAGATCCTATTCTGTTTCCACCGGAAGCCCGTATCTAATATGCCTAGGTAAACACTATCTCCAAGCAAACCCAAAGTTTGCAACTTATCCAAAGAAAGCATTTTCAATTGGTTTCTGCTTTCTCCATATCTATCTTCGGTAAATTGGGGATTTAAGAGTAATTTGCTAATGTTAAGAGGATAATTATAATTGCTTATTTTGCTTGTAAATTCTTTGGGGACAATTTCTCTTATAGTTTGTACTTGATTTACGAATTTGAAATTTTTAATTTGTGCAATTTGAGTCGGAGTTGCTTCGATTACAACATAGTTCAACCATTTTAATTTTAGTAATATTTTACATCCAGTCTTGGCTATCTGGTCTAAATATGGTTGGTGTAGCGGAGCGTCTTCGATGGTGACAAATGAATCCCTTGGGAAAATTTTTAATCTTCGAAATATTGATTTTTCAGAAAGTGATTTTGCTGCCAAATTGAAAAGAGTGCTTCCACGATAGAATTCATTTGAACCTTTATCTTTGAAAAAAACTCTGTACTTTTCACTAAAAGAACCGTTTTGTACTAAAAGTAAAAAAATTAAAATAAATAACAAATTCATTTGACTTTAATACTTAAAAACTTGCAATTTAAAAATTGAAAAAGGATTTTTTGCAATGCCGTTAGTTTTAATTACAGGTAGTGGAAGGAGAATTGGTAAGGGGCTTGCTTTTGAATTTGCACGGAAAGGTTGGGATATTTTAATTCACTTTAATTCTTCAAAGGAAAGCGTAGAAGAGGCAAAACATTACATTACTAAAAATTTTGGTGTCAAAGTTTATGCACTTTCTTGCGATTTAAGCCAAATTCAACATTCTATGCAAGAATTTGAATGTTTTTTTAAAGAAGTAGGGGTACCAAATGTTTTAGTCAACAATGCAGCAATTTTCCCCGAAAAAAGGTCCTTGGAAGAATTAGATGAATGGATTTGGGATCGGACATTAACGATTAATTTGAAAGCATATTTATTCGTTTCTAAAATTTTTTCAAAGTACGCAAAAGATGGTGCAAGAATTATCAATATCGGCTCTTTAGGTGGAATTGAAACTTGGAGGTGGCGAATTCCTTATAATATTTCCAAAGCTGGTGTCATTCAATTGACTAGATCGTTGGCAAAAGAACTAGCCCCAAAAATATCGGTGAATTGTGTTAATCCTGGTTCTATTTTCTTACCATACGAACCTAACAACATTGATGCACCGATCGTTCCTATTGAAAGAATACCAATGCAAAGATATGGAACTATAATGGACCTTTTCGATGCAGTTTATTTTTTTGCAACATGTAGCCAGTTTATTACAGGTCAAATCCTTAACGTAGATGGTGGATATCATTTAGATAGATTTTAGTCTAAACTTATTATCCCACTTGCTATCTTTTGAAGTATTTCGGGGTAGAGCTTATGCTCTTGTTCCAAAACTCTTTGTGCAAGTGTATCTATTGTATCATCTGGAAACACAGGCACAACCTTTTGTCCAAGTATTTTTCCATGGTCGTATATTTCATCTACTAAATGGACTGTACAACCACTTTCTTTTTCACCAGATTTAAGTACTGCCTCGTGGACAAATTTGCCATACATTCCTTTACCACCATATTTGGGAAGTAGTGCGGGATGTATGTTTAATACTCGATTTTTGAAGTGATTTAACACCCTTGGTCCAATTTTCTTCATATATCCAGCTAAACAAATAATATTTGCATTATGTTTAATCAATGTATCAAGTATCGCTTGGTCTAACTCATCCTCGTTTTGAAATTGTTTGATGCTGATGTGATAAGCTGGGATACCTTCGCTCTTGGCTCTTTCTAAAGCGAAAGCGTTCGAATTATTGGAAATTACAACTACAGGGACTGCATCAAGTTTCCCATTCTTGATACAATCGATTATTGCTTGCATATTGCTTCCATTGTGAGAAGCCAGAAAACCAATTTTTAATTTTTCCATTTTTTAAGTAAATAACAAATCAAAAATAATATAAATTATTGCTTAGGTTATGATTAATTTTGTCCTTTGTTTCAATTAAACTGAAAAGAAAAATGAAGAGAATTTTAATAATTTTCGTTTTGCTAGCTAATTGTTTCGCTTTAACCTTTTCTCAACCGAAGATGAACCCGATCCTTGATTCAATACTTCGTACAATGCCCCCGGAAAAAGTTCCATTTGTCCCGCCTTTTCTTATGAATTACGATTTTCAGAAAGTTCAAGAAATGACAAGGGAAGAGTTGCTTGAATTATTCAATCTTAAATTTAACAAATTTATCATCGATTCTGGGTGGAAATATTTCCGTTTTGAGCCGTTATTTATTTATTATGGCAATACAAATATTTCACCAGAGTTACTACTTTCTTTAAAAAGAGTTGGTAATCCCAAATTGTCACCTGATGGCAAACATCTTCTTTATCTTGTCGAGAATCCGAATATCAATGATAATTTTATTGAGAGAGATATATTTTTATTGAATTTGGAAACGGGGGAAAGGCAAAATCTAACAAATGATCCACAATACTCTGAAAGTGATTACCAATGGGATAATTCTGGTCATTTCGTTTACTTTATTTCAAACTCAAAAGGCAAACAGCAAATATTCAAAATAGATATTAAAACTAAGGAAAAAAAACAAATAACATACTTTGAGAATGACGTAACAAGTTTCAAACTTTCTCCAGACGGCAAAAAGATTGCTTTTACAATGGATGTAAAAGTGTTTGAAACTGCAGCAGATAAATATCCATATTTAAATAAATCGAAAGTAAGGATTTACAGCCATCTTCCCGTTCGTCACTGGGATAGCTGGGAAGACGAATATAAATCACATTTGTTTATTATTTCGGTTGAAGGGGGCACACCAATTGATATAATGCCAGAGGAACCTTTCGATGTTCCAGATCCACCATTTGGAGGCTCGGAGCAATATTCCTGGTCCCCAGATTCTAAGGAATTGGCTTACACTTGCAAAAAAGATAAAAACTATGCTTTAAGTACAAATACAGACATTTTCATTTACAATTTAGAAACAAAAAAAACAATGAATATTACTCAAGGAATGCCGGGTTACGACAGAAACCCACAGTATTCACCCGATGGTAAATGGATTGCATTTACAAGTATGAAAAGAGCTGGTTTTGAAAGCGATAGAATCCGTTTGATGCTTTATAGTTGTTTGGACAAAAAGGTTTCTGAATTGTCATGGAAATTAGACCAATGGGTAGGCGATTTTGTTTGGCATCCAAACAGTAAAAAAATTTATTTCACGGCAGAGGATGGAGCAACCGTACAAATTTATGAGATAGACATTAGCGATGGCTTTTGGAAAATTCTTACAAAAGGAAGATACAATTGTGATGGGGGGCTAGATATTTCTCCCAATGGAGAAAAATTGTATTTCGGCAGAAGAAATATGCTGCGCCCGTTTGAAATTTTTTCTGCAAGTACAATTACACCTGAAGTTCCCATTTTTCAACACACTTTCGAAAACGAAGAATTATATCGTGATATCAAGCCAATTAGAATAGAAGAGTTTTGGATTAAAAGCAAAGATAAAAAGAACTTTCATACTTGGGTTCTTTTTCCCCCTGATTTCGATTCAACTAAAAAATACCCGATGATTGTTTATTGTCAGGGTGGTCCTCAATCTACAATTAGTCAATATTTTAGTTATCGATGGAATTTGTTTCTTTTCGCATCGCAAGGATACATTGTAGTTGCTCCCAATAGGCGGGGTGTGCCTGGTTTTGGACAGGAATGGGTTGATGCAATTAGTAAGGATTGGTCTGGGAAACCGATTGATGATATTTTAGCAGCAACAGATTCCATTAGTAAACTTCCTTTTGTTGACCCCAATAGAATAGCAGCAGTTGGTGCTAGTGCAGGTGGTTATGCAGTCTTTTGGCTTGCTGGAAATCACCAAAAACGTTTTTCAGCTTTTGTATCTCATTGTGGGGTATTTAACCTTGAAAGTAAGTATGGTTCGACAGATGAATTATGGTTTCCCAATTGGGAATTTGGCGGACCATATTGGGACACCCAATTCAAATCTATTTACGAGAAACAATCTCCTCACAAATTTTCGCAAAATTGGGATACTCCTATTCTTATTTCTGCTGGTGAAAAGGACTTTCGAGTTCCCTACACACAAAGTTTAGAGGCATTTACTGTTGCCCAATTAAAGAACATTCCCTCTAAATTAATTATTTTTCCAACTATGGGTCATTGGATTACCAAACCTCAAGAACAAATTCTTTGGTATTACGAAGTTTTTGAATTCTTAGATAAGCATTGCAAGAATAAGTAATGAGTTATTTAGGTTCAAAAATTATACTTGACCAATTAATTGGTGAAAAATTTTTGTAGACAAAATCGTTCAGCTCATCCAAGGTGATTGAATCAACCAATTGGATAGTCTTGGAGAGAGGTTCATAATCTCCAAAAGTCAATTCCGACTTAATTATTGACTGAAGACGTTCGGAATAATTTTCAAGAGCCATAATTGTAGAAGATTTGATTTGTTCTTTGGCAAGAAATAATTCATCTTCGGTGAAGCCGAGATTATGTAAGTTTTCCAGTTCTTTTAAAATCATTTCAAAGGTTTTTTCTTGTTTTTTGGTGTGTGTGGATGAATAAATATACAATGAAGAACAATCAGAGTAAGTTGTAAATAAAGAAAAAACATTATAAACTAAAGCACTTTTTTCGCGAATTGATTTATAAAGTCGGCTACTCGAGCAATCTCCTAACAGTAAATTTGTAATAGCAGCGAGGTATCGTTCTTTGGCGCTCAAAATGGGTAATATACGCGAAAAGGACATATGACTCTGGATAAATTGCCTTTTGAATTTCTTTTGAAATTTGATGTTAAAATCAAATAATTTCCTTCTATTGCGATAATTATGATTATGTTCTTTCTTTACGATAGTTTTTGAAAATAAATCTACAATTTCTTCGTGCGAAAGCTCACCAATGTAAACCAGAACAATGTTTGAAGGAATATAAAATTCATTGTAAAATCTTACAATATCATTTAGTTCTATATTATTTAATGTATTTACTCTGCCAACGATGGGGTGGCTCAACCTAGAGTTTTGAAACAAATATTTGTCTGTAATATCAAAGATTTCCTCTTCTGGGTCTTCGTTGTAGGAGCGAACCTCTTCTTTTACTATTGATTTTTCTTTAGTAATGTCCTTAATGTCGAATTTGGGCTCGAAAACAATTTCTCTCAATAAATCCCAGACTTTATAGAAATTTTTGTTTAATGCTCTAACATAAAATGTTGTGTATTCTTTAGTTGTGAAAGCATTGGCATAAGCCCCGTATTTTTCAAACAATTCATTTAATTGTTTCGATTCATAATTTTTAGTTCTTCGAAATACACAATGTTCCAAAAGGTGGGAGATCCCCTCTTTACTGGGATAGTCGTCCCGAGAACCTACATTGACGCCAATTCCAAGGGCAAACGAATCAAAGAAAGTTATTCTCTCAGTTATAACCAAGATTCCGTTTTCCAGACGGGTTTGATTAATTTTGGTTTTGAGAAATTCGTAAGACTTTTGGGTCAATTGGAGGAATTTTGATTTTCGTGCCATTGTTCCTCGAGTTTTGTAGTTAATTTTTGGATTAGTTTCCAAGTTTTAATAACATCATCTAATTCTGTATTTGTTTGACCAATAGAAAATCTAATTACGAACTTACCATTCAAGGTTGTGTGAGAAAGGAATGCAAAACCACTATTGTTGATTTCGTCAAGCAATTTCTTATTGAAGTCGTTAAGTTCCCTTTGCGTAAAAGCCTTTGTTTTATCGTAATAACGAAAGCATATCGTAGTGAAATTAACTGGTGCAAGAATTTCAAATCGTATGTCCTCTGCTATTTTGTTTTCAAGTGTCCTAGCAAAATTAAGATGTTTCTTTAAATTTCTTCTTAATCCCTCCAAACCATAACTTCGGAGTACGAACCAGAGTTTTAGAGCTCTAAATCTTCTTCCCAATTGTATACTCCAGTCTCGATAATTATTAACAATTTCATCTAAATCTGTTCTAAGATAGCTTGGTGTTATTTGAAAAGTTTTTTGAAGTGAGTTTTTGTCTTTAACAAAATAAATTGAACAATCAAAATTTGTAAACAACCATTTATGGGGATTAAAAACAAATGTGTCTGCTAAATTAATTCCTTTACAAAGAAATTGGAACTCTGGGAGAATTAATGCTGAACCAACCATTGCACCATCGATGTGGTACCAAATTCCATATTTATTGACAATTTCCCCTATTTCTTGGAGTGGGTCAATTGAAGTGCAGCCAGTTGTTCCTAATGCTGCAACAACACATAATGGTCGATATCCTTTTGAAATGTCCTCTTTTATTGTGGAATCCAAAATATCGACTCGCATTGAATAATTTTCGTCAACTGGGATTTTTCGGAGGTTATTGGAACCAATCCCAGCAATTTTCACAGCTTTTTCGATTGAAGAATGAGCTTCTGTGGAACAATAAACTGTAAATTTATGAGAAGTTGAGAAACCACTCTCGTTTATTCCAAAGTTTGTTGCTTTTTCTCTTGCTGTTAGAATAGATACAAGCGTAGAGGTTGAAGCAGTGTCTTGAATAACTCCGGTAAATTCGTTTGAAATTCCCAAAGCTTTTCGCAACCAGACAGTCATTTTTTCTTCTAACTCAGCTGCAGCGGGAGAAGTTAGCCACATCATTGCTTGAACACCAATAGCGGAAGTCAAATATTCCCCGAGTATTGAAGGTAAGCTTGTGTTGGCGGGAAAATATGCAAAGAATCTTGGATGCTGCCAATGAGTAATTCCCTTTAATATTTTAGTTTCAAAATCATTGAAAATTAAGTCAAATGGTTCACCTAAGAAAGGAATTTCATCGGGAATGCTTTCAAAAATCTCTCTTGGTTTGACCATTGACTTGACGGGGTAACATCTTAGGTTTTTGTAATAATTTTCAATCCAATTTGTAATAAGACATCCGAACTTCTTAAATTCTTCGAAAGTCATATTTATTCAATATTTTCTGGATTCCAAGCTACACGATATCCTTCGTTAAGAGAATTTAGTCTAAGCATATCATCATTGGAAATTTCGAAGTCGAAAACATTTGCGTTTTCAACTATTCTCTTAGGGTTGGAGGACTTAGGTATTACAATAGTTCCTATTTGCAAAGCCCAGCGAATCATAATTTGAGCAGGAGTTTTTGAATACCTTTTTGACAATTCATTAAGGACTGGATGGTCAAATTTTTTCCCACGAGCTAATGGTGAGTAGGCTTCGATTTTGATTTGGTTTTCTTCACAAAACTGAAGGAGTTCTCTTTGGTAAAGAAAGGGTGAAAATTCAACTTGATTTACTACTGGTATTACATCAGCATAATTAAATAATTCTTGAAGATGTGAAATTGTGTAATTACTTACGCCTATTGCAGAAGCAATGCCTTCGTCATATACTTGTTCAAGTGCTTTCCAAGTTTCTTTGCGAAGTTTTGGCATAGGCCAATGTATTAAAATTAGGTCGATGTAGTCCATGTTTAGTAGTTTCAGACTTTTTTCAACTGCTTGCAATGTATTTTTATATCCCTGATCATCATTCCAAATTTTTGTGGTCACAAAAATCTCATTTCTTTTCAATCCACTATCACGAACAGCGCGACCGACGTCTGACTCGTTTTGATAGAAAGAAGCAGTGTCTATATGTCTGTAACCAACATTTAATGCGTAAAGACAAGTTGAGTATGTTTCGTTTCCTGGTTTCAACAGGTAGGTACCTAAACCAAGGATTGGTATCTTTATCCCATTATTCAGTGTTATTCTAGTCGATAAGTTCATTGTTAATTTTAAACGTTTTCATTAATTTAGAAATTTAATCTATTGAAACGATCATTGATTTGTATAATTGTTAAGAGAAAATTTATGAAAAACATGTTGTTGGTGATTACCTTTTGTGTTTTATTCAACACCGAAGTTTTTGCTTCCATAATTTTTGTTGATAATCCAGAATATTTCCAATTTTATTTTAAAGAGCAGAAATCTATCCCTCGGGAAGACGTTTTGCAAGTAAACAGCCGTGATTATGATGTTTTAGAATACGATTTATATCTTGATTGGTATAATGTTATGAAAAATCCAACAAGTATGGATTCCGTTGACAGAATTTGGTATGGTATCAATAAAATTTCGATTATGTCAACAGTGTCCGAATTGAGCAATGTCGAGTTGGACGCAAATACTCTTACTATTGACTCAGTTTATGTATGCGTTGGTGACAATTGTGAAAAAGTAGTTCCCACCCCAAAAATTTCAAAAGGTAAGTTGAATATTCCCTTAAGTTTTAAATTGACCTATGGTTCAGTTTGCCAAATTGTTGTTTATTATAATTACGCAAGGAATATACCTGAAGAAAATTATCGAGGTTTTTTCCTTTATCCAAAAGGTAAATTCGTGGGTAGGTTGCCCGCACCATTTTATGATTCTGTATTTGTAGAAGAAAGAATTGCCTACACTATGAGCGAGCCAGAAGATGCTCGTTATTGGATGCCTTGCAACGATGCTCCCTATGACAAAGCGGATGCAAAAATTACAGTTCGAGTTCCAAAAGATTACATTCCTGCATCAAATGGTTATCTCTCAAGAGTTGTAAATGATGGAGATACAGCAAAAATTTTCTATTGGATTTCGGACAAGCCTCTTACAACTTATTTAATGTCGGTTGCAGCTTCTAAATATGTTTTGTATTCCGATTGGTATCGTAAAGTTTCTTCGCCCAATGATTCAATTGAAATTCAATATTATGTTTGGGAAAAGGATTATTATGCTACTAAAACAGATGGTTCTCAATATAATGCCCAGAATACTTTTAAAACCACACCAAAGATGTTGGAATTTTTTTCAAGGACTTTCATCGAATATCCATTTGTGAAATACGGGATGGTCGTTCTGATGCCTTTTCACTATGGGGGGATGGAGCATCAAACTATTACTTCAATTAATCGAGTCTGGTTGAGGCTGAACTTACAATCTGGTATTGCACACGAATTGGCACATCACTGGATTGGCAACCTCGTTACTTGTGCCACATGGGATGACATTTGGTTTAACGAAGGCGGTGCTACTTGGAGCGAGGCTATATACTATGAAAGTTTGTACGGAAAATGGGGATACAATCTATTTATCCTAAGTTCTCGAAGAGAATATTTAAGGAAAGGGGGGTTAGCCCTACCTCCCATTTATGGACTTCCAATTTATACAATTTTTGGCGACTATTCAGTTTTAGTCTATCAAAAATCTAGCTGGGTCTATCACATGTTGAAAGAAATGCTTGGAGATACGTTGTTTTTTCATACATTAAGAGGCTTTTTGCAAGAGTATTCTTTTAAATCTATTACAACAGAGAATTTTATCAACCACTTTTCAGAAAAAATTAAAAATCCAAATGTCGATTTTATGACATTTTTCGACCAATGGCTATTTAAAGCAGGACATCCAGTTTTTTCAGTTAGTTCCATTGTTCACAGTTATCAGAATGATACAGGATATTACGACGCTGAAATATCTATCTCTCAAATACAATCTGGGAACAATGTTCCATCTACCTTTAAAACACCGGTTAGGTTGATTTTTAAAACAGGTGATTCGGTTTTTTCGCAGACCTTTGTAACTTTCGACAGAGTTTCGATCTTCAGTACAGCATTGCCATTTTTCCCCGATTCAATTTTTGTCGATACTACTTCTGTTCTTTGCGAAGTAGGGGATATCGTTCTTTCTTACAACGAAGAGGATGCCTTAGGATTTCCTAAAGTCTTTCCCAATCCCATTTTTAATGATCAAATTTTGAATATTAAGTTTGGTAAAGAATTTAACGGGGTGGCAGAATTGTCTATTTATGATTTATTTGGTAGAAGCTTGATTCATAAATTTATTTCTTTAAGTAATGGACAAGAACTTTTAACAATTCCTGAAAGTTTACATTTGCTTTGTGGAACGTATTTCTTAAAAATAACTACCAGGGATAATTCCTACTATTTCATTCTACAAAAAAATAATTTTTAATGGATGATAACCAAAAGTCCATAATTTTTGCAATTATCTCTGTTTTTTTTT
>FMJZ01006344.1_pt1 | contig 28888 bp, 29 predicted proteins | sample 1987881 | NCBI WGS metagenome assembly FMJZ01 (sample SAMEA4378227, study PRJEB15110) | soil metagenome | biome: soil; feature: Field; material: Soil | place: India | collected 2015-03-11 | depth 0 m
CCCTGACTCTGGACATCTCCACGCTAACGCGCATCAACTTCTATGCCTTCGTGCCTGCGCTGGTGTTCGTCAAAATGCTCCAGGCAGACCTGGCTCTGCTGACGATGGGCAGTATCGCCCTGTTCGTGCTGTTGCACAGCGCTCTGCTTTTTGGACTGGCGTTGTTGATTTACCGACATCCCCTGTTTGCCCCATACCGCAAGGTGCTTCTCCTTGCTTCCATGCTGACCAACGCAGGCAACTACGGCATCCCCTTTGTACTGCTCGCCTTCGGCGACCGGTACGCCAGCGTCAGCGCGGTCATCTTTCTGGTGCAGAACCTGATGACCTTCACCTTCGGTATCCTGCTAATGGAAAGCGGACAGGCGCAGCGTGCACACATCCTGCGCTCTATCACACGCCTTCCCGTCATCTATGCGCTTGTCGGCGCGCTTGCGCTCGATGCCTTTTCGGTTAAATTACCGTCCCCGCTGGCGATACCGCTGGACTACATGGCGAACGCTCTGGTGCCGGTCGCCCTGTTAACGCTGGGCACGCAGCTGGGCAGGGGCATCGGTCGCCCATCGGTGGCGTTGCTGGCGATACCCGTCGCTCTGCGCCTGGTCGTTGCGCCCCTGCTGGCTCTGGTTCTGCTTCCCCTGTTCGGCTTGTCCGCCGACATTGGCAAGGTGCTGGTCGCCACGGCGGGCTTGCCGATTGCCGTCAATGTATTCATTCTGTCCGCTCAGTACCGAACGCAGGAGACGTTCGCCTCGCAGGTGGTCACCGTTTCCACCCTGCTCAGTGCGCTCACGCAGTCGGTCTGGCTGACTCTGCTTCGCTGAAGGCTACAGCGCCGACTCGCCGCGCTCGCCCGTTCGGATGCGAATGACCTCTTCCACCTCCGAGACGAATATCTTGCCGTCGCCGATTTCACCCGTGCGCGCCGCCTCGGCAATCACCTGCACCACCTCTTCTGCCCGGTCGTCTGGCACAACCACCTCCAGCTTCAGCTTCGGCAGGAAGTTGATGGTGTAGGTGTTGCCGCGATACTTCTCGGTGCGCCCGCGCTGGCGACCATAGCCGCGCACGTCGGTCACCGTCAGCCCGGTGATACCGATTTCCTCCAGCGCTTCCTTGACCTCATCAATTTTGATGGGACGGATAATGCATTCTACCTTCTTCATTGCCCTTCGCCTCACAGGTGTTTCAGCACCGCGTCGGTCATTTCAATTGTACCCACCCGGCGACACCCTTCCTGCCAGATGTCGGCAGTACGGTATCCCTCGCGCAGGGCGGAGTCCACCGCCTGCTCCACCCGTCGCGCCGCCTCGTCCATGCCGAAGCTGTGGCGAAGCATCATCGCCGCGGAAAGGATGGTTGCCAGCGGGTTTGCCACGCCCTGCCCGGCGATGTCCGGCGCCGAGCCGTGCACCGGCTCATACAGCCCAAACGTGCCCTCGCCCAGACTGGCGGAAGGCAACATGCCCAGACTGCCCGTAAGCATCGCCGCTTCATCACTGAGGATGTCGCCGAACATGTTCTCGGTGAGGATAACGTCAAACTGGCGCGGATTGCGAATCAACTGCATCGCCGCGTTGTCCACCAGCACGTGCTGGAGCTCCACATCGGGATACTGCTGAGCCACGCGCGTCACCACCTCGCGCCACAGTCGGGAGGTCTCCAGCACGTTGGCTTTATCCACCGATGCCACCTTCTTGCGCCGCACCCGGGCGGCACGGAACGCCACATGCGCGATGCGCTCGACCTCCGCCTCCGTGTAGATGCTGGTATCCACAGCCGTGCGTCCGTCGTCCCTGCGCTCCTTCGGCTGACCAAAGTAGATACCGCCGGTGAGTTCGCGCACCACCAGGATGTCCAGCGAGTCGCCCAGCACCTCGCGTTTCAGCGGCGAAGCGTCCGCCAGCGCAGGGAAGAGCAGGGCAGGGCGCAGGTTGGCGTAAAGCCCCAGCTCCTTGCGCAGAGGCAGTAGTGCACCCGCCTCGGGGCGCAGGTTGGGGGGGAGATTATCCCATTTTGGACCGCCCACCGCGCCGAACAGCACGGCGTCGGATTGACGACAAATCTCCAGCGTCTCGGAGGGCAGGGGATGCCCTGTGGCGTCGTAGGCAGAGCCGCCCACAAGCGCATGATGATATTCAAATGTCACGTTATACAGAGTGGCAATGCGGTCAAGCACCCGCAGAGCCTGCGAAACGATTTCTGTGCCGATGCCATCGCCCGGCAGGACGGCGATTCGTTTTTTCACTGCCAGAACCTCCTGCACTGTACTGTAGTTAAGAGAAGAAAAGTGTGAAGAATGAAGGCGCACAAGATGTGGAACGCACTGAAGCAGTGCGAGGCGTCAAATATCAACCTCCGTATCGGCTTCGCTGGCGGAAAGCCAGTTACAGGGGAGGAGGAGACGCGGCATCGTGCGAGGCTTCGCTGTGAACACGAAACCGCGTCTCAGTCGGCAACCTGCCTCTTCTCGCAGGGCGTATCCCGAACGAATCCTGAGCATCGTCGGCTACGAAGTTTCCTCCGGCACATATTCGCGTGTCGTCACCATCGCTTCGTCGTACTCGGGCATCCTGTCGGTACGGGCGATATGCGGAGCCATCTCGCGCAGGTCAAAATAGTTGCGCCCGACCACGTTGCGCAGCTCGCGGGCAGTCATCTCGGGATGAGCCACCACCGCCACCCGCTTGCCCTTACAGCGCAACAGCTCCAGCGCACGCTCGAAATCGCCATCTCCGCTCATCAACACGCACATGTCGAACAGGTTCAGCGTGTTGAACATATCAATAACCAGTTCAACATCCAGATTCGCCTTTTCGACAATTTCGCCCGTGGTGTCATCAATGACCTGTTTAATGTTTTTGGTACGCACGATATAGCCCGAGTACATCAGATACTCGTGAAACCGAATATCCCTTGCCAGAGTGGCGCTGTCCGCGCCGGTGTAATAGTACGCCTCACTGATGATATTGCCCTGTGCTGGTCCAAAATAGTGAAGCACTTTTCGGAAGTCAATGAACCAGCCCAGTCGCTTCTGGGCATAGTACATATTTGCCCCGTCCACAAAGATGCTCACGCGAAGAGGTGGCTGACGCACCAGTATCCCCCGTTCGTACTTCCATGCGTCGCGTGAGTACATAGCTCCTCCTTTCACCCAGTGTCTGTATGTTCCCCTTCCTTTTAAACATGCCTAACTCGTGTTCCTGCTTTAACTGCAAAGTTTCTGGGAACAGCCTGTTTTTCCTCTTCCCGATGCTGTTGCAGGCTCCGTTCAATGGCTTGCTGGGCGTGTTCCACCCTCTGCTGAATCTGCTTCTGCAACCGTTCCCGGTCGGGAAACGCCAATCCCCTGGCGATGCCGATAGCCAGAGATAGCAGTGCATACACCAGCCACAGGCGACCGTAAAAGAGCGAGCCTTCTACCCACAGAGGCAGGGGGATGAGCAGGCTGAACAGGTACAGCGTGGTCATCCACCGCGTCCACTCCGCCCGCAGAGTGAAGCCCAGCCGGTCGGCGACGCCGTGCCCTACAATGCCGCCGAGGAAGAACAGACCGATCGACGGCACGTACACCTGCATCATCCCCAGTACTGTCTGCCAGTAGTCCATGCCTACATCCGTTCCAGTTCTTCTGCTATCGCCGTGCGGCGCACGCCCGAACGCCTGTCCAGCAGTTTGTTCAGCGCCTGCACATAGGCTTTCGCGCTGGCGACCACGATGTCGGTGGCAGAACCCCTGCCGGTAAACACGTCGCCCTCCTGTCCGCGCACACGCACGGTCACCTCCGCCATCGCGTCGATGCCTTCGGTCACCGCCTGCATGGTGAACTCCAGCAGTTCGTTGGGCGCCTGCACGATGTTGTTAATCGCGCTGTACGCGGCGTCCACCGGTCCCGTGCCGGTAGCGGTGGCGACGTGCTCCTCGCCGTTGGCGTGGCGCAGTTTCACGGTGGCGGTGGGCACAACCTTGTCGCCTGCCAGCGCCTGCACGTGCACCAGCTCGTAGGTCTGAACCACCGTGGAAGCGACGTCGGCGACAAGAGCCTCCAGGTCCTCATCATACACCTGCTTCTTCTTGTCCGCCAGCTCCAGGAACCGCTCGTAGATGCGCTCGAACTGCTCACCCTCGAAGCGGTATCCCAGCTCTTCCAGGCGATGGCGCACGCCATGCCGTCCGCTGCGCGCGGTGAGGATGATTTTGCTCTCGGTAATACCCACCGAACGCGGGTCGATAATCTCGTAGGTGGTGCGCTCCTTCAGCACGCCATCCTGATGGATGCCCGACGAATGGGCAAAGGCGTTGGCGCCCACGATGGCTTTGTTCGGCGGCACCAGAATGCCCGTCAGGGTACTGACCAGTCGGCTTGTTTTGTAGATTTCGGTGGTGTTGATACCCGTGTACATGTTCTTGAACACGTCCTTGCGGGTATGGATAGCCATCACTACCTCTTCCAGCGAGGTGTTGCCCGCTCGCTCACCGATGCCGTTGATGGTCACCTCCACCTGACGTGCCCCGTTCAGCACCCCAGCCAGCGTGTTGGCGGTTGCCATGCCCAGGTCATCGTGGCAGTGCACCGAGACAATGGCTTTGTCGATGTTGGGCACGTTGTTCATGATGCCCCGGATTAACGCGCCGAACTCCTCGGGAACGGTGTAACCGGTGGTATCGGGCACGTTGATCACGGTTGCGCCCGCGTTGATGACCGCCTCGATGACGCGGTAGATGTACTCGGGGTCGGCGCGTCCGGCGTCCTCCATGAAGTACTCCACCTCGTCCACGAAGCGTCGGGCGAACTTCACCGCGTCCACTCCGCGCTCTAACGCCTCTTCGCGCGTCATGCGCAGTTTATACTTCAGGTGGATGTCGGAGACGCCCAGTCCAGTATGGATGCGCGGGCGTTTGGCGGGCTTGAGTGCCTCTGCAGCCACCTCAATGTCTTTGTGCACTGCACGGGTCAGCCCACACACCGCCGCGTTCTGCACGATTTTGCTGACCTCCTGCACGGCGCGGAAGTCGCCCGGCGAAGAGATGGGGAAGCCCGCTTCGATTACGTCCACCCCCAGCCGTTCCAGCTGCCGGGCGATTTCGATCTTCTCCTCCACGTTCAGGGATGCGCCCGGAGATTGTTCGCCGTCGCGCAGGGTGGTATCAAAAACGAAGATGCGTACCCCGTCACCAGTCATGGTGCATCACCTGTCCTTTTACTTTTGTAAATCTTCCGGTTTGACCGCGGGCTTTTTCAGCCAGGGCATCATCGCGCGCAGCTGCCGCCCCACCTGCTCGATGGGATGGTTTTCATCTGCGGCGGCAAGGGCGCGGAACACCGGGCGGTTGGCGCGGTTCTCCAGAATCCACTCCTTGGCAAACTGACCGGTCTGTATCTCCTTCAGGATTTTCTGCATCTCCGCCCGAACCGCCTCGTTGATAATGCGCGGACCGCGCGTCATATCGCCGTACTGCGCCGTGTCCGAGATGGAGTAACGCATCCCGGTGATGCCCGATTCGTACATCAGGTCCACGATGAGCTTGAGCTCGTGCAGGCATTCAAAATAAGCCACTTCCGGCTGATAGCCTGCCGACACCAGGGTTTCAAAAGCGGCTTTGACCAGCGCCGTCGCGCCACCACACAGCACCACCTGCTCACCGAAGAGGTCGGTTTCGGTCTCTTCTTTGAAGGTGGTCTCAATGACGCCCGCACGGGTTCCGCCCAGCGCTTTGGCATAGGCGAGCGCAAGGTCACGCGCCTTGCCGGTGGCGTCCTGATGTACGGCAATCAGGCAGGGAGTGCCCACGCCTTCCGTATACATGCGTCGCACTAGATGTCCCGGTCCCTTCGGAGCCACCATGAACACATCTACCGTTTTCGGCGGGATAATCTGGTGGAAGTGGATATTGAACCCGTGCGCGAAGGCGAGCGCACTGCCCTCTTTCAGGTTCGGTGCGATTTTACTCTCGTACAGCGCAGACTGAAACTCGTCGTTGACCAGAATCATGATAATATCCGCCCGGCGAGTGGCTTCATCCACCTCGTATACCTCAAAGCCGTCCGCCTGCGCCCTGTTCCACGATTTGCCCGGTCGCAACCCCACAATCACCTTCACGCCACTATCGCGCAGGTTCTGCGCGTGGGCATGACCCTGGCTTCCATAGCCAACAACCGCAATAGTCTTTCCCTGCAGGATGCTGAGGTCAGCATCCGCATCATAGTACACCTTTGCCATGTTTATTCCTCCTCCTGATAGTCCTCGGGTTCTTTGTTTGAGCGAGCCATCCGGCGCAGAGCCAGCACCGCAACGCCCGCACCCACCGGCAGCCACAGCCGCCTGCTTATCAACTTCAAACCTTTCCAGCCCATCCATGCCACCAGCGCACCCAGTAACACGCCGCCAACGGGCGTTGCCTCCACGTCCAGATGCCACTTTGAAACGCCGTTATCCGTTCGGCTCCTGACGGTGGCTTGTATCAGTCGCATAGGATGTGTTCCCCCGTCTTGTGCGAAGTGCGGTCACGTAGCCCGCGATGGCGCCCAGCGCAACGAACAGGGCAAGGTTCACCAGCAGATTGCGTACCGTGTCCAGACCCAACCGGTCGGTAATGGCGTTGTAGATGCGCCAGAGGAGCCAGTTGGCGGTGAGGAGCAGTCCCCACAGCAAGCCGGTGAGCGGTCGCCTGCCCCTTACCCAGCCGATGCCAGCCCCAATCAGGGGACCGGCGATAGCCAGAGCAAGGAACAGCGTTTCAACCTGCCCTGCGGTGACTATCTCCTGCACCGCCACCCTCCCGGATTACGCGGTTTTGGTGCCGCGTGCCATCGCGATAACGCCCGTCCGAGCCATTTCGCGGATGCCGTAAGGCGCCATCAGGCGGGCGAAGGCGTCGATTTTGTCCGGTCCGCCGGTCAGCTCTATCAGAAACGTCTTCTCGCCCACATCGATGACGCGCCCGCGGAACACCTCCGCCAGCTGCAGAATCTCTGAGCGGTCTTTCGGCTCGGCGTTGACCTTAATCAGCGCGAGCTCGCGCTCCACCGCTGCGTGTTCGATGTAATCCACCACGCGGATGACCTCTATCAGCTTGTTGAGCTGCTTGGTGATTTGCTCAATCACCCGGTCATCTCCTCGCGCCACGATAGTCATCCGCGAGACCTCCGGGTTTTCGGTGACCGATACCGCCAGAGACTCGATGTTGAAACCTCGCCTGGCGAACAGTCCCGCCACTCGCGCAAGCACACCCGGATGGTTCTGCACCAGCGCGGTTATCGTATGCTGGTGTTCTCTCCCGTTGCCATTCATCCCTGCCATCGTGTTTGCACTCCCTTACTGCCTGGATGGCTGTTCCACGAACTGTTTCAGAATCGCGTCCTGGTCGGCGAACGACCACTCTTCGCCGTCGGTGTCTACCGTCGCCCGTAACTGCTCCAGGTCCTTGCGAAGCATCATCTGTTCAATACTCTGCCCGGACGGAATCATCGGGTACACGTTCTCTTCGGTAGGCACCACGAAGTCAATAATCACCGGCTTGTGTTTCTGGCTGAGCGCCTCGCGCAGGGCTGGCTCGACGTCCTCGGCTTTGGTCACGCGCATGCCGATGGCGCCGTACGCCTCTGCCAGCTTCACAAAGTCGGGCGAGGCTTGCAGGTCCACCTCGCTGTACCGCTCGCTCCAGAACAGCTCCTGCCACTGGCGCACCATGCCCAGCGAGCGGTTGTTGATAATCGCCACGACGATGGGCAGTTCGTACACCACCGCTGTCATCAGCTCCTGCACGGTCATCTGGAAGGAGCCATCGCCATCGATACACACCACCTTCTCGTTAGGGAAGGCGAGCTGCACTCCAATAGCCGCGGGCATACCAAAGCCCATCGTGCCCAGCCCACCGGAGGTGATGAACTGTCGCGGTCGCTTCACCTTGTAATACTGCGCTGCCCACATCTGGTGCTGTCCCACGCCGGTGGTCACGATGGCGTTGCCTTCGGTCACCCGCCAGATTTCGTCAATCACGTACTCGGCGTGCATCTGCCCGTCCTTCGGATAAATCAGCGGGAAGCGTTTCTTCCACTCCATAATCTGGCGGTTCCACTCGGTCGCAGGGCGAGGCTCCACATACTTCAGCAGTTCGCGAAGCACGGTCTTCACATCGCCCACAATCGGAATATCGCAGTGCACCACCTTGCCGATTTCGGCGGGGTCGATATCAATGTGGATGACCTTGGCGTATTTGGCGAACTGGTCCAGCTTGCCCGTCACGCGGTCATCGAAGCGTGCGCCCACCGCAATCAGCAGGTCGCAGTTGTGCACGGCGTGGTTGGCGTAGGCGGTGCCGTGCATCCCCAGCATTCCTAAGCAGTTAGGATGGTTCTCGTCGATGGCGCCTTTGCCCATCAGCGTGGTGGTGACCAGGATGTTGGTGCGTTCCGAGAGCTCGGTCACCTCCGCCTGCGCACCAGACTGCACCGCGCCGCCGCCCACGTACAGCACCGGACGCTTCGCCTCTTTAATCGCCTGCGCCGCCTTGCGAATCTGCATCTCGTGCCCCTTGTACGTCGGGCGATACGACGGGATGTCTACGTTCCGGTTGTACTGCGATGGGTCCCACTCAATCTTGCCAAGGCTTACGTCCAGAGGGATGTCTACAAGCACAGGACCGGGGCGTCCTGACCGTGCGATGTAGAACGCTTCGGCGATGACGCGCGGGATGTCTTCCGTGCGCCTCAGCAGGAAGTTGTGTTTGGTGATAGGCATGGAGATGCCGATGGCGTCGGTTTCCTGAAAGGCGTCTTTACCGATGTAGGTGGTGCGCACCTGTCCGGTCAGCGCAATGATGGGAATGGAATCCATCTGCGCGGTGGCGATGCCGGTAATCAGGTTCGTTGCGCCCGGACCGCTTGTCGCCAGGCAGACGCCCACCTTTCCCGTCGCGCGTGCGTAGCCATCCGCCATGTGCGCGGCGCCCTGTTCATGCCGCACAAGGATGTGTTTGATGTCCTGGTAGTCGTACAGCGCGTCGTAGATGGGCAGAACGGCTCCGCCCGGGTAGCCGAAGATGAACTCCACGCCTTCCTGCCTCAAACACTCCAGCAGGATTTGTGCTCCAGACATTTTTGCCATTTTGCAAACGACCTCCCTCTGTGTAGCCTTAGTATCAAAAAAGCCTCTCATCCCCCAAGGGACGAGAGGCTGGATGACCTCACGTGGTACCACCCTTGTTGCTCGCGCCATTGGGCGGATACAGTAAACCGTACTAATTATCGGCTGCGCGAGCCACTCTTTGCGCGATATCGGGCGCACCCGGAGAGACCTACTCGAAACCTCCGCTCTTTCAGCCTCTCTGCTCCGAGGCGAGTTTCGGCAGGGGCGTCTACTGCCTCGCACCAGCCGGCAGCTCTCTGTAAGTCCACCGTCCGCCTACTACTCCTCTTCAACGCGTTCCCGGTATGAACTTGTCCAGCAAACTTGCGATTGGTGCATAGTTTATACCACACCTCTGGAGAGTTTGTCAATACTTTTTGGGGACAATTTGGGAAATTGGTTGTTAAAGATGTTTTTATGCGAGAGAGATTCGGCTCACCGGGGGTTGCCCTCCAATTTGGGCGGATGCGTCGTTCCCTGGAGGGCAAGGCTCCTGCCGAGCCGTTTGAACCTAACCCCCAGATTCGCCTCCCCCCGCGTCGGGGAGAGGCTGGGAGAGGGGTTTGCTGTAGGAGGGGTGTCGTTAGCCCCCCCTGTCGTCCCCCCGCAAGCAGGGGGACACTCCCGCCCCGCCTGCGGGGATGTCAGGTGGGGCTGTTTCACGTCAAGGAGAAGGGCGTTGCTGAGGGGTTATGCAAGTCCTCTTATGAAGTTGTTAAGTTCAGAATATATACGTTATAGGAGTTACGCAGTTGAGGTGTGTTCGCGAAGGGTTCAGCTTGCTTACTGATTGCTCGGAAAGTTGAGATTCTTCGCTCCGCTCAGAATGACAGCCTTTATTTGTCATGATGGACATTTGTCTTGTCATGCTGAACGCAGTGAAGCATCTCGTTTTTAACCCCCTTCGCTCTGATTAGAATGACAGTTTATGTGACCTTGCATCGCGTTACTAGAAGTGGTTTCCCAACTGCGTAACTCCTATACGTTACCTTCTTGAGGGGGTTGACTCTTTTTTTTTCGAGATATAATGATGCAAAACATAGGAGAGGAGGTAAAGAACAATGCGTAGCCTAACGGTCATCGGTTTGTTTGTGGTTGCAATCAGTAGCATCTTCGCCGGGAAGGCTACGGCTCAGTACTTTGGATATCTCCCTACGCAAACAGGAGGAGCTGAGCAGCAGTCGGTGGAGTTTCGCAGCAACCAGTGGGGTGAGTATGTCCTCTACCAACGTGACATGGATACAGTACTGGTGGGCTTTCCACCACAGCAGATGCTGGTGCTTGATACTACTTGCTATGCATGGTATGATTCCACTGCGTCCATCCCAAGGTGGTGGTCACAAAGGTTCGAGGGGCAGGATGGTACACGTCGCTACCTCATCGGAGCGCGCGCACGATTGGTAACCCAACGGGAGCGTTTCAGAGACATCTTTTATCTGGAGAATCTTCGCCCGAACACAGATATCTATAAAGACCCTTGGCTGCAGGTTATTCAGACAGTGTACGTGGTTCCATAACTCTTTCCGGAGGTGAGAACCGTGCATCGACGCTGGGCATGGTTGCCAAAGGGCATCCTGCTGTGTTCTCTGCTCTTAGCGATAAATGTCGCTTGGGCTCAGTCTCGAGATGACGTTTCTGACCGGCGGGAGCCGCCCCCTATTCACATCACAGAGATTTTGGAGCGATTTGCCAGGCAAAATAAAGTCAATGTACTGGCGGATTACTATGCTACCGAGCATTCATCCGCAGTCTGGCGTGAAGCAAGCATGCTCCAGTCGTTAAATCTACAAACGATCCTGCAATTATATCGTCGCAATCTCGCAGTTCAAATAGGCAACACCTTCGTCTTAATGAGATCGGGACCTGTCATTAATTCTCATGACGCATACGTCCAGTTCAACGAAAGGCGCGCAGAGCAAATTTTCGACTCGCTATTCTGGCAGAACGCTAAGCTGGACGTGCGCGTCAAAAAAGAGGAAACAGGCGCTATGCGAGTCACCATACGTGCATCCGATGTTTCAATCAAACAGCTTTGCGAGCAGTTCGAGAAACAAACGGGTTGGAAGATTGAAGTAGATGCAGAAGTAGCCAACAAGCGCGTGTTCGCCTACTGGGATTCGGCACCACCTGGTGAGATATTGGAAGCCATTTCTGTGCTATTACAGACGCCCGTGCAGGCAAAGCTGCTGCTTACTCAACAGCAAAAAGAGGCGCGAAAGGATGCCTTCCAGCGAATGCTGGAAGAGTATCCACTGGCGAAACGCTGGCAACGGTCGGACGAGCTGTTGCCCGATTTGCTGTCTGCATTGACCCCTGAAGAAAGGCAACAGTATCAGCGCGGAGAGATGGTAAGGTTGGATCTGTCGCGCCTGTCTGGAGAAGTTTATGAACGGGCATTGCAGTACGTTGCCTTCGCGATTGAGCAATCGATCGCTCAGGACCCGTCGGATCGGCTGTTGGCATCACTGCGCGATAGGCTGCGCGAGGTAGAGATCGCACTCTTCCTTCCCAGCGTAGATAGGGACATGGGGACTTTTGCAACCGGTATAGGAATTGGGATAAGACACCCAGAAGACGGAATTTGGACATACTTTTAGAAGGGGAATTAGGGAAGACTGCTCCACCCAAAGCCAAACAGCCCGCCGGATGGCGGGCTGTTGTGGAATACGGAGGCTTGCGCAGGCGGGGACTAGCCGGCACGGCGTCGCCGTACCGAATAACCCAGTAGCCCAGCAATACCCGTGCCCAGAGCAAGCAACCCACCCGGCTCGGGCACCGGCACCAGGCTGAGCGTCAGCAGATACTTGATGTTCTGCGAATGTGTGCCGTTGAATGGGATCCCGTCGTCTCCGAGGAACGTGGCGCCTACGTCAGGATAACCACTTACCGCCACTCGCCAGTTGCCGTTGCTGTAGATAAGGCCAGACAGCACATTGGGCGCGTACAGGTCGTAAGCAGCAAAGTTTGCAGAGGGGTCAAAAATGCCCAGTGCGCTGGAATTGCTCAGCGAGCCGGGAACTATCACCAGCTGCGCTGCGAAGAAATCTCCTGCCAGCAAGGGTATCTGGAAGTAATCTACATCACCAGGTGCAACCGAACCCAGAATGCTCACCGAACCCGTTGGGGTAAATAACGTACGGGCTATCAGCTGGGCACTGCCAAAAGTATCATTCGGTTCCAGCTCTGGAATTGGGCTACCAGCAAACACCGGCAGTGCGGTAACCGCACCCACCAGCACCGCTATCAGAACGCTTCTTAGCTTCCGCATTATCCATCCTCCTTTCGTATCATACCCGTACACTACTATAGTGCAAGATTCGTGCCAAAACAAGGGGTACGGCTCCTTTTTTGCGAAAAAGCCGTTAAGAATACTTGTTTTGTATTTTTTATCAATCTCCGCCTTCCACCTGCACCGCCTGATAGGCCACCTGGGGCTGGCGAATGGTGCTCATCGCCTCCTTGACCAGCCATATCGCCAGCACCAGGATAACCCCTGCGAAGCTCAGAAGCAGCCAGTTTCCCTGCTTCCAGAAGCTGGACATACTCCACAGCAGAGCGCTGATGGTGACCACCAGCATGAAAGCCATCGGCACAGCGGTGTACACCGTAGACCGCCCCAGCGCACGCAGGTACAGCGACACCACCAGCAGAGACAACCCAGCCAGCAACTGGTTAGACGTGCCGAACAGCTGCCACAGGATGGAGCCGAGCGGCTTGAGCTGACCCGTTACCGGGTCGGGAGAGCGCATAAGTGCAAATCCTCCGATGAATCCCACTGCAATGGCTGTGGCTACCAACGGGTTCTGAAGCACCGTCAGCCGCCACGCCCCGCCCAGTTCCTGAATGTTGTATCGGATGAGCCGGGTGCCGCTGTCCAGCGTGGTGAGCGCAAAGCCCACCGCCACGGTAGCCACAAACACTTTTGCCAGCTCCAGCGGCACACCGCTGAAGGAGACAATGGTGCCGGCTCCGTGCACGAAGTTCGCCAGAGCGTGCGTGCCTGCGCTCTTCCAGTCGGCATAGCGAGCGGACCACTCGGCAAACGAGCCCATTCCCGCCGAGACGCCTATCAACGCCAGCGTCGCCAGCAAGCCTTCGGTCAGCATCCCTCCGAACGCCACCGGTCTGGCATGGCTTTCCCGGGCAATCTGCTTGGAGGTAGTGCCCGACGCCACCAGCGAGTGAAATCCCGAAACCGCCCCACATGCCACCGTAATGAACAGCATGGGGAAAAGCGGTTGCAGAGAAGACGCCGAGGTGTTGACGGCTGGCGCGGTGATGCGCGGATTGCCCACCACCGTGCCGACAAACAGCAGGATCATGCCCAGATACAGCTGGAACGAGTTCACATAGTCGCGCGGCTGAAGCAGAAGCCACACCGGCAACACAGAGGCGGCGAAAGCGTAAACCATCAGCACATACGTCCACCGCTCTGGTGTTAGCGACGCGCCCGCGACGCTGGTAATGGGCATTTGCACCCCCACCCACACGAAGAACAGACTGGCGATAACCGCCAGCACCGTCAGCGGGGTGAGGGCAGTGCGCAGGCGATAGTGCAGAGTCCCTACCACCAGGGCAATCAGGATGAGCATGACACTCGGAAGCACCGCCTCCGGCACGTGTCCACCTTCAGCAGACCCCGCTCCGGGCGCGAACAGCATGGAGATATTCACTACGAACACGCCCATCGCCAGCGAGAGCGCGAAGATGGCGAACAGCAAGAACAGGATACGCGCACGATGCCCCATCACGTCGGCGGTCACGTCGGCGATAGAACGCGCCCGATTGCGCACGGAAGCCACCAGACAGCCCATGTCGTGTACCGCGCCCACGAAGATGCTGCCAACTACAATCCAGATGAGGGCAGGAAGCCATCCCCAGACCACGGCGATAGCCGGTCCCAGCAACGGTCCCAGACCGGCGATAGAAGCGAAGTGATGCCCAAACAGCACGGGCGCGGGGGCGGGTACATAGTCCACATCATCTCGCTCGGTGTGCGCGGGGGTAGGGTTATCATCGTTCAAGCGGAAGACCTTCTGCGCCAGAAACCCACCATACCAGCGATATGCAACCCACAGGGCAAGTGCCACAAAGAGCACAATCCACACTGCCTGCAAACCAGGGTCACCCTCCTTCTTACAGGTACTTCACGAACCGGTTGTGGTCATCCACCAGAATGATGCGAGGCGTTATCGGCTCGTCGGTGAGCGCAAAAGCGGCGATGATAATCTTCTGTCCAACCGCAACCCTCAGTGCCGCAGCGCCGTTGATACAGATAACCCCACTGCCCGGCTCGCCGGCGATGGCGTAGGTTTCAAACCGTTCGCCGTTCGTCAGGTTCCAGACGTGCACCAGCTCGCCGGGCAGAAGGTCTACTCGCTCCATCAGGTCGGCGTCAATGGTGATACTGCCGATATAGTCTACATTGGCTTCGGTAATGGTGGCGCGATGGATTTTGCTTTTCAGAACCTGTCTGAGCACCATGCGCTAATGTCCTCCGGTCACTCCCGGAGCCGGTCTGGTGCGGGCTTTGCCCTTCTGTTTGCCGGTCACCGCTGGCGAGGCCGAAGGTTCCTGCACCTCCACAGTCACTTCCGCAAACCGCCGGCGCATGGCGATACCACCGCCCACCAGCATCAGTATCGTGCCCAGCCAAACGAGGTTGATGAGCGGTTTCCGCTTCACCTCTATTGGTACGAGCACGTGGTCAGGCATCACGGTCTGCCCCGGCAGTCCGAAGAAGTGCAGGATGACCTGTCGCTCGTTGGCGTTAATCTCATCGGCGAAGATAGCCACCTCGCCCCCGCCGGGCAGTTTGGCAGGCTTCCCGTCCTTCCCAAACACCGCCACAGGCACCAGCTCCGTCTTTTTTCCCTTATATTCTACATCAAGCACCGCGCCGATGCTCATGTCTGCACCACCCATCGCGCCCTCAATTTGGAACCGCTTGAAATGGATGGTGTAGTCACCCATTTTCTTGGTTTCGCCGCGGCGGATGGGAAGGGTCTTGCCCGGGTCCTGCATCCGCTCGATGACGCCAGCGCCGTCGCTTCCGATGGCGATGTACAGGTCGTAGAGGGCATGTTTGTGCACGTGCGGTTCCGCCACACGACGCGGTTGCATCGGGTTGTGCATGTCGAAGTAGTAGACGGGTCGCGCCTCGAAGCTTTTGCCGCCGTTCAGGTGCTCGAACTTCAGTCGCACCGCGTTGTCTTTGCCCATCTCCCCTTCGGGGTGGGTCATTCCGACATAGCTCACGCGGTAGCCGAACATCTCGGCGCTCATCCCATTGGTAATCACCGCTTGAGCCTTCTGCTGGTAGAACAGACTGGCGGCAGAGCCGAGCAGTAGAAGCCCTACACCAACATGCGTCAGGTATCCGCCTAAGCTCATCGGGCTGCGTTTCGCCAGCCGCCACACCATTATCGCGTTGGACAGAATGGCGAACACCGACAGCAACATCAGGAAAAAGACCCCGACGGCGGTGGGCAGGCGCATAAAGTAGGAGGTAATCGCCACCCCCAGCCCGACCACCAGCGTCGCGTACCAGGGCGCGGAGATGCGCTGGATAAAAGCGTCGGTATTCTCTACCTTGCGCCAGCTGAGGAACGGAACCAGCCCCAGCAGAAGCAGAAACACATACGCGAAAGGCGCATTCGCAATGTGGTAGTAGCTGATGTCCACGGCACTGCTCTGTTTGGCAATCAACAGGGAGATAATCGGCATGGACGCACCGATGAGCGTTAAACCCGCAATCACCACCAGAGCGATGATGCCCAGCGAGAGCGCCAGGTCTCGCGACAGCACCCCTTCAGCGGTCTGCCTCGCGGGGATGCTTCGCAGGCGGAACAGCCACAGCCCCAGCCCTCCAACCGTGTAGGTCAGGAGCATGGCAACCACCAGCCCCAGTGCACCCTTCGCCAGCGCATCGAAAGCATGCACGGACGCCTCTGCGAGTGCGCCACTGCGCGTCATGTAGGTTCCGTAGAAGAAGAGCGGCGCCCCCATCAGAGCCATCAGCAGGTTGGAGCGGTGCAGTCCACCGCGAGTACGCTGAACTATCAGACCGTGCATCAGCCCCGTGATGACCAGCCAGGGCACCAGCGACGAGTTCTCCACCGGGTCCCACGCCCAGAATCCGCCCCAGCCGAGCGTCACGTATGCCCAGTATCCCCCAAGGATAATGCCGGCGCCCAGCGTGAGCCAGCACAGGATGACAAAGGGCAGAGCGATTTGCGCCCAGCCATCCCAGTCCTTGCGCAACAGCGCGGCTACCGCAATCGCGAAGGGGATACCCAGCGCAGCGAAGCCGATGAAGATAACAGGCGGATGGATTGCCATCCAGTAGTTTTGCAGAAGCGGATTCAGCCCCATGCCCTCAGGGGGCACTTCGCTTGGCGGATACAGCAGAAACGGCGACTGCTTGGTGAGTATCGCCATCAGGAGGGCAAGGATACTGCTGTATACCGCCATCGTCAGCGGCTCGTAGCGATGCAGGCGACGGATCAACAGTAAACCCAGCACCCCCGTCCAGAACGCCCACAGCAGAAAACTGCCTTCCTGTCCTGCCCACGCAGAAGAGAGTTTGAAGTACCACGGCAGGTCACTGGAGCTGAAGTTCGCCACGTATACCACGCGAAAATCGCTGCGCATACACAGCGCAATCAGGATACCAAACGCCGTGACCGCGCTGGCGACCGCCAGAGCGTACGCACGGCGCGCCCAAAGGAGCCACCGTTCCTGCCGGGCAGAGAGCGCAAACAGCACAGTGGCTGCCACTGATGCTGCGGCGCCCAAATATATGATTAAACGACCCCACTCTGCGGCGTTCATCGTATTCCCTCCTGATACTCTTGCATCTGCTTGCCCTGATACTTGGACGGGCACTTGTAGAGTATCCGCTCCGCAACGAACACTTCGCCCTCCGTTTTGCCGATAGCCACAATCTCGGTGGCATCCTCTACATTGCCCTGCGCCAGTTTGGGATAGACCACGGGCAAGCGGTCGCCTTTAGCGTCTTCTATGATAAACCGGGTCTGCATCTGAGCGTGGTCCATCTCGAGCGAGCCCGGCACCAGTTTCCCCTTTACCTGCACTTTCCCGCTACTCTGGCGTGCCTGAGCGACCGAGACGTACGGCACGATGGTTTGAATCATCGCGCGTCCCGCCATCACCAGCCCCAGCGCGATGAAGCCGAGCGCAATCAGATACGCCTTTTTCATCGGTCTCCTCCCTCATCCAGTCGTTGTTCCAGCGTTCGCAGGCGCATGTCCAGCCAGAACAGGTATCCGAATATCCCAGCCCATATCAGCAGGGGGGCAATCATATACGCGAGCAGTGGGTTCATGGTTGTACTCCTGTTAAGGTAGGTTCAGGTTCAGTTTGACGTCGCCGACGCACGCGGGCTTCCAGCATCTCCACGCGCAGGCGCAGGCGAAACATCCATACGAATACTGCCATCATGCCCACGAAGAAGCTCCACAGCGTGATACGATAGACAGGGTCCAGTCCTGACCCCGTAAACAGCGTGTTGGTCGGGTGCAACGACTCCACAATTCGGGGCATTATCCAGATAAGGAACACCATTGCCGGGAAAGCCAGCAGGGCATACGCAGCAGAAAGTCGCGCTCGTTTTCCGCTCTCTTCCACCGCCCCACGAAGCACGAAGTAGGCAGCATAAACCAGCATCAGCATCACGATGGAGGTCTCGCGCGGGTCCCAGTTCCACGCACTGCCCCACTGTTCCATCGCGAACAGCGAGCCGGTCACCGTCGCCAGCACGGCGAACAGCAGTCCCAGCTCGGCGGCGACGCTGGCTTTCATGTCCAGCAACGGCTCGCGACGGCGCAGATAGAACCAGGAATACCACGCGTTCACCAGAAACGCCACGAAGGTGAGTATCGCGCAGGGAACGTGGAACACCACGATGCGCGCCGATTCGGGACTGCGGAACCCCTGAGCCGGCGGAAGCCACAGGAAGGCAGCGACCGTCACCCCGGCAATCCAGACGCCAGTCAGTATTTTCGCTACCGCGTTCATGTTACTCGCTCCAGATGTGTTCAAATACCAGCAGGGACGCCGGCACAATCACCAGCATGAAGCCGACCAGCACCTGCAGGTCGCCCGTTGCCATGCGCCATCCACCCTCGCTCAACCATGCCGCTTTGGTGGCGTGGATGGCTACTAGCAGAGGCGGCAGCGCTACCGGAAACGCCAGCACCCCAAACAGCGCGCCGCGCATGGTGGCTTTGGCAACGATGGCTCCAACCGCCGTCGTCGCGCACGCCAGCGCCGTACTACCCAGTATCACCACCGTCACAAACAGGCTCCAGTGGCGCACCGGCACCTCCAGCAACAGCAGATACAGCGGCACCGTGACCACACAGAGCGCCCACATCAGCGCGATGTTAAACGCCAGTTTGCCCACAAACACACCCGTCGGCGATACTGCCAGCCTCAGCGCGTCGGCGGTGCGTGTCTCTTCCTCCACTACAAATACGCGCGACAAGCCTGCTATCGCAGCGAAAAACACAATAACCCACAACAGCGATGCTTTGACCTCACCCGCCACTCCCGACGGCGGCGCCAGCGCAAACCCTGACGCCACCACCGAAGTGACCGCAAACAACAGCACCGCCCCCAGCGCCACCCGCGTGCGCAGCTCCAGCAGGCAGTCCTTGCCGAATACTGCCAGTGCCTCACGCGCCCAGCTGGATGAGCGGCTCACCGTAGTCCAACTCTCGGGTGTCGTTTGTGGCGACGATAACGATGCCATGTTCTGCCTGCACTCGCACCGTGTGACGGATAAACTCCATTCCCGCCTCGTCCAGATTGCTTCCCGGCTCATCCAGCAACAGCACCGGCGGACGGTGCACCAGCGCGGTCAGCACCTTCAACCGCTGAACCATGCCGGTAGAGAATGTGGCAACCGGGTCGTGCGCCCGCGAACGCAGATGCACCTGTTCCAGCAGGCTCAGCAGGTCGCCATCCTGCACCCGCACACCGCGTGCCCTGGCAAAGAAGCGCAGATTCTCGATAGCCGTTAACGGGCGATACAGCGCGATATCGGGCGCCACCATGCCTACCACCTGCCGCCTCTGCTGGGCGTTCAGCCGTTCTCCATTGTGAAGGTACACTACCTCGCCCTCTGTCGGCGTCAGCAGCCCCGCGATAATCTTCAGCAGGGTACTTTTACCGCTGCCGTTGGGTCCCAGTATGGTCCACACTCCGGGAGCGGTGACACTCGCCGAGATGTCCTGCAGGACAGGGCGTTCATTGTACTCCTTGCCCACTCGCCGGAGCTCAATCTGCCAGTTCATCACTTCCCCAAGCAAAGTATACCCGATGTTTGGTCACAGAGCAAAGTAGCCATGCTACATAGCAATCTCCACCTTCGCCGGCGAAGCAAACGGTTGATACAGGGCATCCAATCGCTCGGCAGGAAGCGCGCCTTTGGTGAAGATGACACGATAGCGAAACGTCTGCTGTCCGCCAGCGGGAATGGTGATACTGCCGTCGGCGTTGGGGTTGTTCTGGAAGTCGCGCCAGCCGAACGGGTTGGCGGCAAACAGACCGTAGTCGCGCACGTGCCAGTAGGTGGGATGGTGTGGGTTGCCCGGATGGTCAAACACCGAGATGCTGTACACCTCTCCGCCGACGTCTCCGCTGTATTCGCACCAGACGGCGCGCGTGCCCCATGCCTCTTTGTCGCGTTTGCCCGCCGCGGTCAGTATCGCGCCCTTGCCGCGGCGCAGTTCCATGCTGGTGGGGATGCGAATGCCAAACGTGCCCTCTTTGGTGTCCCCCAAACGCACCGGCTGGTCGCCCGCGCGAAGGGTGACAGTGAAGTCGATGATCCGCAGGTCATCCAGGTCATAGATACAGGTCTCGCGCGTGTCGGTGCAGAGCACCCGTCCATCCGGTGCACGCCACTCGTTGCGCGTGATAAGAAACGTCCCTACGCGCCCACCGGAAATATCGGAGAACTCGCGATGCACGATGCGCCCCTTGCCTTCTCCTTCGCCCCAGAAGTCCACGCCGTTCACGTCGCCATGCGTGAACCAGAAGGATTTCTGATGCGGGTGGTCGGTCGACTCGCCTTCGCGCTGTTCCATCGGGAAGGCGCGGGTCATCGCCACGCCGGTCTGGGCATGGATGGGATACAGATAGGGTTTCGCCGCACCTGAAAAGACGTATCGGGTGACCAACCTGCCGTCACAGGTGATTTCAAGCCCGTTGCCCGTCAGGCGTGCTTGCCATCGCGAAGGAGCAGAAGGGGCTTTGTCGGTCTCCAGCAGATACTCGCGCCTGCCGCCGGGATGTATCCACAGCAGCTGGCGCGTGCCTCCCTCTCCAATCCGCACATCACAGGGCACTTCAGAACGTCCGGGAAGCAGAAGCAGGCGCAGGGCATCGGTGCTTACCGAAGCGGGTAGATTGGCGGTAACAAGGGTGGGGGCGTTGCCCGCGGTTTGTACGCGCAGGCGAATCGCCGGCTCCGCCCCCAGCCCAGAAACGCTAAGCAGGAACACCGTCAAACAACCGAAGAATGTGGCGAGCCGCATCTGTGCCACCTCCGTATGGATAGGGCTGTTTCAGAACTCTAACGTATATCCCGCGCTGAAGAACAGCTGGTTGCGCCACACACCTGCCTGCAGGCGCAGGTACTCATCGTGGCTGTAGCGCAAGCCCCCGTTCAAGTTGTCGCCGTCATACTCCAGAATCACGCGCCATTTCGGGTCTAACACCCCTTCCGCACCACCGATAATCTTCTCGCGGAACAATCCCGTGCCGTAGCCGGCGTGTAAGATAATCTGCGACACCGTATCCTCCGCCTCAGGTGGGACCTTCGCGCGGGTGCTCAGCATCAGGTAGCCCGTTCGCTCCACCGCCTTGGCGACGTCAATCACCCCCACGCCGATTTTCAGGTTCTCGAAGCCGGTGGGGATGAACTGCACCTTGGCGCTGGCGATGGTGCGGTTGTCGGCGTTGTCGCGGTCAAGGTAGGCAACACCGACCTCCACGAAGTTGGCGATGCCGGCGTTCAACGCCACCGTGCTCAGGTCCCGCCCGAAGTGAGTGCCTATCTGGAACTTGCGCGCACTCAGCACATCTGCCGTGGGCACGCTGAACAGCCCCGTGGGTCCGTAAACGGTGCCCATACGCGAAGGCAGGGTCGGCGTTTGCGCCAGCACAGGAAGCGCACATGCCACACCGGCAACAATCATGAGCAATCGTCTCATGGAAACCTCCTCTTTCACAGATTCAACATGGTTCACTGCTATCTTCGCGATGCTGCCCTGTAACTCCTCTGCCCTTGCCGTTTGGGCGTTGCGAGGGTATTATAATAGCCAGTATGTCATACGGAAATGGTCGCAAACGGAGTGAAGAAGAGGGAAGCGCACGCTCGGAAGGCACTGAGACGAAGCAGGTAACGGTGCTGAAAAGGCTGAGCGGTTTCGCCGGGCGGGTGGCACTGCTGGCACTGCACCAGATGGCAAAGCGCGTCCCTCTGCCCACGCTGTATCGGATAGGCACGTGGCTGGGGAAGATGGCGTATCGTTTGTCCCGCCGGTATCGCACCGTCGCCGAGCGCAACCTTCGCATGGCATACGGTGAAACATTGTCCGATGCAGAACGCCAGCGGCTGGTTCAGCAGGTCTTCATCCATTTTGCTAAATCGCTGATGGAGTTTCTGGTCGGGGATGGGCTGTCTCCTGAGCACATCGGACGCATGGTCACCATTACGGGCGAAGAGCATCTGCAGTGGTGCGTTCAACAGGGCAAAGGCACGCTCATCGTCACCGCACACTATGGAAACTGGGAGATGGCGGCGCGTTTTCTGACGCAATGCCGCGGCTACACGCTCAACGTGGTGGCGCGAGACGCCGACGATTCGGTAACGACCGTGCTGGTGAACCGTATCCGCGAACAGGGAGGCTACCGGGTGTTTTCCAAAGGACAGGCGGTGCGTGCCACCCTGCAGGCGTTGAAGCGGAACGAGCTGGTTGCCCTCTTGCCCGACCAGAACGCGGGCGATGTGTTCGTGCCGTTCTTCGGGCGGCTGGCAGGCACGGTGGCGGGACCGGCAATCCTTGCCCTGCGCACGGGTGCGCCCATCCTGCCGGTGTTCTGCACGCGCCAGCCTGACGACACCTATCTGTTTGAAATCCTGCCGCCCCTCACCGTCCATCCCTCTGGCGACAAGGAGCGAGACGTTACCGAGACCATGGCGCAGATTACCGCTATTATTGAACACCAGGTGCGCAAGTATCCGTCGCAGTGGCTGTGGCTGCACAACCGCTGGAAGACGCGCCCACCGGAGGAGGTTCATGCGTACAACGCCGCGGGTTGATATGCAACGGCTGGAGCGTGTGGCAATTGTCAAGCTGAGTTCCATCGGCGACGTGGTGCACGCCCTGCCTGTGGCCTCCGCCCTCAAACGCAGTTTCCCCCACCTGCAGATCACCTGGATTACCGAAGAGCGATGCGCCGAGATGGTTACCGGCAATCCGTACGTGCACGAGGTACTGACCATTCCGGGCAAAGCCTGGCGACACCGCGCCTGGGACCCCCGCACGTGGCAGGAGGTGCATCGGCAGGTGAGCCTGCTGCGTTCGCGCCGCTTCCAGATGACAATTGACCTGCAGGGATTGCTGAAAAGCGCGGTGGTGGCGTGGCTGACGGGTGCGCCCATCCGAATCGGCTATCACTGGCAGCGGGAGGGGGCATGGCTCTTTAACCGGGTGGTGCCCAAAGAGCCGACCAGCGTGCACGTGGTGCAGGAGTATCTGGATGTTGCCCGGTTTCTGGGAGCAGATACCGAGCCAGTGGAGTTTCCGCTGTACATCCCGCCAGAGGCGGACGAACGGGTGCGCCGCCTTCTGCAGGAGGAAGGCATCCCTTCGGCAGAGGGTTTTATCTCCATCAACCCTTCGGCGGGACAACCTTTCAAGCGGTGGCGCACCGAGCGATGGGCGGAGCTGATTAGCCAGATAGACCATCAATATCATCTGCCGGTGGTGCTGGTAGGTGGCAAAGCAGACCGCCCCCTTGCCGACGATATTCGCGCCCGCACCTCTGCGCCCTTCGTGGACATGGTGGGCAGAACGAACCTGAAGGAGCTAGCGGCGATACTGCGTCGCAGCCTGTTGCATATCTGCGGGGATACCGGCTCGGCACACATCTCTGTCGCTCTAAGCAAGCCGGTTATCGGACTGTATGGACCCACAAACCACCTGCGTACCTCCCCCTACGGACAGGAGCACCGCCTGATTACGCACAAAGACCGGTGTCCTGTGTGCAACGGTGCGAAACCGCGCCGCGAGCACTCGGACTGCATGGACATGATTACTGTATCGGAGGTTGTGCAGATGGTGGAACGCACTCTGCTGGAGGTAATGACCCATGCCTGACCCTGAGCGCATTCTGATTGTCACCAAATCGCGCTATCTGGGCGATACCATCGTGGCGACGCCTGCGATGCGCGCGCTGGCAGCACGCTATCCCGGAGCGCAAATCACCCTGCTCTCCAACCCGCTGGCGAAAGAGCTTCTGCGCGGCTGCCCGTACGTGCAGGAGTATCTGGCGCGTCCGGCAGTGGCACGCCGCCGGGTGGATATGGAGATGTGGCGTGTCCTGCGTCGGAAGAAGTACGACCTGGCGGTGTTGTTTAACCGTTCATTGAGCAGTGCGATACTGGCTTTTCTGGCGAGGATTCCCGAACGGGTGGGGTTTGACACCGAAGGCAGAGGCTTCCTGCTGACCAAACGAGTGCCTTATCACCCGCCCAAGCACGAGATTCTGCACCTGCTGGACGTGGCAGAGGCATGCGGCGCTCCGGCACAGGGTACACACATGGAGCTGTGGGTGACCCCAGAGGAGCATGAAGCCATTCGCGACCGCCTGACGAAGGAAGGCATTGACCTCAACGCGCCGATCATGCTGGTGCAGCCGGGTTCAAACGATGCCTATGTGAAGCGATGGCGTACCGAAGGTTTCATCTGGGTGGCACAGCAGCTGCAGAAGGAGTACGGCTTTCAGATTATCCTGCTGGGCGCCAGCAACGAGCAGGACGTCGCCGACGAGGTAGCACAAGCCCTGAAGGAGGGAACACTGAATATGGTGGGGCGCACGACCCTGCGCGAGGCGCTGGCTCTCCTGCAGGAGGTGGACCTGCTGATTGGCAACGATACCGGGATGATGCACGCGGCGGTGGCGTTCGGCACGCCGACGGTGGCGATATTCGCGCCGCACAAGTTCCAGCGCTGGGCGCACAATCACGATTGCCACCGTGCGCTGACTGTACCCTTACCGGAGGGAGCACGCCCCACTCAGGATCTGATCCACCAGCATCTGTTTGCGGTGAAAGAGCAGGATGTGCTGGAGGCGGCGCGGGAGGTACTGAGGGTCAAACCGCCACGCAGTGGCAAATAAACCACACAGGGGGGATAAGAGAGGGTGAGCGTAACTATCAAATTTGGCACCGACGGCTGGCGCGCGGTGATGGCGCGTGAGTTCACGTTTGAAAATGTGGCGATTGTCGCGCAGGCGATTGCCAATTATGTGAAAACGCAGTCCCATGCGGAACGTGGTATCGTTATCGGTTACGATGCGCGCCTGTTGTCCGACCTTTTTGCGGAGACCATTGCCGACGTGCTGACGGCAAACGGCATCCCCGCGCTGGTCACCGACCGCGACACTCCCACGCCTGTCACGGTTTACACCATCCGGGCGCGGAGGCTTGCCGGAGCGGTGATGCTGACTGCTTCGCACAATCCGCCCCAGTACAACGGCATCAAGTTCATCCCAGAGACCTGTCACCCCGCCCTGCCGGAGACGACCGATGCCATTGAGGAGCAGATTGCCTATTGCTTGAGCCATCGGGGGACGGTGAAACGCGATGGAAATCCGTCGCTGAAACAGACCATTGACCCCCGCCCCGATTACTTCGCACACCTGCACGACCTGCTGGACACCCGTGCGCTGGCAGGGCTGAAGGTGGTGTACGACCCGCTGTATGCAACGGGGCGCGGCTACGTGGACGGTTTCCTGCATGAGGTGGGAGCGCAGGTAGAGACCATTAAAGGGGAGCGCAACCCCGCGTTTGGCGGCTCTCTGCCCGACCCGAATCCCGACAATCTGCGCCTGCTGAGCCAGCGCGTGCGGGATCTGGGGGCGCATATCGGGCTGGCAACCGACGGCGATGCCGACCGCTTTGGCGTGGTAGATGCCGACGGCGAGATGATAACCGCCAATCAGGTGATTGTGCTGACGCTGTGGTATCTTTTGCGCAAGCTGAAACCCCAGAGCGGGCACGCCGTGCGCACGGTTGCCACCACGCACCAGATAGACGCTCTTGCCCAGAGCTACGGCAACATCACGGTACACGAGACGCCCGTGGGCTTCAAGTGGGTGGGCAGCACGATGGCGCGAACGGGTGCGCTGGTCGGCGGCGAAGAGAGCGGCGGACTGAGCATCACCGGGCATATCCCTGAGAAGGACGGCATCCTTGCCGACCTGCTGATGGCGGAGATGGTGGCGAAGGAGGGTATCACACTGAAGCAGGCTCTGGCACAGGTGGAGGCGCAAACGGGACCATTTATCACCCGGCGGATTGACCTTCACGTGGAAGAGACGGTCAAACAGCAGACCATGCGCCGTTTCCGCGAAGAGCCGCCGGCAAACCTCAACGGTTTGCGTGTGGAAGGCACGAACCCGGTCGATGGCGTGAAGCTGTTGCTGGAGGGAGGCGCATGGGTGCTGGTGCGCCCATCGGGCACAGAGCCGTTGATTCGCTGTTACATTGAGGCGCACGACGGGGAGACGTTGAGCGGGTTGATGCGGGCAATGCAGGAGCTGGTGCAGGCGGGATAGTCGCCGTTCTGGATGGCGAACCTCCTGTAGGGGCAACCCCCTGTGGTTGCCCAACCCGACGGAACAGCCCCACCTGACCTCCCTGTAGGCGGGGAGGAAAGTCTTCACCCTGACCCTCTCCCACAAGGAGAGGGCAATATGGCTGTCCCCTATCTGGAGGGCGAACCTCCTGTAGGGGCAACCCTTGTGGTTGCCCTCTAACCTCGCGCAAGGGGAGACGGCTCGGCAGGAGCCTCGCCCTCCAGCGGATAAGATTCAAATGGTGGACATTGCACAGGGAAGTTGAGGCACGATGCGCGAGCGGTTGCAACATGCCCTGCCTTGGGCGATTTTGTTCGTGGTCCTGCTGGCGGTGATCCTCGTCTCGCTGACGCTGGCGAGCCGCCCCCCAGAGCCAACACGCAAGGTCAAACTGGTCGTATGGGGGCTGCAGCTGGGTGAGGAGAGCGCAGGTCTGCAGGCGCAGGTGGAAGAGTTCGAGCGGCGTTACCCGCATATCGAGGTCAGCCTGCTTTCCATGGGCGCGGGGCGTATGAACCCCCAGAAGCTGATGACGGCGATTGTGGGTAACGTGGCGCCGGACGTCATCTTTCAGGACAGGTTCACCATCGGGGACTGGGCATCACGCGACGCCTTCCGCCCGCTGGATGACCTCATCGCCCGCGACCGCGACAAACCCGACGGTATTCGCCCCGAAGAGTTCTACAACGCCTGCTGGCAGGAGGCGTGCTATAAGGGCAAAGTATACGCCATCCCAGCCGGCACCGACAACCGTGCGCTTTACTACAATAAACAGCTGTTCCGCGAGGCTGGGTTGGACCCCAACCGTCCGCCTCAAACGTGGGAAGAACTGTTGGAGTACGCCAAAAAGCTGACCAAACGCAACCCAGACGGCACTTACCAACGTATCGGCTTCATCCCGAATTATGGTAACTCGTGGCTGTATCTGTATTCGTGGCAGAACGGTGGCGAGTTCATGTCGCCAGATGGACGCACCTGCACGCTCAACAACCCGCGCACGGTACAGGCGCTGGAGTGGCTGGTGAAGGTATACGACGAGCTGGGCGGCGCCAAAGCCATCAACTCCTTCGCCTCCGGGTTCCAGACGAACGAGATGGACCCCTTCCTGATTGGCAAAGTGGCGATGAAGATAGATGGGAACTGGGTGTTGAACACCATCGCCCGCTACAAGCCGGACCTGGAGTTCGGCGTTGCCCCTGCGCCCGTTCCCGCCGCGCGCCTGCGTGGAGAACCACCCTTTGAGGGACAGCCCAAATTCATCACCTGGTCAGGTGGGTTCTCCTTCGCCATTCCCCGCGGGGCGAAGCATGTGGAAGAGGCATGGCTTTTTATCAAGTGGATGACCAGCGTAGAGAGCAATCTGATTTCCGCCCGCGCCCAGAAAGCGTGGAACGAAAGCAAAGGTCGCCCCTTCGTGCCCGGCTTGTCCGCCAATCTGAAGGTGAATGAGGCGGTGTTCAGGGAGCTCGCCCCGAAATCCGCCAAGTTCCGTGAACCCCTGCGCATGTTTATTGACCTGATGCAGGTCTCCAAGTTCCGCCCGGTGACCTTCGTGGGGCAGAGGCTATGGGACGAGCACGTGCGCGCGTTTGATATGGCAATCCTGCACGAGATGACTCCCAAAGAGGCACTGGACGCCGGCACGCTGACGGTACAGCGCGAGCTGGACAAGGTGTTCACCCGCGAAAAGTATCCCATTCTGGACATTCGCCTGCCGATGGCGCTGATTGCGCTGGGGCTGGGCGCGTTTGTCGTGGTGGTGGCGGTGCTGGCGCGACGGTCAGGTCCGGTGGGCAAGCTGGCACGCCCCGAAGCGATAGCGGGGTATCTGTTCGCCTCGCCGTGGATTATCGGCTTCTTCCTGTTTACTGCGGGACCGATTCTGGCGTCTATCGTGTTCAGCTTTTGCGATTACGACGTGCTCCATCCGCCACGCTACGTGGGCTTATTGAACTATAAAGAGCTGTTGACGGTAGACTTCGGCTTCCTCAGCAAGGCTTTCTACAACGCAGGCTACCTGGCGTTTTTCGGCATCCCGCTGGGCATGACCACCGGGCTGGCGATTGCCATGCTGTTGAACACGCAGGTGCGCGGCATGAGCGGTTACCGCACCGCCTACTACATGCCATCCATTGTGCCGGTGGTGGCGTCGGCAGTGTTGTGGGCGTGGATACTGAACGGCGACCCCAACCGCGGCATCATCAACGCGGCATGGAAAGCCACACTGGGCGAGTGGTTTGGCTGGGCACCGCCGGGCTGGTTCGGTGTGCCAGAGTGGAGCAAGCCCGGCTTAATCGTGATGGGACTGTGGGGCGCTGGCGGCGGGATGATCCTGTGGCTGGCAGGTCTGCAGGGCGTGCCCACCCACCTGTACGAAGCCGCCGAGCTGGACGGCGCCAGCAGCTGGGCAAAGTTCCGCCATGTGACCCTGCCCATGCTTTCGCCGTATATCTTCTTTAACCTCATCATGGGCACCATCCACGCCCTGCAGGAGTTTGACCGCATCTACATTCTGGGCGGTGTGGGCGCCGGAACCAGCAGCACCGGTCCCGGCGACAGCCTGCTGGTGCCGGTGATGTATCTGTTCAACAACGCCTTCACCTATTTCAAGATGGGCTATGCTTCCGCGCTGGCGTGGATTATCTTTATCATCATCCTCGCGCTCACGTTAATTCAGTTGAAGCTGGCTCCCCGCTGGGTGCATTACGAGGCAGAGAAGGGGAAGTAGCCGTATTCCGGGCGTCTGCATCCTCTGTGGAGGGCGAGGCTCCCGCCGAGCCGTTATTGAGAGGCAACCTAACCCCCAGCCCCTTCCCTACGAGGAAAGGGGAGATTCTCCTCTCCCCGCGTCGGGGAGAGGTCGG
>FMJZ01021635.1_pt1 | contig 28781 bp, 18 predicted proteins | sample 1987881 | NCBI WGS metagenome assembly FMJZ01 (sample SAMEA4378227, study PRJEB15110) | soil metagenome | biome: soil; feature: Field; material: Soil | place: India | collected 2015-03-11 | depth 0 m
CTCAGGCGGGCTGGGCAACCGATACCCGTACGAGCTGTCGTACAGGATGGAAGCTGGTGTTATTTCCACCTCAAACAGGCACGCAAGCAGCGAAAACAAAAGCGCAGTTCGACGCATTTCCGCCGCAAAAATACCTGCGGCATATGCGATTGTCAAAGCGCACGTTGATTCATTCACGCATGAATGGGGGCAAGCAAAAGGTGCAGTGTGTGCTGCAAGCTGTGTCTTGGCCGTGTTGGCCGCGAAATTCAAGTTGCGATTGAACAGACCCAACGTAGCTGCGGTTGTTAAATGCTAATTACTGGGTTGGTAAGGTGATCGCGCACCTTGGGGGATACCGGGTTTGCGAGAATTTGCGTGTCCGCGGAGCCGTGGGACACGAATGCACCCCAAATAAGCGAAAGTTGATCCAGCAAGGACAATCTTACGGGGCAGCCGCAAAAGCCGCGTGCACAGATTTGTTACCAATTTGGTGGACGCGCTATGCCGGTAACGTGCGGGACGCAAAGCCGCGCGTCCGCCGGCACCCAGAGCGGATTTGACGACCGCCCGAAACAGGTGTCGCTTGTGTGAGTACGAGCATTCCTAGCGAAGGATTTACAACTCACGCCTATGCACGCAGAAAGTGAGCGGATGCATGGTGCCATGGGTTTCGACCACAAAAGATATGCCGGTAGGGACAGCTTGCCGAGGCGTTCACAAAAGTTAGTTGCCTGCTACTGGCTAGATGTCAGCAGCACGCTTTTTTCACCGACCCATCCGCATTGTCTGTGCGTCTAAGCATCTCTGTGGTTTAATTGCCGACGCGCAGGGGCCACGCATTTTGTGTGGTATGATTGGCTCGCCGAAAAGCCGACTGGTCTGCTGTCAAGATGCTGCCCGCAAGTTAGATCGGCATACTCAGGCGGCATGTTTGCCAGAGGCACGGAATCGCATGGAAAAATGTTGCGCTTGTTAAGCACGGGCCAGCGTGGTATTGGAAGGGGCGTGAAATTGGTGCGTGAGCCGGCTGCATTTTCGTCATGGATACTGAGCGAGCAACACGCCTTGGGCTAGCAGGTTGGTGGGTGTTATTATGTGCGTACCTGCATTGTGTGGGTTGGGGTCTGTCTGCGATTCATCAACTGAACAGAACAGGTTATGCTGTTGCACTTGCGGCTGGCGCGGTTACGTTGGTTCTGTGGCGCAGATACGGTGGCCCAAGTCTTTTCCCGAAAATTCGCCCTGGAAAGATTTACCGGCGATTCAGCCGCGCGTTTCCTCTTGCATATCTGATTCTTGCAGCGCTGGCAATTGCAGGAGGGTTGTTTCACGGTCCGACGAACCACGACGCGCTTGCATATCGGATTCCGCGCGTTTTGCACTGGCTGTCGGAAGAACGCTGGCACTGGATTCATACCGCGTTTAACCAGCTTAACACGCGTCCGTGTGGTATCGAGTGGGTTTCGGCGCCGCTGATCGCTTTCACCGAATCGTACCGGCTCGTTTTTTTGCCAAATACAATATCGTTTCTATTGCTACCGGGCTTGATCTTGAGCGTTTTCACGCGCTTGGGGATAAAACGTCGTGTGGCATGGTTTTGGATGTGGCTTTTGCCAACGGGTTACTGTTACGTGCTTCAAGCTGGCGGTGCTGCAAACGACATTTTCGGCGCGCCGTTTGCGCTTGCTGCGGTTGATTTCGCCTTACGCGCCAAGGAATCTGGCAAGTTCAGATATTTCGCCTTGGCGGTTTTGTCGGCGGCGCTCATGACGAGTGTAAAGTACACCAACTTACCCTTGCTCTTGGCTTGCGCAGTTGCACTGCTGCCCGCAGCACGCGTTGCACTGCGGCGCCCAGTTACAATTGCCTCGGTAATGTTGGTGGCGGTGTTCTGCTCCTTTGTACCAACAGCGGTTTTAAACATCAAATATTCAGGGGATTGGACCGGCCGAAGCGCTGAAATGCTACCGGACGGATTCTGTCGCGGGTATCCTTTGACGCGTTTTGTGTTTAATGCGGCTGCAATTCCATTTTATAACTTGGCGCCGCCGATATTTCCCATGGCAGAAAAGGTGAATTTGTGGGTAAACGGGTTAATCCCCACCAATGTGATTGCACATCTTGAGAAATGCTTTGTGGCGGTTAGTACACGAGTCAGACTTTACGAATTGCAGGCGGAGGAATGCGCAGGCGTTGGGTTTGGAGTTACAGTTTTAACGATTGCAAGCCTTTTTGCTGTCCGAAGGCTGAAGCTTGTGTCAAAGCGGGGCTCAAGCATCAATGGACTCGAACCTAGCCCCGCGCTTACGCCATTACAATTATGGATTTTTGTTGCCACGTACATTTCACTTTTTGTGTTTATGGCAAAGGCAGGCTGGTTTAATCCGGTGCGGTATCTGACGCCGTATTATCCACTTTTGTTGGCGGTCATGTTGACAAGCCCGGCGCAAGTCATGGTTGTCAAAAAAACATGGTGGCGTATTTCTGCTACGGCGGTGTTTGTCATAGCCGGGGCGCTGGTTGTGTTATCGCCACATCGGCCTCTTTGGCCGGCGGAATTGGTGCTGACAAAGTTGGGCGGGTCAAACCAAACAAATCCGTATATAATTCGGGCTTTACGAGTTTACTCCACTTACAGCAGGCGCACGGATGCGTTCGCGCGTGTGCGCAATCTGTTGCCGGCAGATGCAAAGGTGCTCGGGTTGGTCACTTGGGACGACCCTGAAGCTTCACTCTGGATGCCGTGGGGCACACGCAAAATTGTGCATGTGTGTGCGCGCGACACCCCAGAAGAACTGCGCGCCAAAGGTATCAAGTTTATTGTTGTGAAGCATGGCGCGTTCGACTGGTCTCATGTGCAGCGGGGGCCGAACTGGCCGTTTACCAGTTCGCTTTCGGAATGGCTTGAAAAACAGAATGCGGAGGTAATCCAGACATTTTCGCTTGATGTCCGCGCCTCGGGCACGCCCGAGACGTGGTACTTGGTGAAACTGCGGTAATAATTTGTCTGGCCAGCGAATGCGTAATATTCAAATTTGTTTAGGGCTGGGCAACCACACCAAAAAGACTTTCCGGTTGTAATCGGATTGAACGAGTCGCAATACTGGGTCGGAACGCGGATTTTTGGAATAAAAATGTTTTGCTGGGTGTCATTCTGTAAGAAACGCGATACCGCCGAGTCGCGCCCAGACCAATTGCGGTGTGCGAACGGTGTTTGTGAGGTTGTCGCAGGCAGGGACGGTTGAAAACAACAATATTGGTTAATCTACTCATGCGTGGCGATTCGACTATGACCCAGTATGTGTCCAATGTGCACATAGAACCCTGTTTGTCGGTTGTGATGCCAGTTTACAATGAAGCTGCTACTGTGGCAGATGTGATCCGGATTGTGCTGGCGCAGCGCCCAGTTCAGCAATTGGTTGTTGTAGACGATGGTTCCACAGACGGCACGAAAGAAAAAGTCGAGACGGTAGCAAAACAAGATTCTCGTGTGGTCGTGGTGCGACACGAGAGAAACCGGGGCAAAGGCGCGGCGATTCGGACTGGGCTCAGCTTGGTAACGGCCCCGATTGTGCTGATTCAGGACGCGGATCTCGAGTACGATCCCGCCGAGTATCATCTTTTATTGGCGCCAATTCTTGCCGGTAAAGCAGATGTGGTTTTCGGCTCGCGGTTTCTGGGTAGTCCCGGAGGGCATAGGGTGCTTTACTACTGGCATTCATTGGGTAACAAGATTCTCACGACGTTGTCGAACATGGCGACCAATCTGAATCTTACAGACATGGAGACATGTTACAAAGCGTTCCGCCGCGAGGTGATTCAGAAGATCAAAATTTGCGAGGACAGATTCGGGTTTGAACCCGAAATCACGGCAAAAATAGCCCGGTTAAAAGTTCGAATTTACGAAGTTCCAATCTCGTATTTTGGTCGAACCTACGCGGAGGGGAAAAAAATAAATTGGCGCGACGGGTTTCATGCATTGTGGTGCGTTGTAAAATACAACCTGTTGGTCACTCATGAGTGAATACGCGTCCGGCTCCGATGCTGTGGCCGAGTTTGAATTTGCTGCGTTGGCCCAAGCTCGGAACTATCGTCGCGCGCTGATAAAAGAATTTGCCCCGCATATTCATGGGCGTGTGCTGGAGATCGGGGCGGGGATCGGCCAAATCACAAGTGAGCTTATCCGTTGTCCTTCGATCACAGAGCTTGTTTCAGTTGAGCCTGATGCCAGGTTTTGCGCCGTTTTGAGAGAACAATTTCCAAAGCTGGCCGTGGTGCATGGTACGATACAGGACATACCCATCGGCGATGGGTTCGATTGCATAGTCAGCGTTAATGTTCTGGAACACATTGAAGATGATTCAACCGAACTACGGCACTGGCGTCAGCATCTATTAGCCAGACGCGGAACGCTTTGTTTGTTTGTCCCTGCACGAGCCGAGCTTTTTTCGCCCATTGATGCGCGTTTTGGGCATTATCGGCGCTACAGCAGGGCTGTGTTGGGAAGAAAACTCGAGTCGGCTGGATTCCGCGTTCACCGAATTCGGTACTATAATTTTGCAGGGTACTGGGGTTGGCTTATCAATTTCCGGCTCTTGCGCAGCCGACATTTTGACGCAAACGCCATCCGAGTTTTTGACAGGTTCATCTTCCCGGTTGTTAATTGGATCGAGGTGCGGGTTTGTGCGCCGCCGATCGGGCAGAACTTGCTCGCCATTGCGCGGGCCGTATGACCCTGCGCTTGCATCAGTAAATACAGCCTGGGGCAAGAACAAATAGATCACGAGGTGCTAGTGTAGGGGACGCTCGGCGCTGCTCCTACTGTCCAGACTTGTTGCTTTGGGATTTCTTCAACGCGAATTGGGGAGTAAGAAATGTACTCCACGTGATATAGTGCTCGGTGGAAAGCGCGTCCACAAATTACAGCGCTTTCACCTTGTAACTGCGCCACTTAGCCCGGGTTACTTTGTTGCATGGGGAACGCACACGGCCCGCGTGCAGTTTTGTGCGCCCTTGCGCAAAACACCGCCAGAACATATTGGGTTGCCGAACCGACCAGCACGCCGCGCGCAAATGTGCTGGACGCAAGCCCTAGCTGCGTGTGGGCATGCACAGCCAGACACCTCCAGCGACATCATAGGGCGGGTGTGCTTTCCCACGCATTTCAAATTTTCAGGTTTACGCGTTTAGGACGCGAAACTTAGCAGATCTAGCAATTCTTTTGCTGTCGTTAGTCCTTCAGCGGGCTGGATGACTGTGTTGTTATACTGAAGGTAGGCGAGCAACAGCAGCCGAGCGATATAGGTAATTTGTGCACGAGCAGCATAAGTGCGGAACGGGTCGGCTGCCAAAAGCGATTCGACTTTCCCGAGCAATTTTTTAGCTGTGCATTTGTTGACAAGTATCTCGGTCTGAGCGACGTAATGAAACCAGTCCCAAGCAGGCATACCAATTAGCTCAGCGCGTTCCCAGTCGAGCACAGTCCAACGACCGTCCTTAGGGTTCACCTTGATGTTCCACGGCACAAAATCGCCGTGCCAAACAGCCGGATGCACCTCGTGGTCGGCCAGGGCATTGGCCAGGGGTTTGAATGCGCTGAGCCCACCGCAAGCCTGTACCAATCGTTTCCAAGATGGTATCTCTGCGATACGCACGGTTCGGTTTATATCGATCCAACTTCCAAGAAGCTCACCCAGGACCCGTGGATTGTTTGTGCGCGGTGAATCACCGGCAAAAAACTCAAGCGCGAATGCCTCTAGATGCTCGGACTTAAACGTGGCCAAGACACGCGGGGTGCCCGTAAGCCCAGCAGGCAACTGCGAAAGTATGTTGACTTCAGCCCGGATCAACTCTTTGGCAGCCTGTGATGTACCTGCTTTCACGACAACTTTTGGAACCCCTTTTGGGTCGCTAATGAGTAACATGTATCTGGGACCGGGGCCGGCGGGATTACCTGCTAGAACTGCGGGGGTTGGAAGTGCGCCAGGCGCAATACCAACAAGCGCTGCGAGGAATTTTACAAATTCGTTTTCCGCACACGCAGCCCAACATTCGCGCTGGACCGGCACTGGCAGGTGTAGCCGGAACGCTCCGCGTAGGCATGCTCGGGCAGCACGGGCAAATGGCGTTTGAGCCGGGTAAACCATGAGTGCTCGATACGCGAATCGCGCCGTTGACGGCAAAAATAGGAATGCATGCCCGCGTTTGCGCAGCACGAGCCACTCGAACCGTACAGCCGACGTGCTATCGGGGGCTGTGCCGAACAATTTGTCCCACTGTGCGTTTAGGCTGGTTGCCATTTGATCAATTATGCTGATATTGGCAAAGCACGTACTCTGAGCGGGCTGCTGTTTGACGTAGGGGTACAGACCGCTGATCGCGCACTTGCGAGAGTAGCCCACCGTAAACTGCGGCGAAACATTCCGGGTGCTCGGTCTGCCCCCGGACACTGCAGAACGGCCGCATACGCTCTCGAAGCAGTTTGCCCACGCCACTCAGATACCGGTGCGAACCCGACGGCACAGCTATATGTGTCAACGAAGCACATGTGGGCACAGGCCTATACGTCCTGCTGGTCCGCCAGTGTAGTGCCGGATAAACGAGGGGCGACTGACTCCGCACCTGCGCGGCCGCCATGCCGCAATCCGACTGTGGTGTTTTTGTAGCTTTACTTGCGCACCTCGACATAGAGCGAGTTCTTTTTTGCTGGTGTACCGTCAGGGTTACAATCAAGGCCGTAACTGTTCCAGTCGGGGATTGCGCTTGTATTGAAACTGCAGATTTGCGGGTCACGGAACCCGAGTCGGGTGAGCAATGTAACTATGCTGATGCGGTCGTACATCCACTGGTGCGTTTCGCCGCGTCTGCGTGCGTCGCCGAAAAGCAGGGTCAGAAGCCGTTTCTGTATGGGCGGCAGGTTGCGTGTGCTGAATGCTTCGCGTCGGACGGATTGTTCGATGATTGCAGCGATGTATTGCTCATGCGATTGAGCTTCCTTTGGGTTTGTTTCGGCAATCGAGATATGGTTGATGTAGTGTCTGCAGAGTTGTTCGAAATCCGGCACAACAATCCTTTGGATCCCGCCTGGTCGAAGTACGCGTTTGATTTCCAACAGGAACCCATCCACAAACTCGCGGTCGAAATGCTCTAGCACATGCGAATGATAGACCGCGTCAACCGAGTCGTTCGAGAATGGCAACGGTTTACGCAGGTCGTGCACCAGTATGTTGGGGCTGATAGCTTTGAAACGTCGGAGTTGTTCGCCGCGAAGCACCAGTGGCGCAACGTGCCGCAGCACAGGGTTCCGTTTGAGCCACAGGTAAGGCGACCAGTCAATGTTGATGACTTCCTGGCGTGGGCATGTCCGCGCGCCACAGCCTAGATTTAGGAGCTTCATGCGGTATAAAAACTGGTGAAGCAGACCTTGTTTGAGCGACCGACCATGACCATTGCCCTAGTGTGTGCAATGAGACAGTTTGAGGCAACCCGATTCGTCACTGGTCGGCCCGATCGAGTTGATTGTGCTGTGCGATTTCAGTCACGTGGCAATGTGTTTCCTGGGTTGTGGTGTTACCGGTTTGTTGCTCTGTGCGCCGTTGTGCGCGTGCAGCTAGGCAGGTTAAAATTGCTTTAATTGCGTCTGCAGCAACGTGTTCCGGCTGCTGAGCCGCGTTAATTACAACTGCGTTTTTGGTTTTTGCAGCAAGCTCGAGGTATGCATTGCGTTGGCGCTCGGTTTCGCTTGTGCTTACTTCCTGTTTACGCGTGCGCAACACATCAACAGACGCGTCCAACAGCAACACAAGGTCCGGTTTTTTCACAAACAGATACCCGAGCCAGGCCAGAACTTTCGGCACACGCAACCTGTAACGCGCTTGGTCAACGAAGAAATCGTGGTAATATCGCTCGATTAACACCAGCCCGCCCCGGAAAAGCACCGGCCAAATTTTTAGTATCGAGCCCAGCACGAACTCAGCCCAGTGCAGACCAAAAAACACGAGCGAGAACACCGGGTTGCGCGGGGGCCGACCATGCGGGTTGGTGACGACTGACTGCGCATTTTTTGCTTTCCGGGGCAGGAGCTTCGGTTTCCAGTGGTAATGCACGCTTTTTGCGGAGTAAAACGTGGCAGCCAAACCCGCAAAGATTGCTTTTGCAATTGTAGTTTTGCCGCACCCATCGGGGCCAAGTAACACAACCATCAAACCGGCAGGCCGAAGTACGCGCCGCGCGAATCGGGCGGTGTCAGTCGTAATAACCGCAAGGGTTTTTAGCGGACGCCGTGTAACAAGGCGCACAAGCAGCGCAGCGCGTAGTTTCCGGGTCATGGCCTCGATATCGGACCATTTCTCTTGAATGGCCAGCCTGACAAGCTTCTGTGCTAGTTCTTCGCCGTATGACTCGGTTAGGAGCGCGCGCGCGGCGTTTGCGTATATCCGGAATGCAGCGACGATGCTACGTTTGTATTTGTCCCTGACACGCCCCCTGTAAACCAGGTACCCGAGCAGGTTTGTGCAAGCTTCATCTGCAGGGTGCGGTATCCAGAAATTACCGCGTTGTATTTTGCGGTTCAAAAAATCGTTGCACCGGATGAACTCAAAACTGTGCCAGCGCATGTCAACGAACAGGTCGAAATGCACTTGGTCAGCGGTCTGTAGGTCCGCAAAATGCAGCGATACTGGGACAAATTCGGTCCTATTAACCAGGCTGTAACCTTCGTGAGCTGCGAGCAAGATCAGTGTTTGTTCGGCGAGTGTAAGTTGGTGTTTTGCAACCAACACATCAATGTCGTTTGTGGTCTTTTGCGGCAAGCCCTCGTAATTGCGCAGTACAAGAAAATCAATGCCTGCATTTGACCAGCCGTCGAACACAGCCGTTATAAACCGGCTGAAGCCGGGCGATTGCTCTTTTTGGATTGACTGGTTGTGTTGTAGCACAGAGAAATGTTTTTGGCTTGGGCAAGGCGCCAGCTCAGTGCCGGCTCCACCAAATACCGGTTGGTTTTTGGACATGGAACACGGTGCGTTTGTCGGGACTTTGCAGTGTGTAAATCGCGTAGCTGAACGGTTTCTGGAAGTACAATCCGCGTAAGACCTGTCGTGCACGGTGTAATTGCACCAGCGGCCACCGAAGCTGCCATATCCAACGCGGTGTCATTTCATTTTTGAGTTGGCGTTCACGTTGTGCGTTTGGGCCGAGGTTCATGTTTACGCCTGTATCGGTAAACACCGACGTAAAATGCCTGAGCACGCGCATATTGAGTTTGCGCTGGATCATTTCGTGTACCCAGAAAAAGTCTCCTAGGTCGCGCCAGCGCGTGTCAAAGTAAACACCGTGCTGGTCAAGCACGCGTCTGTGCAGAAAAGTCGAGCAGGTCAAAACCGGGAACGACACCCAAACTACGTTGCGCCATGGCACAAGCGATTTGCGGTAGCAGATAAACTTGCCGTCTTTGTCAACCACAATCGTGTCCGTAAACACAACGTCAGTTTCAGGGTGTTTACGGAAAAACTCAGCCACAGCCTTTAGTGCCCCCGGCAGATATTGTTCGTCGCAGTTGAGGTATGCCAAAATCTGGCCGGTAGCACGCCGCCAACCGCGATTTATAGCGTCGTACATGCCGTTGTCTTTCTCGATGAACGCACGGACGCGCTTGTCGTGGGGTAGCCAGTCGAGCGTGCCGTCGTCGGACCCAGCGTCTTGGACGATGTGTTCAAGCTCGACTCCATGTTGATCTGCTACAGATGCAATGCACAGCTTGAGCCACTGTGAGTTTCTGAAGCTTGGTGTGACAATCGAGAATTTCATCGGGCACCACTGGGTTCGTGTTAGAAACTCATATTTGGCCGGCGCGAAACCGTTGTGCAATCGGGATGCGCCTGCCCATGCCAAATGCACGTGGTGAAACTTTCAGCACTGGCGCAGCCTGACGCCGCTTAAACTCGCTAAATGTGATCTTGTTGATCACATCGTTCACGGTTCGCGGGTCAAACCCGAGCTGGATTATCTCCTCTTTCGAAAGATTGCGTTCGATGTAAAGTCCCAGGATGCTGTCGAGGACTTCGTACGGCGGCAGTGAATCCTGGTCGGTTTGGTTCGGGCGCAGCTCTGCGCTAGGGGGCTTGAGAATCGAGTTTTCCGGGATAACGGTTCTATGGCAGTTTATCCATCGGGCAAGCTTGTACACCTGGGTCTTGAACAGGTCGCCAATTACAGCCAGCGCACCGCACATGTCGCCATAAAGCGTGCAATAACCAACCGCAAGCTCGGATTTGTTGCCCGTTGTCAATACTAGCGAACCGAACTTGTTCGACAGCGCCATCAAAACAAGCCCGCGCAATCGTGACTGGATGTTTTCCTCGGTGACATCGGGTTCGCGTCCGGCAAACACATCACCCAACTGCTGCCTAAGCGCTTCAAACGCGGGGTTGATCGGCAGCACCTCGAGCTTGATCCCGAGGTTCTTTGCCAACTGTTCGGCGTCTGTACGACTTGCAACGCTTGAGTATGGACCAGGCATTGACACACCCAACACATTTTCCGGCCCGAGCGCATCAACAGCCAAAACTGCTGTCAGAGCCGAGTCAATCCCGCCCGATAACCCGATCACAACCGACCTAAATCCGCACTTGCGGACATAATCGCGCAAGCCGAGTGTCAGCGCTGCCCAAAGTTGCTGTTCAATCGGGGGCCATTCGAGCTGGTCGGGTGCAGTTTGTTCATCCACATCAGCCACAATGATGTCTTCGGCAAATGGTTTGCCGAGCGCAACCAACTCACCCCTACCATTTAACACGACGCTGTGCCCGTCGAAAACAAGTTCATCGTTGCCACCGACAAGGTTAACCTGCACAAGTGGTACACGCTCGTCTTTGGCTACGCGTCTTAACATGGCCAGGCGCGTTTTTTCCTTGCTGAGATGCCACGGCGAGGCGGAAATGTTGACAATGATGTCGGTGCCTTGAGTGATGAGTTCTTTGACAGGGTCACGCCGGTACAACCGTTGCGGCCAGAAATCCTCGTCGTTCCAAATGTCTTCGCAGATTGTGATTCCAAAGCGTCGGCCGCCAAACTCGAATGGTTGCACTGAGTCGGCAGGCTCGAAATACCTGTCCTCCTCGAACACATCATAACTCGGGAGCAACGTTTTGTGTTGGCGCCAGACAATCTTGCCCGCGTGTAGTACGGCAACCGAGTTGTGCAATGGCCGACCCGGTTGTGCGGTATTTTTGTCCACATACCCGACGCAAAGTGGCACACGGCCAATCTGCGTGGCTGCCTCTGCAAGAGCCGACAAGTTTGCCTCAACAAAATCCGTGCGTAGCAACAGGTCGCGCGCAGGGTAACCACACAGAAAGGTCTCGGGTGCAACCACAAACTCAGCGCCCTGCGCACAGGCGCGTTGATAGGCTGCAACCAGCTTGGTTACATTACCGGCAAAATCGCCTACGGTAGAGTTGAGTTGGAGCAAACCAACTTTCACTGTCGTTAGGGTAACTCACTGGTGCGTTCTTGCAATCAATTTGCCGGGTATGCTCAACCGGCGTACTGGCTTGCAGTAGCCGGGGCGGAGGCACCAGCAGGCGTTTCAAGGCCTCGAATCGCTTCAGCCAGCCCGTTTAGGTATTGCGCGAGTGTGAACCGCTCGAGGAACCGTGCACGCAACAGTTCGCCAGAATCAAACGTGAGCATTCTGACCAGCGCATCCGCAACTTGCTCGGGCTTGCGCGGTTCGATCAGACCCGGATAATCCGCAGGTAAAATTTCCGGGATGGACCGCCACCGGCTGGTCACGATTGGTAATCCGAATGCCATTGCTTCCAGTATGACCAGCCCGAAGCTTTCGGCATGGTAATAGGTCGGGAAACAGAAACAATCGCATTCACGTAGAACTTTTGCCTTGGCGTCACCTGAAACAAACCCAACGTAAGTAACCTTGTCCAAGCGGCTTTGAGTTTGTGGAATTGATGTGTCTGGGGCGGGTTGACCTGGTTCAGGCACAAGCTTGAAAGCGGGGAGAACCAGGTGATTTTGACCTTTCAACCGGTTTGAGAACTCGGCTTGTTCATCTGGGTGCATGAACCCACCTGCTACAACTGTTTGAATTCGGATTGGGACGTTTTCACGCGCAAGTTTTTGATTGGCAAGCTCAGCTCCCTCAAGCGTGTCGAACAGGCCTTTGTCACGCGTACAATGGCCGAGAAACAACACCTTGAATATGTGCGGGGTACCCCCACACCGTTCAACCTCTTTGTGCGTCAGACAATTGCCCGAGAGCAATTTTCGCCGTGCAGCCACACGCGCGCGGCGCCACGGTAACACTGTGTGTTCGAAATCAGGGCACGGATCCGGGATACCGTTTGGGACAACCTTGATCTGTTTAGCCCAGAGTTTTTCAGCGTCGCGTCTATTGTATTCGGACAACACAATGCTCAGGTCGACCTCGCGCAACGCACGGTATGTGATGATACGGGTGCGCATTTGCATGTTAGTTTCTAGCCATTTGCCCATGCCGGCAGCATGCCAGTGCAACACGACCCTTTTGAAGAATGGCCGGCACAACTGCATCACAAGCCAGTCTCGGAACAGCGCTGACCGTTTGCCAGGTGCAGGCACGTAGTACATCGTATCGGCACCGTACCTGATCCTGCACCAGATCGCCTGCAGACAGTACCACAACAACAGCAATACCTTGCCAAACCTGAATTCGCCGATGTCCTCTAGGTCACGCGACAACCGTGCATTGACGTGGTAACACTCGATGCCGTAGCTGGTTTGGACCGACGCGGTTGGGCCGTTTCGGTGCCTGCCGCGTTGGTTACCGCCGAACCCCTCTAGCATGAGCTTGACCATGTAACTTTGGCCGTGGTGCGGCGGCGGCGTGTGGGCAAAAACAAGCAATTTCATCGCATGCAGTTCGCGCAGCGTTGACCTTCCGAATTACGCGCAAGGCTAATGCGACGGTGACCCGTTGCGCAAGTCCGAATCATGTGCAGCGCGGTCGTGGGTCTGAATCCTATGCGGTATTGAGCCTGGATTTACAGCCGGATTTTGGTCGGAAAGTCCCGCGCATGCGCGACCAACGCACCTGCAAGTTTAGCTCAGAGCTGCGAGCAAAACACCAGCGGCACGTTCGGTTTTTCCTAAAATCAGATCACTTCGGCGCCCATTGCGGTTTGATTCCGGACGCGGAGAGCAATGTACCGTTCCCAAGAAATTGACCGGTAGGAGTCAGATTGTTTGCCCTCTGTACCAGAACAATAGCACGCATGTAGCTTGCTTGATAGGAGGGCAGACATGTTTGGCAGGGTTGTTCCCGCGACTGTTGGACCAGAGGTGTGTGGTACTTGGATTGCACCGTATGAAACCAAGAGCTCATGCTGACAAATGTATATTGTCCTGGCGAGCGCAATTCGCTTGCGAACTAAAGAGGATAAAAAATCCGATTTCGACTACCTTATCTTCGAACCGCCGAGACTTGCGAGGGGTTACCCGTTTGAGTGGGGTGCAGTATTCACTGCAGACACTACGCCAACACGCAACCCGCCCATTAGCGGGGCGCAGTACAGTATCTTATCGATCCTCCCACACGTATGCGGGTGTGTTCAATGTCTCCTGGTGTTTGCTGCGTGGCGTTTAAGTTTTTGGGCACCGTGTTGTAAGCGCAGGTTTTTGTCTATGAGTTTGCGCCGTTGCTCGACACATTGCCACCAGCGCTGTGCGTCTGCGGGTGTGTTAAGCACGTAATCCAGCAACCGGTCAATTGTGCTTGTGGCCACGTACGTGCGCGTGTCGGATGCGCCGTAGTAGATAAACACTTCTCCATTTGACCGTGCAACCCAGCCGTTGCTGAACAATACATTCGACACGTCACCCACGCGTTCATCGCCTTCAGGTGCCATAAAATAGCCGCCTGGCGCGGCAATCACCTTGCTTGGATCATTCAAATCGCACAGGAAAATGTACAGGACATATCGCATACCGGCTGCTGTGTTACGAACACCGTGGGCGAGATGCAACCAACCTTTTGGTGTTTTTATAGGGGCAGGGCCGAGGCCATTCTTGGCTTCTTTGATCGTATGGTACACACACGGGTCAATGATCTTTTCTTTGTCGATAACCGGGTTCTCGATGTCGTCGCAGAGGCCGAATCCGATGCCTGGACTTATGCCGGCAGCGGCGAAGCCGGTCATTGGTCGTGTGTAAAAGGCATATTTGCCATTGACAAACTCGGGGTGCAACACGCAGTTGCGTTGCTGTGGTGCGGGTGTTTTAAGGTCTGGCAGCCGTTCCCAGTACAGCATGTCTTTTGTGCGGACAATCCCGCATCGTGCAACTGCCGCAGTCGGGTCATCGGGCTGTGAATCGTCGTGTCGCTCTGCGCAGAACACACCGTAAATCCAGCCGTCCTGGTGCCTGACGAGCCGCATGTCATAAACATTTGTTTCGGCCGGGTCGGCCGGCTGGATTTGAACTGGGTAATCCCAAAACTTGAACCTGTCTATGCCGGTTGTGCTTTCTGCAATTGCGAAGAACGATTTACGGTCCCACCCTTCGACCCTCGCCATGAGAATGATACGGTGATTGAACTCGATTGCTCCGACATTGAACACGCTGTTTATGCCGAGGCGTATCATCAGAAACGGGTTTTGGGCAGGGTCAAGGTCATACCGCCAAAACAGAGGCACGTGCTCGGCTGTCAGCACCGGGTATTGGTACCGAACGAAAATGCCGTTGCAAGGTTTGATTGGCCGGTTCCGCCTTTGCACCAGTGCGTGATACTGCTTTTGCAGTTGAGCCAGTTGTTGTTTGAATTCCCGTGTAGTCACGGCACGTAAGATTTTTGGTCTCTGAAACGGTTTCAATTCCAAATCACGGTTCAGGAGGCAAAAGTCGCCAGGCTGGTATAGGTCGTTCTTCGGTGCCGTTTGGCAACCGCCAGCGGACAGACAGATGTGTCGAGCCTGTCTTTTGCTTTTGAACAACTTCGATGTAGTACTTATGGTTTGACTGGAGGGTGACAGGCACGGATTGCGCCTCGTTGATGTGCGGCCATTTTGCGTATGGGGTAGAAGGCGTCACAGTCGCAAGCAATCTTTTGCTTTCAGGCGAACGATTTGTGGCAAGCCACAGCTCGGCAGTCGGAAGGCTTGCGAGCCAGAAAACATATTCGCCTGTCATTGGGGGTATGAGGTAGCCCGAAATACGTGTTGCGTAGTTTGTGACAGGCTCAAACTGAACTTCGAGCGCTTTACCGAGACTCTCGCATCCGGAGGGTGTTGTGGCCGGCATAAGCAAATCGGCGGTTTCGATTCCGGGTATGCCAAACCACCATTGCCGCACCAGGCCGCTGCCGGGGCCGACCTCGAATTGGTGGCTTTTGCCGGAGCGCAATCGCTTTGCCGAGGCAACAAACGCGTAATTAACGCTTGGTTGTTCGATACGAATGTCCGGAAATTCTGCAACTCCATTCACTGTCCATGCGTCGGTTGTGCCGGCCAACGATTTGCCCCTGCTATCAGTGGCCAAAGAAAGCGTCACGTTGAATTTGCCTGCCCGAACAGTGCGGCCACGTGCGTCTTGCACTGCAACAACAACGGGTAGTCTGCCCGGACCACCGACTGGCAGTTGGTCAATTTGCACCGGGAAACCGAGCTGCACAGGCCGGCCCACCCGCGGATACGGAAACCGTTTCAAGTCCGGTAACTGCCCAAGCGTGAGCACATACGGGTGATTATAAACTGCCTGCAATTGCTCCTTTGAGTTGTGTCGGGTAAGCACGCGTCCTGACCACGTCACAAAACACAGCCAGGGCGCCTTTTGATGAATCAGCTCGTCCGGGTCCGGTATCGGCCCGTTCTCAGATAGCCCGACCAGTTTTGTGCCCCCGCGCAAAGCGTTCAGTTCAACGAAAATGTCCTTGGCAGGCTCGCGGTTCCCGTCCAACGGGTAATGATCTTGTCCGAGCATATCAACGTATGCGTCGCCTGGGTACCACGCAGCAAGGTCAATTGCCGCCCCTGGCGAAAATACCCAAAGCAGATTGTTAAGCCTGTGCTCGTGCACAAACCGCTCGAACATAAGCCGCCAGAGTTTCTTGAACGGGTCAGGTCCTTTTGCGCCCCACCAAAACCATCTGCCATTCGCCTCATGCAACGGCCGCCACAACACAGGCACACGCGCGTCACGCAGCTTTTTAAGCAGACCGGCAATCTCGTCCATGTCACGCAATGTTGAGATGTGTTCTGGTGTACCTTCTGCCACAGCACGTTCGACATCGAAATTGGTATCTTTCGTGTAAAACGCGCGTGGCCCGATTGGGGCTCGCCAGTGCCAGCACAACATAACTATTCCGTTGCTATGCAGATACCAGTTGATTGCGTGCTGGACAAATTGCTCTGGTGTCTCGCTTTTCGTAACCGAAGCTGCACCGGTGCATTCAATAAAGTCCATGCTCCGTATGGCGGGTAGCTTTCCTGTGACATCCTTTATGTATTGCAGTTCGAATCCGAGCAGATTTGTGGCGCGGTGGCTTTCATGTTGGCCGGACAGAATTTTCTGGCCATAAACGCTCCATAGAAACGCCATCAACGACTGTGCCTGGGGCGATGCATTAGGTGTAACGGGTGTATCGTACTCGTGCGCGTTCAGTCCACACAAGCTGAGCAACAGAGCCAAAACAAAGCTGTTGAGACTAGAAACGGCCGGCAACATCTTGCTCGGGCGGTTTGACTTTGATGTCACTAGCAACTTTGCTACCGGGGTGGTTTGACCTTTATGCTTTAACATCGGCGCAGGAGAGGATTTACCCGACATCCACCAGCTGCAAGAACCAAATCTGCCTGAACTTTTGCATAATTAGTACATGTGGCCCTGGACCACGCTTTAGGAACGGAGTTCTGACACTTAGCTTGTGCAGGGTTTGCGCGTTACGGTTAGCGATAGTGTTTGTCGTCTATACGATTCAGATCGGTCCCGTCCCTAAAGACGCCAACTGTGACAATTGCGAACGTGAAGACGGTTGTGCCAGGTTCAAGATGTCCGCCAAATGCGTTTGTGGCATTTGCAAACGTGACATGTACGTGCACGCGCCCATCAATGATATACCCGTTCATGCTGATGATATCGGCGGGCCCGACCGGGTCTTTAACGAACGTGTTTTGAGTAGGGAATGACCGGTTGCTGACCACATGATAGTGCGAACTTGTGACTGAGCCTATGCCGGCCAAAACCACACCGTTTCGGATTTTCTGCCGCTTGATTGTTTGCGCTAGTCCTTCGAGCAGATCGGTCTGATGTTTCAGTCGCACCACAACCACACGCTCGAGCGGCGCGCTTATCGAGTATGCGTCCGGCACACGCAGGTCGTTGGGCCTGAAGTCATCTGCAGTGGGCGCGTTAGTTCTTTCGATGCGCAGCACTTGTGCAATGCCAAACCCTGTTAAGCTCACCAGCCCGATTAACAAAAACAAAACGCGAATTTGCATAGCTTGTTTGTGGTTGATTTATTGCAGTTTTGCTTCCGGTACGGTTTTTTGGTCCGCAATGGCAAGTCTAGCCTGCATGAGTTGTCTGACCAACCAATTTAACGCTCCAGGCGCACGCCTTCGTCCTGCGTTGACACTGTGCAATCTGCTGTCTAGGTTCATTTTGCAAAGCGGTTGTGCTTTGGCCGAATTGTGGGCATTCGGGGAAATTCGTTTATGCAATTTTGAACAATTAGTCTGCAGGCTGGTGAACCGGGCACGTGTGAGCCTTTGTGTTTGGTGCAAGAGCCAGCAGCGCACCGGTTGAGGTAAGCCAAACAGAGGGTCAGTCTTTTATGCCAAATACAATCATAGTCGGTACACAATGGGGCGACGAAGGTAAGGGAAAAATTATTGACGTGTTGACTGAAAGTGCGGACGTAGTTGTCAGGTATGCCGGCGGCAACAACGCAGGTCACACGGTGTTTATTGGCGGGCAAAAATATGTCCTGCACCTCGTGCCATCGGGCATTTTGCACAGGAACAAATTGTGCGTGATTGGTAATGGTGTTGTGGTTGACCCGGTGAGCCTTGTCGAGGAAATAAAAGGCCTGCGCAAGTTGGGCGTCAAAGTGGACAGCAACCTTGTGCTAAGTGAGACTGCGCATCTTGTGTTGCCGTACCACCGCGAACTAGATGCGCAACGCGAGGTTTTGAAGGGCAAGAATAGGATCGGAACTACAAAACGCGGGATCGGCCCGGCTTACGCGGACAAGGCAGCCCGGGTTGGTCTGCGTGTGATTGACCTAGTTGAGCCCGAGCGATTCGAAAGAAAGCTTCGGGACCGGGTTCGTGAAAACAACGAGGTTTTACGTGCGCTTGGCGCCAAACCACTTTCATTCAAGCAAGTGTTCGAGCAGTATCGCGCAGCCGGTGCATTTCTCAAACCGTTGGTTGCCAACACGGTTTTGCTTCTGCACAAGGTAATGCGCAACGGCAAAAACATATTGTTCGAGGGCGCCCAAGGCACATTTCTCGACATTGACCACGGCACATACCCTTATGTGACCTCGTCGAACACAACTGCAGGAGGTGCATGCAGCGGCACCGGCGTGCCGCCAAACTGCATCGACCGCGTAGTAGGTGTGATGAAGGCATACACAACCCGGGTGGGTGGAGGCCCATTGCCAACCGAAGACAATGCAATAAGCGATCTGCTGCACTCGCTCGGGCGCGAGTTCGGCTCGACCACCGGCAGGCCTCGACGCTGTGGTTGGTTCGATGCGGTTGTGACCCGGCAGGCTGTGATGATCAACGGCGCTGACGAACTTGCAGTCACGAATCTAGACGGGCTGGACACGTTGCCGTTGATCAAGGTCTGCATCGGTTACAGATGCGGGAAAACTAGGTTCGACCATGTGCCGGCCGACGTCGAGCAGTTGGCCCGATGCGAGCCTGTGTACACCGAATTTGCCGGATGGCAAACACCAACAGGCGCCGCACAGCGTTGGAAAGACCTGCCGGCCAAAGCACGGGCATATTTAACTGCAATCGCAGAGTTGAGTGGCGCAAAACTCAGGATCGTGTCAGTCGGACCTGACCGGCATCAAACAATTTTCGTATGAACACACGCACCACTGGCCCAGCAATATCTGCACACGCGCTGCGCCTGGCCGGTCTTCAAACACTCGGCCTGGTTCGTGGTCATAACAGTATGAGATTACGGGCTTAATGACAACCGCCCCACAACTCAGTCCACAGGCGCGCGCCGCGCTGCCGCAGCACGTAGCAATTATCATGGACGGCAACGGACGCTGGGCGCGCCAGCGCGGGTTGCCGCGTGTAGAAGGGCACCGCGTCGGAGCCGAATCTGCGCGCGCAATTGTCAGGGCCGCTGCTGAGCTTGGCATCAAGTACCTCACGCTGTATGCATTCTCGCAGGAGAATTGGAACCGGCCCAAGGACGAGGTTGACGCGCTGATGAAATATCTTGCGCACTACCTCAAGACCGAGACAGCCGAACTGCAAAAACATAATGTCAAACTCGATGTTATCGGGCACATTTATCGGTTACCTGAGCACATCCAGCGCCTGCTCAAAAAAACCGTGGATACACTCTCAAAAAACACTGGCCTGACGCTTATTGTTGCGTTGAGCTACAGTGGCAGGAGCGAGATTGTTGATGCAGTGCGTGCCATTGCGCAAAAGGTTAAACGCGGCAAGCTCGATCCGGATGAAATAACCGAACAGGTTTTTGCGCAGCATCTGTACACACATGATTGGCCTGACCCTGACTTATTGATTCGCACAAGCGGCGAGATGCGTGTGAGCAATTTTTTGCTTTGGCAGATATCGTACACTGAGCTTGTTGTTGTGCCCACGCTGTGGCCGGATTTTCGCAAGGCACAGTTTTACGCTGCGCTCGAAGAATATGCGCGCCGCCACAGACGCTTCGGTGGGGTGTAAATGTCCACCAGCGCATTGTCAGGTGCTGGCAGCCGTGTATATTCGAGCCGGATGCCAGTTCAGAATCGGATCATAAAGGTGCAAAAACGTAATCGTGCACTGGTCACGTTTGACCAGGGCAGGATTGTACGCGCAATTTTACGCGCAGCAAAATCGATCGGCGGGTTCAAGCAGGATCATTTGGCCGACATAAACGGCAAAATTTTCGATGCATACGGCACGGACGAAAAAATAGCCGAGTTTCTGGCTGAGACAGTCGTCGTGTGCCTGAACTCGGACCCGCACCATTTGATAAGCAATTTCCCGCCCACAATCGAGACCATCCAAGACGAAGTGCTGCATGTGTTGCGCAGCTACGGGTTCGAAAATACTGCTGATGCTTATGCGTGTTATCGGTGGGGCCGGCATTGGCTGCGTGAAGGGGCAATCACACCCCAACAGTTTATGGGCAACGGTTTTCCAGAAGACCGAATGGCGCGTGTGCTGGCCTGGAACCGCGCACACAGTTGTGACACTGTGATGGGGCTTAACCAGCTAGTGCAGTGTGGCAAGCTAAAGCAGCTGGTAGATGAATCACTAGCCAAATACGAGGCTGAGTTAGACGAGGCTGCCGAGAAACTTGTTGGACGTATTAATTCTGGGGACAATATTCGGCTGCTGTGGATCACTGGGCCGAGTTCATCCGGCAAAACAACCACAACGATCAAGCTCACGAAGCGACTGGAACGGAGTGGCTTACGTTTTCTTGTGCTGAGCCTCGATGATTACTTCTGGTCGCTGATCGAGCACCCGACGGACTGGATCAATGACAGGAACTTTGAGACGCCCGAAGCACTTGACATTCAATTGGTCAATCAGCACTTGAAGGAGTTGCTCGAAGGCAAACCGATCGAAAAACCCACCTACAGTTTCAAGGAAGGCAGGCGTACAGCGTATCAGACCGTGCGGCTCGAGAAAGACCAGGTATTGTTGCTCGATTGCTTGCACGGATTATATCCCCCAATTACCGAAGGGATAGATCCCTCGGTACAGTTCAGAGTGTACATTGAGAATTTCAATGTGATGTGCGAGGGCGACGGCAGTACAAAGCGCCTGTGCAGATTCACAGATGTACGTCTAATGCGCCGGATGTTGCGTGACGCGCGTCACCGTAACCACAGTCCGTTGCTGACGATTTTGCACTGGCATTATGTACGAGCCGGTGAACTGTACAGCATCATACCGTTGATGGGATTAGCAGATGTGGTAATAAACAGTGGATTTCCGTTCGAGTTACCGGTGCTCAAACCATTTTTCGTCGGTGCCCAAGGAATCCTACCGCCACCGGAAGCGCTGGTGCGCGATTACCCGGGGTTCCTTGACGCGCGCATTAGGTATGAGCGCATAAAAAACCTGCTTGAGTCTGTCGAGGGGTTAAGCATGAACGATGCGATGCGACACGACCTTATTCCGGGCGACGCGCTCATCCGGGAATTCATCGGCGGCGGGACCATCGAGATACCGCATAATGTGTGAGCCAGTCGAATGCATCTGTATGCCGCCAAAAGCGTTCAATAGGACTTTGCAGTGCACAGGGTTAACCCTCAAAACCTGATCAAACCACCGCGTCTTGAGCTGGGTGACACGATTGGCATTGTTGCGCCAGCTAGCCCACCATGTGACCCAGGTGTAATTGATCGTGCAGTTGTCGTACTCGAACAACTCGGGTTTAAAATCAAGCTCGCACCGCACGCACGCGCCCGGCTCGGGTTCCTAGCCGGCACAGACCGCGACCGCGCAGCAGATTTGATGAAGATGTTTACCGACCGCAAGGTCAAAGCCATCCTCTGTGTACGAGGTGGCTACGGCACGAGTCGGTTGTTAGCGTTGCTTGACTACGGGTTAATCCGACAAACCCCGAAGATTTTCGTGGGGCACAGCGACGTCACTGCACTGCTATGCACACTTCGTACCAGGGCAAACCTGGTGACATTTCACGGCCCGATGCTCGCCGGTGCATTTGCGAAAGCGAACCTGCCGGCATTCACCACGGAGTCGTTCTTGAGAACGGTCACGCGGCACGAGGCGCCCGGCAGCATTTGCCACGGATACAACCGCAGGACGGTGACCGTACTGCATGACGGCGTTGCGAGCGGCGAACTGGTAGGGGGTAACCTCTCGGTTCTTTGCACATTAATTGGGACGCCGTACCAGCCGGTTTTCAAAGACCGGATTTTGTTTCTCGAAGATGTTGACGAGCCGCCATACCGGGTTGACCGGCTTTTGACGCATTTGCTTAATGCGGGTCTGCTCCAGCAAGTTGCAGCTGTTGCCGTGGGGTTAAACGCAAACTGTGTTGACCGAACTGCAAGACACGCCAATGAATACCGGCAAACGCTTGAAGATGTCCTAAAGGACAGGTTGTTACAGCTCGGAGTACCCGTTGTAATCGGGTTGCCGTTCGGGCATGTACCTTACAATGCAACTGTCCCCATCGGAGTGCGCGCAACATTAGATGGTCTGTCGGGCGACCTTATACTGACAGAGGCGGCTGTTGCGTGATCTGCAGGAAAACAAAGTCAGGCATCGCAGCCCGGCAAACAGAAACGTTCCAACACAATTGCTCACAGCCCGGCTTTTCGGCTGCTTTGAGAACAAGTCTCAGGCTTAAGCTACAACGAACCATTTAGGCGGGTCTCGCCTTTCCATCCCGCAATAAATTTGTCGGCTGGCCACCAGGCGTTGCGATAGCAGGCTAAAGCCCGGACTGCGAGCCGACAAGGAAACGCATTGAAATGACGCAGTTGTAAATTGAACCAAACTTCACGCCCACCAATCAAACGCACAATTTTCGGAAAGTGCGTTTCTGTGTCGGTGCTGGGAACGGTCTCTGAACTGCCGGCTGCCCAACTGCTATTCAACGCCGGCGCGCGCTACGTACGTGTACCTTTGCGGATACATCTGCGTGCGCTTCAGTTTTTACGCCGATACGCGGGCAAAGTTGTTTCACCTCGCAATTCTCGCAATCGGGTTTACGGGCCGTGCACCTGCGTCGGCCGTGCCAGATGAGCCAATGCGCAAAATCTGTCCAAAGCCTCTGCGGCACAAGTTGCATTAGGTCCTGCTCGATTTTCTCAGCGTCTTTCTGGGTGGTTAGCCCCAGCCGCCGCGCAAGCCGTGTCACATGTGTGTCAACAACAATACCGGCATTGATCCCGAATGCGTTGCCGAGCAGTACATTGGCTGTTTTCCTGCCCACCCCAGGCAACTTGGTCAGTTCATCCATCGAGTTCGGCACACTCCCGCCGTGGCGCGCGATCAACTGCTGACCCAAGGCTTTTAATGTCCGCGCTTTGTTGCGGTAGAACCCGGTGCTTTTGATCTCTTGCTCAAGCTCGGCAAGGTCGGCATTGGCATAATCCGCGGCGGAGCGATACTTTTTGAAAAGCGACGCGGTCACCACGTTGACCCGTTTGTCTGTGCACTGGGCGGACAGAATTGTCGCAACGAGAAGTTCCAACGGATTTGAATAGTTTAACTCGACACGTGCATTCGGATATGTCTTGTGCAAGATCGCAATTAACTTTTTTAGCCGGTCTGACTTCTGGTGGGTAGTTTCTTTTGCCATACGCGCCAAAGCTACCTAGGCGTGCATGTCACTGCAAGGATGTGCATATGCAGGCTGGCCAGACAATCTGCAAGCGATAGCGCGCCCGCGGTGCTGAATTATGAAAACATAAAAACGCAAAGGCGCAATGTAGATGGGTCGGTGGAAAAAGCCTGCGCGTGGTATCCCGGCAGCAAGTCTGAACTAACATTGCGGACGCCTCGGCGAGTGGTCCCCACCAAATTCATTCAAAAGGTAGGGATGCATGGCCACATGCGTCCGTAGTCTAATTGAGCGTAATGGTGGTATCCTGCTGGCAAAGCCCAAAGCCGTTGTTCTGATCTGTCTGCTGTAGCGCTCTGGGGCTGGGCGCGCCCGGCGCATTCGCCGGGCGCCTCGGCCGTTTCGCAACTGTGGGTGCAGGAGGGTAAAATTTCTACTGGGGCTGCTACCGTCAAACATGTGGAAAACTGTTGGGAGCAGATGTCTCGTCAGCCGTCGTGGGATCTGGGCGTGAGCGCCACACTGCACAATTGCCACGCGGTTTTCAGCCACGTGTGCGCCGCTTCAACTGGACTTGATGTTTGTAGTACGGGCTTCAGTCTGTGATTCATTCGACCCCACACTGGCAGGGCAGGAACTACAAGCCCGTTTCTTCAACTGAGTAAACTGGCAAAAACCCGGCGCGAGTTTAGTCTATTGTGCCTGCTGGGGTTGGCGCTGGTGTTTGTGTTGATGCTGCCGGCGTTTCCGCAGCAACTGGTGCAGGTCGTTTTGGCTTACCCAGCCGGCCGCCGCTCCAATCGTAGATGTAGCCCAAGCTGTTTAGTATCCCGTAGATAATGAGCAGGATGACCACCGCCACTAGCAGCTTGGGCCATATGCTTTTCTTTTCTGCGAATGGATCGAAAAGATCGCGGTGTGCGCCTGGGGGCAGTGCTGCAACCTGTGTCAGGGATTTGCCCAGTGGCACATTGATTTTCGCGCGGGTATTGACTGCCCAACCGTTTGCGTCCAACAGCGGGCCGAGATTGCGTTTGCGCAGCTTTAACCACGCAATGAACACCGATGGCCCGGAAATAATCAGCATAATCCCGATGAACACCAATGGGATTTGCCACAATGCAAGTTTCGCAATGCCAGTGGCAAAAAACGATGCTGCAGTGCCAATCGCACCAAGTGCAACACCCAGGGCTGCCACAGTGCCGACGTCAATTTTCTTTGGCTCGACCGGTTTCGCTTTTTCAGGTGTTGTGACTGCAACAGCGGCGGTTTCGAGTTTTGCGGTTGCGGCGGCTTCTGCTGCAGCAGCGCGTTTGGCTGCATATTCCTCGATCATCCGGACGAATTTTTTGTATGGTGACCAGAAGGCCTGACGCAGGCTGATCGGGTTTTCGACGATCTTAGTGATTGTGGCGTCCCAGTCGCGGCCTTGTGTATCGTAGAATATACCGTTTCGCCCGACCATAAGATTGTCCGAATCACCATCTGTGAAAGCGACAACAATCTGACGTTTCTCGCCTGTGCTTTTGCGTGTGCACTCGCAGTAAGCGAGGTACATCCCGGCCAAGCCCGCCAGAGCCGCGTGCTTGCCAACGTCTTCGACCGGCAGGCACAGGTCACAAGCGCGCTGGTCCATGTAAAGCGTGCCGGCTTGGAAGAGCGCCTTATCTTTGCGCCGGTAGAAGTCTCGGAACGAAACGTAGTTGTTGCACAGCTTGGCCAAGTCACGATAGTAGCGCAGCAAGCGTTCGACTGTTGTGATGGCGTTGAACTCGGGTTCGAGTGCTTTGTCGCGTTCGATCAGCTCCATGATTGTTTGTCTGGCTGAGCCGGCCAAGATTTCGCGGATTCGTTTTATCCCGAGTTTTTCAACTGCAGTAGCAGGCTTTGAAGAAAGCCAGTTGTCGTACGGTGCAAGTCTTGCCTGTAATGCGGCCCAGTCGGATTCGGAAAGCGCAGTTTTATCCCCCAAGAGCGGTTTCACTGCGGCTGTATGCAGGTTTGCAAGTGCGCTTGTCCAGGCCGGGTTAACACCTTCACGCAACGGCAACGGTTTGTTGGGTGCAACTTGTGCAAGTGGAAATCCGGCTATTTCATCGGCTGTGATCGAGAGGTCCCTAGCTGCAAGCGCAAGGTAATCTGACTCTTGTCGGTTTAACGCCGCCATCGCACGGGCGTCGAATGCAGCTAGCCGGCATCGTGCAAAGTAATCGTCAACCTTGGTTTTGACAGCTCTTACTGCTGCAGCGGCGGCTGGTGTAGCGTCGTCCAGAGGCAGGATGGTCTTGTTGCCTTCGGTCTGTTTCCACCACTCGGCAAAGGCGGTGGCCTCAGCAAAAAACCGGTCAACCTTGGCCTGATTAACCCCCGGTTTACCGCTGCGGTCAGGCTCGGGACCCAAACAAGAGATAATTTCTTCAATGACGGCTTTTGTTGTGTCGTCCGGGGCCGCATCTGCGGGCACGATACCGTCACCGTTGAGTGTTGTCTGAGCAAATATCCTGGCAGTGTCAGACACGTCCTGGAGAGTAATCTCAGTTGCATTCGGTTTGCCTAGGTCGGCAAGGATACGTTTTGCCGAAGCAAGTATTTGTTTACCCTCAGGCGACGCATCGTTGATTGCACTCAACGGCAGAGAACCCTCGCATTTGAGCAGATCGTCCGGGTTTTTGAGCAGGCTCGTCGCCCACTTGGCAGCGGCGATTAATTCAGGCGCGCGAATTCTGCCATCATGATCGGTATCAATAAACGCCAGTGTGCGTTGGTCAAACTCAAGTCCGGTTGTTGGGCATGCAAGCGCAACCCAAAGCTTTTGATCAAGCTGATCTAGATTTGCAAAGTCTGCGCCTGATTCGAACTTGACCTGGTCAACGCCGCCTGCGCGGAAGAACTTCCAGTTATGATTTGATTTTGCCATAAGCCGCTTTGAACTGAATGGTGAACTACCTATCGCAGATTATACGCGTCTTAGCCGGCCAGTTAGGCCAGCATTTGCTTCGGTTTTTAGTTGTATTCGTGGAAAAGCGCCGGCTGCATTTCTGCGTCTCAAGCGTCTTTTCCGTGTTAACAACCCCAGTGCGGTTTCCGGACCGCACCTATGCTAGTTTCCGCCACGTGCATTTTCAACAGCCAATGCTGCACATGCTGCAGTTTTCTTTGAAATGGCCTTTTGTTTCTGTTCTTTAAGTGTTTCGAGCGTTTTTTCTGCTGCTTTTCAGTGAGCGTTGTTATATTGGCCGAGTCCCTGCAACGCTTCGAGCGCTTCCTGGAATTTGTTTTGCAAAACGAGGCTCTTGGGCATTCTGGATTATTTCCTGTGCTTTTGCCTTGGCAGCGGTAGCCCCATACTCGGCTTTGGCTTTTGCATCATGAACGGTTGCATTGACAGTCTCAGCAGCTTTTTCCAATGCACCAGCGCCTGTCTCGACAACGTTGGTCACTTTGGTTGTAAGCGGTCTTTGGGTTCCTCTTTTCCTGCGCAGCCAGTAATCACTGCAATACCCGCGCTCAGAACAATGGTGGGTGTTGACGGATTTATTTTCGTGGTTCTGGTTTTAGGTTACGAAGACTGGCGGGCCATTACAGCCTGCCAGTCTTCGTGTGTTTGTGCCGAGAGCTTAGTAAACCGTTGTGCTTTCTTCCTCGACCACAGGCGAAGTCAACTCGTCGCACATGAGCTTGACCCTGTTCCTTGAGTCACCAGGTTTAACAGCTTTAACCTGGATGGTGTAAGTTACCGATTGTTTCGGTGCAATGGACGGAACAGCCGGGAAGCTTACCGTTTGTGCGCTGACGCGACCTTGAGGCGAGCTGACAGGTGTGACCTGCTCTGCGAATGTGGCATCGAGTTTCACATTGTTAATGTTTGCGAAGCCCTGGTTGGTGACCTTGATTGTGTACATGGTTGTCTCACCGACAGCCAATGGGTCAGGCTCATCAACAACTTCAAGCAGCACGGCTGCGATACCACGCCACACCGTGCAAGCCTCAGCAGAATCGCTCAGACCTGCTGCAGCCACACTTACATTGTTGCAGTGCGTGCCAGCGGTGCGCGATGTGAGTTTGATACTGAATGTACGTTTTTCACCCGGTTTAAGCTCGGCAATTGTCCAAGTTGCCCTGTTAGCGCTCACAGTTGCACCTGGCGCTTCAACAATGCTTGTCGGCGCAGGCGCAGTGTCGGTTACGGTCACATTCTTAAGCGTTGTATCGCCCGTGTTGGCCACGACAATGTTGTAATCGGCATTTCTGCCGAGAATCTGTTCTTTTGTGCCGGATTTCTCGATCTTCAGCCCAGGTACTAGGATGACAGTGCAGGCGTCGTCGCTTACTTTGCCCGCATTGATCGAGTTAGCCGTGGCTACGTTACAAATCTCACCCCGTTTGTTTGCCTTGAAAGTGACGGTAATCTGTTTTGATTGGCCAGGCGCAAGATCACCCACATTATACGATAGTTCTTTCTGCCCACTGGCGTGTGAAAAGCTGTCCGGCACAGGGTCTGTCACGACAACATTGCGCGCAACTGCACTGCCAGTGTTCCTAACCACAATGTTGTAGGTAACCTCAGAATTGATAAGCGCAGTTTGTGGCCCGGTCTTTTCGATGGCCAGCGCAGGCTTGCCCACGAACACCGATGCGCATGTGCGCGGGTCTGCCGAAACAGAAGCACAATTGACAAGTGTGCCTTCTTTGTCGGCGCGGAAAGTGACCTTAATTGTCTTCGTTTCACCGGCATCCATGTTGCCAAGGCGCCAGACAAGTTGCCCGCCTTCAACAGTCGCACTCGGCTCGCTACACACATAGCTCAAGCCCGTAGGTATGTAATCACGCACAACCACGTTCGCCGCACATGCTTGAGCTGTCACACGCAGCTCCGCTGTAAACTCCGAGCCTAGACCTGCCTCGGCCGGCATGACCTTGCTCATGCGAATCAAGCCCCAGGTCGGGTCGCTGCACCCTGTCTTTGGCGCGGGCGCAGGTGTCGGGGCTGGCTCCGGCTTGGGGGTAGGGGCAGGTTTCGGTGCGGGTGCGGGTCTCGGTGCCATAGGCGCGCCTTGCATATAAGGTGATCTGCCCGTATAAGTGCCAAGCGGCACTTCGTAATCCGAGCGATATTGCTTGTTCCATTCTTCACCTGAGCCAGCAACCTGAGCACAGGCTGTCCGATTAATAGTTGTAAGAGCAAACGCAAACACACCGGCTCCAATTACAAACGGCACGAGGATTTTCGTTTTCATGACGTACAGTTTAACAGTTTTGGTTTTTGATGTCGCCCTTTG
>FMJZ01100445.1_pt1 | contig 28769 bp, 29 predicted proteins | sample 1987881 | NCBI WGS metagenome assembly FMJZ01 (sample SAMEA4378227, study PRJEB15110) | soil metagenome | biome: soil; feature: Field; material: Soil | place: India | collected 2015-03-11 | depth 0 m
AAATTGAGACATCAGATAGCAGGACGAAGACTAAGCAGACCTACTTCGCAGCGCTGGGCATTATACCGGAACCTGGTCACTGATTTGTTCAAATATAACAAAATTGTTACCACTGAGGCCAAGGCGAAGGAAATTCGTGGTCTGGCTGAGAAGATGATTACTTTGGGTAAGGATGGTAGCCTGGCATCTCGGCGTCGTGCCCTGGCTTTTATTACTGACAAGAAGGTCGTGGACAAGATATTCAACGAGTTTGCGCCCAGGTACGCACAGCGCCCCGGTGGTTATACGCGGCTAATCAAATTGGGGCGCCGGGTAGGTGATGGCGCACCGCTGGCGCAAGTAGAGATGGTGGAGTAAGATATCGATTTGGGAAACCCCCTAGAGAGTAGAGTTTTTAGGGGGTAGCTGTAGGTGAAGTTCTTTAACAGTTCTAATAAGATCGTTCTGGTTATTGAATATAATGGCAGAAGGTACTGTGGTTTTCAGTGGCAAGCCCAGTTGCCTACAGTTCAGGCTGAACTGGAGCAGGCTATATGGAAACTGACAGGGGAGAGGCGGCGTGTGGTGGCAGCTAGCCGAACCGATGCCGGCGTGCATGCCAAAGGTCAAGTGGTTAGCTTTTGGACTGACTCTGCCTTAGCCCCCAGGACCTTTGTTAGAGCGCTGAATTATCATCTGCCGCGTGATATTGCGGTCAAGGGTGCTTGTAGAGTGAAGGCAAGCTTCGATGTTAGGCGTGATGCTGTGAGCAGAGAATATAAGTACTACATTTTGAATAGTGCCACCAGGTCAGCCCTGTATGAGGGCTTTGCCTGTACTGTGCCACACGAGTTGGATATTGATATGATGAATAAGGCGTGCAAATCTATCGAAGGTGAACACGATTTCGCTTCCTTTGCTACCTCTTTAGGCAGGATGAGAAGCACAGTACGGACTGTGTACAAAGCGTGGGTGACAAGGGTAGATAATGTGGTGATTTTTGATATGATGGCAAATTCCTTTTTGCCTCACCAGGTTCGCAATACGGTAGGCTTGCTGGTAAGAGTGGGCTCAGGTAGAGTAGGTCTCGATGAATTTCAAAAGATTATGGAGGCGAAAATACCAGGCCTAGCTGGTCCAGCGGCTCCACCCTGTGGTCTGTATCTTACTAAGGTCAATTACCCTTACGATTTGGAATTGGAAGCATGAAAACTTATGCAACTAAAGCTGAAGACGTGGAACGCCAGTGGCATGTCATAGATGCCGCTGGGCAAACTCTGGGCAGGCTTGCCTCACAGATAGCTAGATTGCTTATGGGCAAGCATAAGCCAATATATGCGAAGTATCTTGATACGGGCGACTATGTAATCGTAATTAATGCTGCCAAGGTTAAGGTAACTGGGAAAAAGGCCAGGCAGAAAATGTACTATCGGCATTCTGGATATCCCGGCGGCTTAAAGGCTATGACTTTGGAGCAAATGCTGGCTGCTCATCCTACCAGGGTGATAGAGCATGCGGTTAAGGGCATGTTGCCTCATAACAATCTTGGCAGAGCTATGTTCAAGAAGCTCAAGGTTTATGCTGGTGATAAGCATCCGCATCAGGCGCAACTTGCCAGCGCTAAAATTATTGCAAAAGGGAGTGAAAGCTCGTGATAACTCAGACCTATGTCCGTGGCACAGGGAGGCGCAAGTGCGCCGTGGCTCAGGTAAAGCTGTTCCTTGGGGGCAGCGGGCAGATTATGGTAAATGGTAAGCCATACCAGGAAGTTTTTCCCCGTCTCGAGCACCGCCGCATGATTGAGCACCCTTTCGTAGCTACCGATACAGTCGGAAAGTTCGATGTAGAGGTTAAGGTGCAAGGTGGTGGTATAGGCGGCTGGGTGGGGGCTATCAAACATGGCATTGCCCGAGCTCTGGTGCAGGCCAACGAGCAGTTTAAGCCCTTACTGCGCCAGGAAGGGCTGTTAACCCGTGATGCTCGGGTTAAAGAGCGGAAGAAATACGGACTCAAGCGCGCCCGTAAAGCACCTCAGTACACTAAGCGGTAAAGCTTTTGAATGGATAAGGCTTGGGCAGCAGAACTGAATCGGCTGCGGCCATATCTTCTGGCCAAGTTCCGCGAGTGGGTTTGTCAGCAACGGGATTTTTACCGGGCTGAGGCTCGGCCGTTGTCCAGTGAGGAGAAGTCACAGCTAGCCGGATATTTTGAGGACAGGCTCCTTAATTCAGTCAGGATAGCCAGCGTTGACAGGATTCAAAACCCTGAGTTTTATAAAGTCTTGAGAAAGTCGGGAGTGCCTGTACCGCTCGACTTCAGCACCGCTGTCGGTCTTACACTTATCGATTGTATCCTTATGCGGAAAGAGCTAAGGCCGGGCACTCTTGCATTTATGTCTACCCTGTTTCACGAGATGGTTCATGTCGTTCAGTTCGACATACTAGGCGTAAGAGGGCATATTGAGCTTTATGCTGATAGCCTGCGTGACGGTGATTATCAGTATCACAGCGTTATTTTAGAAAGACAGGCCTATGCCCTTACTGACAGGTTTGACCGCAGCGAGTCACCATTCTCCGTGAGTGAAGTTATCAGACGCGAACTGGGATGCCGCGTGTAACTGGAGCAACATCCGAGCTTGAATCTTCATGGAAATCCGTTGCGTTCTAATGTGGTGATTATTTTCGAGTTAAGCAGGACGTAGAATATCAAAATGTCTCAAGATGGAACGCTATCTAGTTCCTCTTGTCCTTTGTGTCACTGGCCAACATCCTTTGTCCTGAAGCTTATAGGGGGTCCTGATAACTTGGCCGTGCCCCAATATTATGCCAAGGCGGGCAACATCCTGGCGAGATGTTCCTCCGTAACCTGAAGTATCAATCCTGACGGTGTGTATACCATGTTTTATGTCAAGCCACGCGTCACTTGTTGCGGTTTCTTTAGAATTTTAGAGCCTCTCGCCTAAAGTCTGTTGCAAGACTCGACTGCGGATGGAACCTTGACATTCAGTCTGTGCCACCCGGGAAATGCCAGGCCGGGGCTTTCTGCGGGTTGGCTGACATTTGAAGCAACCCGCTGACTGCTGACTTCACGTATAGACCGAAGCCCGGGCTTCAATGATGAATAGCATATTAACTCTGCACCGGAAGCCTATCGAAAGACACGTTATTGTATACGGGCGCGTTTATCGCCACTCTATTTTTATTATACCCGCCGGTCGATTGCCTTCGACTCGCCCAAGAATTTCCAAGCTGTTGTTTCAAATCATCGCTATAGAGATGGGAATCGCCGTTCCATCCGCTTCAATCAGGTCAGATTTGAGAAACGCCTTCAGGCCCAAGCCGAAAGCGGATGTGGTCTAATACGACATCAATATCGTGGTCATTCAGGTAAACCGAGTCAGCTCCATAGCCACGACATACGAATTATGCCAGCTTTTTAGAAATTCATTAAGCGCTAAGATTATAACATCTTGATAGTTGCAATGGAGTGACTTGAGCCGGCGTTGATTCTAGAGTAGTGCAGTGTATAATATTAAATAGACGGTTGTGTGACCGAGCTCTAGGCATACACTGGATTGTAAGGAGGAGAGAAGTGGCAACAAAGGATGATACGCAGCGGATAGAGGAGATGCTCCGCAGGGGCCAGCTTAGCATCACTGACTTAAGCACAGGTTTTCGCCATTCAATATACGCACACTGTCGCAAATGCGGTCTTGACTCACCGGTCCACCGTATTGAGCGGTCAGGTGTGGCAATAACCAGGGCTGTATTTCGCTGCCCAGCTTGTGGTGAGGATTTCGACACCGATGTGAGCAAAATGTTCCTGCGCTAGGTGGGCCGCTGGCGCCAGCTATCCCCATTCCAATTGGCCAGGCAGTTTCTGCTCCAGTTCACCTGCTGAAGCCTGCAGGGGCACTTTTTACTTGAGAACTATACTTAGGGAAAATATCTAATCGTCAAAAGCCTGGCTTACCTTCCATACTTTCCATACATTGCCCACCAGCTCCGGTGAAGGTTTTAGAGTCGGTTTTCCGGGTTTCCAGCCGGAGGGAGTGGCCTCCGTACCGTTGGAGTTCCTCACCAGTTGAAATGCTTGGATTTGCCTTATAGTTTCGCTTACATTACGGCCGACGGGTGGTGTTAAAACTTCGAACCCCTGTATATTGCCATCTGGGTCAATGATAAATCTGCCTCTTGTTTCGACGCCACTATCCTCATCGTATATGCCATACATTTTTCCAATACTACCATCCTGATCGGACAACATGGGAAAGGGGATGTCCTTGTTAATCATTTTGGAAAGCTCATAGTCATTCCACATCTTATGCACGTAGATACTATCAACACTACAGGATAGTACCTCTACGCCAAGGCGCTGCAGTTCTGCGTGTTTTTCAGCAACTGCTGAAATCTCGGTTGCTCAGACAAAGGTAAAATCGCCCGGATAAAAACAAAGCAGAACCCATTTCCCTTTGTATTCGGAAAGACTGATATTCATAAACTTGCCTTTGTAGAAGGCCGATGCTGTAAACTCAGGTGCCGGTTTCCCTACCTTTACCATTGATTTTCTCTCCTCTTTTACAATTTCTGCAGCGGTCGAAGTGACTTCAAGACTCGGTTTCTTAATTGGTGGCCTCTGACAGCCCGGTTTGAATTCTTCAGGCATAACGCAACCCCCTTTGTTATGTTTTATTTACTATAATATCCTGCCCCGTTTGTATTATAAAATTACAGGTTTGGATAAAATGTTCGGGAATTTGAAAGCCATTGGCCTGCGTCAATTTGGTCACTGTGTGGGCAGACGGAGCACCATCCTGGCTAAGTCCCAGCAGTGTTCGTATAAGTGGAGCCCTTTGCTGAAAGCTATCAGGCTGCCGTCTTTGACGCCGATCTCCTTCGCCATATGCTCTTTTAGCAGTTGCAAGCCACCAAGGTTTGTGGGGAAGCCGCCCCACAGGTCCCAGCTCCTGAAATAGACAATAAAGTGTAAACGACCTTCCTGAATTCGGGTATCCACCACCCTGAGACATGGCGGGTCTTTCAAGTATATGCTCTCCCGATTGCCAATTGTCATACAAAGCTGGTTGGTATCAAACCCTCGCTTATAACGTCTAATAACCTCGTCAATTTGGTCAGCCAAATCTTCTCCGTAGGTGTATTCTTCGTTCTCCTGCTTTAGCGAAGTCATAAGGTATGAAAGGTAGTCTTCAATGTTCTCATCGGTGGTGGGTGCTGGCACTCCCATTGGAACATCGGGTCTTAACGGCCTGACGCCTGGAGTGCGGATTATGATGGCGACCAGTGGTATCTCTTTTCTGTGAGTCCCCTCAAAGCTACCCTGCTGTATACGGTACGTTCTGCCCTCCATCAGTGCCTTTTGCAGACACTGGAACCAGGCATCTCCAATGGTATGGGCTTCGATTACCGTCAAGTCCATTTGCCGCCTTCGGTGATAAACCGTATTCGAGCAATAAGTATAGCAGACGAGCCACCGTGCTGTGCAGTCTTACGTTCTTTAACCGTAAGTTGAAATGCTTTGACCATAGGGATTCAAAGGGTCAGCGTTACGTTTTGTTGCTTGACTCGCTGAGGCGCTCCTTTAGATAGTCAATTGCCGTAACCGGTGTGGGGTCAATCCCATTGAGAATTGCCAGGTAGTAGCTGACCCAGTCGCCAAAGTAAACCAGTCCCATCATGTAATCCAGCTGGTTTTTGCCCTGGCTGTCTACAACCTCATAGCCGATACCGTTTTGCTTGAGCAGTTCGCTGGTCAGCTGGTAACGGGTTAAAGTGCGGGGGTGGAGGGAAGGACAGCGGAGCAGCAATACATACAGCCTTGAGGCCAGCTCTTTGGGGAACTGGTAGCCGACGACGGCATTATGGTTAAGCTCGGGGAATACTTCATAGAATGCCCAAGCTTTGCTGTTTTCGTTGAACTGTGTCTTCCAGCGGCGGGCAACAGCGGCTAATATTCCGGCACCGTAAATAACGGCTATCTTGCTACCGAGTCTGGTAGCCAGTTGCTTTGCCCGGTTCGAGCTGGCCGGGGCGGTCTCCTTTAGTTCCTCCCTCAGGGCTTCGAGACGTTGAATCATCATTTCAACCTCAGCCGTCATGTCCTGTATGAGGTTTAGTTTTTGCAGAAAAGCCAGCAGTGGCATAAAGCAGTAGCCCAGTGCCGCCCGGGGCGGTGCTACGATGTCTATATGGAATACGGGAGCCATTGCCTCTTTGGCCAGTGCCTCCAATTTGCCGCCAGTGGTCATAGCCAACTTTTTGCATTTTACTTTCAGCGCCTGTGAGAAGGCGGAAAGCGTTTCTTCGGTGTTCCCTGAATAGCTCGATGCTATGACCAGCGTGCGGTGGTCAACATAGGCCGGTAAATCATAATCACGGTGGACAAAAATAATAGGCTTGCCTATTCCTGAAACCAGGCTCCGGAACAGGTCCCCAGCTATGGCCGAGCCGCCCATTCCCAAAATGACCACCTTGTCTATCTTGGTGTAATCTGGAGGCAGTTTGAACCCGTTAGCCTTGTGCCAGGCGGAACGGCATTGCTGGGGGAAGCGGTGAAGCTGTTCCAGCATATTTGCCGGGTCTAGCTGTTTATATACTGCCGGGTCATCTAAATCAGCCATAGCCTAGACACCTAGCAATCTCTTGCCGCTTGCCAGTAACTTTTGTACCTGTTCCGGGCTGTGGCTCTCAGCATATATGCGGACGAGTGGTTCAGTGCCGGACAGGCGGATAAGCAGCCAGGAACCATCCGTCAGAAAGTATTTATAACCGTCTGTGGTGTCCAGTCTGGCTACTTTCATTCCAGCAATAGATTCTACGGGGCTTTGAGCTAGCCTCTGTACGACTTTCTCACGCTGGTCTGGAAAAATGTGTATATCGAGGCGGTCATAATAGTGCGGCCCGACCTTGCTAAAGAGATATTCCAGAAGCTGGGATGGTGTCTTGCCTGTCTTTATCATAAAGTCCAGGAAGTACAGGCCGGCAACTATGCTGTCACGTTCAGGCACATGCCCGCGAAAGCCGTAGCCGCCGCTCTCCTCACCTCCAACTATAGCGTTTTTCTCAATAATCAGTGGCGCCACGTATTTGAAGCCTACCGGCGTGTCATAGACGGGCACATCGAACAGCTTTGCCAACTTGTCAACCATTACGGTATCACTCAGGGTCTTGACTATGGCGCCTCGCTCCCTGCAAACTTCCAGAAAGTAGAGGACGAGCAGGGCGAAGACCTGAAGCTGGTTTAGAAAATTGCCGTTTTCGTCAACGATGCCGATGCGGTCAGCATCGCCGTCAGTAGCCAGTCCCACATCTGCCTTCTCTTGCCTGACCGTTTGGCACAGTTTAGTCAGGTTTCTGGCTATGGGCTCGGGGTTGATACCGGGAAATGAAGGGTTACGCTCGCCGTTGAGCTCGATGACCTCCATCTTCCCGCCCTGCAGGATTGACTTGAAGTAGCCGCTGCCGGCGCCATACATAGAGTCAACGATTATTTTCAACCTGTTCTGCGAGAGGCTCTTGTAGTGTATGAGTCTTTCCAGCTGCTGGAAATAGGCGGGGTCTGGGTCTAAGTAGGCTATTAGGCCCTTGGCCAGTCCTTCAGCCAGTGGCAGGCGTTTGATTTTGCCTGTGGATAGAACCTCGTTTGCCAGCCTCTCTATCTCGGCGGCGATATTTGTGGGCGCACTCATGCCCATAGCGTTCTTGTATTTGAAGCCATTCCAGCGTGCTGGATTATGGCTGGCGGTGATGATTATGCCGCCGGCCGAGTTGCTGGCGGTGACGGAATAGCTTATTACCGGTGTTGGCGCTGCTTTCGAACAGAGGAGTACCTTGATGCCGTTTCCGGCGATGATTTCAGCGGCGGCAGCGGCGAAGTCCTCAGAGGCGAAGCGGGTATCATAGCCAATAACAATGCCCTTTTCTGCCATTCCGGCCTGCTTTAGATAGTTGGCCACTCCCTGGGCGCAGGCACGGACATTTGGGAAGGTAAAGTCCTCGGCGATTACACCCCGCCAGCCATCAGTTCCGAATTTGATTCTCATATCCAAGATTATCCCCGCCACTTTACATTTTACCAAGTGCCTCAGCCCTGAGGATTGGGGCCTTGTCTGTCTTTTCCCAGGGCAAATCAAGGTCGTCTCTGCCGAAGTGGCCGTAGGTGGCGGTTTGTCGGTAAATGGGGCGGCGCAAGTTGAAGTGCCGGATAATAGCCTCAGGGCGGAAATCAAAATGCTTTTTGATCAGGTCTAGGATAGTTTTGTCTGGCACTGTGCCCGTGCCAAATGTCTCGCAGGAGATAGATAATGGGTGGGCGACGCCGATGGTGTAGGCCACTTGGACTTCTATGCGGTCAGCCAGGCCAGCAGCGACCACATTTTTAGCGGCATATCGGGCCATGTAGCTGGCTGAACGGTCGACCTTCGTCGGGTCTTTACCAGAAAAGCAACCGCCACCGTGACGGCAGGCGCCACCATAAGTGTCAACCAGTATCTTGCGGCCGGTGAAACCGGTATCTGAAACTGGCCCGCCGATAACAAAACGGCCGGCGCTGTTGACATAATATCTAGTCCTGTCGTCCAGCAAATCACCTGGAATAACGGCCTTTATAACCTGCTCTATTATGTCCCGCCGGATGGTATCCGGACTGACATCAGGGTCATGCTGAGCGCCGATGACCACAGAGTCTATTCTTTTGGGTTTGCCGTGGTCGTACTCCACTGTCACCTGTGATTTACCATCTGGCCGGAGATAGGTCAGAATCCTTTCCTTCCTCACCTGGGCTAGGCGTCGACACAGTTTGTGTGCCAGTGTGATGGGTAATGGCATAAGCTCGGGTGTCTCGGTACAGGCGAAGCCGAACATCATACCTTGGTCACCGGCACCGGTTTTGTCCAGTTCGTCTATCTCTGCAGCCTTCTCCCTGATTTCCAGTGCCTCATTGACTCCAGCGGCGATGTCCGGCGACTGCTGTTTTATGGATACCAAAGTCCCGCAGGCCTCATAATCGAATCCGTATTCGGGTCTGGTGTAACCGGCGTCCTTAACCACCTGACGGACAATTTCGGGTATTTCAACATAGCACTTTGTGGTAATTTCACCCAGGACGATCACCAGTCCTATAGTAACGGCAACCTCACAGGCTACCCTGGCATACGGGTCATCAGCCAGGATGGCATCGAGGACGGCATCTGATATCTGATCGCACAGCTTATCGGGATGTCCCTCGGTTACGGACTCAGAGGCAAAGAAGTAGGAAGGGTCATTTTCGAAGCTAGTTGCCATTTCTTTCTCCTTCTGAAGGGTTTTTTATTATATTGTCTGACCGTTTCAGAATCAATACTGTCTACTTAGTAAAGGTTAAAGCCCGGCACAACAGTACCGGGCGATGCCAATAGGTCGAGATGCACAACCTTCATCTCCTAATTTTTCCAGGCAGTATGTAGATGTAAGGCCTGCCTAGAATCCGCGTGTGGATGAACCTATCTAGCCGTCTCAGGGCCAGGAAAAGACTCCAGATTAAAGCGTCCTTTTTGTAATATGAACGCACCTCCTCAGCGCTAACTGGCTTTACCCCCAGGTCTTTCGCTTCCTGGGCGAAAAAGTCATTGGCAGCCTGGATAAGCTGTGGAATAAGCTCGGGGCGCTGTTCCTTGTAGAAATTGGCTATAAGGTCTATTACCACCAGGCGCGAGCTGTAATAGCGGGTCATGACATCCTCGAGAAACAGCCAGCGTATCAGCCAGAGAAGGAAGGAAGGTGCGCTGCGCAAAAACAGTTCAGGGTCAAGCTGCTCCACTCCGTTCTTCTTGATGAATGGAGTGCTCGTGTCAATGTAATAGAGCTGCGTAATTTTATCTACATGCGGGCTCTTTGGGTCGAAGTTTTTGATTGCCCAGTTGGATATCTGTCCATCAATGCCGATTTCGATGTCAGTGCCTTTTTTGTTGAAGTCCCACACCTTTTTAAGCTGTCTCAGGACCAGTTTAAACAGGGCTATTATGTCATCGTCTTCGAGGGTGTGCAACAGCCTGTGACCAAATGACTCCGGGGGCAGCCGTCCTTGGATATCGAAGCAGACTATATAACCTTCGCAGGGGAAGGAAGCGAAACCGTAGGGGGGTACATCTATTCCAACCTCGTCACTGAGGATGCGGTTATACTCCTGGTAGATAGTCCGATAATGGTCCAATTCCTTCTGGTGTCTGAATATGGGCATACGCTTGCAGGCAATGTGTGGAAGGCCCTCAATTTCAAAGACAGTGCTTATCTCCCCATACCCCAGCACTCTGGCGGGAATTTTGCTTTTCTCAGGGTGGCACGGGTCGAGCCCCCGCTCGAACTCCTTTAACAGGTCTACGTCTATCTCTATGCCCGTCATCTTCTGAGAGGTTACAGCCCCAGAAATTTTTTAGCATCTTCCAGGGCGCCGTCCAGACGCTCCAGAATCTCAAAGGCCAGTTTTTTTTCTATGTTTAGCGGTGGTAGGAGCTGGCTTACCCGCCTGTTGTTGTTGGCGTATATGGAGAGGATTCCGTTGTCGTAGCAGGTCCTGGTCATGACTGGCCCGCATTGCTCATCTACCATCTCAATGCCCATCATCAGCCCGAGCTGCCTTAAGCCCACCAGTATGGTGGGATGCTTTGCTTTAAGGTCTGCAAAACCGTAGGCGAAGATTTCAGCCAGCTCGCTCACGTGCTGCAGGAATTCAGGTTTTGATGACTCCTCCAGCACTGCCATAGCAACAGGGCAGCCCACTTCGGCACCGCCAAAGGTTGATATGTGGATAAAGGGGTGCTGGTGGAAGAAAGATTCCAGTTCCTTTCTAAAACATGTGGCGCTCATAGGGTAGATGCCACCCGACAGACCTTTGCCGATGACGATAATGTCGGGCACTACATCGTAGTGTTCGATGCCCCAGAGCTTTCCGGTGCGTCCCAGGCCGGTCTGTACCTCATCGATGATCATAAGGGCGCCCTTTTCATGGCACAGCTTCCTTACCTGCGGGAAGAAGTCTGGAGGTGGTATGGGCATTCCGGATGTGGCCGGTATGGTCTCAAATATCACTGCGGCTGTATTATCGTCTATAACCTGGTTCAAGGCTGCGATGTCGCCGAAGGGTACCTGCGTGAAGCCGGGCGGGTTGGGTCCAAAAGGCTGGCGGTACTGCTCATCTCCTGTTGCCATTGCCAGCCCGGTATGGCCATGGTAGCCGCCTGTAGCTGAGATTATCTTAAGTTTTTTGGTATAACCTCTGGCCAGTTTGATTGCCAGATCGATGGCCTCGCCGCCGCTGACGCCGAAAACTGTATAAGTGATATCGCCCGGCATCAGCTCCGCCAGCTTTTCCGCCAGTATCGCCCGCTGCTCACTGATAAAATGGTGGTTGCCGATGTCCAGCTCTTTGAGGGCTCTGGTCAAGGCGGCGATGATTTTTGGGTTGCGGTGTCCTAGATTGAAAACACCCCCGTTGCAGTGGCAGTTAATCAGCCTTTTGCCGCTGGTGGCATCCCAGACGTAGGCCCCCTCCCGGCGCCCGAAGACGAAGTCCAGGCCGAACATCTTGAAAATCTCCGCCTTGCCCGAAGACACATGCTGGGCAAACCGCTCGATAATCCTTTCTTTACTGTCCCGCCCGATGTATCTCATAAAATTGACCCCTATTTTACTATGTCCCCTCTTCCCAGCTTTCTAAGTATTTCTTCTGCTCCTCGGATAGGGAATCTATGTTTATGTTCATGGCTTTGAGCTTCAGTCGGCCAACTTCGTTGTCTATTTCTTCGGGTACGGGGTAGACCCTCGGCTGAAGCCTCCCCTTGTTCTTAACTAGGTATTCCAAACACAGCGCCTGGTTGGCGAAGCTCATGTCCATGACGCTGGCCGGATGCCCCTCAGCTGCCGCCAGGTTTATCAGCCTGCCCTCGCCGAGCAAATAAAGGCGGCGACCGTCAGCCAGTGTGTATTCCTCAACGAAGGGGCGCACCCGTCTCTTCGCCCTTGTCAGCTTTTCCAGAGCGGGTATGTTTATCTCCACGTTGAAATGACCGCTGTTGGCCAGAATAGCCCCATCCTTCATCTGCCGGAAGTGGGCTTCGTCAAGGACGTTTATATCGCCGGTGACGGTGATGAAGATGTCGCCTATCTTAGCTGCCTCAATGAGAGGCATGACCTGATAGCCGTCCATGGCTGCTTCGAGCGCTGGAATTGGGTTGACTTCAGTGATGATAACCAAAGCTCCCATACCCTGTGCCCGCCGGGCGATACCCCTGCCGCACCAGCCATAGCCGCAGACCACCACCTTTTTCCCAGCCCACAAAATATTGGTGGCGCGGGTGATGCCATCGATGGTGCTCTGTCCGGTACCGTAGCGGTTGTCAAAGAAATGCTTGGTGCGGGCATCATTGACGGCAATTATAGGATACCGCAGTTGGCCCTCCTGAGCCATGTTCCTCAGTCTAATCACACCGGTAGTCGTCTCTTCGGTGCCGCCGATTATATTGGGCAGAAGGTCAGTCCGCTCCTTGTGTGCTGTGCTGACCAGGTCGGCGCCATCATCTACGGTGAGCTGCGGTTCATGTTCCAATGCCGCCTTGATGTGGCGGTAATAGGTCTGGTTATCTTCACCCTTGATGGCGAAGGTGGGCAAACCATACTCAACAAGGGCTGCTGCCACATCGTCCTGGGTGCTCAACGGGTTTGAAGCGCACAGGACAAGGCTAGCGCCGCCCTCTTTTAGGATTAGGGCCAGATTGGCGGTCTCGGTGGTGATATGGAGGCAAGCTGAAATGCGGACGCCGTTTAAGGGTTTCTCGCTTGCAAACCTCTGTCTGATTAGCTCCAGCACCGGCATCTCGCGGCTGGCCCACTCGATGCGCAACCTGCCCTTATCAGCTAGTCCCCTGTCTTTGATGTCATAGTTCACTTATCTAGCCCCTTCTCCCTCCATGGTGGAGAATTTCTTTCCCTCTCCCTTTGACTGCAGGGGGGTCATTCTGAGGGTGCTGAAACATCCTTTCTGAGACCAGCTTTACAATATCACTTATTGGCTGAGAAGGGTCAAGTATTATATGCTCTCGGGGTGGGAATTCGGTGATTCTATCGAAGTCCTGTTTTTGCTGCACATAGATTTCCCAGCGACCGTCAGAGACAGTGCCCTCCTTCAGCCTTTGTTCCAGACGGCGCTTCACAGCTTTTTCGTTCAAAACGCACTCTATTATGGCAAAATCAGCATCCGTCTCCTCAGCCAGTCTTCTGGCCAGCAGCCTGTCCTGCTTCTTCTTGAAGGACGCGTCCAGTATTACCGATTGTCCCTGGGACAGGAGCTCTCTGGCCTGAGAAAACATCGTACCATAGGTCTTTCGCGTGAACTCTTCAGAATAAATGCCACCGCCGAATTGCTCGAAGCGGCGTTCGGTCGGTAAGATGCCGGCTAGCTCTTTGCGCACCACATCTGAGGAGATGACGGTAAGCCCCAGGCTGCGGCTCAAGGCCTGGGCTACCGTGGTCTTGCCGGTACCTACAAGACCAGACATGATGAGGAGCCAGGTCTTTTCTCTCGTGTAGCGATGCGCAAGTTCGAAATAGCCCTGTGCTGTAGCAACTGCTGCTTGTTTGTCTGAGATGTAGGGGTCATTCAGCAGGAAGCTGGCTACCTTGCCCCGAACGTAGGCCCGATAACACTTGTAGAAGTTCAGTAACTGTGCGAGTTCTTTGTCCTGACTGAGGCGGACATAGGCATTGACGAATATCCTTGAAAGGTCAGCCCTGCCGTAGCGGTCTAAGTCCATAGCCAGAAAGGCGACCTCTGAGGCAACATCGCCGTAACGGAAGCGGTCGTTGAACTCGATGCAGTCGTAGATGCAGATGCCATCGGTGAAGCAAACATGGGCAGCGTGCAGGTCCCCGTGGCAATCCTTTATCCTACCCTCAGCCACCCGCTTTTCAAAGATACTTTTGTTATTAGCCAGAAACTTGTTGGTGTAGTCCCTGATGAAATCGTAGGCGTGGCGGCTGATGGTGGTGCCGATGTACCTTTGCGTCTGGGTGAAGTTCTCTTCGGTGTTTACCATGATAGCTTCCGGTTTCCCATAGACGCTTATTTCTGGCCCCGTCCTGGCTTCAGCGTGGAATGCTGCCAGCTTTTCGGCCAGCCGCCTTACCATATCCTCGGTTACCGAGTCCCGAAGCAAAAGCCTGTCCATCATCAGTTCGTGGGGTAGCTGTCTCATCTTGACAGCATATTCCACCGGCTCACCGGCACCGCCGAGCTGGAATCTTCCCCGGCTTAGGGTTATGGGCACCACCCCGATGTAGACATCGGGGCAAAGGCGGCGGTTCAGTTCCACCTCCTGCTGGCAGAAGTGGTACCTTTTTTCAAGCGTGGTGTAGTCCAGATAACCCAAATTCACCGGTTTTTTGACCTTATAGGCGTATTCGCCGGTTAGGAAAAGGAAGGACATCTGAGTCTGCACCAGCGCTACCTGCCGGGGACGGTGCGGGTAAGTTTCGGGCTGGAGCAGGGCCTCAACTAAGGCTGATGTTTTTGACACAACTTCTGCCCCTCCTGGCAACTCTAGAAGTTTTACAGCACATTTGTGCCTTAATGCTCTGGCATTTATGGCGGAATAAAATTTTAACCTTCCAGGCTGAAAAGGGGTCTGGCTATCTCGCCGGCGGAGTACTTATCTCCGGGAAATACGGCACTCCCCATCTTTACCCTTTTGCCCATTATGTCCATGGTCACCGCTTTCGGGTCAACGCCAGTAAGATTGCCCATTAACCAGGGGCCCTCATCCAGTTCGACTATTACTATGACGTATGGGCACTCGGACTCGCGCCCTTCTGGTGGCACAAATACAGTGGTAAAGGTCTGGATTGTGCCCCTGCCGCTCAATTCGGTGACGTCCAGTTCGGTGCTGGTGCACTCACTGCAGGCTATTCGTGGGGGCACGGTAATTGCACTGCACCTTCTGCATTTCAAGCCAAGCAGTTTGTTCTGCTTTAGTGCCTCATTATATTCTTTGAAACTGATTTTATGTTCCATTTTTAGCCTCCCGGAAATTGACTGCACCTGTGCTACCAGCCTCTCTGCAAAATAATGTTGCACAAAGTACCACCATCACCGCCGAGGGTGTCCGTCATGCCTATTTTCGCCCCCTCGACCTGGCGTTCGCCGCATTCGCCCCTTAATTGCTTGACTATCTCGTATACCTGTGCAGTGCCGGTGGCGCCGATGGGGTGGCCTTTAGCTTTGAGACCACCAGAGGGGTTGACCGGTATTTTGCCACCGATTTTAGTCTCGCCTTTTTCTATGGCTTCACCAGCCTTGCCGTATTCGAAGAAGCCAAGGCTCTCCAGGGCAACGATTGTGGCTATACTGAAACAATCGTGGAGTTCTATGACATCTATGTCTTTCGGAGTGAGGCCGGCCATTTTGTAGGCCTGTTCAGCAGCCAGTTCCCTGGACCTGAGCCGTGGCAGGTAATCTTTCTGGCTCATCAGGTTGCCGGCTGAAGCCTGGCCAACGCCGACAACGTAAACAGGTTTGTCTGTCAGTTTTTTTGCCTTTTCTTCTGAGGCCAAGATAACTGCCGAACCTCCATCGGAGAATGGGCAACAATCATAAAGCTGGAGTGGCTGGCAGACCATGAAACTCTTGAGCACGTCGTCCACGGTTATCTCTTTCTGGAATTGGGCTTTGGGATTGCGGGCACCGTAGTAGTGCGAGTTGACCGAAACAAGCGCCATTTGATATTTGAGCCTTTCCAGAGGTACATTGTATTTTCTGGCGTAGAGATGGGTTATGAGGGCGAAGACGCCGGGGAAGGTAATGCCGCAGGGATACTCGTAGCGGCTGTCGCTAGCCATGGCGAAAGTCCGGGTGGCTAGAGGTGTGCCCATTTTGGCAGCCGTTTCGGCACCCCCAGCCAAAACTATATCATAGTACCCTGAAGCGACCCACATGAAGGCGTCACGGAAGGCAGCACTGGACGAGGCGCAGGCATTTTCATATCTATTGGCTGGAATATGGCTGGCACCTATATAGTCAGCAACAAATGCCTGCGGTTGGGCCTGACCTTCGGCGAAATCTCCCAAGGCGTTGCCCATAAACAAGGCCTGTACATCCTTCGGCTTTAAGTTTGATTCATTTATGGCGTCCATAGCGGCTTCAGCGAAGAGTTCTATAGCTGTCTTATCCTGCTTGCCGCTGAACTTTGTCATCCCGACGCCGATTACCGCTACTTTTCTCATGCTTCAACACCTCCTTATTTATCTTTATTCGCCTTTGAAACTCTATGCCCATTGAAAACATGTAGCTTCACGTTGCAACCCAGGGACGGCACATTTTTGGGCAGTTCCCGAAATGGCACCTACGCAAACAGCTTATTTTATCAACTTTGGACGGCATTTACTACAGAATGCTGACTCCTTCCAGTCGGTGTCAGCCAGGCTATTGGAGAAGTGCATTACGCACTTTGCGTCCGGGCAATGCCCCAAGCCAAAGGTGTGTCCCAGCTCGTGGACTGCCTCTTTGATGGCCCTATTTAGAAAAAGCGCCTCGTCTGCAGGTAACCCGTAAAACTCCTGGCGAAGACGACATAGGGATATTATAGCTACCCCAGCCATCACATCAGCCTGTCCGAAAACGAAGTTCAGCCCCGGGGCGTAAAGGTCGACATCTACCATACCCAAAACCTTTTCATCCCGGGACACCCCTGATTGTTTCAGCATGGTGAGCAGTTTGGAGGCCAGGTACTGTTGTCGTCTTGGTTCGTAGGCCTGTGCCAAATCATAAGCCTCGGGAACTATCATTGCAGGACAACCGAAAAACCGGTTCAGCCGGCGTTTGAGTTCTTCTGTAATCCGGTTATTGATATCGCCGCTTGGCTTGAGAGTTATCTTCACTGTAGCAGGTATGCTTTAACCAGTCCGTTATCTCTTTCAGCACCTGTTCATGATTGGTCAAGGTAACCTCAACCACGCGTACCTTGGGATGACGTTTAATTTCATCAGCGAAGGGATGTGGATTGAGCATGATTGTGCCTAGTACCTTTTTACCGCTGTTTATAGCCATAGACACGGCTTCTTTGAACCGCGGTGAGAAAAGCTCCATCTTGCCGATTTCGTCAATGACTATTAAGTCGCTCTCCCGTATTGCGCGGTGAATGGCGCTAACCCCTATGTTGTCCAGGCTGAAGATATCCACGCCATACTTACTTACGCGGTAGGGCCCGGAGAAATTAACATGAGCCAGTATAACGTTCTGCCCGTCGAGCGTGACAATTCTGAAACCTTGGCGTATGCCTCTGCTCCTCAGCTCCTCGGTGTAAAAGCCGCCGGCATCGGTCTTGGTACGGGCTATAGCCTGTTTAATTAAGGTAGTCTTCCCTGTACCAGGCCTGCCGGTGAGGAGGTAGACGTTTAACATTATTACGAGGCGGTTTCAGTCTTCTTTTTTCTACCGGGCTTTTTAGGTGGCGCCTCAGGCTTGGGTTCAGCCGCTTTAACTTTCGGCTCTTTAACCGCTTTGGTCTTTATCGCCTTTGCCTCGGCCTCTTTCTCCACCTTTGCCTTAGCCGCCTTTGCCCTAGGGCTCGGAGCTACAGGTTCAACTGCAGCTATCTCTGTCTTTTTCTTTCTTACCGCCTTTTTCGGTGTCGGTGGTGCTTCAACCACGGCTGCTGCTGGCGCTGGTCTGGTTGCCACACCAGTGACGCCAGCCAGCAGGGCCATAGCCTTTCTCCGCTCTTCCAGCTTCCTACGTCGTTTACGATGCTTCAGCATTGCCATTCTTTTTCTTTTGTTCATCTTTTTACCACCCTATATATTATACACCAGAATATGCATGGTATTATCGCCCAATTAGGTTTGAATTTCAAATCGCATTTGTGTCGGGAAGTTGGAGGCGCTAGGCTGAGTATCTGGTTCTAATTTTAGCTGAGAGCTCGGCCAGCAACTCTAGGGCGTGAATAGCACCTTCGGGGGACAATGATGCCAGTGTGCAGGATGGGGTAAGTAGGCTTTGGGCGATTAGCTGCCTGAAAGGTATGCCATCGCGTGTTAAGAATGCCATAGTTTCGCCAAGCCGGTCGTGCAGGCTGGCCGTCGACTCTTCGAGAAGGGCCTCTTCATTGTTGGGCACAATGCCCCAGGCGATGTTACCGCCCTCTTTTAGAAAGGTCTTCACCTCGGCAGGGTAACAGCTTAGGGAGTCGGCATAGTTATAGGCGTCGAAGCTTAGGACATCAGTGGAGCTTTGCAAAAGAAGCGCCCAGTCGGTGCTGCCGCAGCAGTGCACCCCTTTAAACCCCTCCATACCCTTAAAGACTTCTTCAAGCAGCACAGTAACGCGCTCACTGGGGATGGAGACAAATGCCGTGCCCAAAGAGGTCAGGTAAGGCTCGTCAACAAAAATAAGTGTGTCAGATGCAATCTGGCGCAGGAACCGTTCCTGCCACATAACTTTCAGCCGTAGAAATTTGGCTACCGCCTCGGCCAAGAGGTCGTCATAGAGTATACCTCTCCTTTCTCTATCGGTAACGCAGAGCCCCCAGGTGATCGGGCCAGTTATCTGGCCCTTGACCATACTAGGGTGCTTTTGTTGCAGGGCCAGGAAGGCATAAAGTCCAGCGGCATGTTTAACGCTTATACCATAGTCAGCCGGGTTGTTATCACCGCTAGCAATGTAGAGCTGCTCTAGCTGGCTGTCAAATTCGGCTGTACGTTCCACGTAAATTTTATCCCCTTCCAGAATCAGTCCCGGGAAGCCCTCACTGAACTGGACATACATATTCTCCAGATGGGAACGCTTCGGCAGCTGGGGCCAGGCAGGCAGCTCAGGCAGATACTTGGCCACAATGGAACAGGCTTCCTGCGGGTCAACCTGTGGCATGCTGCCTATCATCGTTGCTATGCAATTGAATTCTATCTTTGCTCGCATCTTCTAACCACGCCAGACGGGCACATATCAGGCTGCGAACCGCCGCAGATTTGTCTATTCTAAATCATACCCTCTATGTTGTAAAATTGACCGTTGCAGCTTGAGCTTGTTACAATCCATCGGACTGAGCTGCCAGCTTCAGCTTATTATCTCTGGAGGTGACAAGTGAAGGGTAAATGGATTTTAGCGTTCTTATTGTTCCCCATGATTTTCTGCCTGGCCTGCGCCAGCGGGCATAGAGAGCCATTCCCGGAGACACAACCCATAATTAGAGACCTATCTTTAGTTGAAAGCCGTCTAAAGAAAACTGTGGCTCATGATGTCAGGTTCACCATGACGGTTATAGGTGAGGTGGATTACGGAGTGTATAAAGCGCCTGTGTGGGCTATTTCCTTCGCCACTCGACCAGAACCGAAGTACAGGGTCTTTATGTGCGGTGGGATTCACGGTAACGAACCTGCGGGTGTGGAAATTCTGGTGCGGACAATCGAATCGATGGCCACAAATATACTGAGGTATGAGAGCATATATTTTGATATTATCCCTTTAATTAATCCCTGGGGCTGGAGCCACGATGTACGATTTAACCGTGATGGTATAGATGTGAACCGTGACTTCGCCTCTTTCAAGTCCCAGGAGGCAAAGATTGTACGGGGATTCCTAAAAGGTAAGCGATATGATCTGATAGTTGACCACCATGAAGACCCTAATGCCAGTGGCTTTTATATATACCAATACGGTAACCCAGATACATTGCTCAGCAGAAGGGTCATAGAGGTTGTCAGGGGCCTTGGTTATCCCATCGAGCAGGATGTAAAAATGGTGATTCTGAGGACGAAAGACGGCTTAATTAACGCGCCACTATGGGGCCTGTGGTATATGAAGCTTACCAAGCAGCTCAGCATGGCTAATTACTGTCGTCTGAATAATAGTCGCAAAGTTTATACTGTGGAAACCCCCACGTCTTTGACGTTTGAAGAACGGGTGGCAATACATGGTAGGGTAAGCTCGATTCTCCTGAATAGTTTGAGCGGTGGTTTTTAGAAAGACCGGCATTACTGGCATTAGGGGAAAATTTTGAAGTTTCGTTTTTTTAGAGAAGACTTATGTGACCGCTGCGGACTTTGCTTTGAGCGCTGCCCAGTTTTAGAATTGGCATCAGCGGAAGCCAAGAAGGATATAGAAGCCCTAATCAACGGCAAAACTGGCGCTTCGCTGGCTTACCAGCGGTGTACAACCTGCTATACCTGTGACCTCATTTGCCCGGTACAGGCGCATCCCTACGAGCTTATTTTGGAGCGCTGGGGTGAGGAACACCAGTTAAAAGGGATGCCGGCCCTCGCCAGGCTTGTTTTCCCCAATGAGCCATCTAATATGTGGGCCTCCGTCAGAGCACTTATGCCCGAGGATGAGCTTTCACTACTGCGGTCCTGGCAGGAAAATGTACACCATCCCAAAAAGGTGATGCTGCTCACTGGCTTTTACACCAATTTGGTCCCGTTCATCGCCATGACCTCTCTCATTGATGAGTTAAGGCCGGCGATCGCTGGCTTTGAGGGTTTCTGGGGTTGTGGTGGCGATGCTTATAAGCTGGGAATGCTCGATGAGGCAGAGATGATAGGCAAAATACTGCATAAGCAGCTCTCGGATATGGGTGTGCAGAAGCTGTATTGCCTCATGGGCGCTGAGGCTATGATGCTGGGTGATGTCATGCCCAGCCGGTTCGGTATAGATTTTAGTTTTTGCGACCCTGAGCCGCTTGATTGCTGGATACTGGACAGGCTTAGAACCGGTAATATAAAAGTCAAACAGAAGCTTAATAGAAAGGTGGCCGTGCACGATAACTGCCTGTCCAAATATAAGGGCGGCAGGCTGCAGGACACCGTCCGGCAAACCATGGACTACATAGGCTGTGAAATGGTGGAGATGGCGCATAACCGGCAATCAGCGCTGTGCTGCGGCTGGGCAGCTACTATTCCCGCCTTGCACGGTGAATTTGGCGGCAGTCCCTTACACACGCTGCTCTATTTATTACATAGCCTGCATCTCAGGTTGCAGGAGGCCGAGGCAACCGGAGCAGAGGTTATGGTAGTCAACTGCCACGCCTGCTATTTATTCCTGTCACTTATAAGGGTGTTGACCGGCAGCAAGGTGGACATCTATCTTTCCCTGGAGCTGGTGCAGATGGCTGCCGGTGAAACGCCGGTGCGCAGAAATGAGCGGCGTGCCTGGGACATGATGGCTATTGTCTCAAATCTTCTTCTCCGCTGGCTTTTCTACCCGAAAGAACGAAGGCGTTTCTCGCCCAGGCCGATAAGAATGGAACCAATCCCGCCCCTCAGCCCGGCTGATGCCAATCGTCTTAGGTTTTTCGCCAAGATATACCGCAGCAGCCTAGTACAGAACCAGCCAATAAGGAAATTGCTCGGTGTGGGTGTAAAAACCCTGATTGACGGGTACCGGAGATTTTTGTTCAAGAAACAAAGGGAGTTATTTGCCGGTGTTTAGAGTCGTGCCAGCCTGTTTACCGTGGAGCTTCAAACCGGCTAATTTTCGGGTCATTTCCGATGACGGCAAGAAGCACCTCAGATACTAGAAAAAAGGAGCTATGAAAATATGTTAACCAGGAACAGGTTTGACCTTTATGCCCCCTTTAATCGGGAAAAGTGTACGCTCTGCGGGGACTGTTTCAGCCGTTGCCCTGTGATGCACCTGCCTAACAGCGAGGCGGTCAATGAGATTAAGAGACTTATCGGTGGGGAGGAGACCAGGCATGTGCTGAAGAGGTGCACCAGTTGTTTTGTGTGCAACTTCATCTGCCCTGAGCAATGCAACCCCACCCAGTTGATACTGCAGAGATGGCATGAAAGGTACATGCGAGAGGGCTTGCCCTTGAGGGCGGAATGGTTCATTCCACACTACAAACCTAATTTCAGGACCTATGTGTTAGACAGACTGCCAGACGATGAAAAGGCGATGCTCAAAGCCTGGGACAGCCTTTCACCATGCCGGGAGATGTTTTATCCCGGCTGCAATTTTGTCACCAGCCCGTATCTTACCAGGACCAGCCTGTTGAATGGGCTTGAAATTCGAGGGTCGCTGGATACCTGTTGCGGCGAGATGTATTACCGTATGGGCCTGTTTGAAGAAATAGAGCAGGTGGCTAAAAGGCTGGAAAGGTATTTTGGCAGACTGGGCCTGAAGAAGATGCTCATCCCCTGCACTGCTGGCTATAACATGTTCAACAACATTCTGCCCAGGTTTGGCTTCAAACCCGATTTCCAAATTCAGCACCTGCTTGACTGGCTGTGGGGGCGGGTAGAGGACGGAAGGGTGAAGCTGATGAACAGGCTGGCGATGAAGGTGACAGTCCAGGACTCGTGCTATGGTAAGGTCTTCGCTGAGGACATACTGGGGCTTGTTAGGAAAATGCTGAACAGAGTGGGGGTTGAGGTGGTGGAGATGAGGTATTCCTGCCAGAGCTCCTTATGCTGCGGCATTGCCGGGGGCTTCAGCGTTGAATCTGGCTTCAGCCCGTTCAGAATCGCTTCGGAAACCATGCGGAGCTTGAGGGAAGCACGGGCAACCGGGGCTGATGCCATCGTAGTGTACTGTGCTGGCTGTCTCCAGATGCTGTCTACGGGGAAGATACTATATCCGATCCGGATGCCTGTCTACCATATTCTGGAGATACTTCAAATGGCTATCGGCGAAAAGCCGGCGAGGCGGCAGGACCACAGGGGCAGGCTGTTCCTTGCGGGCATGCTCCGGCATCAATCGCCCAAGGTCATCTCCGGGAGGCGGTTTAAAGTCCTTAAAATAGAGCCGGAGTGGTAATTCTACATGCAGAATAAAGTCAATAAAATGGAATGCATTTTGTTTGAGAAGTACCCGGACTTTAAAAAAGGCATAGCCTGGGAGCCTCTGGGGGATTTCCCCACGCCTGTGAGAAAGCTAAAGAAGCTGGGGCAAGTGGTGGGTTACCCGAACATCTGGATGAAAGACGATGGCAAATCATCTCAGCACTACGGCGGGAACAAGGTACGGAAGCTGGAATTCATTCTCGCTGATGCCGTGCGCCGGAAAAAGAATACCATTATGACATACGGGGGTATAGGCACCAACCACGGTCTGGCCACCACCATATTCGGTAAGCGCCTTGGGCTCAAAACCATCCTGGTGCTCGTTGACCAGCCGGTTACCGACCATGTCCAGGAAAACCTTCTTCTGTTCCAGCACTTTGGGGCGGAAGTCTGTTATGCCAAAAACAGGGTTGGCGCTACGCTAAACTCGATTCGCTATTTTTTGACTAGGCCCGGTATCTATTATCTACCTGCAGGTGGGTCGTCCCCGCTTGGGACACTGGGCTTTGTTGCCGCAGCCTTGGAGTTGAAAAAACAGGTTGATGCCGGGGAGCTTCCAGAACCGAAATACATATTCGTAGCAGTGGGTTCCAAAGGGACGATGGCTGGACTTGTAGCGGGGAGCAGGCTGGCCGGGCTTAATTCAAAGATTGTGGGAGTGCGTGTTGCCTATCGATGGCTGGCGAATGAGAAGGCGACCGCAAAGCTGGCGAACTGTGCAATCAGCCTCATGAGAAAGTACGATAGGACGGTGCCGGCTATTAGTTTCAAGGAGAGTGACATAAAACTGATGCACGGTTTCTGCGGGGAGGGGTATGGCTATCCTACCCTTGAAGGCAGGGCGGCACTGAAACTGCTAGAAGAGACCGAGAATATAAAGCTAGATTTGACCTATACGGCTAAGACCTTTGCTGCGTTGCTCGATTTTGTGAAGACCAGCAGGGAGCTTGATGGCGCCCCTGTCCTTTACTGGCACACTTACAACGCTGTGGATTTGACCTGGATTGTGACCGAATATCATGATTACAGGAAATTACCTGTAGCCTGCCACAAATTTTTTGAGACAAACCTAATCCCATACATAAAGTAGGGCTTCACCTTGCCCGGACCGGATTTTACTGGAGTTATTGGAATGGTGTAAACGGGTATTTTTAAAGTAACGATGGAAGGAGAAGGGTATGGAAGCTAAAGAGGCATCAGAGCTGGGGCTGAGGAGGGCGCTGGGCTTGCTGGATGTGGTGGCCATAGAAATAGGCACCATAATCGGCGCTGGCATATTTGCCTTAACGGGAATGGCTATAGGTATATGCGGTGCTGCAGTACCCATAGCCTTTGTTATAGCCGCTTTGCCCATGGTGTTTGCCCTTCTGCCAATTGGCATGCTGGGGTCGGCGTTGCCTACAGTCGGCGGCAGTTTCAGATATCCTAGCCGTATATTTTCACCATTTGGTGGGTTTATGGGTGTATGGGGGATAATGATGGGGATACTGTTAGGCGGATTGCCACTGTATGCCTATACCTTCGCCGATTATCTGCTCGTACTTTTTCCCTCCTTGCCCAGGGCTGGCATAGCCGTGGCTGCCTTAACCTTTTTTTTCTTGGTAAATCTCTCAGGTATAAGGACAGCCAGCAGCGTACAAATTGGCATGTTCGCCGTGTTGATGGTGGCATTGCTCACCTACGTGTCGGGTGGCATACCCAACATTGAACTTTCAAACCTGACCCCCATGTTACAACAGGAGGTTGTCAGTGTTGTTATCGCCTCAGCCTTGCTCTTTTTCGCCTATATGGGGGCTAACTACATAATAGATTTGGGTGCTGAGATAAAGAACGCTGGTAGGAACATACCTTTGTCCTTTGCCATATCCATTCCGTTCGTTGTTATTTTGTATACGCTTATCGGACTGGTGGCTGTTGGCGTGGCCCCTTGCGAAGTGAGTGCCAATCAGCCCCTGTCTGTATCAGCAAGTAAATTCCTTAGCGGCCTTCTGGCCACCTTTTTCACAGTTGGTGGGGGGTTGCTGGCCATAGCCACCACCTTGAATACAACCTTTATGTTCGGTGCCAGGTTTATTTTGGTTTTTGCCGGTGATGAAATAATGCCCAGAGCTTTAGCCGGCGTTAGCCGAAGGTTTGGCACCCCTCACTGGGGACTACTCTTTATGTACCTTGTCGCCATGGCTGCGCTTCCCTTCGGGACAGCCTCGCTTAAGGTCTTCGGCATAGCTGCCTCTATCGGTTCCATCACCCTTCTTATCCCGGTACTTATAGCTGCGCTCCTTCTGCCCCGTCGCCTGCCCGATGTCTATCACAGAGCCCCTTTCAAGTTGAAGGGGTTCTGGGTATGGCTGCTACCGTCTTTGGCTATAACCTTCGGAATCTTTTTTATAGCTGCACTGGGAATGGAAAGCCCGCTGGGGCTTGGTCTGTTTGTCGCTTGGATGGCTATAGGGGTCATCTACTTTAACTTGAGAAGCCGGTATTTGAAGAAAAAACGCGGTATTGATTTGACTGCCAGGAAAAGCATTTAGTCCAGGGCTCATTTGACACAATTGTCTGTGCCTTTTGATGGGGAAACTAAAGTAGCTTGACAATAAAATAAAAACAGGAGGCATTTTATGGCTAAGGTGGAGACCGAACGCAGAGGTCGCTCTTTTGTGGTAATTATAAACCGTCCGGAGGTGCGCAACTGCGTTGATGGTGAGACGGCGCAATTGCTCTTTGAAGCTGTAGAAGCATTCCGCAAGGATAAGGGACTGGATGTGCTTATACTGACCGGCGCTGGCGATGTCTCCTTTTGCTCCGGCGCTGATTTGAAGAACACAGAAAGCCTCATCTCGCGTCCCGGAGCTGATGAGTCGGGTCCTATGGGCATCAGCCGCATAACTGATGTGGAGAAGCCTACCATAGCTGCTATTAACGGTTACTGCCTTGCCGGTGGGCTGGAATTAGCCTGCTGGTGTGATTTCCGCATTGCGGCGCGCAATGCCAGTTTCGGCCACCCGGGACGCCGCTGGGGCATCCCTCTTATAGATGGTGGCACGCAGCGCCTACCCAGAATCGTTGGGCTGGGCAACGCACTTTATCTCATAGAGACTGGCATTGTGGTGAGCGCCGACCAGGCACTAAGCATGGGGTTGGTGCAGGAGGTTGTTCCGGAGGGGAAGGCGCTATCACGGGCTTTGGAGCTGGCTGAGATTATGTCGAAATACCCGCAGATTTCCCTGTACAATGACCGGCGGGCCACCTATGAAGGCTTATCCTTGTCGTTGTCGGAGGGAATCAGACTGGAGGCGAAGATACACCAAGGCAGCCTGTCAGCCCCCGAAATGGTGGAGAAGCTCCGCCAGTACGCTGCTGGCCAGCGCCAACCCTTCCCCCGCCCACCAGCTTACCAGTAATCCAAAAAGCATGTGGGTATGCGACCTGTGTATATGGTCAAGCTGTGGCTGCAAAAGAACTGTTCGCCGCAGAGCTGAGTCTGGCTGCGATGTCATTACTTTGCAGTCCGGATGCGTAGGATATGTACGGTGACACCGATGGCGATTAAGACCAGTACCGCTCTGATGGCGAGGCTTTTGGTGGCAAATAGCGCTGAAGCGCCGATTGTTATCCACAATAGTGCGATGGTTACTGCCTTCACCCTCACTGGCACTCCTCTTTTTTCTACATAGGCCCTGATGTAGTTTCCAAACCACCTGTTGTCCAGCAGCCACCTGTAGAACCTTTGTGAACTTCTGGCATAGCAGGCAGCGGCAAGCAAAAAAAAGGGTGTGGTGGGCAGCACGGGTACAAATGCACCGAAAATACCGAGCCCGGTAAAAAATGTCCCGGCGATAATCAACAATGTCCGGGCCCAGTTGCCTTTAGTCTGCTTATCGCTCACGGGAGTGCAGTGATTCTGTAAGCCTTCTGGTTTTTTCAAGCACAAAGCTTTAAGCTTCAGCTATAACCACAGTCTTGATATTGGTGAACTCTTTGATGCCAAAGTGTGATAGCTCTCGCCCGTAACCGCTGTCCTTAATGCCGCCGAAGGGTAACCGCGGGTCAGACCTCACCTGGGCATTGACGAAGCACAGCCCGGCCTCCAGTTCCTGCGCTGCTATCTGTTCCCCTCGGGCGATGTCCCTGGTGAAGACCGCTGCCCCCAGGCCGAAATCGCTATCGTTAGCTACCCTGATAGCCTCAGCCTCGTCTCTGGCCGGTATAATCGCTGCCACGGGTCCGAATGACTCCTCATCATACACGGGCATTCCTCTGGCGACGTCGGTCAATACCGTGGGCGGGTAAAACGCCCCGTTGCCTTCGGGTATCCTGCCGCCGAGCAGGCATCTAGCACCCATTTCAGTGCTTCTAATCACCTGTCGGTGGAGATAGTCCCGCAAATCATGCCTGGCTAGCGGACCTAATTCGGTGTCTTCCTTAAGTGGGTCGCCCATCCTGATGGCGCTCATCCGTTGCACCAGCATCTCCTCGAACTTAGCCCTCACTGGCTCGACCACAATGAACCTTTTGGCGGCGATACAGCTTTGACCGCAGTTTGTCAGCCTTGCAGCGGCACAGATGCTGACCGCAGACTCTAGGTGAGCATCTCCCAGCACCAAATACGGGTCGCTGCCGCCCAGCTCCAGGACCGTCTTCTTTAGCATTTGGCCGGCCTTCTGTGCCACTGCCCTGCCTGCTACCGTACTGCCCGTAAGGCTGATTCCTCTCACCAACGGGTCTTCAATTATAGCATCTACCCGGTTGCTGCTTATCAGCAAGGTGGTGAAGACGTGGGAAGAGAAGCCAGCCTCGGCGAAGATTTCTTCTATTGCCAGGGCACATCCTGGCACATTGGAGGCATGCTTCAGTAGCACCGTATTACCGGCCATGAGTGCTGGCACGGCGCAGCGGAAGACCTGCCAGAAGGGGTAGTTCCAGGGCATAATTGCCAGTATCACACCCAGTGGTGCAAAGGTCACGTAGCTTTTCCTGGCGTCCGTTGCCACCAATTCCGGTTGCAAGAACGCCTCTCCGTAGTCAGCAAAGTAGTCACACGCCCAGGCGCACTTCTCGATTTCTGCCCTCCCATCCCTTACTGGCTTGCCCATCTCCAGTGCCATCAGCCGGGCACAGCCTTCAGCCCTTGAGCGTAGGACTCTGGCTGCCTCTCTCAAAAGTTTCGCCCGCTCGCTGAAGCTGGTCCTCCTCCAGCTCAGAAAGGCCTGATAGGTCTTACGGATAGCCTCTTTCACCTCATGTGGTGACATCTCGTCATATTCTTTTAGTGTCTGGCCGTCGGTGGGGTTTATCGCTCTTATTTTCATTGCCCTTCCGTGTCGGTTAATGAGTTGGGGCCTTTTATTCCGGAGGCGGTGTGCCCTTAGGGGCTTTTATCATTCCTGGGGTAGCTGTATACTTTCCATCGGGAAGTTCTGGCAAATACAGATTGCGCCATGCCTGAGCATTAGCTATATCTATGGGCATAGGCTCAAGCCGCAAAATATCTCCCGGCGTCATCTTAAAGTTTACTGGTGGTGTATAGAAAGGCTCCAGCACTTTTTGGGCGTGTTTAACCTTGGGCTGTTCACAACCAAGCGTGGCTAACCCTGATATGGCTATGACCGGTATTACTATGCCTGCAATAATGGATACACGCAGCAACCTGTTTCGAAGTCTACAGGGACACACTGACGAGAAATCATTGGTCTTCATCATACTTCACGCCCGTTGAGAACACAATAATCTTACCACAAAAAGCCTGGGTGCAAACTGGTTTGTCTTAGGTCTCGATTCTGTGTGAAAACCGGACATCAACAAAAGGTGTAGGCGTCTGAACGAACGAACAGAGAGTGGCGATTTTGCTTTGTTAGGCAGTTAAACCCGGTGTTACCAAAAACTGGTGCGCTGCTGAAAGTCGATCATACCGCTTTCAGAAACGGTTTCAAATTCGATACCAACCTCGACCGCTGCAGCTACTGGATTCAGCCC
>FMJZ01021930.1_pt1 | contig 28752 bp, 27 predicted proteins | sample 1987881 | NCBI WGS metagenome assembly FMJZ01 (sample SAMEA4378227, study PRJEB15110) | soil metagenome | biome: soil; feature: Field; material: Soil | place: India | collected 2015-03-11 | depth 0 m
GGCTTTTAGTTTAACTTTTTCCTCCCGATTGAGGCGCGCCTGGAGGGATTCGAACCCCCGGCCGTCGGATTAGAAATCCGATGCTCTGTCCAGCTGAGCTACAGGCGCAACAACCATCAGTACCTGATTTTAATCGGGGAGACTGGATTTGAACCAGCGACCCCCACGTCCCAAGCGTGGTGCGCTAACCAGGCTGCGCTACTCCCCGCCCCTACAATCGTAATATACTATAACTACTTCCACTCTTAAAGTCAAATTCTATAAAACAGATAACCCCGGCCCGCACCACTTCTTATCCTGACTATGCTCCTTATCGGTTATTGATTTAAGGTATTTCAAAACCTGCCCCAATGCCTTTGCCCGATGACTTATTTTATTTTTTATCTCCACCCCCAGTTCGGCAAATGTCTGCCCGTAACCATCGGGAATAAACAACGGGTCATAGCCGAAACCGGAAAAACCACGAATAGTCAGGGCGATCTTCCCCTCACACACCCCTTCAAAAAACCTCTCCTCACCAACTGGATTTACCACACACACAACACAACGAAAACGGGCGGTTCGTCTTTCATCCGGCACCGCAATCATCAACTCAAGAATTCGTTGATTGCGTTCTAAATCGGTTAATCCTTCTCCTCCGAATCTTGCTGAAAGCACACCAGGAGAACCGCCAAGAGCATCTATCTCTAACCCGGAATCCTCGCCCATCGTCCACATTCCCGTTTGGGCAAATACTGCCCGCGCCTTTTCTCGCGCATTTTCGGCAAAATTAGCTCCCTCCTCCTTAATTACTACCCCGGGAGCAACATCAGCCAACGTCAGTACCTCCCAGCCACTTCCCTGAAAAAGCCAACGCACCTCATTAACCTTGCCTTGATTACGGGTAGCAAAAACAATCTTCATAAAAATCGTTTTCCTCTCCTGTCTTTAGCCATTTCTCCCAGAATATGTTTTAATCCATCCAGCGCCTCCCGGTGGGCAACCAGCACCGCATCACCCGACCTGACAATCACCAGGTCTTTGATTCCTAAAGTTACAACAACTCCGGTATCATCGTAAACCACACAGTTTTCTGATTCCCGTTGAAACCATAGCCCGGAAACCACATTTCCTTTCTCATCCTGGGGAAAATGCCGTTGAAGAGCAAGCCAAGAACCGACATCATCCCAATCAAAGTCAGCCTTGATTACCGCCACGTTATCCGCCTTTTCCATTATCGCATAGTCTATTGATATTGACCGCGCATTGCGATAAATTCTGGAAATTATCGCCTTCTGCCGCCAACCAGCAGAATTTTCTCGCAAAACCATCAGCTGCCGATAAAAATCGGGCAGAAACTCCCGGAAGGCATCCAGAATGCGGTCAATTCGCCACACAAACATCCCGGAATTCCAGAGGTATTCCCCGCTTTTAAAATAACGCTCCGCGGTCTTTATGTCCGGTTTCTCTTTAAACGCCAAAACCCGGTAAGCGCCGACTCCCCTCTCCCGGGTAATGGGCGGTCCAAAATGAATATAACCATATCCGGTATCAGGACGACCGGGCGTAATCCCGAAGGTAACTAAATACCCCTTACCGGCAACTTTTACCGCTCGCCTCAAGGCATTGAGAAATTTCTCCCGGGGTGAAATCAGATGATCGGCAGGCAAAACAATCATTATCCCCGCCGGGTCATACCGAGAAAGAAACGCCGCTGCCAGTCCAATCGCCGGCGCGGTATTTTTCCCCACTGGCTCCAGTAAAAGATTCCTACTTTTGATGCCAACCTCTTTTTTAATTAACGGAGCAAATCGTTCGGGGGCAACGAAAAACTGCCGATCTAACGGACACAATTTTTTAATTCGTTCACTTGTTGCCCGCAGCAACGAACGATTTCCAAACAAAGTAACAAACTGTTTCGGGAGATTAAACCGACTCTTGGGCCAGAAACGTTCTCCTTTTCCCCCGCATATAATAACCGCATAACAATTCATCTTTTACCTCCTTGTTTTTCGCACCCGGGCAAGAAAGGCGCTCACCGTGATAGCTCCGATGCGGGTGCGAATTACCACTGGCAGACGGCGGCTGTCAGTGGTGAGAAAAATCGTCCCCAGCGGACCACTGGTACGGGGCGAAATCGTCAACGCCTCAAATTTACCTAAACCTGTGCGCACCATCCGCCTACCGGTAGTGATGAAAACCAACCGCTGGTTCTGCCGGTCAATGTGGCTGTTTAAAACCACGCTGTCCACTTTTTCCCAGGGAAAATCACGCAGATAAAACCAGAGGGCGAGCAGATCCCGGGCTGAATCAGGTAAAAGGTAATTTTCACCGTCCGAATATCTAACAACTCGCGCCTCGTGGTCGTAATCGGCATACCATTCGGCCTGATAGTTTTTCTCCCGGGTTCTTTTAAAATAACGAACCGTCACCAGATCTTGCGCCCGACACCAACTCTCCATCTGGTAGTTAGCCCAGAATAACATCGTCAACCCACCATCGATCTTCACACTTGCCCGGAGGTGCTCGCACACAATACTATCAATTGTATCCTCGGGCAACCGTTCCAATACCATTGACCCCAAAACCAAGGGACCGCATTTAATATCGTATTCCAGGCGCTCCAGCATTAAGGAGGCGCCGAACAAAAATGCAATTAAAAACATCTGCCGAATGATAATCCTGGCAACCCAGAAGTCAAGAATGCTAACCTTGACAACAGCAAATTTCGTGGCATTGTCTATCAAAATAGCACAGGAGTAAAAATGAACAAGAAAAGGTCTTTAAATATCAAAACCCTCTGTATCCATTCCAGTTCACCCGCGGAACCGGTCGGCCCGGTAGTGACCCCTATTTATGCCTCGTCAACATTTCGCTTTCGTGACTTCCAGCACGGCGCTGACCTTTTTGCCGGAAAAACCACTGGCTATATCTACTCCCGAATGCTTAACCCAACGGTAGAACTGCTGGAAAACTGCCTCGCCGAACTGGAAGGAGGGGTAAAATCTCTCGCCACCTCATCCGGGATGGCAGCAATTCAAACCACCCTGCTCGGGCTTTGCTCAGCGGGTGATCATATCATCTGTTCCCATTCAGTTTACGGGCCTACCGTCACTCTCCTCCAAGACTATTTCTCCCGATTCAAAATCAAAACAACATTTGTTGATAGTTCCAATCTAACCGCAGTAGCAGCTGCATTTCTTCCCGCAACCAGGCTGGTTTTTATTGAAACCCCGGGCAATCCAACCCTGACGATTTCCGACATCGCTGCCATCGCCCGTCTCTGTCATGAAAAAAACGCCCTTCTGGTCATTGATAACACCTTTGCCACGCCGGTACTCCAGCAACCTCTCAAACTGGGTGCCGACATCGTGATTCACTCAGCAACTAAATTTCTTAATGGCCACGCCGATGTCGTCGCTGGTATTATCGTGGTCAAAAATGAAGAACACTATCGCCTTCTTCGTAAAACATTAAATCACTTCGGCGGTGTCATGGCACCTTTTGAGGCATTTTTGGTTTTGCGGGGAATCAAAACTCTCGCTCTCCGAATGGAACAGCACTCCCGGAATGCCCAGCAAATTGCCGAGTTTCTGGAATCGCACCCGGCGGTAAAGTGGGTACGCTTCCCGGGTTTACCCAGCCATCCTCAGTTTGAACTAACCAAACGACAAATGTCCGGACCCGGTGGGCTAATAAGTTTTGAACTCAAACACGGATTTGCCGCCGCCCGTAAACTCCTCAACGCAACAAAACTTTTTATTCTGGCAGTAAGCCTGGGTGGTGTTGAAAGTCTGATTCAGCATCCGGCTTCCATGACTCACGCATCAATGCCACCAGACATAAGGGAACAGGCGGGAATCACCGATGGCTTAATCCGGATTTCGGTGGGCATTGAGGACGCCGGGGACCTGATCAACGACCTCAAACAGGCATTAGAGCGGTAAACTGATTCCCCGCCTATTTCTTGACAGCGCCTGCTACCACGGTAGACTAAACTAATGGCATTAACACCGTTAGAAATTCGCAAAAAGGCATTCCCCAAGGCATTCCGGGGATACTCGCCCAAAGAAGTGCGGGCTTTTCTTGCTGTTGTAGCTAACGAATTTGAAGAGCTCCGTAAAGAAAGAGCCGCCCTGGCGGAAAAGGTAGACCATCTCACCAACAGAGTAAACGCCTTTGAAAAAACCGAGCACCTTCTCCGGGAAACCCTCCTTACCGCTCAGAAAGTGGCTGAGGAAATGAAAACAACCGCGGAAAAAGAACGCCAACTGTTAATAGAACAGGCAAAACAGGAAATCGCCCAACTGCAATCCGAATTAAAAGAACTGACCGGCCGGCGGGCGTTAATTCTTGATGAAATTCGCGCTATTGCCAATACCTATTTAGCAATTGTAGACCGATTTGAAAAGCAACAACATGAACGAACCGAAGCAAATGAGAAGCGCACTACTGAAGCAAAAAATTCAAGAGAGCGTTCTGGCAATAAGGAATAGAACTGGATTTAAGCCGGATATCGGTATTATCCTTGGTACCGGACTTGGTCGACTGGCAGAAAACGTGCGTGCGGACACCACCATCCCCTATGCCACCATTCCTCACTTTCCTGTTCCGACGGTAGAGAGTCATGGTGGCAGATTAATCTTAGGAACGCTCAACGGAAAACCGGTAGTAGTAATGCAGGGACGATTTCACTATTACGAAGGCTACGAACCCCAAGAGATCACCCATCCGGTCCGGGTAATGAAAGAACTGGGTATTCACACCCTGGTAATTTCTAATGCAGCCGGCGGACTCAATCCGAATTTTTCGGCGGGCGATATTGCGGTAATCACCGACCACATCAACCTTACCGGGCAGAATCCTCTCCGAGGAGTAAATGACGAAACCCTCGGTCCCCGATTCCCGGATATGTTCCAGTGCTACGACCCGAAATTAATTGAATTGGCAAAAACGGTAGCCCAGCAACTGGGACTCCCGCTCCAAGAGGGTGTCTATGCCTGGGTAACCGGACCAAATCTGGAAACCGCTGCGGAATACCGTTATCTCCGGATAATCGGAGCCGATCTTGTCGGCATGTCCACCGTCCCCGAAACGATCGTTGCCCGTCATGCCGGCCTGCGGGTGTTAGGCTTTTCGGTTATTACGGATATGGGCACTCCGGAACAGTTAAAACCGGTTGACCTCGCCACGGTATTACGGGTTGCGGGCGAAGCAGAACCTAGACTTACCACGCTGGTAACCGAGGTAATAAAACGAATTTGAATCGCCTTCCTACGACTAAAACTCTCCTGATCACGATGTTGATCACTACTTTTATTGCCTGTCCAAAACGTCAGGAGCAAATCCGCCCCACCGATGCTCAGGAAGCGTTTAACCAAGCACTGAGATATAAAAAAGAAAAACGATTCCGTGCGGCCGAGGACGCGTTTACCTATGTCATTTTCAACTTTCCGGGTAGCAGTCTGGCGGCGGATGCCCAGTTTGAACTCGCCGACTGTTATTTTGAAAGTAAAGACTTTGAACAAGCCCAGAAGGAATTCAATTTCTATCTCCAGAACTTTCCAAATGGCCGTTATCAAGAAGAGGCGGCGTTCAAATTAGGCATTGCCGTTTTTCGCTCCGCACCTACTCCGGACAAAGATCAGAGCCAAGTAAAAAAGGCTCAGGAATTACTCTCCGATTTTCTGACCGACTATCCAGAGTCCCGGTTTCGGTCAGCGGCAGAATCAGCCTTAACTGAAATTGCCTCTCGGCTTGCCCACCGAGAAATCGCTGCCGCCCGGCTGTACTTCAAAGCCGGAGAATTCAAATCGGCGCTGGTTTATTATGAATTTGTTAAAGAAAATTATCCCGCTTCGTTGTGGTCAGAAGAGGATCGCTACCAACTGGCAGTCTGTTACGCAGAAACCGGAGAGCCGGAAAAAGCCCGACCGCTCTTAGAAGAAATCGTTGAGAAAAACTCCTCACCTCGATTACGCCGGGCTGCCCAACAGTATCTCAACCGTCTGAAGTAAAATGCGCATTGGGATATTCGGAGGAGCATTTGACCCGGTCCATCTTGGTCACCTCATGGTTGCTGAAGACGTTGCTTATAAATTACACCTGGATAAACTATTATTTGTCCCATCGTTTCAACCTCCCCATCGCCCTGCGCCAATTGCCCCCTATCACCACCGGGTAAAAATGCTCCAGCTGGCAACCCAACACAACTCAAAATTTGGCATTTCCACAATTGAAAAAGAACTACCGGTTCCCTCTTATACCATTAACACATTAAGCGCCCTCCGCCCGTCTTTCCCCGGGGCGAGCCTCTATCTTATTCTTGGTTATGATCAGTACAAAACAATCGCCGCCTGGCATCGCCCCGCTGACCTTACCCGACTGGCACGGCTGGTGGTAATCAGTCGCCCGGGCATCGGTAAACCCCCTCGCTTTCGGTATCACAACCCCGCACGGCTCGTGTTCCTTCCGGTCATCCCGGTTGCCATATCTGCCGCACTAATCCGCTGCCGTCTGAGCCGAGGGTTATCAATTTTTTATCTTGTTCCAACATCGGTTAGTCAGTATATTTATCAGCATAAAATTTATCTAAAAGCCAAAAAGGAGGCATTATGTTCGGAATAGCATCCGCGCAAACCCAAACCGGTAATCAGCCTACCGGAGGATTAGGGTTTTTGGGCAGCCTGTTACCATTAATCCTGATATTTGTAGTCCTTTATTTCCTGATCATCCTGCCCCAACAGCGGCGGCAGAAAAAACACCAACAGATGCTTGCAAGTCTAAAAAAGGGCGATCGGGTTGTCTTTGCCTCAGGAATTCTCGGAGTCATTACCAACGTCAAAGACAATACATTTATGGTTAAAGTTGCCGAAGGAACCGAAATTGAAGTAGAGAAAGGAGCAATCGCTTACAAACTCGGCTCCTCCTCTTGATCATAAATACGATGCTCCCATCAGGAAGAACGCGGCGAATTGTTCTTTACGGCAACCCGGTTCTCCGTATGGTTGCTGCACCGGTAAAAGAAATCAACTCCCAGGTTATTCAAATCGTCAACGACCTCCAGGTAACATTGATGGAAAAAGACGGCATCGGGCTCGCTGCCAATCAGATTGGTGAACCAATCGCTATCTTTGCCATAAATCCGCCGGCATGTAATATTGACCGCCCTCCTACCTGCATCATCAACCCGGAAATAGTTAGCAAAGAAGGTCAAATTGAAAACGAGGAAGGCTGCCTTTCATTTCCCGATATTTACGAGGTAATCAGCCGCCCCCAGTTTGTTCGCATCACCGGAATTAACCCCGAGGGAAAAACAATTCAACTTGATGCCACCGGTTTACTGGCGCGAGCGATTATCCACGAAATTGACCACCTCCAGGGAGTTCTTTTTATTGATCATCTTAGTGAACTGCGTCTTAAACTCCTTGCTCAGAGATTAAAAGCTATAGAAGAAATGGAGCACCGCTTTTGCGATTGACATTCTTTGGCACCACCGATTTCGCAATACCCACATTGAAAGCGATTTACCAAGCAGGCTACCAGATAAATCCGGTGATAACCGCTCCTGCGCAACCCCAGGGACGAGGAAGAAAATTGCTTCCTAGCCCGGTTGCGGTTACCGCAATGGAATTAGGATTAAAGACACTCACACCGGATAACCCAAATCAAGAGAATTTTATCAAAATCCTTCAGGAATACCGACCTGATTGTGGTGTACTGGTCGCTTATGGATACATCCTGAAGGAACCGCTCTTGCGTGTACCTCGGTTGGGTTTTATTAACCTCCATCCTTCGCTTCTCCCCCGTTATCGTGGTGCCGCACCAATTCCCCGCCAATTAATGGATGGTTGCCAAGAAAGCGGTGTAACAGTAATTGCGATGGACAAAAAAGTTGACTCCGGAGCCATATTAAATCAGATTCGCACGCTAGTAGATCCAGAAGAAACTGCTGGGGAACTTAGTGCCAGATTGGCAAAAATGGGAGCTGAGCTAATTCTTACTACCCTTATTCAGTTAAAAAACGGTAGCGTTCTCAGACAACCCCAAGATGAAAATCAGGCAACTGTTGCTCCCAAAATTACCCGTGCCGACCGAATTGTCAACTGGCAAGAAACGACCGAACAGATTCACAACCGTATCCGGGCACTATCTCCTCAACCTGGAGCAATTACTTTCTTTCGTAACAAACAGCTAATTCTGCTCCGCTCCCGGATCCTGACCGGCGAACCGCCACTGCCCCCCGGATCAATTGTTTTAGACCGTCCTGGTTTGGTTGTCGCCACCGCAACCGGTATTATTGAAATCCTTCAACTCAAACCCGCCGGCGGTAAGGTTATCATCGGGAAAGACTTTCGTAACGGCTATCGAATTCAAATCGGAGAAAAGTTGGAGCTGATGTGAAAAAGAAAAACAACCCCCTGAAGGTATTTTTGGGTATCATTGCCGTTCTCGCCGTTATCGCATTGTTTTTTATCGTACTCAATCTGTTAATGCCCGTAATCGTACACAAAGGTAAAGAGGTAGTAGTCCCCAACTTGGTCGGAATGCCTCGAGAAAACGCCGAGAAAACCCTTCGTAAACTTGGTTTAAAACCGGGCGCGGTACGTTCTGTCCTTAATCCTGAAATCCCCCCTGAACGGGTAGTTGCCCATTATCCAACAGCTGGCCGCCGGGTGAAAATCGGCCGGGAAATTGACCTCGATATCAGTGCCGGTGCCGGCCGGGTCCGAATTCCAGATTTAACCGGACTTCCGTTATCAAATGCAATCGTCGCTTTAGAAAAGTCCGGGTTCGTCATCGCCCGGATAGAATCTATCCGCACCCCCCTTGTTCCAGCCGGGCGAATCGTCGCCCTCTCTCCGCCTCCGGGAACCAACGTTCGTCAAGGAACGGAAGTAATAATTTCCGTTTCAACAAAAACTGGCACGTTCCCAATGCCTAATCTGGTTGGGTTAAACATTGAAACCGCCCGGGGAATAATCGCTGCTCAGGGATTGCATCTCGGGCAACTGAAACCGGCAAAAAGTACCGAACCATTGGGGACAGTTATCTTTCAATACCCGGAAGAAGGTATGACAGTAGCACCCGGTGATACGGTAAATCTAATCGTTGCTACAGCCGATTCTACACCCCGATGAAAGTAAAAGTTTCTGCATCTGTACTTGACTGTGATTTTCTCCACCTTGAGGATGAACTTAAAGCGGTCGTAGCTGGTGGTATCGATGCTCTTCATCTGGATATTATGGATGGCCATTTTGTGCCCAATTTAAGTTTCGGCGTCCCCATTGCCCGAGCGGTACGCCGGATAATAACCCTCCCTATCTATTCTCATTTAATGGTAATTCACCCCGAACGCATTATTGACAACTTTATTCCTTATTCCGATTTTATTGTCTTCCACATTGAAGCATCAGAAGATCCCGATAGATGTATCAAAAAAATAATCGCCGCAAATAGAAAGCCGGGTATCTCTCTAAATCCGGATACGGCAATAGAAAATTTAACCCCTTACCTTAACCTTGTTGACGACGTCCTAATAATGAGCGTCTATCCGGGATTTGGAGGACAGCAATTTATCCCAACGACACTGGACCGTATCCGCCGTCTCCGAGAACTCCGGAATAAACTCGGGCTGCAATTCGCTATATCAGTTGATGGCGGAATAAATACCGAAAACTGTAGAACAATCGTTGAATCCGGAGCCGATATGCTTATTGCCGGCAGTGCCATTTTCCGCAGTTCCAATTACGCTGCTGCCATACAAAAATTAAAATGTTCGACCTCCTAACACAACGTCTCACCGAATTGCAACGCAAACTCCTGGGACGAGGACGGCTTGGTCCACAAGAAATCTCCCGGGCGCTCGGAGAAATCCGTACCATTCTTCTGGAAGCCGACGTCCATTACAAATTAGTTGGACAATTTATTCGGGCAATAGAATCCCGGCTTAAAGAACAAAATATCACCGCCAGCCTAAAACCCGGAGAAATAATCAACTGGGCCGTATTTCAAGAATTGGTACAACTCCTGGGCGGCAGCAGTCCGAAACTGGAAATAAAATCCTCCCCTGGCATCATCAGCCTGGTGGGTCTTCAGGGAACCGGAAAAACCACCCTCGCCGGCAAACTCGCCCTGCGGTACCGACAACGCAAACCACTCCTGGTCGCCTGTGACCCAAAACGACCGGCAGCGGCCGCACAATTGGCAAGCATCGCCCAGCGTGCGGGATGCCATTTTTATCCGGTGAAAAACGATGTGATCGGCACCTGTCTTGCCGCTCGCTCTTACGCTCAAGAGCATAACCACGGCATTTTGATTCTGGACACCGCCGGCCGCCTGCACATTGAAGAAGAATTAATGGCCGAACTTCAGTCTATTGAAAAGCAAATTAAACCTGATGTTACGCTTCTAGTTCTTGACGGGATGGTGGGACAGGATGCCATCCTTCAAGCCAGTGAATTTCACCAACGCCTGAAGTTGACCGGCTGCTGTTTTACCAAACTTGACGGTGATGCCCGAGGAGGCGCTGTACTCTCGGTCCGTCAGGTCACCGGCTTACCGGTGTATTTCCTCTCTACCGGTGAAAAATTAGAAGAATTAGAGGAGTTCCACCCTGACCGCATCGCCTCCCGCATTCTTGGCCTTGGTGACATCAAAACCCTTGGAGAAAAAGTTCAATCCGCCACCCGGGTTGAGGACCAGAAAAAACTGGCTGAGAAATTTATTAAAGGCAAATTTGACCTGGAAGACTTTCTTGCCCAATTACGCACGGTTAAAAAGATGGGGTCGTTCTCGAAACTACTCTCTCTTCTCCCAGGAGGTAACAACTTAGAGGTAGATGAAGACGAGTTTACAAAAATTGAAGCAATAATTCAGTCGATGACACCCCAGGAACGACACAATCCCGACATTATTGACGGCTCCCGACGACGGCGAATTGCCCAGGGGTCGGGAACAACGGTCACCGATGTCAACCGGCTCCTCAAAGAGTTTGACCAGGCCCGCGCCATCGCTCGGCAAATCGCTTCTGGCAAACCGCCCAAATTCCGCTATCGCTGACCACTGTCCGTCAAGTGCCCTCCTGCCAGGAAGAAATGTATCTCTCTTGTTCCCGGGTTAGTTGGTCAATTTTAATTCCCATCGTTTTCAACTTAAGTTCGGCAATCTGACGGTCAATCTCTTCCGGCAATTTGTACACTCGGGGTTTTAGTTCCTCTTGATGCAGAAAAATATATTCTATCGCCAATGCCTGATTGGCGAAAGACAAATCCATCACCATTGCCGGATGTCCTTCGGCTGCGGCCAGATTTATCAGCCTCCCCTCTGCCAGTAACATTACCCGTCTTCCGTTGTTCAGAAGATGCTCCACGCAAAAATCCCGTAGCCGGCGGCGACGGCGGGTAAGCTGATCCAGAGCAAAACGATTAATCTCTACATCAAAATGACCAGAGTTGCAAATTATCGCCCCGTCTTTCATTCGCAACAGATGCTGACGGTCAATTACATTCACATTACCGGTAACGGTGACAAATACATCTCCAAGGGGTGCCGCATCAATGAGTCGCATTACTCGGTGACCGTCCATCCTTGCTTCCAGAGCTCGAACCGGGTCTACTTCGGTAACTATCACCTCTGCCCCCATTCCCCGTGCCCGCGTTGCCAATCCCCTACCGCACCAACCATAGCCACATACCACCACGGTAGCACCGGCAAAAAGAATGTTCGTCGCCCGCAAAATGCCATCTAAGGTAGACTGCCCGGTTCCATAACGGTTATCAAACATAAATTTGGTCAAAGAATCGTTTACCGCAATGATAGGATAGGCAAGAACCCCATCCCGTTCCATGCTTCGCAACCGAATAACCCCGGTAGTGGTTTCCTCGGTTCCACCAATTACCCCCTTTAGCAATACGCCACCTTTTTTGTGAAGTGTCGAAACCAGATCAGCCCCGTCATCGGTAGTAATCTGGGGATAGTGGGCGAGCGCCTGGTCTAGGTGCCGATAATAACTACGGCGATCTTCTCCCTTGATAGCAAACACGGGAATTTTATCTTCTTTGACCAACGCGGCGGCAACTTCATCTTGCGTAGAAAGTGGATTGGAAGCACACAGTCTAACCATAGCCCCACCGGCTTTCAAAGTTCTAACTAAATTAGCGGTTTCAGAAGTAACATGAAGACAGCAACTTATTCTCAGACCTTTCAGGGATTTTTCTTTTTCAAACCGCTTCCGAATCATACCCAGCACCGGCATAAATTTTTCTGCCCACTCAATACGAGTAAGACCGGCCGAAGCAAGAGTCAAATCCTTTACATCAAAATCCTCGTCAACCATTTTCATTATTTTTCCTCCTATAGGGCTTTTTTAAGTTCCTCTACCAGATCCGTCTTTTCCCAGGTAAAAAACTCTAACCTTTTTTTCTTGTGTTTATCTTTGCCGACAAAATATTCTCGACCGAAATGTCCGTAGGCAGCGGTAGGTTGATATATCGGATTGCGCAATTTCAGATGGTCAATCATTCCTTTCGGAGTTAATGGGAAAACATCCCGAATCAGTTTCTCCAGTTTCTCCTCAGCCACTCGGGCAGTCCCGAAGGTATCAACCGAAATATCCAGAGGATCGGAACGCCCGATACAATAAGCCAGCCGAATCTCAACCTCATCACATAACCCAGCGGCTACCAGATTCTTGGCAATGTACCGTGCCATATAAGTTGCCGAACGGTCAACCTTTGTCGGATCCTTGCCCGAAAAAGCACCGCCGCCATGCCGAACCCAACCGCCATAAGTATCCACTATTATCTTCCGACCGGTCATACCGGTATCCGATTGTGGTCCGCCGATAATAAATTTACCGGTTTCGTTCACAAAAAATTTAGTCTGCCGGTCGATAAACTCCTCCGGGAGGACTTCTTTTGCCACCGTCTCAATTATTTCCTGCCGCGCCTTCCTGGTTATTCGTTGCCGACTACGGTCAAGGATGGACTCATCATGGTGAGCCGCGATTACCACGTTATCAATTCGGATCGGCTTGCCATCCTCGTATTCCACTGTTACCTGAGCCTTGCCATCGGGCCGAAGATAAGAAAGTCGGCCTGTTTTCCGGACTTCAGCAAGTCGTTCTGTCAGACGATGCGCAAGCATAATTGGTAGAGGCATCAGCTCTTTCGTCTGACGGCAAGCATAACCAATCATCATCCCCTGATCACCAGCGCCACCGATGTCCACCCCCTGGGCGATATCAGGTGACTGCCGACCGATTGTGTTCAAAATCGCACAATTCTTCGCACTCAATCCGCATTCCGTATCCACATAACCAATCTCGGTTAACACCTGGCGTATCAAACTCTCCAGATCAACCCAGGCGGTAGTAGTAATCTCACCGCCAACCAGCACCATTCCCACCGTAACAAATGTCTCGCAGGCTACTCGCCCCGAGGGATCCTGTCGCATGACTTCGTCCAGTACCGCATCTGATATCCGGTCACAAATTTTATCCGGGTGTCCTTCGGTTACTGACTCTGATGTAAACTTTGTTCTCTTCAAAATTGCTCCTTTCGCTCTTTACTGGAATAGCGTATAAAACATTTTCATAAGCCTAAACATCGCTTCCTATTACGTCAAGCAAAATCGGAATTAATTTCTCCGCTGTTTCCTCGGGAGTACTAACATCAAACCATCTCGCGTCTTTCAAAGAGCGAAACCACGTTAACTGCCGTTTGGCATAATCACGGGTTTTCTTTTTTGCTAAAGCGATCGCCTCGTCCAGACGCAATTTTCCATCCAGAAACGCTAACAGTTCGGCATATCCATAAGCGGTTATCACTGGCGGTGCTGTAGCCAGCCCCATTGCCTTAATCCGCCGCACCTCATCCAGTAACCCGGCTGTCATCATTTGGTCAAATCGCTCATCAATCCGGCGATAAAGTTGCGACCGCGGCATATTTAATACCACATAGGTGGGAATAAATTCTACCTCTTTTTTTTCTCCTATCAGATCAGAAAAACGTCTGCCGGTTAACTTATAAATTTCCAGCGCCCTGATTATTCTTTGCCGGTCATTTGGATGAAGCTGGGCCGCCCGTTCCGGATCAACCTTCTGCAACTGGTGGTAAAGCATCCTCGTCTCTTGAGACAAGAACCGTTCTCTAAGAACCGGATTGAACCGCGGCACCTCAAAAAGAGGAGCAAATAACGCCCGGAGATAAAAACCCGCGCCACCGACCAGGATAAACAACCTTTTGGCGTCACGTAACGCACGCATTATCGGCAAGGTGTCCCGAGCATAATCCGCTGACGAATAGAGCTGTGTTGGCTCCACGACATCAACCATATGGAACTTTATCTCTTCCCGCAATACTTTTGGGGGCTTCGCTGTTCCAATGTCAAGATGCCGATAAACCTGTCGGGCATCCACAGAGATTATCTCCAGTTTCAGCCGTCGTGCCAGAACTACCGCCACATCGCTCTTACCAACACCAGTTGGTCCGGTAAGAACAAATACTCTCAAATTCTGCCGAATCTCCTTTCTAGATCCTCAATGGTAAATTTAATTATTACTGGCCTCCCATGGGGACAGAAGTAAGGTTCTCGGCATGCGAAAAGCCGGTTAAAAAGCGCAGCCATCTCCTCGGGACTTAAACGTTGTCCCGCTTTAACCGCTCCTTTACAGGCAAAAAGCTTCGCCAGTTCTTTTTCCACCGTCAGATTTTCCAAATTCATCTGCGCCAGTTCGGCAAAAAACTCCTGCAACTCCTCTTTCCCCATAAACGAACCGGCTGGTACCGTTTCTATCACGACGGTCCGACCACTAAAAATATTGGTCACCACCCCCATATCCGCCAATTTTTCTCGTATCTTTTCGTAAACCTCAAACTCTTCGGCTCTTAATTCTATAGTAATGGGAAAAAGTAATCCCTGAGGTTTCGCTCCTTCTCTCCGATAAACAAGCTCTTCAAAAATGATCCGCTCGTGCGCTGCGTGTTGGTCCACGATCACATATCCTGATGCTACCTGGGCAAGAATATAACTGCTATGCAATTGCCAAAAATCGCTCGGAACACTGTCATCAAATAAACTAACCGGTTCCAGCAATCCGGTGTCTTCAAAATGAACCCGATGTTGCACCCCCAACCTTTTCCTCACCGCTTCAGAAATAAAATCAAACAAAAACCTTTCATCGGCGAACTTAACCTCCTGCTTGGTCGGGTGGATATTGACATCAAGGCGCGCGGGGTCTGTTTCCAGAAACAGCAAGAAATTGGGATGTCCACCTTTCAACAATGGCCCATAGCCATCGTAAACCGCCTTCGCAATTATCTGACTTCGCACCGGCCGTCGATTAAAAAACACTGCCTGAACGTCAGAAAACCCCTTTATCTGTCCGGGGTCGCTTAAAAAACCGCTTAAACTCAAAATTGGGTTATCCACCCGAAGTTCAATCAATCCTTCTGCCACTTTTTTCTCAAACAACATCCCCAATCTTTCTCGCACCGAACCTATTGGTGGTAATTTTACCAGCGGACGGTCATTACTTAAAAGTTCAAATCCGACCTGGGGAAACGCCAGTGCGTAATTCCGAAAAACATCGACAATAAGTCTTAACTCATACCCCTCGGACTTAAGAAATGTCCGCCGAACTGGTAAATTAAAAAAAAGCGCTTTTACGGTCACTGTCGTTCCTCGAGCCCGCACCGTCTCACTAATCTCCTTAATATCTCCCCCCTCAACTTCCAATCTTGTCCCGGGTAGACTTTCATCAATATTGGTGTCTATCGTCAATCGGCTAACCGCAGCAATTGCCGCCAGCGCCTCCCCACGAAATCCATAACTTTCTATCCGATTCAGGTCATCAATTGACTTCAGTTTACTCGTAGCATACCGGGACACCGCCAATCGCACATCTTCCCGGGTCATACCAATGCCATCATCGGTTACCCGAATAAGATTCTTCCCGCCACCCTTTATTTCCACCTTTATCTGTTTGGCATCGGCATCAATTGCGTTCTCCATCAATTCCTTGACCACCGAAGCAGGCCGGACAATCACCTCACCAGCAGCAATTCGGCGAACCACCTCCTCAGGTAACACCTGAACCGGCTTTCTTATTTTTTCTAACGACATTTGTACCTCTCCAGATCCAATAACATCCCGTCACTGGCCGCAACAACTTGAGTACCAGTAGATCGCTCCAGTTCCTGCGCTAATTGCCAGGGTTTCGCCCGCAACATCGTCATCCCAAAATGGGTCATAATCGCCAGCTTGGGTTGCATTTTTTTAATCAATTCCGCCACCTCTGGGAAATGAAGATGATCAAGTTCCGATGGTGTGTAACGAACAACATTAAAAATTACCACATCGGCCTTATAATGTCGTGCCAGTTCCGGAAAATAGGCGGTATCCGCAATATAGGATAGTGCTAAACAGGGTGTTTGAAAACGGAACCCATAGACCTCCCCGCGGTGCCGATGTTTCACCGGCGAGCTAAAACTAACTGACCCAATTTGATATTCCCCACCTTCTCGGAGTACTATCACCTCTTCTAAAAATTCACGAAGGTAACGTAACACCACCGGGTCTTCTCCCTCCAATGCGTCTCCCGGCGCGAATAGCCTGCCGCGCCGTTCCGTCCCGCCCATTGTCATCGCCTCAATCATCACATTCACATCCGCCGCGTGGTCCAGGTGACGATGAGAAAGCAAAATCGCCGCCAATTGAGTGGGAACAAGCCGATGTCGGCTACTCGTCGCACGCACCAAAGCACCGGGCCCGGGGTCAACAAGAAATTGCGTCCCCTCTAACATAAACCAGATCCCTCCCGATGCCCGCACCTGACGGGCAATTACAATTCGGGCTCCACCGGACCCCAGAAATACCAAACCGTCCGGGCGTCGGCCTTGTTGCCGCATAAACTGAGAATAAAAATACCGCCCCTCATTGTCAATTGCGCTCAACAAAATAACGGGCCTGAAATTTTAAACCAATTTCGTTCCGTTGATCACCAGTTCAAAGCGACAGGAGAGAAAATCAGCAGCCCGGCGAGAAATAAGCATTCGGCTGAGAAAAATCTCAAAATACTCCATCACCGAGGCAATTTTGGTGTCAACATCAAGATTAAATACAATCCGATGTTTAGCCGTGTCCACGTCGAGTGTGGAATGCCGGACCGCATAATTCACCCGATCGTGGATATCAAACTTAATAAAAGCTGGGTTTCGCACCCGACTTCGGTGCACATCCGCCTTATCGGCTAATATCAACGCCGCCGCAATTTCGGAAACCGGATTGCCCCCCTCTTCGTGATGATTACCGATTGCCGCCATTATTTGGGTGACCTCCCGATAATCCATCCCCATCCGGACAAGTATCTCCCGTGCCAATAAAGCACTGGTCCGTTCGTGCTCCTGCCGATTAACCACATTTCCGATATCATGGAGATAACCGGCAATGGCACTTAGTTCCGCGCGTCTTTCGTCGTAACCCAGATCAATTAGAATCTGCCGGCTGTTTTTTGCCACCAAACGGGCATGGCGGGGACCGTGTTCTGTATACCCCAGCACTGCCAACTGCCGGTCCGCCTCGGCTATCAAGGCTACCACTTCCGGGTCTTTACTCACCTGCTTAAAACTAACCATCGCGATTCTCTAGAACAAGCGGGTAAAAAGAAAATTAAGTTTCCTGAGTACGGGCGCCGTCCTTAAGCGTATGCTTCAGATACTCCGCATAATCAGAAAGCAGTTCTTCATCACCTACCATCTGCGCCTTCCATCTGATCGCCACCTCGTTGACTCCGAACGTCTTGTCTAAGAAAACCTGAAGTTTTGCGCCGGCAGAATAGTTTTTATCTAAAATGATAATCCCGCTGGTAGCAACGTTATCACCACAAACCGTATAGATTTCGGCCGCCTTTTCTGGACTGTAATCCCATTCCTCCGGTCCCCGATTTGCCCGTTTGTAGAGCAGAAACTCCAGCAAGTGATTGGCAACCGAGATCATCAATGTGTAATCGGTAGTGGGGTCAGAACCGACAACGTAGTTTTTTATCGGCAGGTGAAGCGCAAAACCGCATTCTCCCCGTCCCTCGCCGATGAAAATCCGGTTCGGGTCAATGTACTCACTCAGGTCTTTTGTTTGAATGTATAACACTCTCAATAAATTTTAACTTTTAATTTCCCCCTGTCAACTATAACATAATCCCGGAGACCGGCACGCATTCGCTAATAGATTGACTCAGGAACATTAAATTACCACCACACCGCGTTTATTTCTGTCTTTTAACGTCAAGGACCTGTTCATAAACGGTAAGAACAAACGGGTCGCGCTCCTTCTCCTTTGCCATCTGTAGTTTTTCTCTAACACCGTCTGTTAGCATTTTGCCCAACCCCGCCACGGCACTCAACCTTACAAACGGTTCTTTATGAGAAATGTATTTTAAAAGCACCTCCTGACAGGTCACCTTTTCCCCTTCAGTAAAAACTGTATCCAGTTTGGTAACAATATTGCCCAGCGCCCGCAGTGCATGCCCCAATGCCGGAGAACTCAAATTAGCCGAAGCAATAAGAAGAGAATCAAAGGCGGGCTTGCCAATTGCCACGAGCGCCGCCTCTGCTGCACTCCGGACGGTAAAGAACGGATCCCTCAGCGCCAAAATTAACGGATTGATTGCCCGGGGATTCTTTAACTTTCCACAGGCTTCCGCCGTAACAATTCGCGAAATCTCCAACGTGTCTTTGAGTAAATAGAGAATCTCAGGTACCACGGTGGAATCACCGATACTCCCTAAAGCATATGCCGCACGGCGCGGAGTAATCCGTTTCTCTTTTAGTGCTAAAAGAATAGAATCAACCGCATCCCGCGCCGCTTCACCCATTTCCCCCAGCCAGTAAGCCGAGTTCTGACGGGCGAGAAATCGCTCATCCCGCAACCCCATTAAGAGATACGGCTTGGCGGTATCGGGCAACGCCTTCACCAATGCCAGCACCGCTTCTGACTCCAACCCATCTTTGGTATCCAGTTTTTTCTCGTACACATATGCAACCGCCCTTTTCCCCAACCGAATAAGTTCTTTGCGTGCCCGAAGAACCCTTTTGCGGACATTACCCACCGCCCACATTGAAGCGGTTTTAAAAACACTCTCTACCGGTGCCGTAATGACCGAATCAATACTGGCTTCTGAAGTATCAACTTCGGGCTCATAATCAATTACTGTCGCCGGCCGGGGCAAATCAATTCCTGACCCATAAGTCCCTTTTGTCCAGCGGCTATCGTTGGTGGCGAGATTGCGTGCTGGATACTGGTCTTTACCCGCCAGATCAATAAATACCCCCATACCGCCAAACCCCCTCGCCCAGTTAGAACTCCCCTGACAGATAAGCGACTCCGAAGCCATATACCAGTCATTACCATCGGCATCTAAAAATAACCCCACCGAATTGGTTAATCCGATGCCCTGTCCACCAGAGGCATAATAACCATCATCCCCCTTGCGATCAACCAGAACGCCGACAGAAAGGTCGTGTCCTTCTCCTTGACTTGGTCCCAGCCTTGAAAAATAGGCATCATTCCCTTCCTCGTCCACAAGCGCTCCTACCGAAAGGTGAATCCCGGCGCCCTGCGAGTACTGCTGAGCGGAATAATGGTCAAACCCTTCGCCGTCGTATAAAACCCCTAAGGAATACCAGTAACTTGTACCCTGGGTAAAAACCTCTGAGTTATAAAAATCGTTTCCATTAAAGTCGCATAAGAAACCAACCCCGCCCCCGGCATCCGGTCTCACACCAATCGCAAACCCCTGAGAAAAAGAACGGTACTCCCGGGGCAAAAGTGGTTCATGCCGGTATTGTCCGCCGGCATAATAAACATCGTTCCCGGCTCCTTCGGCAAGAAGACCATAACCCCAGGTGCCGGCAAAACCCTGGCAGTAGCAAAAAGAGCGATAGCTGTCATTGCCCTCATTGTCAACCAAAATTCCGAAGCCATAATGTCCCGCTCCCTGGACGAAGAAACCGGCATCATAAATATCCCTACCGGCGTTGTCCAAGAGGACCCCGGAACCAAAAATGGCACCTCCCTGGCCGTAATGCCGACAACGATAAACATCATCACCCGCCCGGTCAATGAGAACACCGCAGCCGAATAGTGCCGCGCCCTGGGAAAAAAGTCGTTCCGAGAGATAACAATCATCGCCCCCGAGGTCAATAACTACGCCAAATGGAAAACTCAAAACCCCGACCGCACCACCCGCTCGATTGTAATAATGGTCATTACCACTGACATCTATTATCACCGCCGCATCCCCCTTATAAATATTGTCCTCATTGCCACCGAGAATTACCGTCCCCCATTTTGTTTCCAGATTAAAATTCCTTTCCGGATGCCAGTTAATACATTCGTTTAAATCAATAATGGCAGTCGCCCGGGTCGCCGCCAGAATAACCGCCAGACCAGAAAGCGCCAGAGCCCGACGGTCTATTTTTCGGGCATAGGTTAAAAGGGTTTCCGCTTTTATCTCCTGACTTGTATCGTAATCCTTACCAAACTCCCGGTGAAGCCCCCCCCTCAACCCGTTTTCTAAAGTATCGTCCTCGTCCTGCCAGAAACCGGGCGCTTCTCCCAGGAGGATGTTAAGTTCTCTTTCGGAAATATTGGCAATTGCGCGCTGAAGGTACCTATTGCCCACTTCAAATCCGGCAAAAATGGTCTGGAGTGCAACTTTTAAACTGCCGGGAAGTGAATCCGAGATCGGCGGAATTTTTCCTGCCTCCAGGTCAATTTCCCGCCACAGTCGCAGCGTATCCTTAGCGGTAACAGGAATGTCTACCGTCTGTACCTGCCCCAGCATCAACCGTGCGGGTGCCTGCGCTGACTTTCTCACCTCGCCGGCCACACTTTCAACATAAGGCAGAACTTCTAATGGCCGGGAAAGTAACCGTTCCACCACGCGCAACCGGAAGAAGCTATCAACCGCCCAGAATTTGTAAAACCCGAGTTCTGGCTCGGTCATTCCCTGAACTTCAAGCGCATCCCGCAACGCCCGGCGGGACACTGAATCCAGCCCGTCGCTTGGCACTCTTTCCTTAGCAACCAGTTCTATTCCCGATAAAGGAATAAAACACATTATTCCGCTCAACAACACAAAAGCAAAAACCGTTTTTGCCATATCCACCTCCTCAAACTACCTCAAGACAAGCCGACAGGAATGAGACGGTGCCCCTTTAAATCGCACAAAATACACCCCTGAAGAAACTCTTGTGCCGCTAAAATCACTGCCATCCCAGTAAAACGAACCATCAACATCCCGTTCCCAAATTACCCTTCCATCAACGGTAAAAATCGCTATTTTCCCCGGTTTCCCGCTGCTTATAGAGACAAAAGTCCGGCTGGAAAACGGATTCGGCATTGCCCTTATAACCGACGGATAAAGTGTGCCTTCCTTAACCCCCACCTGACTGGAATCAAAAGTAATATCGCAGATTATCGTATCTCCAACTTCCCGGATATTCCGAACACTAACATAGGTGGGGCGGTTATTACGTGCCTTACTGGATGGGTTTGACCAGTTATCAAAAACTGTTCGGTGCCAGTTACCGGGTAAAGGGTCTGATGTATCACCCAGCGCCTGGTGATAGATGTGTGGGTCCGGACGAACCCCGCTTCCCCGGTCAAGGTGATAGGTAGAATCCTCTTCCAGATCAACCACATTGTGCATTGCTCCGGCACCCGGATCAATATGCCAGATTAGGAGTCCGGAGCCAGGCAACAGCGCATCAAACCCTTTTTTCTGCCGGTTTTCCAGATAAAAACAGGTATCACAGTTAACGCCATTGCGCCACACCTTATAAATAACCGGATGGGTTTCCACATCAAGAATCTTCAAGTTAAAGGTATCCCGGGTGAGCACAATCGGAGCAACAAAACCAGCCTCAACCTTGCTCCACGCCTCCATATGAGACGGACTCCAGGGTGTATTACCTCCGGCACCCCAGGCGCCATACCCCATCAACCCCCAGTAGCCAATCCCCCAGGTATTCCGGGTGTAATCATAAAGGTCGGGCAAACCAACCAGATGTCCCAGTTCGTGACACATCACCGCAATACAACAAAGGGTTGTTTCGCGCGCCTCGGTCACCATTGCAAACTCAGGAACATTGGTCACCCCATCAATTGTTATTCCATCATTGGTGAGGTAGTTAAAATTAGGAATGGCATGGGACCAACAACAGTTCACATCACCGTTATCCGCCCCGTCCGCACCGGCATGAACCATAAACATTGCGGGAATATGCCCATCACCGTCAATATCAAAATCACGAAAGTCAACAAACGAATCAACCTGCTGGAGGTTTTCTCTTGCCATCTGTCTGCCAGTAGAAAGCATATAGTTGCCATCGTAATAACGGGAATAATTGTAACGGGACATAAACCAGCGGTTACCGGCAACACCGCCGCGCACCGAATAACTCCCGTAGGAATTCTCCAGAAAAAAGTCATTCAAACTGCCGGCCCGATAGGGCTGACCATAGTATACCCCGGTGGAATAAAGCATGGAATCAAAACGGGCGGGCGAATGTCTCAGGGTATCCGCCCGGTTGTCCGGGAACTGCATAAGTATTGTCACCGTTTCACAGAAATCATACCCCTTGAGCCGATTCGGTCCTGGTACCTCAACATCAGGGGGGAAAATCGGCACCGGACCGGAAAATCCGGGCCTGGGCGGCATTGCCGTTGCACCTCCCAGAATAAGAGACAAACACAATACTAATCTCATTAATACTCCTTTCACACCTCTTTATTGAAAAATAATCAAACCGGCGCCCAGGTCAATTTTGACCACCGGGGACTTTTGTGTTATAATTTTAATAAATAGGAGGGATAAAATATGAAAGACACTGAAAATCGTCCACTATTAACCGTGGGCATTTTTTTTACCGCCATTATGGCGGTGGCATTTATGCTCGCGGACATCGTTGTCAAACCCCCACTGTTCTGGATAACGCTGATGCCCGCCTACTGTCTTGCTGGATTCACCCTGTTGCACAGCATCAATTTCTTTGGCGTTCGCCGGGCCTTCTGGTTTCTCGCCCTCGGTCTAATTCTACCCTATGTGGCTGAATACCTCGGCACCAATTTCGGCGCCATCTTTGGCAGCCACTGGTTTGCCCGTCTCCGTGACTTCCGACTTGAGGTGGGAATAATGTTACCCGGTCGGATACCGCTTAATACCGTCCTGACCTGGTATACATTTTTATATTTAGTTTTTACAACCGCAATCTATCTGGTCAACGCCCATCACCGGAATGCCAGCACATTCAGTACCGTGCCGATGGCCGGGGCGCTTTTAATTTCTCTCTGGCAGCTCAGCGCCGGTCCCGTGGCAATCAATCGCGGCATGATCGGATTCGTAACAAAGGGGTTCTATCACGGAATACCCCTTTCCAATTTTGCCGGTTGGTTCGCCACGACCGTCTTTGTTCTGCTCTTCTTTCAAACGGTGGAACCCGAAACAGTGGATGCCAGCCGATTCACCACATCCCGGAGCGCAACTCCTTATCTGGCACTGGCGATGTTTGGCGTCTCCCTACTCTACTCCACAGTTTTATGCTTCCGGATGAACCTTACCGGCGCCGCCTGGCTGAGTTTAGGCATAATTATACTGTATCTCCTCGCCATCAGCATCCGGGCAAAAAGTCCAACTCCATCTTACCTTGTCCCGAACCCCGCATCATAAAGAGCAAAAACTTGACCAATGCCATGCGCTGGCTAATTTTAATTACTAATGGTACTATTACTAATTACGCTCATCCCCCTCCGGGTTCCGGAATCTGAACTATCCTTTTTTCTTGCCCGTCAGGACTACGCCGCTGCTACCCGCCATTATCTCCAGCAGCTGGAAAATCAACCCAACAAATTGAACATCATTCACAACCTTGCCCGTGTCTACGAGCATGCCCACCGATTTGACTCCAGTGGCTACTGGTGGGAAAAGGCGCTGGAAATTAACCCGGAAGACGACTCGGCGATAATCGGCCGCTGGCGGTCACTCTATAACTTAAACAAAAAAGATTCCTTCCGACTCGATGAAATCCAGAAACAGATTGCCGGAGAGGCACGAAGTTATTTCCGTGACACTACTTATCAACTCCTCTGGCTTGCCTACGCAGGGTTCAACTTTGCCAACTCCCCTACCGCTGAAACCATCGCCGGTGTCCTGGCGTTATTGTATCCGGACTCGACACCGGTGTACGAATTAATCGGTGCGATGTTTTACGACTCTATCTACCCGGTCTGGAACAACGATACCCAGAAAATACTGGTGGTCTCCCGATTCCTCGCCCGTTATCCAAAAACGGAATGGCGCCAGACCTTTTACTTCTTTCTCCTGAGTTCTCTTTTCGGGCTCAAAGACACCGTTGGCCTTGCCGATGCGGCAGCACAGATGATAAAAGACGACACCCTTGACCCGTTTCGTTATCGCTATGCCGCCACACTGTTCAACCGGCTAAAGTTCCGCCCGGCAGTAGCAGAAAGTTATGCCCGCAAAGCGATTCTTTTAGAACCCAAGACACAAAAACCGCGCAACAAGCCCAGCGAACAATGGCGACTTGAATACCCACCCCTTTACGGAACCGCCCGCGCCGCACTTGCCGAGGCGCTAATTCTCCAGCAAAAATACCACGAGGCGTTACCATATCTCAAAGAGGCGATCCAAAAGTTCCGCTGGGATGCTGAGAACGAAGCCACGCCCGCGCCATTTTACTGCCTCCTCGGTGAAGCAAAGGCACATCTCAACGATACCGCCGGTGCCCAGATCGCCTATCTTCAGGCACTTGCATTTGGCGATTCCCGCAACTACTGGGCGAGTCGTGCTGACTCAGGACTTCAGAGACTCGGGATAACTCCTGCCCAACAACTTCCCCTTGCCCGCCGGTTACTGAACTACTCCAACCCGATCTTCACAGATGTTACCGATGACTACGGTCTTGGCAACCGCTTTGAATCCCGCGTCGCCTGGGGTGATTACAACAACGACGGTTTTGATGACCTGCTCCTGGACGGCTGCCGCCTCTTTCGCAACGATTCCGGAAAACATTTCACTGAGGTAACCGATGCTGTCGGTCTTACCGGAATAGAAGGCCGGGGTGGAGTCTGGGGCGATTTTAACAACGACTACTGGCTTGACCTTTATATCTGCGGCCGTGACACTGCCGACTATCTATGCAAAAACCACTTCGGCAAATTTACCGACGTCACCGCTGCCAGCGGCAACCCTTCTGACCCCTATCCAACAGAAGGTGCCGGCTGGGCAGATTTTGACCAGGATGGCTGGATTGACCTCTACTGCGCCAATTACGAAAACTGGGAAAAACACACCTATTATCCAGACCGGCTGTACAAAAACAACAAAGGCAACTTCCAGGATGTAACCACCACCGCTGGTATTACCCCGCCCTACGGTGAACACCTTGCCGGAAGGGGCGTCAACTGGGGCGACTTTGATGAAGACGGCTATCCTGACTGCTATGTATCAAATTACCGGCTTGGCCAGAATTTACTCTGGCACAACCAGAAGGATGGTACATTTCAAAACATCGCTCCCCGAGCGGGGGTGGCAGGAAATGAGGTCGCGGGTTGGTTTGGTCATACCATTGGCTCAACCTGGGGCGATTATGACAACGACGGTGACCTGGACCTGTTCACCGCAAACCTTGCCCACCCTCGCTACATCCATTTTTCTAACCGCTCAATGCTCTATGAAAACCGGGGCAGCCGGGCAGATCCCCGCTTTGCTGACCGGCGTCGGGAACTGGGCATCCGGTATGAGGAAACCCATTCCGACCCTGCCTGGGGTGATGTTGACAACGACGGCGACCTGGACCTTTACATCACCTCTATCTACGAAAGCCGGCGTTCCTTCCTCTATCTCAATCAGTCAATTCCTTCTCCGGCAGGCAACCTGGACTTTGGCCGCGCCCAGTTTATTGAAGCAACCTATCTTTCCGGTACCCGCGCCTTTAACTCCTGGGGCTGCGCCTTCAGTGATTTTGACAACGACGGTGACCTGGATTTAGCCATCGGCTCTGGCTCCGGGGTAAAACTGTTCCGAAACGATATCCGGAATGGCAACCACTGGCTCCGGGTCAGGGTCATCGGAACCAAAAGTAACGCTGCCGGCATTGGCGCTCGGATTACCGTAACCCAGGGCAAAAGGCGCTATATCCGAGAAGTGGAAGGAGGCAAAGGCACGACCAGCCAGAACTCACTGATTCAGCACTTCGGTCTGGGAAAATCCAACCGCCCGGTAACAGTTGAAGTCCGATTCGGACCCCATAGCCGCAAAATTATCAGCAACGTAAAACCAAACCAAATTATTACTATAACCGAAGATTAAATAAGGGCTTAAAGCAACAAACTACAATATATGCTGACCTTACCCCGTTATCTGAATCTTATTATATAACTCAACGATCTTCAATATGTGCTTTAATAACCGTCGCGATTACAATTATTCAATCCGTTTTCTGACATAATTCAGAATCATATTTAAATTCTGTTACTTAAAACAATTTTTACCCCTGTACTCATCCCGGAACGGTCCCCTCCACCATCCCCGGTTGCCTAACCATATTTAAAAATAATAACTTACAAAAACAGGCGTTAATTAAATCTAAATTAAGACTCTAAATTATTAGCCACCGAAACCGTTAACCACGGATTTAAGCCGCGGAAAAAGTAACGGCGCCAGTTTTTGGAACTGCTCAAAATCGGATTTCAGAAACCGGGCAAACATCCTCTCCTCATAGCGCACCTGCAAAAAAATCAAAGGTAGTCCCAGAATCAGGGTCAAAACCAGCCCACCCCAGGAACGAAAAACCAATGCTGAGCCAAGAAGCTGGACAAAAGTTCCCAAATAGCGCGGATGCCGGCAGAGCCGGTGCAACTTCAACGCCAGAAACCGTTTTCCTGGAATTATCACCGCGCCGGTATCGTTTTTTACATCGGCAATCCGGACCAGGTCAAAAAGAGCCCTCAAACGCAAATATGTTCCCAGCCAGAAAATCAAAATCCCGAGAATGCCGGTAATGAGATAATGGAGCGGAATCTGAGTCCAGCGCCACCAGACGAAATCGGCACATAAATAGCCAAAGTAAGGATAGACAAAGAAAGCAAAAACACCCCGCCATAAAGCTGAAGGCTCAACAATACCAGATTGAAAAAACGGAGAGCCAAAGTAGTACTCTATTGCCAGCCAGAGAACCAAGGAATAAGAAAAAATCAACGCTATTGTCTTTTGTTCCGGGATCAGATCGGCAAAAAAATTGGCGAAAAATATCAGAAAATAAAGAGCGGCCAGAACTGTCCATACCATCCTCCCCGTCCGAAACTTCACCGCCAGACTATTCACCTCTTACCCTCTGCCTGAAGAATATCCACCGCATACTCCCAGAGGGAACGGGTGGAAAATTCAACCCCTCTTTTCTGCAATTCCGGGAACATCCTCAGCAATGCCGGCGTCATCGCCACCCGATACCACCGCCGTGCCATTATCCTTTTTCCGGGCAATCCGCTTCGCACCACCATTCTGATACCAGGACGGGCAAAAATAGGTTTTAACTCCGCACCTTCCACCTCAACAAAAACCAGTCTGCCTGGCTCCTCAAGTACCTCCCGGAGCATACCCCGGGTAATCATCCCTGGTGAAATCGCCTCCCGCACAAAAGCCAGCGTGTCATAAATAAAGCAGTCCGCCTCCTTCAGTTTCAAAAATCCTTCGGTAATCGCCCGGGCAAGAACCCCGGGGGGGATCGTTACCCTTGACTCCACTACCGGCAGCGAACTGACGGAATCCGCCACCTTCACCAGTGAATCAATCACCTTTGCAATATCTCCGCTGGGCTCCACCTCCAGAAAAGTCACCGGGGTTGTCTTTATCTCGTTTATCCTGGCACCAACACAGTTTATATCGTAACGGACAGCACCGTTACTCTCCGAAGTAAAAACCAGTTCGTACCCGGGAACCTTCAAAGAATCTCCTGCCGGGAGCAACAGTGCCACAATGTCAGCCTTCTCCTTTAATAGCATACGAACTTTTCTCGCGGTATATTCCGGCGACCCATACCGGACCCCCTTTTGCTTTAAAAAAAGCGCATTGGAGTCCAAAACGATACCAGTGATTCCAATATTGATTCCCTTCAGCCGACGGATCATCCAGGGATGAGCGATGGGGATGTTAAAAGTGTCATTAACGTTGGCAGCCAGCACCCGAAACGGCACCCGGTCAATCAACCCTTTTGTTTCTTCAACATTCAACGCCATTGCCCCTGGCTCAAACAGCACACCGTCAACGCCACCGCGGGCAAAAACGGTAAACACCGCTCCTTCCTCCTCCAGCACCGTCTCCCCAACTTTGGTTTTAAGGCGACCGTTCATCAACCAGAGACAGGGCGTCTCTTTCCGGGTAACAGCCACAACCTCCGCCAGTCGAGAAAACTCATCCGCTTCCAAATCCCCGCTGATAAAAACGGAAAACCTCTCTACCGCCGGTGCCGGTACCGCCCGGTGGGCACAGCTCAAAAACAGTGCCAGAAGTACAAGGAAAAAGACGGCGCCGATTTGCCGCAACACAGCCGATTATAGCCCATCATTAACAACTGTCAACCGCTACGCTTGACTTCAAGCCATTTTATTTTATTCTTAATTTACTGGGGGATCGTCTAACTGGCAGGACGGCTGGCTCTGGACCAGCTAGTCGGGGTTCGAATCCCTGTCCCCCAG
>FMJZ01027195.1_pt1 | contig 28622 bp, 25 predicted proteins | sample 1987881 | NCBI WGS metagenome assembly FMJZ01 (sample SAMEA4378227, study PRJEB15110) | soil metagenome | biome: soil; feature: Field; material: Soil | place: India | collected 2015-03-11 | depth 0 m
TAATTGTTTCAAGAGAGTCTGAAGCAACTGAAATTCTGAGGAGAAGCAGGGCTGATGTTGTACTTCACGCAACCTCCTCCTTCTTGGATAAAATATATCCGCAGATCGTTAAATGTGTTGAAGCAGGGGTTGATTTAATCTCGACTTCAGAGACACTAGCCAACCCTTGGTATCGTTATCCTCAGCTGGCTTCAGAAATAGACAGGATGGCTAGGGAAAACAATGTTTCAATCATAGGTGCCGGCGTAAACCCTGGGTTTGTATTCGACGCTTTACCCATACTCATGACATTGGTCTGCACAAGAATAGACTGTTTAAGAGTCACAAGGTCTTTAGACGCCGGAAAAAGAAGGTTTTCCTTCCAGAAGAAATACGGGCTTGCCTTAAGCGTTGACGAGTTTAAGCGTAAAATGGAGAGTGGCGAGATAACGGCACACATAGGATACGGGGAATCCGTTGATCTTATCGCAACTGCTCTGGGAGTAAGCCTGACTAGGATAGTTGAGAAACAGGAACCGATAGTCTCCGAGAAACCGCTGAAAACGCAATATTTTGAAATAATGCCTGGAAGAGTCTCTGGGGTACATGGCTATGGAGCTGGCTATGCCGGGGGGAAAGAGTTGATCAGGGTCGAGCTGCTGGCTGAAGCGGGCAGGGAGGAGTTTGAAGAGGTAATCATCGAAGGAGAACCTCCAGTGAGGTGGAGGAGCACCGGCATTGTCGGCGACACTGCTACTGCCGCAGTAATAATTAACCTTATCCCGAAGGTTTTAGAGGCAAGACCAGGCTTGCTGAGAATAACAGATATCCCCCTGCCGTCTGCCTTCTTAACTTTAAAAACGGATTAAACGTTTATAGTTTGGAAGATGAGCTACTGGGAAAGAACGAGAAAATCCAGAGAACTCTTTGAAAAGGCTAAGAAACATATTCCCGGCGGGTCGGCCTACTCAATAAGGTATTTTGAGCCATATCCTTTCTACGTCAGCCGAGCTGAAGGCAGCAGGATCTGGGATGTCGATGGTAATGAATATATTGATTTTTGGATGGTTCATTTCGCCGCTGTCCTCGGACACGGCTATAAACCGGTAATCGAAGCTGCAAGGGAACAGCTTGAATACGGTGCGCATTTCGGATGGTGCAACGAATGGGAGGGGAAGTGGGCGGAGGCAATGTGCAGATGGTTTGATATGGATATGGCTAAGCCAGCCAACAGCGGGACGGAGGCTAACATGTATGCAGTCAGGCTTGCGAGAGCCTACACTGGAAGAAGGAAAATCGGGAAGATGGAAGGGGGATGGCACGGAGGATACGATGGATTACATAAGGCGGTTAACTATCCTTACGATAAACCATCCTCGCTGGGCTTAACCAGCGTTGAAAACATTATTCCACTACCATTTAACGATCTAGAGGCAACAATAAGAATAGCTGAGAAGGAGGATCTGGCAGGCATAATCTTAGAACCGGTTCTAGGATCAGCAGGATTTATACCTGCAAGCGGAGAATACTTGAAGGGCATTAGGGAGTTCTGCAGCATAAGAAACATAGTATTAATATTTGACGAAGTTATCACCGGATTTAGGCATCCTGGAGGAATGCAGAAGTATTTTAAAGTCAAACCTGACATTCTAACTCTTGGTAAAACTGCTGGGGGACAGTATTTCGCTGGGGCAGGAGGAATATGTGGAGCCGCCGAGATAATGAGTCTGCTCGACCAGATCGAGAGGCCGGAGTTTTGGAGCCGGTCATTCCACGGAGGGACATATGTCGGTAATGCTTTAACAATGCACGCCGGGTATGTTACAGTGAACGAGCTTGAGAAGAGGTGTGAAGAGATATATTCCTACATTAATTCTCTCGGAGAATACGGTAGAAGACGCGTCATGGAGGTTCTTAAAAATAACAGGTTTGAAGCCTATGTTACTGGATTACTATCCATGATCGGTTTGCATTTTACAAAAGAAAATCCGGTGAACGGCTTGACGGCGGAGAGAACTAAGAATAGGGAGTTGAGTAGAAAACTATTCAACCATATGTTGCAGAATGGGATAGCGTATCAAACACCGGAGACCCCGCATTTTGCTGTCTCCACGGCTCACACTATGGATGAGGTGGAAAGACTCGCGAAGGAGTTGGAGACCTTTATTAAAACGCGGGTGGAATAGATTTCCAATAGTTGGAGAACATTCTTCATCAATATTCCTAGTAACGGAAAATTTATAGCATGCGAAGCTAAGGATTCTTTAAACTGTTTAGACAAGCCTCTATTAAGTCTTTTGAGGTTGTTGACCAAGCATACTTAGTCTCTATCTCTTGAACAAATATTCTTGTAGCCAGCAGCTTGTCAACAGTATCGTGAGCCTCAATAGCTGTAGTGCAATCCCTCAAAATTATAATGTTGTATCCCATTTCACTCATAGCCTTAACCCCATAATCCCTATGTTGCAGACACATGTTGGTGGCGAAACCCGCGTAGAAAAGGTGGAGTTTCCCCAGTTTCTTGAGTATTCTGTGTAACTGTCTTCCAGACCTTACGACATAGTCATCCGGCTGAGGGGCAAGTGGCTCCGCTATCATTAGTTTCTCCCCGTATATGTGTTCCCAAGTTTCACGAGGGGGTGAAAACCCCCTATTGAAAACGGAAAAAATCCCGATCCTCTCAGCGAACTCTCTGGGAGGCCATTCAGGGTCTACGGAAGCGTATGCCGGAAAGCGTTCCTCATCCCCTTTTTTAAAGCAGCAGGATGATTGAGGGTATTTTTCAGCCACGTTGGACGAGGGAGCATGTATCACTGTTATACCGGTTCTCCTAGCAGCGTCAACTACTGGAACAATTTTTTCCTCAACTATTTTTCTCGACCTCGAGAGGTAGCTTTCACAGTAGTGGATGCTCCAACAATCCACCAAGATTAGAACGCTTTCAACAACAGGTATTTCAAGAAATTTCTCAACATAGTGAAAGTCTTTCTCCAAGCACCCGTAGGGCTTCTCCTCAAAGTAAAGCCTATAATACCTAGCGGGGATTTTTAACACGGGTTTTTGCATAGGGATGTCTTAAACAGCTGGTTTAAATCCTTTTCCCACATTGTTGAAAGCGTGCATTCTTCAAACCACCTAGCTCGAGATTTTAGAAGAATGAGAAAAACTTAAGAAACCCTCGGGCACTCGCTACAAAGATAAGGATTGAATTCAAAACTGATCGATATGGATGGCTCCGCATTGCTGATTGTCGACGTGCAAGAGAAGCTTTTCCCCTTAATGAATAGAAGGGAAGAGATTCTGAGAAACATAGTGAAACTAATAAGGTTTTGCAAAAAATGTGAAATACCCATCATAGTGACCGAGCAGTATCCTAAGGGACTTGGAAGAACAGTGCAAGAAATAAGGAGTGAGCTTGGATGCATTGAGCCTATTGAAAAGACTAGTTTCAGCTGTTTCGGCTCTCGAGAATTCAGGAACACCGTGAGAAGGACGAGAGTAAAAACTTTAATAATTGCAGGCATAGAGGCACACGTATGTATAATGCAGACGGCGCTTGAGACCCCTGGGAAAATAAGAGCCTGCGTCGTGGCTGATGCCGTCTCCTCCCGCGCAATAGAAAACATCGATCTTGCTTTGCAAAGGATGAGGGATTCTGGTATTATAATTTCTTCAACAGAAATGGTAATGTATGAATTGTTAAAAGATTCAAAAACAAGAATGTTTAAGGAAGTAAGGGAGCTCTTGAAAACATAGCCCTAATCTTTAACATGGCTAGTTTTTGAGAAAAACACTCCATTAAATCTTTAAACTGCCCTCTAGAGTCGCATTTAAGCCCCCTATGATTTCTCTCCGAAGCATCTCCCATATTGCCTTGGCGTATATCTCGGCCTCCTCCCTGCTCACAACCGTTCTGTGCGGAAGGGCCTCGGGCTTAAGATACTTGCTCGGGTTCTCGCCCCTAGCCTTGATCAGCTCAGCCAGGATGCTCGCCAGATCCGGGGGTTTCTGCGGGTGTATTCTGAGGTTTGCCGCCGCATATATCTCCCTGAGCTTCTCAACCCTGATGCTCTTAACCCTGCTGTATGTTGAAAGCATGTGCCCCATCATGTATTCCACCAGGTCGCTGGGCACTCCGTTAGCCATGAGCTGCGTGCGGAAGAACTTTCGAAGGCTGTGAACCCTGAGGTCGTACCTCCTCCCGTTCTTTATAATCCTGCTGCCCGCACGGCTGAAAACGCCAGCCAGTATGTGCCTGGCAGCGTAGGTGCTCAACGGCTTCGGCTTAGAGGATGCGGTTACGAAAAGCGGGGTCTCGTCAGCGATGTTCTCAGGGGGTATTTTCTCCGTGCCCCTGCGGCGAGCCTCAAGGTAGAGCCTCAAATATTTAACGGCTTCCTCGCCCACGAAAGTATCGTAGTCGCAGACCTTGCCCTTGTTCAACGATGCCTCGACATGAATGTGGAGCGGAACCCTGTTGGCCTCCAGGTCCTGCTTCACATGCCTATACTTCAGCATCATGAGGGTTGAGATTCTGAAGCCCCCGGTCGCCAGCATCGCGATCATAGCCTTCTCCCTGAGGGGGGCGACCTCTATGATGCGTTGAAGCTCCTCCTGGGTTGGAGCCCTGTCCTTGAACGTTGCCCTCGTGCTGTAGCTTTTCGGAAGCCTTATCTCGACATCGTTAACGTTGAAAAAGGTTTTCACGAAGGCTGAGTAGACGAGCAGAGAGTATGTTGCCAAGCCCTCAGCCTCCTTCTCCCCCAGCCTTCCTCTCGTATACTTCGAAACACGGGTTGTTTCAGCAATACTCCAAGCCAGGATCCTGCCCTTCTTCGAAGCCAAGCAGACGGGCAGAACCAGGGTTCCGTTTCTCAGATCTATGATTATGAACGCGTGCAGCCCAACCGTGTCAATCCTGGCTCTCCACCAGAGCCCCCCGTCGGAATCAGGCTCCAGGGGATGCTTAACTATGAATAACGGTAGCGATTCCAGCCCTTCCAGCGTTACGGCAAGGCTGACCTGATGATCCTGAATCCTTTCTAAATATGTTTTAAGCAGGGCTTGCCTCCTCGGGGGATAATAGAGTGTAGTCCGTCATTTCCTCGCAACCTCCAAGCAAGCGTCACAGATCTAAGTTCTAGGGTGCTCACGGGTATCGATGCCTCTGAAGAGGTAGCTGTCAACATTGACAACGTACTCCCCCGACAGGGTAAGCGTACTTAGCCTTCCTCTTGCCTCCAACCCTCTCAGGGAAAAGGTAGTTGAGAACGCTCATGTAAACGTGCGTGGGAGCATACCTGTTGCAGAGCCTCCAGAGAGCCTTTTGATTAATCCTTCTCCTCAACGTGTTGAGCTTGATGAACCTCTTGTCACGCGTAACTATTCTAACGTGCTTCTGCCCGAGGTTCCAAGGCAGGGAGGAAGGCGGACGAGTATTCTCGTAATACCTTTCAACTGGCTCCAGGCGCATCCATGACACCCCCTCCCCAACGGGGAGAGAAGCCTCACCATAAGGAAGCTTGGGGATAAACATTGTTTCAACGTGGAGAGAGTTAATGCTGCACATGGTAACGTTGCAGTTTACCTAGGCTATTGATTGTCTCCTAAATCCTGATTCCCCTTGCTTTCAACGCTTCTTTCAACAACAGCCTGATTGCTTCTGATCTGTAGCTGAATCCTTGGGACGCTTTAACCTTATCTATTCCTGATAACATTTTTCTATCCATTTTGAACGATATTGTCTCCAGCTTATTACTGTCTTTTCTCCCCATGGTCAATATAGATATGACACTTGTATTTAAAGATAATATTGCGTATTTGGAGGTAATACCACATGTTTCAGGTAAAATTATGCCTCTATAAAGTTTATATTTAGAGGCAACATTAAGTATGATGAAAGTAAAATGGAGGTTGATGAAGCTAAAAAGGGAAAGATGTTTAAATTTGTCGGCGAATCATTAAACCCGGTCGTAGGCTGTAAGCATCATTGTTACGGTGGCAGATGCTAGGCTAGACTTTTGTTCATGAAAAACCGTGCAGCCTACGGGTATGGTTTTAGTTTCGATGATCCGCATTATTTTCCTGAACGGTTGGAAAAAATAGGAAAGCTGAAGGAGGTTGTGTTCGTCTGCTGCATGGCCGATCTTTTCGGCGAATGGGTGAATCGGAATGGATAAACGAAATATTGGATGCGTTGAACAGGAATAAGCATGTCACTTGGTTTTTTGAGACGAAAAATCCGGAGAGATATTTCGAGTTTCTGGACAGAATTCCTAGGAACTCAGTGTTGTCGGCAACCATAGAGACAAACAGGGACTATGAAACATGGAATGCGCCGAGCAGGGGTAAGAGGATAAAGACGATGATTGATCTTAAATGGGAGAAAAAACACATATCTATTGAGCCCATCATGGATTTTGACGTGGATATTATGGTTGAAACCATTAAACATATCGATCCTGTTTTAGTAAGTGTCGGCTACGATAATTATCATGCTGGTCTAGTTGAACCGGAGTTGGAAAAGACTAACGATTTAATAGCGAAGCTTGAGGGCTTCGTTAAGGTTGAGAAGAAGGAGGTGAGGGAGAAATGCGAAAAACCCTTCGCACGTATGAAGTAATGCTGCGGTTCTACGTCAAAGCAAAAGACAAATCGGAAGCCTGGCTGCTCTTGCAGCAGATAGGCGAGAGAATAGCCGACGAGTTTAAGGAGGTGGTTGAAGCCCAGCCGTTTGACGTAGAAGAACCGTATTGAAAAACCCGTTCCTTTTTTTTCTACGGTTTTTTGCTGCGACTCAGGATCGCTGCGATTCGCTCGGCTTCACACACGTGTGAAGGGCTATGGTGAAAGAGGGCAGCCGAAGAGCCTTCGCCCAGTTTTAAATGTGAACTCGAGTTTTGTTAAAAATTTTAATTAGGAGGATAATGCTTCAAACAGTGATGCAGACAGATAAAAGGCTGATAGTGGATGCGAACACTGTCTTCGGCGCATACCCGAAAAGGAAAACAGACGTTTCGCTTACAAATCTCTTGAGGACGATGAATCTTAACGGGATTGAAAAAGCCCTGACAGCCTCCCTGAAAGGAGCTTTCTACAGCTATGAAGAAGGAAACGAGGAAACCCTTAAGGCATGCGACGCGGACAAGAGGCTTATTCCCCTAGCTACAGTCGACCCCAGAAGGTTTGTAGGTGGGAGTAGGGAGATTAAAAACCTTCTCAGACGCGGTTTTAAAGGTATTAGACTTTTCAAAGATATTCAAGGCTACCCGCTCGACTATTCCCCAGTAATCGAAATCATTGAGAGCATGGAGGGATTGGGAGTGCCGCTCCTTGTTCCCTGCAACGAATACGGGTGTATAACACTCTTGTCGAGACTTACTGCAGAGAAAGACTATCCCGTGATAGTTCTCGGATGCACATATTCTCTTCTAAGTGAATTCATAGTTTCAGCAAGGAGAAATAAGAACCTGTATGTTGAAACCCGTCTTCTAGCCTCTTCCGACGCTATTGAGGTTCTTGTTGAAAAAGTCGGGGCCAGCAGGCTCATATTCGGCTCCGGAATAAATCTCGAATACTTTCAGGCCTCCTACAGGATGGTTGAATCAGCCAAAATCCGGGAAGAAGACAAAAACTTGATTCTCGGCGGAAACATTCTCAGAATTCTTAAGGAGGCTGGTTGATACGCCCATTGTAGACGTGCATGCCCACTACGGCGAATGGTTCTTCCCGATATACAGGTCGGCGAAGAAGGATATAGAGGAGATGATGAACCGCCACGGTATCGAGAAAATCATCCTATCCTCAAGTAAGGCAATAACCTATGACCTGGTGGAGGGAAACATGGATTTAAGCAGGATCCTCGATTCAAACAAAGGTTTATACGGCTACGTGTATGTTAACCCGAATTACCCTGAGCTCTCTAAAGCTGAAATTGAGAAGTATCTTGGCAACCCGCTTATCAAGGGCGTTGGCGAAATACATCCGGATTACTCTGGTGTTTCAGTAGACTCGGAGGAAAGTGTCTCGGTGATAAGGGAGGCAGCCGAATACCAGAAGCCGTTCCTAATACATACTTACAGTTTAGAGAACGTAAGAGCACTTGTCGAACTCGTTAAAAAGGTTCCTGACAACATATTCATAGCTGGACACATGGGTGGAACAGTTGGGTCTGGAACAGGGTTAAGCTGGAAGAAGGCGATTGACGCCGCTAAAGAGTATTCAAACATTTATTTAGAGATATGCATGACCCTTTTTGAAAAAGGGAAGCTTGAGGAAGCTGTTGACAAAGTGGGCGCGGACAAGATCATGTTCGGCAGTGACTTAACATTGTTAAGCCCTGCCCATACGATCGGCATGGTTCTAGGCTCGGAGATCTCGAGGAACGATAGAGAAAAAATATTCTATTTAAACGCTAAAAGGGTTTTCAGGCTTTAGGGTTCGCCCTATAATAGCGTGCCACCTTGCTTATAGCCTTAAATATGTCGTTAACATCCTCGTCAGTGTAAAACTCGTTCACAGGTATCGTTATCAATTCTCTAAGAACCTTCTCCGCATTCGGGCATTCTCCCTCCCTATACTGGATCCTCCTGTTGTAGCGCGGACAGTCGAATGGGCAGTGCGAGGAACCGTACGTAGCCTGATCCTTAAGAATGCTAAACATGTAGAGCGGCTTCTTAATGTATCCTGTAGAAGCCGGTATCCCTTCTGCTGAAACAGCTTTAGCAAACTCCTCCGGAGTAGCCTTAATGGTTTCAGCGTCGATCGTTAAAGGGTAAAGCCAGTATGAATGCTTCGACCTGGGCAGGGTTTTTGGAGGATTCACCCCTTCAACCTCGCTTAAAAGCTTCGTTAAAGTATCCCCCACCCTTCTTCTCCTAGCAACAATGTCCCGCACCTTGCGCAACTGGGCTAGCGCCACGGCCCCCTGGAGTTCAGTCATCCTGTAATTTATAGCTAGGAAAAGATACCCCCTATCCCCAGCCTGACCCCTAGGCCAAGCCTTATCCGCGAATAGACGCGCCCTTTCAGCAAGCTCATCATCAACCGTAATAGTTATTCCACCGTCTCCACAAGTCATCTGCTTCGACTGCTGGAGGCTGAAGCAGCCTAGATCACCCATTGTTCCCGCCAGCCTACCCTTATACTCGGCTAAATGGGCTTGAGAAGCATCTTCAATCAAATAAAGCCCATGCTCCCTGCAGATTTCCACGAGCGGATCCATGTCGCAACATTGGCCGAAGAGATGTATAGCGATGACTGCAACAGTCCTGTCGGTTATTTTTCTCTCCACGTCTTCAGGATCCAGCCCGTAGGTCTCGGGGTCGATATCGGCGAAAACAGGGATACAGTTCTGCCAGAGGATTGGAACTATGCTCCCAATGTCGCTTATAGGGCCAGTTATTATCTCTGAGCAGGGTTCAGGGTTAATCGCTCCTAAAGCAACGTGTATCGAGGCTGTTCCAGAAGTTGAGGCAACACCATGCTTAGCACCGTAGAGCATTGCAAACTCCTTTTCGAAGGCTGAAACCTTCGTCCCGCCCACTCTGTTTAAATTACCGGACCAGATTACGTCAACAAGCTCCTTCATCTCCTCGCTTCCAATATCCCTCCTGCTCGGAAGCTCTTTCAACCGGGTTCTTAGACCACCGTTAATAGCTAACTCTTCCAATCTACGCTAACTCCACCTCTCCGATTCAATTAAAGGTTTTCTAGGCTCGTTAAAAATCTTTATTAATCGAGATGCTTCGGAGCCCGAAGAATGGCGGCTAAGAAAGAATACTTAGATTTCGTTAACAAGTATTATGAAGAACTATTGAGGAACTATGAGCAGTCTTTGAAAGAGTGGGAGAAAAGGATGGAAACCGCTGATTCCTTCGACCCTCCCATGGTTCCGGTTGCACGCGCTCTAGTTGAAGGCTTTCTTTATCACGTTACAGGAAACAAGGAATATGCTAAAAAAGCGAGGGAAGCAATGCTCACTTATCAGAAGCTACCCGATATGGTTCCAGACCGCATGAGAAGAATGCCGAAATATGCTAAAGGCATTCGCCCAATGTTGAATTGGTTTGGAGGAGTCACCCTGTTTCTACGAGCCTACGAGTTCATACGGAATAGCGGGGTTATCAGGCCGGAGGATAGGGAGGTGTTTAAGCAGATAGTTGGAAATAGTCTTGAACCATTCTTCTCCTTCCCGGAGTGGGGGCCGCACAACCGTGCGATTAAAAGGGGATTAGCACTAGCCTATGCTGCAAAAATATTCCCAGACCATCCTGATGCTTGGAAATGGAACAAGCTTGGGAAACTCATGGTCAAACCCAGTCTGGAACACTGGTCGCTTGAAGACAGTGAGCTCTACGTCCCAATCTGGCTCTCAGACCTACTGCTATATCTAGATGTTACGGGAGACCGTGAAGTGCTCGACTCACCCATTATGAAATACTATTTCCACTATTTCACAAACCTGCTATGCCCGCTTGGAATGATCCCGGATTTCGGGGATGCGACGTGGGGTGCAAACGCTGAGCTGTACTTAGCAATATTGGAGAAGGGGGCCAGCACATATAGGGATCCCTATATGAAGTATGCCGCGGACAAAACCTTCAGGTTTGCCCTTAAGGAGAAAAGGCTGGGCGTCTACGCCATATTCGCATACCTTTGGTCAGACGATAGTGTTGAAGCCAAGGTTCCAGCGTCCTGTAGCCAGGAGGTTCTGGACGAGGCTATTGGGAAGAAGATTGTTTTCAGAGAAGGCTGGGATGAGAACGCAACCTACATGCTTCTCAACTATATGGATGAGGGAGACATCGGCTGGTACTATAAAGAGCATTTGCGTAACACTCTTGTAGTAACCGCGGAGAAGATGCATCATGGTCATGCGGACGAAAACTCTATCGTTACCCTCATTAAAAATGGGGCTTTCCTGCTTCACGACGGGGGTTATCGGGAGGCTCTGCCAAACGGGGCCTACAGGGCGGATGTTTATCATAACCGTGTAGTCGTTCGGCATGGAAGACCATCAGGTCAAAGGCTTTTCGAATTCCTTCACGATAAGGGGGTTTACCAGCCTGTTAGAACTAGGAGGGTTCATTTCAAAACATTCCAAGACGTTGACGTAAGCAGGACTGAAGTTATAGATGATAAGAACGGGTACCATTGGGATAGGGTCGTTACATATTTGAAGGATTTGAAAGCATTCGTAATCCATGACGGGGTGAAGCTTCTAAGAGACGGCGAGTTCACAGTCAGCAATCTACTATGGACCCAGAACATTCATGCGGCTGATGAAGAATATTTCGACACTTCAATCGACCTAATAGGTATGGTTGGAGCAATGAACAATGCGAAGATAACTCTCGAGGAGAGGAAAAGTCTCGCATGGCCTAATAAGAAGGGGGAGAGGCTTCTGATCTATTTCCACCCTGATGGGAACAAGACGCAGGGGGTCGACGAGACCATGCGATGCTATCTTCCTGAGAAATGCGTCTACCAGACTTATTCCAACCATTTCAAAAAGGGCGAATACGCCTCCTTCACAACTTTCCTATGGCCTCACAGGGAGGACGAGGCTATTGACGCTATGCTTGGGAAACTTAAGCAAGTCAACGTAGACAAGTATCCGAATGCCACTGCTATAAGGATAGAGCAGCCCAACGGGGCAACATATGTATGTGTTAAGCATGACCTCTCCATCGGGCTAGTTAGACCCGAGGTTAGACCCACCTACACGTATGAAGCGGGGGAAACTCGATACGGCGAGTTTGCAACCGATGCAGCCTACCTCTACGCGAGGCTTAACGGTAACTTGTTAAAATACGCTTTCATAGATGGGATGAAGCTTCTATTCAGAAATAGGAGGATCTTCTCCTCCGAGGAGCCGAGTGTTATCGACCTTGCTCACCGGCCAGATATTGACCGCAAAGGAACGTTTAAGACTGAGAAGGAATACTGGAAGTTTGAGCTTAAAACGAAGTGGGATTCATGGGAAGACGAGATTAAGGTTTGAACCACGTAAAAACGTTAAAGCATAGCTAAACCCAGCATGTTAACTCTTCATAATAACCGCTGAACATAGAACCATGCAAACCCTTTAGAAACTCACCACTGCTAGGCTTCAAAAAACATATATGCAGGTCTTGTATGCCGTGTTTTGAAATGACTCTGACATCGCGCGAGAGAGTGTTGATGGCTCTTAAGCATAAAGAAGCCGACAGGATACCGATACACGATAGCCCCTGGGGTGCCACTGTCGACAGATGGAGGAGTGAAGGCCTACCCTCCGGCGTTTCACCCGCCGACTACTTTGGCTACGAGCTGGCCGGGTTCTCAGCTGACACTACACCACAACTCCCCGTTGAGGTAATAAAGGAGGATGAAGAGTACATAGTTGAAAGAGATTCTTACGGAGGGGTTAGGAGAAACCATAGGGACAGGTCAACCACGCCAGAGATAATAGATTACCCCTGCAAGAGCAGGGCTGACTGGGAGAAGCTTAAGCCCCGGCTTCAGCCGAGCGACTGGAGGGTTGACTGGGTTTCGACTTTCAACAACTATCATTACCAGAGGAGCCTAGGCAGGTTCATAACCTATAACGCGGCTGTAGGATACGATAAGATGCAGAGCTACGTAGCCACCGCGAGACTTTTGAAAGCAATCATAATGGAGCCAGACTGGGTGGTGGATATGTATTGGACTGATGCTAAACTTGCAATGGAAATGTGTGAAAGAATGATGAGGGCCGGGTTGAAATTTGACGGAGCATTCCTCTTCTGCGACCTGGGCTATAAGAATGGCCTATTATTCTCCCCGAAACACTATGAGAAGCAGCTTCACCCCGTTTTTAAAGAGCTCTGCAGGTTTTTCCACAGTAGAGACATGCCGGTTCTGCTTCACAGCTGCGGAATGGTTAAGGACCTTATACCTTTCTTCATAGAAGAGGGTATTGACTGCTTACAGCCGCTTGAAGTCAAGGCGGGCATGGATCTCGTCGAACTTAAGAACCAGTATGGCGATAAGCTTTGCTTCATGGGCGGAATAGACGTGAGGCTAATGGCTTTAGACGACCCCGCTCCCCTTGAGGAAGAGATAAAACGGAAAATATCCTTTGCGAAGCAGGGTGGAGGATACATTTATCACTCTGACCACTCAATACCGAAAAACGTGAGTTTCGCAAACTATAAGAGAGTTATAGAGCTGGTTAAGAAGCATGGAGCATACGCTTAGAAATCCCTGAATCGGAAATCAGGTTAAACTTGAAAGCATAAAGATCCATGCTTTTTCTAACGCGCTTCTAATGCAGCCGGCAGGTTTCCCCTCATCCACTGGTTTCCCCTCGCCTCCTCAAGGGTCTTCAGGTAAAGCTCCCTAGTTCTCTCAGCAATAGACCGCCAATTATATATTTCAGCAACCTTTTTAAAAGCATTCTGCTTTAAACGCTCCGCCGCATCAGGATTATCTAGCAGGTAAGAGATCGCGCGGGACAACGAGTCTGAATTGTTAGCCTCCACCTTCAAGCCGTTAACATTATCCTCCACGATCTCTGAGAGACCCCCTACATCTGAAACTATAATTGGAACCCCGGAAGCCATCGCCTCTAAAGCCACTATGCCGAAAGGCTCGTATAGACTCGGGAATACGGCTATCGAAGCACACTTGTAGAGCAGTCTAAGAGTAGCGTCATCCACATAGCCGGTGAAATGCGCTTTGGGGAAAATGTTCAGTTGCCCCGCAATCCGCATCAGCTCCTCTTTATAATACCCCTCTCCAACCACCACCAACTTGGCTTCAGGATGAGAATTCAGCACACTCGGCATCGCGCCTAAAAGCACATTCACCCCTTTCTCCGGGACGAGTCTCCCAACATAAAGTATTATCTTCTCTTGGTCTGCAGCGTATCTCGACCTGAAGCTTCTCGAGCAAGAATAGCCGTCGAACTGGGTTTTATCCACACCGTTTGGTATTACTAATATCTTGTCAGGAGGCGTGTTGAAGAACCTCACCACCTCCTCCTTCATGTAGCTACTGCAGCATAATACTTTCCAAGACTCATAGGTTAGCCACCACTCTATCTGGTGTATCATTCGTTGGTAATCAGTGTGTAGGCCACGCCGCCTACCCTGCTCGGTTGAGTGTATAGTAGATATAAGTGGGACTCTGCACAGGTGTTTCATCGATATCGCTGGTTTAGCAACAAGCCAGTCGTGCGCGTGAACAATGTCGATTCCACCCCACTCCCTAACTGTTTTCACAGCCTCGCGTTCCATATTGATGTTCATAAGGAGAACCCAGGATGCGAAGTCCGACGTCGGCGCAGTATAGGATTCAACCCTTTTCACAGTCATGTTTCCAAGCTTCTCCGTCTCAGGAGCCCCAGGGTAATTGCACGTTAACAAGATTATCTCTAAACCGATGTTTCGGAGTTGCTCCGTAAGATGCTTGACGTGAGTAGCTAATCCCCCGATTATCCGCGGAGGATACTCCCAAGACAGCATAAGAACCCTCAGCCTATCCACGCTTCTCATAAACCTCCTCGTAAATTCTAATTAATTCTTCAACAGCATTCATATCGTTAAAATCCACTAGGTGCAGCTTTTTAACACACCAGGGATATAATGCTCTAATCATACTGTAGGTTGCCACCGAGTGTGCCACTATGGAGTCTGCAAGACTCGCGGAGAAGGATTCAACCCATTTAATAGTCTGGCCTAGAAGAGAGAGATTAGAATGAGACCTGAGCTCCTCCAGAGACAGGAAGCTTTGCACGTAGGGAATTGGAACAGCCTCCTTCAATGAAATCAACGGTAAGGCAGAACTCCACTCGAAAGCATGAATTATATCGAAACCCGGCTGCTCCCACAGCAGGTCGGACAGTATTCTAGTATACTCGCAGCTTAAGCTTGATGCCCAAGTAAAAGGGTTAACGTGGGACCAGACCTTATTGGAAACATAGTATACCTTCATGCCACCTTTCACCTCAAACCCGCTTCTCCAGTCGTCGAAAGCCACAACATTAACATCAAACCCCTTATTCGAAAGAAACCTTGCGATAAAACTAACTTGGTTCGAGAGCTCGCCTACTACGCGAGGGGGAAATTCGGTAGTAAGTAGAACAATCTTCAATGCTGCGTATCACGAGAACAGGGATTCTATCTTTATCACGCCCAGACCCGTCAAATGAAACTTATTTTTACCAACCCTATCCTGAAGAGATGCCACGTAGCCCCTACTAACAAGGTCGAATAGCCTATGAGTCAATTCCTCTGGCCGTATCATAAGGATCTTAGCAACATCCTCAGCATCCACAGCTTTCCCCGGGTCTACTGCCGCCAAGTTATGAAGCTGCAGAAGTATCTTTATATCAGTATCCTCGTAAGCACCCGGTTCAGCCATCCACTATACGTCTATTTCAGGCGTTCTATTTAAGCATTTAAGCTTAAATAAAATCTTCTCGTCCCGTATTAAGGATGAAAGGAGTGGTATTATGCTTCGAAGCCCATCAGCCTTACAGAATAAGGCAAAAGATAACAGAGCGAATAGCTTCAAAGCAAATAGTAAGGTTCAGAGACCTTGAGAAAATATATTTTGACGAGGAGCTTAACAAACAGATATTCAAAAGAGTTTCAGAAAGATGCTACCTGCCGGCTAGTGAAGTCTTGCTCGATATTATTGATAGGCAGAAGTCTGACGGCAGAGGACTTAGGGTTGCTTTCAGCTTGAGTGGGCTCTTCATAGAACAGGCCAGACAATACGATGAAAGAGTGCTTCAAGCCTTCAAGGATCTCTCGGACACGGGTAGAGTTGAATTTTTAGCACAGACCTATTACCACTCGCTTGTAAGCCTCTACTCGGAGGATAGACCTGAGTTTATAGAGCAGGTTAGAAAACACGTGAATGCTGTAAGCGAGGAATTTAACCAAAAACCCTCCGTCTTCGAAAACACTGAACTGGTCTATAACAATTCTATAGCCAGAACCGTTGAAAAAATGGGTTTTAAGGCTATTTTCACTGAAGGCGTTGAAAGAATTCTCGGCTGGAGGTCTCCGAACTACGTTTATTCTCCAAAAGGAGCATCCGGCTTGAGGCTGCTGCTTAGAAACTATCGGCTCACCGACGACATAGGCTTCAGGTTCTCATCAACCAGGTGGGAACAGTATCCTTTGACCGCTGAAAAATATGCGTCTTGGCTTGCCGCCACACCTGGAGACTGTGTCAACATATTCATGGATTACGAGACCTTTGGGGAACACCACTGGAAGGAGACCGGCATATTTGATTTTCTAAGAGCCCTCCCTGAGAAAATACTTGAATACCAGAACCTTTGTTTCATGCTTCCAAGCGAGATGGTAGACCGTTTCGACGCGAAGGACGAGATAGATGTTTTCGAGCTTGGCGGAACTGTGTCTTGGGCTGACGAGGAAAAAGATTTGACAGCATGGTTGCAGAACCCTATGCAAATTTTTCTTTTCGAAAGAATTAAAGCTTTGGAGCCCATAGTAAAGGCTGTTGGAGACAGCGATGCCCTAGAGCTGTGGAGACGGTTCACAACCAGCGACTATTACTATTATTTAAGCACTAAAACAGGAGGAGCTGGCGAAGTGCACAATTATTTTAATCCATATCCCAATCCATTGAATGCATACAACAATATGATGGAGGCGCTGCTTGACTTTGAACTTAGAGTCCGAAGGGCGTACAATAGGAAAATTCAAAAGAAGAAAGCCACGTCTTAAACATTGCTAGACGCGTGAAGAGCTTGGCGCAGTTGAAAAGCAGCCTCCTCCGGCGCCATGATGTTTATATATGCGCCTGACCCGAGCTCGAAGCCGGCGTGTACAGCAACACGTGGATACACCTCGACATGCCAGTGAAAACCCCTGTAACCCACAGGTCTTGAGTGAAAAACCATGTTGAATGAAAAATTGCCCAATACTCTTTTGTAGGCAGAAAAAAGTTCCTTTAAGACTAACGCGAGATCACTGATCTCTTCCACGCTGGATTCAAGGAAAGAGCCAACGTGATGCTTCGGCACAATCCAGCATTCATACGGGAAAATGCTTGCAAAAGGAGTTATAACCGTAAAGCATTCACCAGCGGACACAAGTCGCCCACCTTCCTGAGCCTCAGTGTTCAATGCACAAAAATAGCATTTACCATGAACCTGAATAACCTTTGAGAACGACTCTAACTCTTTTGAGACTAAGGGAGGAACAAATGAGCTTCCTATAATCTGATAATGAGGATGCGCAATGGAGGCTCCAGCCTCCTTACCATGATTCTTGAAGATTGCAATATACTTCACATTCTCGTCAGACTCCATAAATCTTCCCCTATCCAGTAGTGCTAGTAGAGGCAGCTCAATGCTTCTAGGCTCAGCCGTCTCATAGCTCCAGAGATGATTCGGATTCTCAACAACAACCTCGTGATAACCATACGGATTAAAGGATCCCGGCCTGAAGGATCTTACCCTAGTGTTAAGCGCGGGAAACATGTTGGGAAACACTCTAACAGACCAGTCGCTTCTCCTAAGCCCATTCTCATCAAAGGCCTTCAGAATGCTTTGCCTGCCCTCCAACACGTATAGAAGACTTGCCTTAGGAGTCTGGCTCTCACGACCAGGGCAGAAGGGACACTCCTTATTATCCTCTTTCAATTCCTCCCGGTAGAAGTGAGGCCTTTTCCGTCTTCCTCTTGCAACTATAACCATCCTGCCCGTGAAATCGTCGAACCTTACCTCGCTTTCAATCTCGTCGAAAGACGGGTTAATCATAATGGATAAGTCTCTGGATGACTACATAAATCTTGAGGAGTTAAAAATATATAAAGGATAGCTACACGTCTAGTGAAGAACAGCCTTATGAAGATAGCGTTCATGGTATACGAATACCCGCCATATCTCGTGGGGGGGCTTGGGACATACGCGCAGTACATTACAAAGGAATTCGTGAAGCTAGAGCATGATGTTACCGTTTTCACCATGCACAGGGGGGCAGCTCAATTGAGAGAAATAGCAGGGGGCGTTGAAATTAGAAGATACCCAACAGTGGATGCGAGCGACGTTTTCGCCCCTATAGTGACAGAGGACTTGAAGCACTGGGGCACCTACATAAGGTTCTTCAGCGATATTTTCATCTACAACGTGATGACTGCATCAGACCTTGTTGCGGAGATTAGGGAGACTAAAATCGACATAATCTCGTTTCACGACTGGCTAAGCTGCATAGGGGCATTAATATCCAGGAAACACACAAACATACCAATGGTTTTCCACGTGCATTCAACAGAATGGGGTAGGACTGGAAACGGTTCCCAGGTAATTAAATACTTGGAGGAGAAGGCTGCTTCAATGGCAGAAAGGATAATTACAGTAAGCCATGCGATGAAAGAGGATCTGGTTAAGCACGGTTGGCCTGAGGATAAGATAAGCGTAGTCTGGAACGGTGTTGATGCTAACGTTTATAATCCTGATAAATGCAAGCCTGAAAATATAGAAGCAGTTAGAAGCAAGTATAACATAAGTAGGGAAGAGAACATGCTGCTCTTCATAGGTAGGTTGACTTGGGTTAAAGGCGTTAGAAACCTGATTCAAGCAATGCCCCTGATTCTCAAGGAGCACCCCAATACGAAGTTAGTGATACTTGGAAGAGGAGAAGAGCAGAGAGACATTGAGGAGTTGACGAGCCGCCTAGGGCTTTCAAACAACGTTTACTATAGGTACGAGTTTATACCGGAAAACGAACGCGTCCTGCATTATGCGGCGGCAGATCTGTGCGTGTTTCCAAGCATTTACGAGCCGTTTGGAATAGTTTCGCTTGAGGCTATGGCGATGAAGAAGCCGATTGTCGTTGGCGCGAGCGGAGTATGCGGGTTTAGGGAACAGGTCATCAGTAGTGGGCCCGACCAAAACGGTGTGCATATAAACGGTAATGATCCTGCGGACATAGCTTGGGGCGTCAACCTGATCTTATCCGATAAAGAAAAAGGGCTCAAGATGGGTGAAAATGGACGGAGAAGAGTTTTAAACTACTTCACTTGGGATAAAGTGGCTCAGCAAACCATCAAGATATATGAATCCCTCGTAAAATAAGGGCATGGGATCCGCTAGTTTTAGCATGGAGTAAAGGTTATTCTGGAAGATGCTAACCTGCTAAAATTTTCTAGACGCGGCTAAGTTGTGTTCTCACTCCGCCATTTTAACAACGTCCTCATAGCTTTGAAGAAACTTGTTTATGTATATCATGCCGGGAGGCAGAACTAAGCCCGGGTTCACCCTCGCGTTTATAAGCCTGCAACCCTCACGTATCCTGACGGAGTTCCCAATGGTTGAGAAAGACCCTATACTGGTTGGGTTTTCTTGCGAGGATTCGACTATAGCCTTTCTCCCTATAATGCTATCAGATATACTTGTATAGTCGCCGATTTTTGCCGAATCCATAATTGCAGACCTCTCAATAGTTACATGCTCGCCTATGATGCAGAAATTATCTATAGATGAGTCTACGATCCTAGAGTAGTCGCCTATTCTAGTATGCCTCCCGATTAAAACAGCACCCTCTAAACCCAGTCTGTTCTCCCTGTGTTTTCTAACTATCTCCTCCCTTCTTTTTACAGATTCTTCACTATAACCCTGGACCCAGATATTCTTTCCGGGGACAATTCTTTCCTCAGTTATCCTAATGTCTAAGGCTCCTCTAAGAACGTTAACCATGGCCTCCAAATACTTTTCGGGAGAACCCACGTCAAACCAAACAGGGATTTCGTAACCGTAAACCGGAAAACCATTGTCGACAAGATACGGGATTAAATCATACCCGAAATCAAGCCTCTTCCTTTCATGCCTAATCCTCACCACCTCCTCACTATTCACTATGTTTCTCATCTCCGGAGACAAAAGATATATTCCAGCGTTTGCAAGGTTACTTGGCGCTTGCTCTAGCCTAGGCTTTTCAACGAAACGCTTAATCCTGAAATCTTCTCCAAGCTCTGCAACACCATACTCCCCCACGTCCTTAACTCTTGTCAACGCAATACTCATCACAGCATTTCTCTCCTCATGTCTTCTGACGAAGTCGTTCAAATCCATGTTAAACAGGTTGTCACCCTGCACTACAATAACAGGCTTACGAATATCATAATAATCCATGTTTATCCTGTAGGAGTCGGCGCTTCCAAGGTCATCCAGATTAGGCTGATGCTTAATGTGGACTCTAGGCTCAATCCTATATTTTGCTGAGAAGCCTATGCCTTCCCCATACTGGTCGAAAAGATTAGTATAATTCGTATACCCCATTTCGCCGAATATGAAGTTCCTAACCCCCTGCTCACCCAAGGCGATCATTGAAAATTCTATTAGAGGCCTGTTCAGAAACCTTACACACGGCTTAGAAACATCGTGAGAGAGCGGCCTCAACCTTTTAGCCTGACCACCCACCGGTATGAAACAAACCAGATCCTGAACCTTCATGCACCTGTATAAGAAGCCGGTAAGGAACATTTATTCTTAACGGCTAATAGGAAAGTTTAAACCGGCTTTCGCAGCCTTTCAACGGTTTGAATACGTATTATTCCATCCTTGTTACACCTATTTGTTTAGCCGCGGACGAGTTTCATGACCGTGTCGACAAGCGAATCCTCATCCAACCCCGTCATTCTATAAAGGTCTTCGAAAGCCCCTGAGGAACCGTATTCACCGACACCCAGCCTTTTTATTTTAACCCTGTAGCCACGCTCAGCAACAGCCTGCAATACGGATGCTCCAAGCCCAGTGTTAACGTTATGGTCCTCATAAATTATAATCCTGCCTGTTTTAGCAGCCTCCTCCAAAACCTTCTCGTCGACCTCCAGAGGGCAAGAAACATTAACCACCATAACGTTTATCCCCATATTTCTCAGCCTCTCCCAGACTGAGACAGCCTTGTGAGCTATTGATCCCATGGTGAATATCGCAGCATCCCCGCCGCTCCTCAAAACCTCCGCCTTACCGTACTTGAACACGTAGTTTCCCGCAAACACTTCCTTACCAGCGTTGTCAGTGATTATTGGTAGCTTCGACCTTCCTACTGCAAGCAGAAAGTTTCCGGGTGTCGACGCGATGAACCTCGTGGCCCTGTCAGTCTGATTAGCGTCGGCGGGCACTATAACTCTGAAACCGTAAAGATTCCTGAAGACACCTACGTAATCAATGCAGTGGTGAGTCTTCCCGTCTTCGCCCACGTTTAAACCGCAGTGTGTGACAACAACCTTAAGGTTCGTATGGTTAATATCGTTAAGCCTATGCTGATTATAGGTCTCGTCCACGCCGAAAACCCCGAAGTCGACGAAGAAGGATACAACTCCCTGGATTGACACTGCTCCCGCAATAGTCGCAGTAGTGTGCTCCTGAACACCGGCTTGGAAGAAGTTTCCGGGGAACTTCTTAGCGAACTCCAGAGTTCTGACCGATTCCGCCAAGTCGCAGTCAAAAACAGCGATTAACGGTTTACCCCCGCCCTGGGCTTCAGCCAGGTCGATTAACGCATTGCCGAAAGCCTGTCTGGTTTCCACCTGGCTTCCAGCCGCGTACGTTCTAGGCACCCCGGGCTTGAGGGTTACTTTTTCCGAGCATAATTCATAAGCCCTGTGGCTTGGAGAAGCTTTAAGCTCGGAGGCGAACCTGCTTCTCAATTTCTTATACTTGTCAATGTCGTCCTCAACACCTAGTTCCAGAATCGCCTTCTTATACTCATCCATTTTCAACGGTCTACCATGGTACTCCTCATTCCCCTCCATGAAGGAAACCCCCTTCCCCATTACTGTTCTAGCGATGATGGTTGTTGGAGAATCGTCGGAAACCGCCTCGTCCAACGCGTTTCGCAGAGCCTTTAAATCATGGCCATCTGTCTCAATAACTCTCCAGCCGTCTGACGCATACCCCTCCTTAATGTTAACCGGCATCACCTCATACGTCGTCCCGCTTATCTGCCTCTCATTGTAGTCAACCACGACAGTAATGTTTGCGAAACCATGCTTGTGGGCGAACCTCCTGGCCTCAGCCGTCTGCCCCTTAGCCTGCTCGGCGTCGCTCATCGCGACGAAAACATGGTAGTCCTCCCCCCTGATCCTCCCTGCGACGGCGAAGCCGCATCCTGCAGAAAGCCCTTGGCCAAGGTTCCCGGTTGACCACTCAACCCCTGGGACGCATCTCTCCACATGACCCTCGAAACGGCTGCCGGCAAGCCTGAAAGTTGCTATTGCCTCATCAATGTCGAAGAAGCCGAGCCTCCCTAGGGCAGCGTAAACACCGGGAGAAGTATGACCGTGGCTGACGACTATCCTGTCTCTAGCCGGCCAGCATGGCTCGTTGGGCTTAACTCTTGCAAACGAGAATAGGGCAAGGTAAATGTCGATGCTGGACATGGATCCTCCGGGGTGTCCCGAGGCAGCGAGAGTCGTCATCTTCAAAATATCGCCGCGTGCAATTCTGCCTAATTCCCTCAGCTTTTCAAGGTCTTCATCGGATATCCATCTCTCAGGGGAATTCATGAAGGGAACGACTCAATTAGAGGAATAAAAAGTTATTCCGTGTCAGAGGACGATTCTAGGCGCTGGAGAATTTCATTTTCATCGACAAGTTTAATTCGAGTGCTGGCTATCGAAATGATGGTTTGGAGGCTAGCCTAACGCCGTAGTTCTTGGCATGCAACACCATACGTTGACTTCGATTCCAAAATGGGAGGAGAAAACTCGACTATTGGACATTTCTCTATGCATGTTTCACATCCTTTGCACCTGGTTTCATCCAAGTGAACCTTCCCATCCGATCTAGGAACAAGGCTTCGCACGGACAAAGCCTCGCAAGAACCGCATCCCAGGCAGTATGCTACTCTGAACAATGCAATTACTTTTCTATTCCTGTTTTCCAACCTGAACATCACCTTGTTTCCGTTTAACACATACGATGCTGCAGGATCCCCCTAGGGTTTTCACGAGTTCCCTCAGCCTACCCTCGTCTATCTCTCTGTCTAAAACTAGACACGTGGCTGCTCCATCGTCTTTCGCCACGTATTTTTCAAGGCGGCAGCTATGGATGTCCAACTACTTTCTTCACCTTTACCGGAACCCGTTTCCATCTCCACAAGCGACGCTTAACGATGGCGAGCCTCCATCCGAGAGATGCTTAAGAATTCCCGTCTGAAATCATCCCAAAAGCCTGATCCACGTAGAAAAGCTTGTTCTCAAGCATAAGATGATCCTCATATAGGACTTTCCCCAGCCCCATAACCATACTGCTTGTCCAGAGTCTTCAGAACCAGTTTTCTCTCCTCTTCGGAAACAGGCCTTAAGTCGGCCTTCCCCCTAGTTTTTAAAGAAAAACTTTGTCTCCGCATACGTCGCACTCCTCTCCTAAAAGCGGCACGTTGCAGACTCCGCACCATCTTACTGAGGTTCAACAAGTTTAAACCCCCGGGGAGTCACTCGTCAATCGGAAGTGAAGTTGAAACCTATTCTATCACCTCGAGGACACACGCCTCGCCTTTTAGAAGAAGTTTCAAATCTATGGTTCTCAACTCACCGTTATACTCGTGGGAGACGAGCTCTCCTCCCGTGCAGTTGATCCTCAGCGGCCTATTCTCATCGTAGAAAACTATCCTCCATGTTTTCCCAGAAGGCCCTATCTTCAGCCTTAAGACACTGTTTTCTCTCGAAACCTCTATTGGAAAACTCTCGTCGAAAAAGTAGTTTAAGAACGCCTTGTCTTTCACAAAGACTTCAAGAATCATTTCTCCAAATTTTTCATCCACGTGTTGCACAGGATTCACTCTAGGTATCACTGAGTTCTCCCTGATGAACAGAGGTATTATGTGTAAGGGAACACTCTCCTTAACCCAGCATCCTCCTTTAACCGGCTTCCTACTCCACCAGTTTAACCATCCGCCTCTTGGCAGGTAGTAATCCACATATCCTTCCTCGTTTAGAACAGGTACGACAAGCAGGGCTGAGCCGAAGAGATACTCCAGGTCAACCCTCCTAACATTCGGGTCCTCCTGATACTCTAACACCAGCGGCCTAGCCATGGGGATACCTGTTTCGCACGCCTCGTATGCATGCGAGTAAATATAGGGAAGGAGACTATACCTGAGGCAGGCGAATTCTCTAAAGATTTGAAGAGCCTCCTCCCCGTACTCCCATGGTTCCCTAGGCGTAGTCCCATGACACCTGGAAAGAGGGCTTAAAAGACCCCATTGGGCCCACCTGACGTAGAGCGTGGGACTCGGCTTAGGCCCTTGAAAACCACCTATGTCATGACTCCAGAAAGGCACTCCGGACAGCGAGTAGCTCAGCCCGCCGCGCAGCACGCATGCCATGTCTTCAAAGGTAGCATGGCTGTCACCGCCCCATTGAACCGGGTACCTCTGTATCCCAGCGCATCCGGAACGCCCCCAGACAAGACCATTACCATTCCCGTAAACCTCTTCCACGGCTTCAAAAACAGCCCCCTGGTAGTAGAGAGGGTAGAGATTATGCATCTCCACCCCAGTCTTCCCGTTGTGGAAAACTGCTTGCTCAGGCACGGCCTCACCCATGTCGCACTTGAAGACTGAGACCCCCCTTCTGAGTAGACTTGAATGCTTACTCTTATACCATTCCTTGGCCTCCGGGTTGGTGAAATCAACTATAGCCACTTCGCAAAGCTCAAAGTCGGGGATATGGATTACTTTACCATCGTTATCTTTCAGAAAGAAGCCTTTTTCAACACCCTCCTCATACATGGCTGTACCCTTAGGAACATACGGTTGCTCCCATAAGCATACTTTGAAACCCATTTCCCTTAATTTTTTAAACATGTCATCCGGATTCGGAAAAGCATCCTCATTCCATTCGAAGTCACAGTAGTGCTTAGGCTTCATCCAAGACGGGTCTATGTGCAACACGTCGCAAGGTATTTGCTGGCTTCTCATCCTCTGGGCAACATCCTCAAGCTCCCTCCTATTCCGGTATGTTGCTCGAGACATCCATAGTCCAAAAGACCATAATGGCGGTAGGCTGGGACGCCCTGTGAGCTCAGTATACATTTTCAAAACACGTTTCAAGTCTGAACCGTAGAAAACAATATACTCTAAACAGTCATCCCAAATCTCGAAGGAAATAGAATTGTAGCAGTACTCGGAGCCCACTTCAAACAGTGTTTTACACGCCGTCTTTACAAATAAACCGTAGCCCTCGCTCGAAACGTAGAAAGGTATACTTTTATAACTTCTATCAGATGAGGTTAAAGTTGTATCTGAATTCCAGAGTAGAAGAGTCTGAACCTTTTTATCAAGAGGCCCGAATCTCTCGCCAAACCCGTAAACGGATTCATCCGGTCTCAGGAAAACACTTTCAAAAAAACGCTTCTCACCTTCTACAGTTTTATAGCCTAGAGGATAAACTGGAAACCAGCTGCGAAGAATACCTGAAAGATATTCTTCGAAAAAGACCCTCCCCTTTTCATCCTTCAGCTTGAGGCACCAAGGCTTTCTCCGGATCTCGCAAGACATCCTGCCGGATGAAAAAGATAGAGCATCACTAGACTCTACGATACTGGTTTCCACCGGCTCCAAGACTGTTTTCACCATAAGGGGCTCAGGCTCGAATGCTGGAACCCTGTCTATGCCTGCTCTCAACATTAGGGCCTGTTCACCGAGGAAAGAAACCTCCACGTGCAGGGGGTTAGCCTTAGGCTCTGTTTCAACCACTAGTTTAACCATGCCATCCTGAACACTCCATGAATCCGCTTGTGAAGCATAGTGATACTTCCAACGAGTCTTGTCGAAAATAGGCTCTCTTTCAGTCTTATGAAGATACTCTAGGTAATACCTTTTGCTGAAATAACCATTCTCCATGCCGGTCTATTCTGAATGTGGAGAATTAAAGCTTTACCACAATTCCTAATTAATCCGTGAAACAACATGTTTTAACCCGCTTGGAAAGGCTTAAAATCCGATATCTTGTTTTAAGAATGATGCCTAAAGAGTTAGTGGCCGTAGGGCCTAGGAAACCCGCGATCCTGAAGTATGAGGAAAGACCGCTTAAAAAAGGCGAGCTCCGCATAAGAAGCATCTTCTCAGCTGAGAAGCACGGCACGACTCTGCTGCTTTACAGAGGGGAATCACCGTTCTTCGACAAATATTATGATCAGGAGCGTATGCTTTTCGTGAGTAGAAAAGGTGAAGAATCGTATTTTCCTTTCCCCCTTGGAAACATGACGGTGGGAATTGTTGAAGAGGTTTCCTCGGAGGTTTCGAGGTTTAAAGTGGGCGACAGAGTCTACGGCTATCTTCCAATAAGGGAAACACACGTTGTTCCAGAGCAACGGGTTATGCCTGCCCCGGAGGGTGTAAGTAATGAGGAGCTTGTCTGCGTCGACCCAGCGGTTGTAGCACTCATGGCTGTTAGAGAAGGGCATGTAAGGCTGGGCGACCGGGTTGCGATTTTCGGAACGGGGGCAATAGGGCTTTTAGCTCTCCAGATGTGCAAAATATCTGGTAGTCTATGCGTCATCACCGTAGAACCAGTGGAGAAGAGAAGAGGTCTCGCCGAAAAATTCGGAGCAGACTACGTTATTGACCCGACTTCTGTTGACGCGGGTATGAAGATTAAGGAATTAACGGAGGGGAAAGGAGTGGATGTTTCTCTGGAGATCAGTGGTAGTTATCGAGCATTGCACCAGGCTATTAGAGCAACCAGATACGGGGGAAGCGTAATACCTGTTTCCTGGTATCATGGGGAAGCCAAAGATCTTTACCTCGGCGAAGAGTTTCACTTCAACCGGCTAACACTAGTATCCGGGGCTCGCGTCGAAAGCGAGCCCTATAGAGATTATCCTCTCTGGGATAGGGAGAGGGTTTACTCTACAGTAATAGAGTTTTTCATTAGGAAAAAACTGGATGTTCAAGGAATAATCGACCCGATTGTGAAGTTTAGCCAAGTAGTTGAAGCCTATAAGAAGGTAGACGAACAGCCATGGGAATACGTAAAGCTCGGAGTAACTTATTCTTAGAACCGTTTTTATGGGCGATTCCAAGCTGTTTGAAAAGCGGGAGACTTAAAAACGTATAAGCAAACCGTCTTTCCGTGACAACGCGTGTCGAAAAAAGAACTGTTAAAGACTTAATTCGTTAGGAGATATGCTCTAGGCAGCGCAACTACTCCCAGCTAAAGATTTATCTCAGGATTTTGCAAGAAAATATTGAAGAAAAATGATTGGAGAAACCGGTAAAGTTAGGCTTGGGTTTGTTCCTCTCCACAGAGAACCTTTCGACGAAGAATGGGCTAAGAAGCTACGGAGCAGGACGATAAACATGCTTTCTGGTTTAGGAGAAATAACTCTTGTATATCCTGACGAAAAGCTTGTTAAAAACGGGCTGGTTAGGAATGATGAAGACGCTTCGAAAACCATAGGGCTTTTTAAAGACCAGGGGATACACGGGTTAATACTTGGCACGATGACTTTTGGAGACGAGGTCGCAGGCTCTTCAATAGCTCAAGCCCTATGTGTCCCCACTCTAGTTTTCGGCACGAAGGAGCCGCCTATATCGAGCGAAGGCTTTAGAAGCTCAGACTCGTTTTGCGGAACCCTTTCTCTAACCTCAGGGCTCTACAGGAGAAAAATACCTTTCGACTTCGCCGGCATAGTGTTTCCAGAGGAGAATCATTTTCTGGAAAAAGTAAGGGTTTTTGCAAGAGCATGCTCTTCGGTCAGAGCTTTCCTCGGAGCCAAGGTTGGCGTTTTTGGACCCAGACCCGAGCGCTTCGAAACCTGCACTTTCAACGAGGTAGCGATGATAAACAAGTTTGGACAGAGAGCCGTACCCTACGACCTCACTGGCGTCATACTTGGCTTGAGCAAGATCCCTGGGGACAACCCAGATGTGACGAGGGTTGTTGAACAAATAAAATCATATGCTGAAATTACAGGAATACCTTTTGAAAATCTGTTGAAGATGGCGAAGCTGGAGGTTCTACTGAAAAACATGGCTGAGAAAGACGGTTTATCAGCACTCGGCTTCAGATGTTGGACTGAGATACAGGATCTCTACGGCATATCGGTTTGCCACGTGCTGGGCAGGTTGACGGAGCAGGGTTTAGTCTCTGCATGCGAATCCGACGTCTACGGTGCATTAACCATGCTTATGCAGTATTGGGCAACACTGGGAAAATCTGTACCTCATTTCGTAGACTGGACGATTAAGCATCCGGAGAAAGAAGACCTCGTTCTAATGTGGCACTGTGGCAACGCGCCACCTTCACTAGCATGTGCCGGTTGCAAGTTGGCCGTAAGGTATCACAGCATACTTTACAGAGCAGTGGGTGAAGACAGGTCGCAGGGGACTGGCGAGTTCAGGCTTAAACCAGGTCCGGTTACGATCAACCGACTGGTGGAGTATGATGGAGAATTCAAAATGCTAACCGTGGGTGGCGAGATTGTTGAAGAAGGCCCTTATACGAGGGGCTCGTACAGCTGGGTTAGGATTAAAAGCCTCGATGAAGTGTATAGGACGCTTGTAAACGAGGGGTTCATACATCACGCGAGCATGGTTCACGGAGATATTTCTCGAGAGATAGAAAGCGCGTGTAGATTTCTAGGAATAAAAGTGATTAAAGCGTAACGTAACACTAATTCTTTTTTT
>FMJZ01002116.1_pt1 | contig 28610 bp, 26 predicted proteins | sample 1987881 | NCBI WGS metagenome assembly FMJZ01 (sample SAMEA4378227, study PRJEB15110) | soil metagenome | biome: soil; feature: Field; material: Soil | place: India | collected 2015-03-11 | depth 0 m
TCCACCGGTGCTACTATCGCCGAGCTTCCGCCGGCGGTGTTGCCGGTGCTCAGCACGCTTACCGCCGAACTCAACCGTCTGGAAAACGAACGCACCAACCTCCTCCTCCAGGGCTACGACTCCATCAGCCCCCGTCTCACTCTCATTACCCGACGCCAAAACGAATTGCGCCAGCAAATTGCCGCCACCGTAACCCAGGTCAGCGGTTACCCAACTCCCACTCCAGACCAGGCACTCAACCGCATCGCCGAACTCATCTTTGAAATCACCCGTCTGGAGGCACAGGAACAGGTCCTCCGGGAAAAATCGGCTGAATACGAAACCGAACTTGCCCGCCTGCCCGAGGCGGAACGGCAACTCGCCCGGCTCACACGCGACGTTGATGTTGCCCGCCAGGTCCATTCCCTTCTGGAACTCAAATATGAAGAAGCACGCATTCAGGAAGCGGGGCGCCTCTCTGCTGTCGGACTCATTGACGCTCCGGGCCCGGTACGCAAAATCCGCCCCAGCCACCTCAAAAACGCCCTTACCGCCGTACTGGCCAGCCTGGTGTTTGCCTTCGGTGCCACTCTCCTCGCCGAACGCCTTGACACTCTCGTGCGCCAGCCCGAAGACATTGAACGACACAACTGGACCGTTCTGGGGTTCATCCCCCGAATGGAAGGAACTAACACCCTTAATCCCGACGAACCCGCCATTGAACAGTTCCGCGTCCTCCGCACCAATCTACAGTTCCTTAACCCCGACCGTCCGCTTAAAACCATCGTCATCAGTTCCCCGAGCCCATCTGAAGGCAAATCAACCGTTGCCGCCAATCTGGCTTCGGTCCTCGCCCAATCGGGCAAAAAAACTCTGCTCATTGACTGCGACCTGCGCAAACCGGTTCTACATAAAATATTTAACGGCAACAAAAAACCGGGTTTAACCGATGTCGTCCTTCTCAACGCCCCTCTCGCCACCGCTATCCACCAGACAACACCGAACGCACCAGCGGTCCTCTTCGCCGGCACCACCCCGCCGTCACCGGTTGACTTTCTCACCTCGGGCGCATTTCAGAACTTCCTCGCCAAAACTGCCGCAGAATACGACTACATCGTCATTGACACCCCGCCCATCCTCATTGCCGCCGATGCGGTTGCCCTGACGACAAAATCGGACGGTGTGCTCCTTGTTACCCGGGTAGGTCAAACCGATATCCGTGCCCTCGCCGAAGCCCGAAAACTTCTCAATCAAGCGCAGGCAAAAATCCTCGGGGTAGTCACCAATGGCATCAAGCCCCGGCGTCACTATGGCTACTACCGCTACAAATACCGCTATTACCGCTACCGCTATGCCAATCCCGCCTGATTAATGCGCTTCTCCCTTCGCCCACCCGCACCACCTGCTCGGTCAGCCCTTCGCCCTCACGACCCGGGGAAAACGAAACCGCCAGGGGTGGCAAAAACACTCGCTCCCCCGGGTCGGGGCAAAAGTCCTGACCGATCTCCCCCGCGCAACAACCCGCGGTTAAACTCCCAGCCCTTCTTTGATAAACATTATGCCCCAGGAGAGGGTAATGAGCCCCATCAGGGTAGAAACCACCTGCATTGCGGTTTCGCCGGTGAGACGGATAATTCTCGGCGCCTGCAAAAAAAGTACCAGGGTAATGAACAACACCAGCAGAACCGCAATCGCAGTGAGCACCCGGCCATAGTCGTGGACGCTGATGATAATGGCGGTGATGGAAGCGGGTCCGGTTAACAATGGAGTGGCAATAATAGAGGCGATCGCCTTTGCTGACCTCCTTGTGCCCATTACCCTTTCCGAATCGCTCTGCCCAAGTGACATTTTGACACCAAGAATCCCCAGAATAATACCGCCGGCAATCTTGAAGTCCTGAATATTGGTGTTGAAAAGTCGCAAAAGACTCGCCCCAAAGACAAGGCAGAGAATTGATATGGAAAGGGCAACGGTTACGGCAAGGATGGCGGTTTTGCGCTTTTCGGTCGCGCTCATATCCGCGGTAACGCTGAAGAAGAAAACAAAACTCAACAGCGGGTCAAAGATGACAAAGAAGAGGATAAACAGCTGCAGCAACGAATAAAGCATCGGTAATAAAATATCCCGGTGGTCGCATAAATCAAGCCAAACAGATCCGGTGTTTATTCCTTGCAACCGGTCAAAAAAAGATTTAGTCTATATAATAAAAAAGAAACATACCACGCCTGGGATTAAATAAAAAGGAGCGCGACGATGACAGAGTTAAAAGACGATATCCGCCGTATTCACGAAGAAATTGAACGAGAAAGCCTGTTTGTCCAGGTTCTGACCGCTGAGATCGGCAAGGTTATCGTCGGACAGAAATACCTAATTGAACGTTTATTGGTTGGGCTTCTCGCCAACGGGCACATTCTGATTGAAGGTGTGCCCGGGCTGGCTAAGACCTATGCGGTGAAGACGCTGGCCGGTGCGATCAAAGCCCGGTTTCAGCGCATTCAGTTTACTCCCGACCTTTTGCCCGCGGACATCATCGGTACGCAGATTTACAATCAGCGGACCGGCGAGTTCACTGTCCGCCGGGGTCCGATATTCGCCAATCTGATTCTGGCCGACGAAATTAACCGGACGCCGCCAAAGGTGCAAAGCGCCCTTCTTGAGGCGATGCAGGAAAGGCAGGTGACAATCGGTGAAGAGACATTCCGCCTGGAGGAGCCGTTTCTGGTACTGGCAACCCAGAACCCGATTGAACAGGAAGGAACCTATCCCCTGCCTGAAGCGCAGACCGACCGTTTTCTCCTGAAACTTAAGGTCACCTACCCGAACAAGGAGGAGGAACGGCAGATTGTGGAGCGGATGACCACCGGCAGCGAACCGCAGGTTACCCCAGTGGTTGACACCCAGACGATGCTCCGCGCCCGGGAGCTGTGCACCCGGATTTATGTCGATGAAAAATTAAAGGAGTACATTCTTAACCTGGTCTTTGCCACCCGTTTCCCCGCTGAGCACAACCTTGCCGACCTGGTACCCTTGATTCGCTACGGTGCCTCACCGCGTGCCTCCATCTACCTTCTCACCGCGGCACGGGCGCTGGCGTTTCTCAAGCGGCGGGGGTTTGTGATTCCGGAAGACATCAAAGAACTCACCTATGATGTTCTCCGTCACCGCATCATCTTAACCTACGAAGCCGAAGCCGAGGAGTTGACCACCGATGACATCATCAAGCGGGTTCTGGAAGGGGTGGAGGTGCCATAACGGATGGCCATCGGCGCGCCGTTAGAACTGGCGAAAATCCGCCAGATTGAGCTGCAGACGAAACGACTGGTCAACACCATATTCGCCGGTGACTACCGCTCCAGTTTCAAGGGCCGGGGAGTGGAGTTTGCCGATGTCCGGGAGTACCAGCCCGGCGACGACGTCCGGACAATTGACTGGCGCCTGACCGCCCGTTTCGGTCGCCCCTTTGTCAAGCAGTTTACCGAGGAAAGAGAACTTTTGGTTATGCTCTTGGTCGACGCCTCCGGTTCCAACCGGTTTGGCACCCGGGGCGGTTTCAAACTGGAGCAGGCGGCGCTGATTGCTGCCACCCTGGCATTTTCTGCAATCAGGAACAACGACAAGGTGGGCCTGGTTTTCTTCACCGAAAAAATAGAGCGGTTTGTCCCGCCCCGAAAAGGGCGATTCCATGTCCTCCGATTAATCCGCGATATCCTTTACTTTCAACCCCGGCAGACCGGAACCGAACCGGTAACCGCCCTGGAGTTTGTAATGCACATCCTCCGGCGCCGGGCGATTGTCTTTCTCATCTCCGACCTGCTCGGAAAAGGGTTCGCCCCGGAACGAGTTGCCCGGCCGCTCGGTGTTGCCAGCCGCCAGCACGACCTGATTGTAGTAAGTGTCAACGACCGGGCAGAGATGGCGCTACCCGAACTGGGTCTTCTGGAACTGGAAGACGCCGAAACCGGTAAACAGATTCTGGTGAACACCGGCTCCGCCCGCGTCAAAGCGGCACTGCGTCAGCGCTACCAGGAACGGCAGGAGGCGCTGGCGAAACTCTTCCGGGAGACGGGTATTGACCACATTCCGGTGTTTACCGGCGAGGAGTTCAGCAGCAAACTGCATCGCTTCTTTCAGGAAAGGGCAAAACGGTTCCGTTAGCATATGCTCCACCTTACGCTAATCGCACTGCTTATCACCCAGACCGATACCGTCCGTTCCTACCGGCTGGTAACCGACGGCCCGGTGCAGGTGCAGGCACGGCTAACCAAAATCCCGCGGCTGCTGACAATCGGCGACCGGCTGAATTTAGAGGTGGTGGTGAAGCACCCGAATAACTTCAAAGTATCCGCTCCGTTTACCGAAAACCAGGAAAATTTTACCATTCTTGATCAGCAGCATATCATCCGTTATCAGGGTGATACCCTGTTGCAGGTCTACAATTTTACCCTGGCGATTTTTGGCACCGACACAGTTAAACTCGGTCCCTTCCTTGCCGCTTGGTCAGAAGTAGGTGGGCTGGTAGCGGCGGCAAGCGATACCATCACAATCCAGGTAAAAAGCCTCATCTCTGACCGGATGACCGACATCAACGACATCAAAGGACAGGTGGACTTCCCCAACCTGCTACCACTCTGGATAACCCTGGGTGTACTCGGGCTGGCAACTGCCGCCTTTTTTGCCCGCCGCCTCCTGCACCGCCGACGTCACTCACTCGCGACACCACCACTACCCCCCTGGGAGGAGGCGCTGCGGGCGCTGGATGCGCTCCCGGTAGCGGAATGGCTAAGGCAGGGAGAGGTGAAACGCTATTACTATGCGGTCTCCGAGATTGTAAAACGCTATCTCTCCCGGCGGTTTGGATTTCCCGCCGTTGACCAGACCACTACCGAAATCCTGCGCGAACTCAGGACCCGGCGCCTGCCCGCGGCCGAAGGTTTTGGACAGTTTTTTGTCTCCGCCGACCTGGTGAAATACGCCAAATACACTCCGCCCCAGCCGGAACACCTCGTGGTTCAGGCGCGGGAACTGGTTAATCAGACCACGCCCCGGCCCGAGCCGGAAGACAAACCGGCACCAACCGGAGGTTAAAAATGCTCCACTTTGCCAATCCCGGTTATTTTGCCCTCCTCGCCCTTCTCCCGCTTCTCTGGTGGTGGGAGTTGCGCAAACGGCGCCCGGCATTGCGGTTCAGCGATAGCGCACTGCTTCCCCCTCCGGCCTGGCGGGAAAAGACCTTAAGGCATTTACCGCTCCTATTTTATTCCGCGGCGCTCGTCTTGGGCACAGTCGCCCTTGCCCGCCCTCAGCGCGGCAGGCAGTTTGAGGAATTGGAAACCCGCGGCATTGACATTATGCTCTGCATGGACATTTCCGGATCAATGCAGGCGGCAGACTTTCTCCCCAAAGACCGGCTGACCGTTGCCAAAGAACGGGCAAACGAGTTTATTGCCCGGCGCCCTGGTGACCGGATTGGTCTGGTGATTTTCGCGGCCACCAGTTTGACCCAGTGCCCACTGACATTAGACCACAACATTTTAACCGCCATCCTGAACCGGATTGATTTCGGCATCCTGGAAGACGGCACCGCCATCGGCATGGGCATCGCCAGTGCCACCGCCCGGCTCAAAGAGTCAAAGGCAAAGGAGAAAGTGATTATCCTTCTCACCGACGGCATAAACAACGCCGGCGACATTGACCCGTTGACCGCCGCCCAGGCAGCTGCGACGCTCGGGATTAAAATCTACACCATCGGTGTCGGCAGCAAAGGTCCGGTGCCATTCCCGGTTGACGACCCGCTATTTGGCCGGCGCTATGTCCAGGTGGAGTTAGACATGGACACCGAGACGCTCAAGCGGATTGCGGAAATAACCGGCGGCAGATTTTTCCTCGCCTCTAACCCAGAGGAACTGAAAAAGGTTTACGAAGAGATTGACCGCCTGGAACCATCAACATTCAAGGTCCGGCGCTACACCCTCTATCAGGAGCAGGCCCAAAAGCCATTACTGTTAACACTGGTATTCACCCTCCTCGGGGTAGCGGCGGGACTGGTGATCTTCCGGAGGTGCCCGTGATTCAGTGGGCAGCCGGCCGCTATCTCTATCTCCTGCTACTTCTGCCCGTTCTGCTCGGGCTGATAATACTGATCCGGGTCTGGAGTCAAAAACGCTGGCACCGGCAGATTGAACCGGCCTTGCTCCGCCGGTTGAACCCGGACCGCTCACCCGCGCTGACGGTGATGAAAACGGTCTGCCTCCTCCTCGCCATAGCACTGCTGATCATCGCCATTGCCCGCCCGCGCTGGGGTCGCCAGTTGCAGATGTTCAAAGCCCGCGGCGTGGCGGTGGTGGTTGCCCTTGACGCATCAAAATCAATGCTTGCCGAGGACGTCAAACCCAACCGCCTGCAACGTGCCAAGACCGAACTCGCCGCCCTGTTTGATGAACTGACCGGCAATGCGGTCGGGGTGGTCGGCTTTGCCGGCGACGCCTACGCCCTCTGCCCGTTGACCACCGATGTGGAGGCGGCGAAAATGTTTCTGGATATCATCAGCCCCGATCTGATGCCGGTACCGGGCACCGATTTCGGCCGGGCAATTGATGTGGCGTTAAACCTGTTTAACCCCGGCGCGGCAAGCCGGGTCCTGATCCTGGTGACCGACGGTGAAGACCTGGGCACCAATACCGAGGCGGCGGTCCAACGGGCAAAAGAGGCGGGCGTGCGCATCTATCCGGTCGCTTTTGCCACCGCGGAAGGGGCACCGATTCCGGAAAAGGGAGAAGCGGGTGTGGTTTATAAAAAAGACCGGGCGGGCAATGTCGTCGTGTCCAGAATGGACGAACGCAAACTGATTCTCATCGCCCAGGCAACCGGCGGCAGGTTCTACCGGGTGGAGGGGTTTTCCGGAACCCGGCTGGCGGGTGAACTGGACCGCCTTCAAAAAGAAGAACTTGCCGGTGGGAGTTTCTCCGACTATGTTGAACGGTATCAAATTTTCCTCCTCGCCGGGATTGTCTTTCTCTTTATCGCCCTGGTTCTGCCGGAAAGGCGCCCGGGGCTGGCCGGGCTAGTCTGGAGTTTAACAAAGGTGCGGGCAAAACTCGGCACGGCGGTATTCGTTCTCACATTGCTTGGTGTAGGTCAGGCGCCGGCGGACCTCGGTTCATTAATGCGCGCCGGCAACAGCCATTTCCGCCGGGGCAAATTTGAGGAGGCGCTCGCATTCTATCAACGGGCAGAGGTCCTGGAGCCGGATGCGCTTGCCATCCACTACAACATCGGCAACACCCTTTACCGGCTGGGCCGATACAACGAGGCGCTTGCTGAACTCACCCTGGCGACGGTGGACAAAAACCCCGGCCGTCGCGCTCATGCCTGGTACAACACCGGCAACACCTTTTACCGAATGGACCGACTGGATGAGGCAATAAACGCCTATAAAATGGCATTACTGGCAAACCCAAACGACCGTCAGGCAAAGGAAAACCTGGAGTTCTGCTTGAAGAAAAAGGCGGAAAGGCAACAGCAACCAGACGCCACGCCGAATCAACCCCAAACCGGCGGCGGGGAACAGCAAAAAGAAAAGCAAAAGATGCAACAACCCCGACCCCAGTCCGGAATCGACCGGGACCAGGCCGAGCGCATCCTGAAGGCAATTGAAAACAAAGAACGCGAGACCCAAAAACAGACACGCCGCCCCCGGGCAAAAAGACAGGTAGAAAAGGACTGGTGATATGCGCCGGTTTTTAATGTTGACACTGGTGGCTGCAACCGCCCTTGCCGGCGAACTGAACTTCACCGCCGAGGTGGACCGGACAACAGTCGGCCTGGGTGAACCGCTCCGGCTCACGGTAACCGTTACCGGCACCAATATCGGTCGGGTGCCCCAGCCAGAACTGCCAAAACTGGACGGCTTTGACAACATCGGCAGCAGCCGCTCCCAGTCAACCAGCATCTCCATTGTCAACGGCAGAATTACCCAGCAGCAGTCAATCAATTTCGTTTACACCCTGGTGCCAAAAAAGACCGGGGAACTGGTTATCGGCCCCTGCCGGATGGAGTACCAGGGGGTTGAGTACACCACCGAACCGATAACCGTCAAAGTCACAAAATCGGCACCGCCCCGCGCCCAGCCGCCCCGACAGCCGCTGAGCCCGTTTGACATCTTTGAAGAACCAGAACCGGTAGAGGGCGAAGTTTTCCTGGTGGCAAGTGCGGACCGAACCACAGTCTATCAAGGAGAACAGCTCACGGTAACCTGGACATTTTACACCCCGGGTCAGGTTGCCAGTTTAAACATCAAAGATATGCCGGCGCTGACCGGTTTCTGGACCCAGGAGATGTATCAACCGCAGCAACTGGAATACCAACCCCGTAGCTATCAGGGCAAACGGTTTTATGCGGCGGTGGTGCGCCGGACCGCGCTATTTCCCACCCAAACCGGGGAACTGAAAATCGGCCCGATGCGCCTCAGAGGAGAACTGCTAACCCCGGGTTTTTTCTTCACCACCGGACAGCCCTTCGAAGTTGCCTCTGACCCGCTCACAATTCAGGTAAACCCGCTGCCGGAAACCGGAAAACCCGGCTCCTTTACCGGCGGTGTCGGCGAATTTCAGGTTGCCGCCAGTTTAAGCGCTGACTCATCAACCGGCGGTGCGCCGATTACCCTGACAATTACCATCACCGGCACCGGCAACATCGGACTCATCGGTGCACCAACCCTGCCCACCGTCACCGGTCTAAAAACCCTCGCCCCGGAAACAAAAGACAACTTCAACTACACCGCCGGAAAACTGAGCGGCAGCCGACGGTTTAACTATCCGCTCCTGCCCACCGCGGACGGTAAATACCGAATCCCGGAAATCGAAATTGGCTTCTTCAACCCGAAATCGGGCGGTTATTACACCCGGCGCACACCGGCATTGGAATTTGTTGCGCTCGGCGTGCCGGCAGGAGCGGGCGCCGCCGAACCGACCGGCATCGGGATGCGGGTCCTCGGTTCCGACATCCGCCACATCAAAACCCACCTGCCTCTCACCACCGGACCGCTCGGGAGCACCGGCTGGACCTGGCTTTTCTATCCGCTCGGGTTTTTAACCCTTGCCACCGGCTTTATCTTCGGCCGCCGAAAACGCCGGCTCACAACCGACCTGGCATATGCCCGGCGCACCCGCGCCGCTGGATTGGCGCGCAAAAGATTAAAACAGGCAGCCCGGCTCCTCTCCCATAACCACCTCCCCGAATTCTACGCCGCGCTCTACCAGACTCTTACCGGCTATGTCGGCGACCGGTTCAACATTGAAGCCGCGGGAATGACCGCTGCCGAACTCCGTCAGATGCTCCTTAACAAAGGGGCGGACGGAGCGGTGGTAGAAGAACTCCTGACAACGATCAACCTCTGCCAGATCGCCCGCTTCTCACCCGGAACTGCAGAATGCAACCCGCCGGAACTCCTGAAAAAGGCAAAAACGGTGATGGAGAAAATATGAGTTTAACACTGCTTTTTCTCCTTCTCACCACCCCATATGACCAGTTCCAGCGGGCAAACGCCCATTACGAGGCGGGCCGGTTTGACCAGGCGCTACTTCTCTACGACTCGCTGCTCAACCAAATACCATCTGCAGAAACCTACTACAACCGCGGCAACACCCAGTTCAAACTGGGCAAACTGGGCTACGCCCTTGCCGACTACCTCCGCGCCTATGCGCTCAACCCCAAAGACCCGGATATCAAAAACAACATCCAGTTTATCCGCCAGTTCCGCCCGGACAAAACAACCGAACCCGAAAGCCCGCTGCTCAAAATCGGGCGCAACGCCCTAACCCTACTTAACCCCCACCTCACCCGGCTCCTTAGCGCCGTTGCCTTCTTCCTTTTCTGCGCCGCCCTTGCCCTCTGGCTCATCACCACCCGCAGATACCTCCTCTTTACCGGCATCGGCATCGCGGTGCTCTTTCTCTACTTCGGCATCGCCACCATTGTCTGGGGCAATATCGTCAATCCGGCAAAGGCGGTCATCGTTGCCGCGGAGGCAATTCTCCGCTCCGGACCGGGCGCGGAATACAAAGAGATTGCCGCTGTCCACGACGGCACAGAAGTAAAAATCCTGGAACGCCGACCGGAATTCCTGCTGATTCAACTCCCGGGCGGACTTGGCGGCTGGGTGGAAAAAGAAGCGATAGAACCGGTGTTTCGGTAAAGACCTGTTCTAATGAGCGGTGATAGTAATTTCTATGGAGGCGGCCCGGTTAAGGCTAACCATAGCAATACCAGCTGCCCGATCTGCAATTCGGAACAGGGCATCAGGAACATTAACGAAGCGCGCGCATAACTCTTCCCAGAGTTCAATGCTCGGCACACCGGAGTATGCTGACACAATTTTTTCTAAACCCACCGCCTCTACCAGCACTGAGTTTTTCTCATATTTTAACAACTCTTTCCGCGGCAGAGCGGTAAGCCAGTCTTGCCACTGGAACTCCTTTCCTGTTAATCCAAAACGCTCGGCGGCGATCTTGAACCACTCAACCGAAAATGTCAGTTCTGCCTTATACCCACCGCAGCGATAAGTTCCCGGAGTGTCTTGAGAATTGTCCTCTCGGCACCAGAGCAATCTTGTTTAAACCGCCGTATCATCTCGAATAAAGGCAAAAAATTGCGCCAATGGGGTGGTCAAATTCCACTTTTCCCCAAGGCACATTAATTTTATTGGCAATATCTCTACCCTTGTCATCGGCAATTTTGCCGAGGACAACTTTAACCGGAAAAGTTCGTCAAATTCTATACCCTTTTCGGTTAGCCGGCCCCAGACCTTTTCAACCTCACCTCTAGAGCGGCAGGTAGCAATCAGAACAACCCCTTTTTCTTTCACCACAATGAATAGATGGTGAAAGTTCGCCCGCTCAACAAACTGTTGCAAGTCATCAACCAATAGGAGTCGCCTACGCCAAGGCCGGAGATGTAGGGAAAAACGAAAACCATCAATATTGATATCCCCATTTCGCCATTTCGTAACATCTAGCAGGGGGTTTAACCCCTTTAGCGCCTCAATATTTTGTCAATACTTAAACTTACCCCAGCGCTTTTTCGCGATATTTCGGGAAAACGGTCAGGAATCGGTTGTAGAGGTCCCGGGCAAGGTCAGGGTCAAGAGATGAGTTGATGAGTTTGTTAAATTGGCGCTCTTTTTCTTCCGGGTCAGCGTTAAACTCAACCGCAATATTAAATAGTCGCTGGATGATGTCCATCACCAGTGCCCGCCTTTTCGGCTCCATCAGGTCCACCCGGATTTCCCGGTTCATATCTAAAAATACCCGGCTGTGGGCGTATGCCCGGTCCTTTGCCCGGTCAATCTGTTCTTGTTCCCGTTCTTCTGAAACCCTTTTTTCGGCACGGACCGGGGGCTGGAGTTTTACCCGTTCCGGAATGTGGTCAAGGTTTTCCTGAAATAGCCCTTGCTTTTCCATCTCGTTAAACAGATTCATGACCGCTTCTGCCATCGCTGTAATTCCCGCGTCCGGCAGGTCCTGCGCCGCTGCTTGTTCCCGCTCCTTCTGCAGGAGTCTTTCCCGGCGCGCGGGTGCGTTGCGGGTGCGTTTCAGGAGGGCAAAAACCTTTCTGCCCCACCGGCAGAGCCCGGCAATTTTTTCCTTAGGCAGTTCTTTTGCCTCAGGCGCGGTGATGACCGAATAAAGCGTATCTTCCAGAAAAGAGCGGTGGATGCGGTTCTTGAGCATCCTTTTTGCCCGCGCCACCCGCTTCACCACCGGTTCTGATGCAATTCTGGCTAACCGCCGGTCAATTTCCTGAATCTCGGTTTTTAGCGGCTCCGGCACCTTTGCGATCGCCCGCGCCACACTCGCCCTTGCCTTTAACTCTCCTGGGCTCAAGGACCGGGTCGCCTGGTTGAGGATGTCTATTATCGCGCTAAACGACGAACCGCAGGCGGTGAGATATTCGGCAATCAGGTTGATTGACGGCCGTTTGATTTCTCCCCGCTCAAGACGGGAGAGGTGCCGGAAATAACTTTCTGACTCCGGTGCGATCTGCCGGGCAAGTTGCTTAAGATTCAATCCCGCCCTTTTCCGGATCAGACGCAGACCAGCACCAATCTGCCGGACAAACTCGTCTTTTTTCACCAGAAAAATTCTACTTATAAGTAGAAAAATGGCAAACTGTTTAAAATGATTTATCTAATTGAAATTCAGTTGGTTATAAAAATATAGAAAAATTTGAGACCCTACCCCCGGGGTTATCCCCGGAATACTTTGTCAGATTTTGCCGGTGCCTTTTCCGGAAGCGGGTCAGAACTTTTGTCCGGTAATGGCTTTCGGGTGTGCCAGATGATCCGATTCGCCGCCTTTCTCTGTTTCTGTTGGCGCCACCGGCACCGGGGAAAAATCACCGCGTCCTTCCCGGTTTTAACTCCCGGGAGCTGGTTGACATCAAGGGTAATTTGCGGTTAAACTTAACCTTTAATAGCGATAGTTCGCCTATAACCGGTTGTGTGTTGTGGAATATAAGTGAACAAATTGGGTGTGTTTTTGAAATAAAGGAGAGCCAGTTTGTGTTGTCCAATCCGCTTCCTGGTTTTGTGCCGTTTTGGGAAAAACCTGCCCGCGCAAAATAGGTTATGAAGGGCACCCGACCAAAGGTCTGCGTTGTCGGCTCGTTTATGACCGACCTGGTGTTCCGGGTAAAGAGGTTTCCCCGTCCTGGTGAGTCAATGCCGGGTGAGGAGTTTGGGCTCTTTCTTGGTGGCAAGGGGTTTAATCAGGCAATCGCCTGCCACCGGCTTGGTGCCGAGGTGACAATGGTGGGGAGAATCGGGCAGGACTATTTCGGTGACCTATTTCTGCAGAAGATGGCTGCCGAGGGCATAAGCGCCGATTTTGTTGTCCGGGATGCCGAGGTCGGCACCGGTGTTGCCTGCCCGCTGGTTGACAGTTCTGGTCAAAACGCCATCATCGGCATCGCCCGGGCAAACCTGCGTCTGGAAATGGAGCAGGTGGAGCGCGCCCAAGCGGCGATTGCCGGTGCCGATGTCCTGATGTTACAGTTTGAGGTCCCGCCCGCGGTGTCCCTGCGCGCGGCAACAATCGCCCGGGCCGCGGGTACCCTGATTCTCTTTGACCCGGCACCGGTGCACAACATTGCCGGGTTGAGCAAAGAGCCGATTGACTACCTGGTGCCGAACGAAATTGAGGCGGCTGAACTTGCCGGACCGAAATCAATTGACCTTTGGGCAGAGGAGGAACTGGCCGCGGGCAGAAGGGCGGTGATTGTATCAGTGGGCGCGGATGGGGCGGTTGTCTACGACCGGAACGGTCGGCGCCAGGTCCCCGCTTTTAAGGTGAAGGTCATTGACTCCACCGGTGCCGGTGATGCCTTTCGCGCTGGTCTGGCGGTAAGTTTTGCCCGGGGTTTAGAAATTGACGAGGCGGTGCGATTTGCCAACGCCTGCGGTGCGCTCGCCTGCACCGTTCTCGGCGCCGAGCCGGCAATGCCCAGCCAGGAAAACGTCCTTGCATTTCTCCGAAAACAGGAGGTGTAGATGATTTTTATTGACAGTGCAATTGTCGCCGATGTGGAACGGGCAATGGCGTTGGGTTTTGTCCGTGGCTGCACCACCAACCCCGCCCTGCTGGCAAAGGTGGCTGAACCGCCCCGGGCGGTGATTGAAAAACTGGTGCAAATTGTGCCCGGGCCAGTGTTCTATCAACTCACCGCCACCAACCCGGCAGAAAAGGAGACCGAAGCCCGGTTGTTTTACTCTCTGGCACCGGACCGGATGGTGCTGAAAATTCCGATGACCACCGAGAATATGGCGCTGGTAACCAGATTGACGCCGGAAATTCCCTGCGCCGCCACCGCGGTCTTCAGCGCCTATCAAACCCTGCTGGCGATTGAGGCCGGCTGTTCCTATGTCATCCCCTATGTCAACCGGGCGAGCCGGCTTCTGGGCGACGGCATCAAACTGGTCCAAGAGATTGCCGAAACTCTGCGCGCGTCCGGGAAACCGGTGGCGATGGTGGCGGCAAGCATCAAAAACCCGGAAGAGGCGGTTGCCGCATTTCTTGCCGGCGCCCACCACCTGACCCTGCCCCTGGATGTGATTCTCAGCCTCGGCAACCATCAGTTTTCCGAACAGGCGATTGCCGAGTTCCAGGCCGCCTTGCGGCGCTAAACCCGCGCCACCGCGTCCGCCACCGCAAACCCGCTCGCCCAGGCAAAATGAAGGTTATAACCGCCGGTCTCAGCCCAGAGGTCCAGCGCCTCGCCGGCAAAGTATAGCCCCGGAAAACGCCTGACCATCATCGTCCGCGGATCAACCTCTGTCAGCGCCACACCGCCACCGGTTACAGTTGCCCTTGAGATCGGCTCGGTCCCGACAATCTCAAACGGGGTTGCCTGAACCTTTGCCACCAGCCGCCGGAGCGCCTCGTTGCCCAAATTGGTAAGCCGGGTCCCCACTGAAACACCGGCAAGACCGCAGAGAAAATTGGCGAGCCGGCGGGGAACAAAACCGGCAAGAAGGCTGTTCACCTGCCGCCGGGGCGTTTTCGCTCTTTCCGCTCGGAACCGTGCCTCCAGTTGCTGCGGTTTTATCTCCGGCACCCAGTTAATGGTCAAAACCACCCGCTCACCCGACATCAGTTTCCGAGCCGCAAACCCGGATATGTTTAACACCGCAGAACCGGAAAGAAACCGGTGGGCAAACAGAAAGTTGCCCAGGCGCGGTTTCACCCCGGGGATGTCAAGCGCCACCTCTACCAGCGGTCTGGTGATGCCGGCAAACTCTTTTATATCCAATGCCGGTTCCAAAGAAACCAGCGCCGGAAACGGCGGCACCGTCTTTATCCCCAGTTTTTCTGCCAGCCGGTTGCCGTCCGCGGTTGAACCGGTCTGGGGATAACTGGCACCACCAGTTGCCACACACACCGCGCTGCCGGACAGTTCACCGCCATCTTCCAGTACTACCCGCCAGGAGGGCAGAATCTCCTTTACCTTGGCCCGGGTTCTGATTACCACCCCGGCCTTTTCTGCCGCCTGAACCAGTCGCTCCCGCACCTTCCGGGCATCGGCATTTTCCGGCCAGACACAACCGTCTGGGTCAACCCGGGCGCCGATGCCCATATCAGCAAAAAACCTGATCACCACCTGGGGTGGAAACCGCCGCAATACTGGCAGGATAAAATCAACCGGCGCGTCAAACCGCTCAACCATTTTCCGCACCGGCTCCAGATGGGTAAAATTACACTTTTTGCCACCGGTTAATGCCAGTTTATTACCACAGCGGTCGGTCTTTTCCAAAAGCACCACCCTGAGCCCGGCCCGGGCACCCCTGATTGCACAGACAAGCCCGCTGGCGCCGCCACCGACCACGATCAAGTCTATAACTCCTTGCATATTAAATTATTAAAACCAAATGCCCGCCATCACACTCCCGGTTTGAACCGGACCGGTTTTTCTGGTAGTCTAATAAACAAGGGCACGAAGGCCCGGTACAAAAAACGGCTCGGTCAACCAAGATTGCCGCGTAACTGGGCCTTACGTGACCCTCCTCATTTATCCGCCCAATTAAAAAGCAAAAACTCATATTAAAAAATCTAATCACAACCGGTGCGGCGTAAAGATATTACCGCGCCGGCCGGAAAACTGACACCACCGGACTTAAAGCACACCGGGGGCAGAAAAAACCGCCCCCGGTGATCCGTTATTTTATGCCCTGTTATTTCAAGACATAGATGTTATGCTTCTCGCAGATTTCGTGGAGCTCTTTGGGCCAGACCGTTACCGTAACCTCACCCAGGTGCGCCTTGCGCAAAAGCAGCATCTGGGTTCGTCCCTGACCGATACCACCACCGATGGAGAGCGGAACTTCGTCGTTCATTATCATCCGGTGATAGGGCAAACTGAGCCGGTCCAGTTGACCGGCCATCTTCAGTTGCAGTTTCAGCGTCTCCTTCGTCACCCGAATACCCATTGATGACAGTTCGTGCCGGCGCTTGGTAAGGTGGTTCCAGACCAGAATGTCGCCGTTCAAACCGTGGGTCTCCTTACCGGTCCAGTGGGAGGTGTCGGTAATCCAGTCGTCGTAGTCCGCTGCCCGCAGTTCGTGGGGCATACCGTCCTTCAGGGGGTAGCCGATGCCGATGATGAACACCGCGGGTGAAACTTCTTGGAGCAACCGGGTTTCCCGCTGCTTGCGCGGCAGGTCCGGATACATCTCCAGAATCTCCTCGGCGTGGATAAAGGTCAGTTCCTTCGGCAAATTGGGATAACGCGGGTCCTTCAACTGCGGATACAGTTCCTGAACAAACTCCTCAGCGCCGGTAATTACCTTCCAGATTTTTCTCACGGTATCCTTGAGATACTCCAGATTGCGGTCCTCCGGGGTAATCACCTTTTCCCAGTCCCACTGGTCAACATAGGAGGAGTGGTCGTGGTCAAGGAAGTAGTCCTTGCGCACCGCCCGCATATCGGTGATGATGCCCTCGCCAACCTTGCAGCCAAACTGTTTCAGCGCCCAGCGCTTCCACTTTGTTGCCGCCTGAACAATCTGGGCATTGATGCGCGGGAAGATTCCCAGACCACAGGGAAATTCAACCGGTGTTCTGGAGCCGTCGCGGTCAAGGTTGTCGTTCATACCGCTTTCCCGTTCCACAATCAGTGGCACCTGGACCATCTGGAGGTTCAACTCCCGCGCCAGACCATCCTCAATATAGCGCTTTACCGCATAAAGCGCCTTCATCGTCTCCATATTGTTCAGAATGGGCTTGTAGTCCTTGGGCAGGATCTTCTCCACCTCTTCATAGGTGCTGACGCCCGGGCCCGCCAGATCAGCCCGCTTCTTGTCAATAACGGTGGGTGCTTTGGGTTTTGCCACCGGTTTTTTCCGGACGGTCTTTTTCGGCGCCTTTTTGGTCACCTTTTTCTTCACGGCCTTTTTGACCGCCTTCTTTTTCTTCATCATCGTTTAGACTCCTTTCTTTAATTTTACACCTATCACTAACTACTAATTCCTCAAGGGGTAATTATCCAATCAATCATACCCCCATCAGTTTTCATTGTCAAGAAAACGCCTTTCCCGGCTGACCGGCACCCCGGGGGCAAAAACCACTTCAATGTTTTTGTTGACAATAATTTTTTTGTCGTTAATATTATAGCGAGTGGAGGCGGTTGTTTTCAGGCGACGGAACGGCATCTCAACCTCCTCAAAAAGCCCATGGAATGCATCCGCATTCCGATCCCACCAAAAAGCCTCGCCTGAAACCGGCCCTGGCCGCCTCCACCACTTTTTTGGTCTAAAAAATTATTTTAACTGAGAACAGGTGATCCGGCGGGCAAGCTGGAGCGCCGCTATCATTGATCGGGCTGATGCCACCCCCCTGCCGGCAATGTCAAATGCCACACCGTGCAATGGCGAAGTCCGGATTCGGGGCAAACCAAGTGTTACATTGACCCCGGCACCACCGGCAATTAATTTTGCCGGTATCATCGCCTGGTCATGAAACATCGCCACGAATCCGTCAAACTCGTCAAGGTGGGCAAACACCGTATCAGCGGGCAACGGACCGGACACCCGGATCCGCTGACGCCCCGCCTGCCGGAGCGCCCGGGCGATTTTTTTCTCCTCGCCGAGGCTGAACTCCTCGCCGTGCGGGTTAAGGGCAAAGACACCGATGCGGGGCTGGCGTTTACCCTCCTGCTGGAGAAACCGGTGCAGGAGCACAATCTTTTCCCGGACCCCGGCGGTGGTAATTGCAAGCGGAACCCGGGCAATTGGCAGGTGAATGGTGACAAAGATGACTTTGAACCGCGGTGTCCAGGCAAGCATTGCGAACCGCCGGCAGCCGAGCATTGCGGCAAGAAACTCGGTCTGACCCGGCCAGGAGAAGCCGGCAAGCCGGAGCGCCGCCTTTGATACCGGTGCGGTCACCAGAGCGGCAATCTCCCCTTCTTGCAACAAAGCCACCCCCTGACGCAAAGCGGCAAAGGCCGCGGCACCACAGTTTTTCTGCACCCGACCGAACTGATAGCGACCAACCGCCCCGGTGTCAATGAGGTTAACCGATGCCAGCGCGAGTTGCTGTTTTCGGGCTTCGGTCTGGAAAACATCGTCGGGACCGATAACCAGATAGTTCCGGGTACCGATTTTCTTCAACGCCTTGACAACAACCTCCGGCCCAACCCCGGCCGGGTCACCCAGGGTAATGCCGATTTTCATCAGTAATGACCCAGTGTGCCGGACCTTCTGGTCCAGCGGTCAATGAGCATAAAGACAACCAACCCAAAACTGACCCACAGTAAGGAAAGCAGACCAAGACGGACAAAGGCATCGCGGAGCGAGAAGGGGATCGCCTCGCCCATCAGGAGATGACGGGTGCTCAGGATGCCGTAGGTGGTGGGCACAAACATGGCCAACTTCTGCATAAAAACTGGCAGGACCGCCAGCGGATAGGCGATCGGGGTGAGAACCATCAGAATGCTGGCGAGCGCCTCGCTGACCAGCCAGCCCTGTTTAAAGATCAGGGTAAAACTGGCCATAAACATCCCGATGCCGTAAAGGGCAACGAGCATCAGGGCGATAACCAAAAGCGACGGCAATAGCCCGAGCGGGTTGACCTTGATGCTGAACACGAGCATGATGAAAACAATCTGGACCGCAATCATCAACAACTGGTGGAGGATGGAGTGACAGGCCATGCCCATTGTAAACACCCAGCGCGGAACCGGCGCCGCAAAGACCGACTCCAAGGTGCCATAAAACTGCTCCTTGCGCAAACTGAACCCCATCGCCCAGAGCGCCATATTGAGAAAACCGATAAACAGATAACCCAGGGTGATAAAGGTGATGATGTCCGCGGTGCCGACCAGGTTTTTCAGACTCGCCGACTCCCGCCCCCCGACCAGGGCGATGCCGTAAAGAAGATAGGGCAAAAGATAGACCACCGGGTCAATCAGACTCCGGGCAAAGTCCGCCTTGTAGGTCAACTCCAGTTTCCACTCTTTGATGTTTTCCGCCCAGACCGCGGCGGCAAAGTGGCGCAGACGCCGGAGCAACCCCTTCATCAGTGCATCCCGATCGTACCATCCCGCCGGGTCTTTTTCTCCAGATAGACAAACAGGAAGTACCCGGCGGCAAGCAGAACAACGTCCATCAGGCTCAGCACCAGCACCGTCTGCCAGAGGCTGACCTCGGATTTATTCAAAAGGATTATCCCCCGGATTGCCACCAACGCCCAGGTAAGCGGAATCAAAGTGCTGATAGCGGCGGTAATCGGATTGACCTGCACCGGATAACGAATGGGCGAGAAGAGAAAAAAGACCCATTCCAGGGTGTGAACCCAGCCGTGAACCTCCTTGATCAGCAGGGTGAAACCGGCAAACGCGATGGCAAATCCGTAAAAGCCAATCATCAGGAGAACCACCAGCAGCAGAACCGGCAGAATTTTTGCCAGGGTGAACTGCACCCCGAAGAACAGACCGATAATCGCCGCCTGAAAGATCACCATCACTGTTGCCCAGGTCCACTCCGCCAGAGTTTTCCCGATCAGAATCACCAAAGGGTGGGTGGGCGATGCGATGAGATACTCCATTGTTCCCCAGTAGGTCTCTTCCCGCAAAGAATTGCCCACACCCCAGAGCGCGGAAAAAACAAAGGTGGAAATCATCGCCCCAATCAACACAAAGGCAAGGTAATTGCCCGACCCGGTTAATTGCCGAAACGCATCGCTGGTGGCGCCGCCGACGAGCGCCCGCCCCTGAAAAACATAGGGCATCACCCACAGCAGTGGAAACACCCCCCAGAAGACGATCATTATCGGATAGGAGAACCAGATGCGCATCGTCTTTGTAAACTCGGCACCGATAACCTTTATCTCGGTATTAAACCGGCGCATTTTACTCCTCAGCGGTGTCGGCGGTGAGCGACGTGCCGGTAAGGTAAATAAAAACATCCTCCAGCGTTGGCGCCTTGACATCCACCCCGAGAATCCGGGCCCGGGTCCGCAGTATCTCAATCACTTCGCTCAGAATCGCCTCGGCCCGCGGGGTGACAATCTTCACCGTCGTAACCCCATCGTTAAAATCGGCGGTCACCCGTTCCATCCCATCCAACCCCCGCAAACTGGTACTGTCAATCTGCCCCTGACAGCGCACTTCCAGCACATCCTTGTGCGGAATCTCTCGCTTGAACTCTTCGGGCGATTTGATGTCCACAATTTTTCCCCGGTTGATAAATGCGATACGCTCGCACAGTTCATCCGCCTCGTCCATATAATGGGTGGTCAAAAGAATGGTCTTACCCTGTTTGCGGTTGAGCTCCTCCTTGATGAACTGACGAATGAACCGGCCGAACTGGGGGTCAAGACCGAGGGTCGGCTCATCCAGAAGAAGCAGCTGCGGGTCGTGGATTATCGCCCGGGCCAGGCTCACCTTCTGCTTCATTCCCGAAGAGTAGCGCTCCAACCGCTCGTTTGCCACATCCTTCAAACCGAGCAAATCCAAGAGATAGTCAACCCGCCGGTCCCGCTCTTTTCCGGTAATTCCGTAAAGGGTGGCAAAAAACTTCAGGTTGTCCCGGGCGGAAAGTTTCCAGTAAAGGGTGCGCTCACCCGAGGTCAGCAGCCCGATGCGCTGGCGGCAGAAAAGGGTATCCCGGAACACATCGTGCCCGAAAATACGGATGCTCCCCTCATCGGGAATCAAAAGGGTGGCGATACAGCGCACTAGGGTGGTTTTGCCCGCCCCGTTCGGACCGAGCAGACCGAAGAGTTCGCCTGGGCGCAGGGTGAAACTGGCACCGTCCAGGGCCCGGATCAGCCGGCGCTGGAGCGCCCGACCCCGCCGGAATTTCTTTACCACATTATGACAGTCAAGCGCCGAAATAACACTGTCTTTGTTCATCGCTTCCTCACCGCAACTTTTATCTGGGCTTCAATTTTATCCGCTGCCCCCTCCCATGTCCACTGCCGCGCCCAGGTAATTGCCTGCTCCCCCAGTTGCCGCCGCAATCCTTCATCGGCCAGGAGACGTTCAATTTTTGCCGTCAGGTCGGCAACGTTACCGTATTCGTAAAAGAGACCATTGACACCATCGGCAGAGGAGTCAACCAGCCCGGGCGAACGGGCAACCACCACCGGCGTCCCGCAGGCATTCGCCTCCATAACAATCAACCCCCAGCCTTCCTTTACCGAACTTTCTACCAGCAAGGCACTGCGCCGGTACCAGTTGACCTTCTCCGCCTCGGGGACAAAGCCGGTGAAATGGACCACATCGTTAATCTGCAGTTTATCGGCCAACGCCCGGAGCCGGGGCAGGTCATCACCGGTGCCCACAATAACCACCTGAAATTTTCTGCCCTTTGTCTTCAGGTTGCGGGCGGCAAACAGAAGATGATCGGTTGATTTATAGCGCTTGAGCCGTCCGACATGAAGAACAATTGGCTCCCGCCCGACCCCGGGGTCCGGGTAAAACCGGTCAAAGTCGGTCCCGGGCGGAACCACGGTAATATGCTCTGCCGGAACACCCAACCGGACCAGGTCCTTTTTGGAACTCTCGGAAAGCACCGCAAAAGGACAGCCCCGATACGCAAGGGGGATCATGCTCTCGGTCAGGTAGACATAAAGGGCGAACGGTGGCAAGGTCTCCCGGAAGATGCTTTTCCTGAACAGGTGCATCAATAGCACCAGCACCGGTCGGTCGGAAACAAGCCAGGGGGAATAAAACGGAATCTTATTCAGGTCGTCAATGACAATGTCGTAATCTCCCTCCCGGACAAACCTTCTGAGGTTACGGTAGACACTGAAATTGAATGTCCATTTACCACCACGCCGGACGGTCCTGATGCCGTCAACTGTCTCCTCGGCTGATGCCCCGGGAAACCGTTCGCAGAGCAAGGTCACCTCATGCCCTCTTGCCACCAGCCGCCGGAACACCTCCTGAAAATACACCTCGGCGCCCCCGGCAAGCGGGTTTTTGATACACCGCCAGTTAATCACCAGAATCCGCATCGGCTTATCTTATGCCGGTCGTGAAAAAGGTCAAGAGAACACATTGCCCATTGCTCATAAAGGGTTATAATAAAACAATGGCAAAGACGGGATTCTGGAACTACCTGATTTGGGCCATTGGCTATATCCTTTCGCCCCTCTCCTGGTGGAATGACGCCTTTGTCAACCTACCCATTGCCTATCTTCTCGCATCTTTTTTAAGCCTGCTCAACCGCTCCTTGTTCACACCGGGTATTGTCATCGGTTATTGGCTCACCAACCTCCTCGGAATCGCCCTTATGTCTCTGGCCGCGGTCCGGCTGGGCAGAAAAAGAACCACCGGACCCCGACAGTTTTTCCTTAACCTCCTTGTGGCAGCGAGCTATACCCTTTTAGTTGTTACCCTTGTCCATTTCCGCCTGCTTAAACCATTCTGGGCTTACCGACATTGACTTGTTTTACCGGCTAAAGAAAATATACCGTGGTCTTCTGGCTCACCGCTCTGGCAGTTTTGCCCGGACTGGCGTTACTCCTCTTTTTCTACTTCCGGAAGAAATATAAAAAGGAACCGCTCTGGCCCATTGTCCTTGCCTTTTTTCTTGGCGCATTTGTTGTCCTGCCCGCCTCGGCCACGGCAACCTTTCTCCAGCGCCTGACCGGCTGGTTTTCTGGCAAACCGAGCCTCCTGAATATATTTCTCGGCTCATTTTTCATCGCCGGGTTGGTTGAAGAAGGCTGGAAGTTCTTTGTCGTCCGTTTCTACTGTTATCATCGTCCCGAGTTTGATGAGCCCTACGACGGTATAATGTACGCCACCGCGGTGGCGCTCGGCTTTGCCACGATTGAGAACATCCTCTACATCTTCAACCCCACCGCCCTCGGCGCCCTGCGCATCGGACTCCTTCGCGCCCTGATGGCGGTCCCCAGCCATGCCTTTTACGGTGTACTGATGGGCTACTTTCTTGGCGAAGCAAAATTTGCCCGCACCGAAACCGAAGCCAATCTGCTCGGCCTTCTCGGTCTGACCCTGGCGATAATTGCCCACGGCACCTATGACTTCCTGGTAATCGCCCTGCCCCAGCGACCGCTTCTCGTAGTAAGCTTAATTGTCTTCTCCATCCTGGTCTGGGCAATCTTCTTTGCCGCCACCCGGCGCCAGGCAGAAAAATCGGCCCACCGTTTCCCAACACTGCAGGATCTCGCAACTTCCACTAAAAACACCCCGGAAAACCGAGAAAACAACTAAACCAACCCGCCCAAAACTGTCTCATACCAGGCAACTAAATTCTTAAGGTTGCCCCTTGTTTTGAGACATAAATTAATGTGACAAATCACCTATCCGATTATAACATTATGAAAATAAATGCCTTATGAACATTGGGCGGTTGTGGCACGTATAATGTAGATAATGTAATTAGATGGTTAAACAAAAGGAGTCAAAATGAAAAGCATAACAACAATGTTCATGACCGTGTTTTTAGTCTGCATCCTGACCGCAGGTATTTTCATCGCTAAACGGCTAAACAAAGTTGAACCGGGGGCTCTGGCACCAAAGGTTAACTTTGAAGAATCAATGAAGAACTATCAACAGCGGATGTGGAAAACGGAGCGAATGCTTTTGTCCGGAGGAATTTAGAAACAAAAGGAGGTTGGAGATGCCATCCATAAGGACCTTTTTGGTATTGAGGGCGCTGGCGGTGATCGGAATAGGGCTACTTGTGGCTTCGGTTTTTCTTGCCCGGTTTGCTGGAGAGGGAAGAAAGGCAGCACCAGTTCCCCGGGATCAGGTTCCGTCCATCTGCCTAATTGCCACCGAATCGTAATGGTATTCGGACAAAAAGTACAAGCAACTGTTTGTTGACACTGGTCTACCAGAGGGTATGGTTAAAACCGGTGCTATTTCTTAATCTCACGCTCCTCCTGTTATTCCTGCCGTTCCGGTTGATAATTTCAGAAGTAATGGCGAACCCGCGGGGCGGACACGGAGCGCATATGCCGGAGGACCGGAATGAGTTCTTAGAAGTTTACAATGCCGGAAGGGAACCGATAGATCTGTTCAACTATACCGTTGATGATGGCGATGGGGTTGACCGAATTGTCGCCTGGCAGGATTCCGCTCTCCTCGTCCAATATCCGAATGTTCTCATCAACACCACCTGGCTGAAACCGGGCGCCTATGCGGTAATTATTGACCCGGAGTACACCGATAGTGCTGGAATTGGTGGTTATTATCAACCTTATCGGTTTGCCGACTCAACGCTAATTGTAACCGTGGCTAATACCACCATTGGCAACGGCCTCGCGGGTAACGACCCGATTGTTATCCTGTCCCCCTATGGCGACACCACAACCTTCGGTACCCCTGCTGATCCGACCGACAGGTTTCCAGAAGATGCCGGAGACGGCATTTCCTGGGAGAAAATTGACCTTTATGGACCGGATCTCCGGTCTAACTGGGCTATAAGCGTTGACAGCGCCGGTTGCTCTCCGGGTAGACTGAACTCGGTTGCCACCTATTTTGACCTGGTTATCACCGGAGTCTCTATTCTGGACAGCGCTAAGTTTGAACCGGGAACGGTTTTAACCGTGGTGGCCCGGGTGAAAAATTCTGGCTTCGTTACCAGCCCGCCAGCACAGGTCTGTGCCTGGTTTGCCTCTGGTGATACCTTGGCCCGGATTGATTGCCCGCGGCTAACCCCGGCAGCCGAAACCGTTTTTGTTTTTAACCCGGTTTGCCCTTCAGTTCAGCAAGAGTTACGGGTGGCGGTCTTCTGTCCGGGAGACAAAGACAGTTTAAACAACCTCCATCGGCTGCAGATCGCCCCGGGCAGCAGAACGCGCCTTCTCTGGCTGGAAAACAGCAGTTTCAGTCCGGATGGCGACGGTTTTGAAGACAGCCTGCTGATTTTCTTTTCTCTCCCGGAAATCGGGGGCAGGTTGACTATAAAAGTCTTTGACCTCCAGGGTCGATGTGTACGGACAGTTCTGGCAGGCTCCAAACCGACCGAGCGCAGCGGGAGAATTTACTGGAACGGACGTAACGACTCCGGTGTAAATGCCGGCACCGGCGTTTATGCGGTAACAGTGGAATACCGCTATTCCGGTCGGATTGAGCGGGCAAAACTGCCTTTGTTTCTAATCAGAAGATAGGGTTATCTTCCCCTGCCGGTAAGAATGTAGTCAGCAGGATTTACCCAGTTGCCGTTAACCATCACCCCGTAGTGAAGGTGGTTGCCGGTGGCAAAACCGGATGCGCCAACTGTGGCGATCACCTCTCCCCGCTTCACCTTTTTGCCCGTGTTCACCTTGAGGTTCAAACAGTGGGCATAAAAAGTCCGAACCCCCCAACCATGGTCAATCTCAATCGTTTTCCCAAAACCGGATTTCCAGCCCGAAAATACCACCTTGCCATCCGCAGTGGCAACAATTGGTGTCCCCCGGGGAGCAACGATATCCATCCCCTGGTGCATCTCCCGTCTGCCGGTAAACGGGTCCTGGCGATACCCGAAGCCAGATGTTACCCACCCCTGCACCGGCCAGATGGATGGGGTATGGGAAAGTTTTTCCTGCTGCTGGCGGATTACCCGGTCAATCTCCAGAAGCGAACGCTGGGTGAACTTTGCCCGGCGGAGAAGTTCATCAACCTCGGGCGCCGGGCTAACTGGTTGTTTGCCACCCACCCCCATCAGCCGCACATCAGCCGGAACCAAACCGAGGTTCACCGCAGTCCGGAGCTTGTTATCCATCTGCTCGGTGAAGGTCAAAAACTGACGGAAACTGTCCACGGCAGCGGCGTAGGCCGATAGTTTCTGATTTAAAATTGAGTTTTCGGCAATCAGCTGGTTAAGTAGCCCCCGGTCGGTAAACCGGTTCACGATAAACCTGGTAAATGCGCCGCTGAAGACAAAAAACCCGAAGAGAACCGCACCGGCAATATATATATAGTAAAGAGGAAGGGAAAGACTCAACGCCTTGTTGCGCCGGGTCAGGTTAATAAAAACCTGGAGCCTTTCCACAATGGTCATTTTATTCAGCGATTCCGACCTGTCAAGAAAAATCTGACGGTTGTTGACCCAGGGGATAACTGGCGTAGAATTAAAACTTATGGAACCAGACCTCCATTACAGGTCACTGGTCATTGATATGCACTGCGATTCGGTCCTGGACCATATCGCCGGAACCCGGGACATTACCCGGCGAACAAGAAGTGGACACCTGGACCTGTTCCGGATGAAAAAAGGAGGAATAAAGGCCCAGGTCTTTGCCATCTTCCCGGACCCGAAAAGAATCAGACCAGGCGAATTTGACCGGTTTGTCCTGAATGGATGCCGGATAATCAGAAAGATATGTCAGAACAATCGTCATCAGGTAGGACTGGCTCTTTCTCCGGCCGGTCTGAAACGTTTGGCCCGCTCAGGCAGAATCGCTATCGTCATCGGGGTTGAAGGCGGGCACGCCCTTGAGGGCAACCTTTCCCGGCTCCGCAGATGGTGGCGGGCAGGGGTACGGATTCTCGCAATCACCTGGTGTAACTCCAATGAACTGGCCGATGCAAGCTGGGACCGGCACAAACCCCACCGCGGCCTTTCGCCATTGGGTAGAAAGGCGGTGGCACTCTTAAACCGGATGGGTATGCTCATTGATGTTTCCCATGCCAGCGAACAGACATTTTACCAGGTTATAGAAAAAAGCCGGGCGCCGGTTATCGCCTCCCATTCTGGCGTATACTCCCTGCGGCGCCATAACCGGAATCTGAAGAACGCCCAGCTGGCACTTCTGGCAAAAAGAGGCGGGGTGATGGGACAGGTATTTCTGCCCGGTTTTCTCAACCCTTCTCCAGCGCAGGCTTCGGTTAATGATGTGGTCAATTCCATCCGGTATGTGATAGATCGGTTTGGACCAGACTGCATTGGACTGGGTTCAGACTTTGATGGCTTTTCCGGCCGATTAAAGGGACTGGAGGATGTTACCCGGCTGCCGGCAATTACCGAGGGGCTCTGCCACGCCGGTTATCCCGATGAGGTTGTCGGTAAAGTTCTCGGCTTGAACTTTCTACGGGCATGGGAAACGGTCTGGCAGGCGAGGCGGTGTGATTAAACCCCAGCAGCGTTTTATTTGACTCTGGCGAAAATAAAACGATACTTTATCTCGATTAAAAGCCGAACCAAAAGGAGGACGGGTGAAAACCCTTGCGCTGATAACAATTTTTGTCGCCCTAGTTTCTGCGGGCGGTGTTCCGGTGGATATCATCATTCCCCGGGAAGCGATTGCCATTTCGGAAAACGATGGCTATACGGTAGTTGCCCTAAACAGTTTGCCGGCCAACATGACGGCAATCAGCACCACCGAACCGGGCACGCCACTTCTACCGGTTATCTCGGGTAATGTCCTGATTCCGGCTGATGCCCGCTTAAAGTCGGTGCGATTAAAAGATACGGTGTGGCAGGAATTGGGCAGTGGATTACGAATATACCCGGTCCAGCCGATGCGACCGCTCTCCCGTTTTAAATCTATCCCCTTTGTCCAGCTCAGGCCCGAGGTGTATTCAACCAATACGCCCTATCCGAATGACCTTCTCACCGGTATTCCAGAAGGCTCAAAATCGGGATTCAGAATCGCCGGCTTTCTGTTCTGCCCGTTTCGTTATTTCCCCGCCTCCGGGAAGTTAATGTTCGCCACCCGTGCACAACTGGAATTGGAATACGAGGTAAACTCAGCGCCGATCGCAGTACTCTCCCCGGATCAATATGAAACCTTCCGCGAAGACGTCCGCCACCTGGTCGTCAATCCTGCCGATGTTGACCGCTGGTCACCGGTGGTGGCGGAACTGGACGGCGAGGAAGTGGATGTGGTTATAGTAACATCCTCAACCCTAGTGCCGGCGCTGACCGGTTTTGCCCGTTATCTCCAACGCAAGGGTTACTTCACCGAAATCATGCCCACCGAAACAGTATACGCCCGGTATCCAGGCCGGGACAACCCGGAGAAAATCCGGAATATGTTGAAAGACAAATTTGCCCATCAGGGTTTAAAGTACCTTATCCTCGCCGGTGATGTTCAGCACGTCCCCTGTCGCTACAGCTATCTACCCTATTCACCTTACAATGTACCCGCCGACCTTTACTTTGCTGACCTTGATGGCACCTGGGACGCAAATAACAATGGCCAATTCGGTGAATACTCCGACACCAACTTTAACCCGGATTCAGTGGACCTCTACTGTGATATTGTTGTCGGCCGGTTACCGCTGGATGACGCCGGACACTGCGCCATATTTCTTCACAAGGACAGCCTTTACGAACGCCACCCCGATACCACCTACCTTCACAACGTTCTGCTACCATTTGAGGCACTCTGGTCAAACATTGACTACTATGGCAGGATAGTGAATAAAAATATCGCCCTGACCCTTTCCGGAATGGCAACCTGGCTGGTAGATTCTGTCTACAATATGACACCAAGCCAGTGTATTACCAGCATTAACAACGGCCGCCACCTTTTCCACTTTGCCGGCCACGGCTCGTTTCTCCTGGGCATCGCCTACCCCGATACCTTCTGGGTGGCGGACAATTACTATGCCACCCCCTGGCAGGCCACGCCGCAGGATTTTGTGGTCGTAGAGTCATTGCAACCGGTCCTCCCCCC
>FMJZ01063337.1_pt1 | contig 28599 bp, 30 predicted proteins | sample 1987881 | NCBI WGS metagenome assembly FMJZ01 (sample SAMEA4378227, study PRJEB15110) | soil metagenome | biome: soil; feature: Field; material: Soil | place: India | collected 2015-03-11 | depth 0 m
TTTTTTTTCTTGTCCTCAAAAAATATTTGCAATTGTAAAAAAGAGCCTAATCTTTTATAATTTACAAGATTATTTTTGGAGGTAAAAATATGGATGGGCATATTTATAAATCTTTCGATAAAGAGCTGAAGGAGCTTAAAGAGAAGCTTCTTTTCGAAGGAGGCTTAGTAGAAAAGTCTATAGGTAACGCTATTAAGTCACTTTTAGAGAGAGACTCAAAACTTGCAGAAAAGGTTATTCAAGACGATGATATTATTAACTCCCGAGAGGTTGAGATAGATGAGCTATGTCTTAAACTTCTTGCTTTAAGGCAACCAGCCGCAAGGGATTTAAGATTTATTACAACGGCTATTAAAATTAATTATGATTTAGAAAGAATTGGAGATATGGCTGTAAACATGTGTGAGAGAGTCTTGGAGTTAAACGAGGAACCCCAGTTAAAACCTTACATTGATTTACCAAAGATGGCAAATACAGTTCAGCTGATGTTAAAAGAAAGTTTAGATGCCTTTGTTAAAGAAGATGTTGAGCTTGCATGGAAAGTCACCAAAGATGATGAGATCGTAGACGTACTTCACGACCAAATTTTTAGAGAGTTGTTAACGTATATGATGCAAGACCCAAAAACAATAAGTAGAGCCACTCGACTACTCTTTATCTCCAAGTATTTGGAAAGAATGGCAGACCATGCAGTTAATATCTCAGAGCTTGTAATCTTTATGGTTGAAGGAAAGATTGTAAGACACCTTAAAAATTCATAAGAAGGCGACTAACTTGAAAAAGATACTTTTCCTCATGATGTTGACAGTAATTTCTTGTCAATCATCAAAGGATATAAATTCAAATAGACATACCATTACTATTGCTGGCTCAACCTCTGTGATGCCTTTTACAGAAAAGTTAGCAGAGTATTTTATGGTAGGCAACCCCACCTTTGTAATAAATGTTCAAGCAGGTGGTTCCACTGCGGGAATACAAGCAACAATTTACAAAACTGTTGATATAGGAATGTCATCAAGAGAGTTAAAAGAGGAGGAAAAGGTTTTGAAGGAAATTCCAATCTGCTATGATGGAATTGCAATTGTAGTTAATCCTAAAAATCCCATCAACGGTCTAACTCTTAAAGAGGTTCAAGATATCTTTTCAGGAAAAATAAAAAACTGGAAAGATTTAGGATGGATAGACAGAAATATTGATGCTGTTACAAGGGAAGAAGGCTCTGGTACAAGAGGCGCCTTTGAAGAGCTTGTTATGAAAAAAGTTGAAATATCTGACTCAATAATGGTACAAGACTCTAATGGCTCAGTAAAAGAGATGGTAGTTACTGATCCCTACGCAATAGGTTATATCTCTCTTGGTATGGTTGATAATAAAGTTAAAGCACTTGCGATAGATGGTTATTTACCCACCATTGAGAATATACGGACAAATAAATACAAAATCTTCAGACCTTTTCTATATCTTATTAACGGAGAACCCTCTGAAAATGCAAAAAAATTTATAGATTATGTGTTATCTAAAGAGGGACAAAAAATACTAAAAAAAGAAGGACTAATTTCCGTAAATGATTGATAGAGCAATGATAATAGATAAATATATTAGAATAATTTTGATGATCTTCGCCCTTTCCTCATTATTATTCTTGTTTTTGATCTTTCTTTTTATCTTGATAGAGGGACTACCATTATTTTTTAAGGTTGGTGTAAAAAATATTGTATTAGGCCTTAAATGGGCTCCGACTAAAGGACATTTTGGTATTTTTCCAATGATTGTATCTTCTTTTTTAGTAACAATTGGTGCGTTGGTAGTAGGAGGGCCTCTCGGCCTTGCCTGTGCCACCTATTTGGCAGAATATGCGGGCAAAAAAAGAAAGTTGTTTTTGAAACCAGCCTTAGAGCTTTTGGCAGGCATACCTTCGGTTGTTTATGGATTTTTAGGTGTTATTTATATAGTACCTATAATTAGAGAAACCCTTGGTGGATCTGGCTTTTCGCTTCTGACATCCTCCATTATTCTTGGAATAATGATATTACCAACTGTAATTAGTATATCCTACGACTCTCTTATGAGTGTTCCCAGGTCCTATAGAGAAGGAGCTTTAGCAATGGGAGCCACTAAATGGCAGACAATCTGGCGTGTCGTAATACCTACCGCCAAATCTGGCATTATGGCTGGCTTTATACTGGGAATGGGAAGAGCTATAGGAGAGACAATGGCGGTAATAATGGTAGCAGGAAACGCATTAAAAATTCCAACAAATCTTACAGACCCTTTAAGAACACTTACAAGTAATATAGCCCTTGAGTTAGCCTATGCTTCGGGAGATCACAGGAAAGCCCTTTTTTCTACAGGAGTGGTGCTTCTTATAATTATCATGTTTTTGAATTACTTGGCCAATTTTGTCTTTAGGAAGAAGGTATTAAAATGAAAATTGAGCCCAAATCTGTAAATCGGTTGATTAAAATTTCCCTCAATATTCAAGCAATTTTTACAGTTTCTATTCTTGTTGCTATAGTATTAGTTATCTTTATCAAAGGTATCAGACATTTTAATCTTGAGTTTATTTTAGGCTACCCAGAAGATATGGGTCGTCATGGTGGAATATTTCCCGCCATTATAGGCACTGCTTTTTTAGTAATCCTATCTCTTGCCTTTGCCACACCACTTGGTTTAGGAACCGCTATATTTCTTACCGAGTATACTAAGGAAACTACTCTTACTAAGATAATTCGCTTTGGTGTAGAGTCGCTTGCTGGGATTCCTTCCATTATCTATGGGCTTTTTGGTTTTATTTTTTTTGTAATAAAGTTAGAGATGGGGTGGTCTCTATTAGCAGGGGCATTGACAATGTCTATAATGATTCTACCAACAATTATTAGAACAAGTGAAGAAGCCATTAAGTCTGTTCCTAAAAACTTGAGAATGGTAAGTTTTTCTTTAGGAGCAACAAAGTGGGAAACAGTAACTAAGGTTGTTTTGCCTTCAGCAGCACCGGCAATACTTACTGGAATTATGCTTTCTATAGGTAGAGCAGTTGGTGAAACTGCTGCAGTAATATTTACTATGGGAAGCTCTCTGAGACTCCCAACATCACTGGCAGACTCAGGTAGAACTATGGCTGTCCATTTTTATATACTGGCAAGAGAGGGTATCTCAATGGAAATGGCCTATTCTACTGCTTTGGTACTAACTCTAAGCATTCTATTTATAAATATTTTAGCCTATTACCTTATGAATAGATTTATCTCAAAATACTCTTGAGGATTTATGGATATAAAGATTGAGGCTGGTAACTTAAGTATTAAGATTGATAATAACAAAGTATTAAATAACGTTAGCCTATCTATTTATAGAAATGCCATTACAGGTCTTATGGGCCCGGCTGGTAGTGGTAAAAGCACTTTTATATCTGTTATTAATAGGATGATAGACTTTGTAGAAAATCTCCAGATATCTGGAAATCTTTATATAGATAGCATAGACATACTTGAAGAAAAAGATGTAGTTTCTCTTAGAAGAAGAGTGGGAACTGTTTTTGCTGTTCCATTACCGCTACCACGTTCTATCTATGAAAATATTGTCTTTGGGCCACGATTAAAGGGGATAACCAATAAAAACAAGCTGGATTTTATAGTAGAAGATTGTCTTAAGAAAGCCTTTCTATGGGACGAGGTCAAGAATAGACTTGACTCCTCCGCTCTAAAATTATCAGGTGGTCAGCAACAAAGACTATGTCTCGCAAGGACCTTAGCCTTAAATCCTGAAATAATTCTTTTAGACGAGCCCTGCTCTGGTTTAGACCCCATCTCGACAGCAAAAATTGAGGAAGCCTTGAACGAGTTAAAAAAAGACTATACCATTATACTTGTCTCAAACAATACAAAGCAGATCGCCCGTGCTACAGACTATACAGCCTTTTTCTACTTAGGTGAGTTAGTAGAGTTTGGCGAAACAGATATAATGTTTACAAAGCCTAAAAACAGACAAACGGAAGATTATATACAGGGTAAGTTTGGATAACAATTATGGAAAATCTTGCAATATACACAGAAAAGTTAAATCTTTATTATGGTAAGTTCCAGGCCTTAAAAGATATAGACTTTTGTGTTAAGAAAAATACTATTACTGCTTTAATAGGTCCTTCAGGCTGTGGTAAATCTACCTTACTAAGATGCTTTAATAGGATGAATGATATCATAGAAGATGTTAAGGTTGCTGGGAAAATATTAATCAATGAAAAAAACATAGAAGATATTGATATTATTGAGCTAAGAAAAAAAGTTGGGATGGTTTTTCAAAGACCTAACCCCTTTCCCTTTTCAGTATATGAGAATTTAGTCTTTGGTCTTAAGGTTCACGGTATATCAGAAAAGAAAAAAGATCTTGAAGTTGTTGAGAAAGCTTTAAAAGCTGTAAACTTGTGGGAAGATTTAAAAGATAAACTTAATATGTCTGCTTTAGAGTTGTCAGAAGAAATGAAACAAAGACTTTGTATAGCAAGACTTTTGACTGTTGAGCCAGAGATAATTCTTCTCGATGAGCCTTGCTCTGCCCTTGATCCAATTGCCACTATGAAGATTGAAGAGCTTATGATGGAGCTTAAAGAAAACTACACAATACTTATTGTAACCCATAATATGCAACAAGCTGCAAGGGTCTCAGATTATAGTGGTTTTATGCTACTCGGTGAGCTTGTTGAGCTGGATAAAACATCAAAGATATTTACTTCTCCTAAAGATAAAAGGACTGAAGACTATATAACAGGTCGGTTTGGCTAATTACTCTACCACCTTATTTATAAAACCATACTTTTCTAACTTATATCTTAAGGTTGTTCTTTTAACACCTAAGTACTCGGCTGTTTTAGTTTGTGAATAACCACATTTCTTAAGAGCTTTCAAGATTATACTCTTTTCTATTCTTTCAATAGCATCATCGAGGGTCTCACCTGATTTTAACTCAACTTGATCTATAAGTTCCATTTCTTTAGAAAGGTTCTCTGGTAACTCTCTTGGTGTTATAAAATCATCATTACACAAAACAACAGCCCTTTCTATAACATTCTGTAGCTCTCTAATATTGCCAGGCCAGTTGTAGTTTTTTAGCATCCTTATCGCTTCAGTGGAGAGCCCTTTGATTTTTTTATTCATTTCTTTAGAAAACTTTGTGATAAAAAAGTTAGATAACTCCTCAATATCTTCTCTTCTTTCCCTTAAAGGTGGTACTTTTATCTTAAAAACATTTAACCGGTAATATAAATCCTCTCTAAATCGATTTTCCTTAACTTCTTTTTCAAGGTTTTTATTAGTAGCAGTAATAATCCTTACATCCACCTTTATCGTATAGTTACCGCCAACCCTCTCAAACTCCTTTTCCTGTAGCACTCTAAGCAACCTTGTTTGGGCTGATAATGATAACTCTCCAACTTCATCAATAAACAATGTGCCCGTATGAGCTAACTCAAATCTTCCCTTTCTTTGAGTAAAAGCCCCAGAAAAGGAACCCTTTTCATGGCCAAAAAGTTCGCTCTCTAAAATACCCTCAGAAAGTGCACCACAATTTAAAACAATAAAGGGATTGTTTTTTCTATGACTGTTTTCGTGAATAGCTTTAGCAATTAATTCCTTACCAGTACCGCTTTCTCCTTCAATAAGCACAAGTGAATCAGTTTTAGATACAGCATCAATTAGTTGAAAAACCCTTTTCATACTCTCAGATTTACCTACAATACCTTGAAAATAAAATTTTTCATCTATCTCTTGTTTTAGATAGATATTCTCAGAAAGAAGATTAATTCTCTCAAAGGCTTTTTTAACTATAATTTTAAGCTCTTCTATCTCAAAGGGTTTTATAAGGTAATCGTAAGCACCAAGTTTGAGGGCTTCAACGGCAGACTCAACGGAGGCATAAGCAGTTATTATGATAATTGTGACAGTAGGATCAAAATTTTTTGCCCTTTTTATCATCTCAATACCATTCATAACTGGCATATCGAGATCAGCAATGACAATATCAAAAGAGTTTTCTTTTATTAAACTTAATCCCTCTTCTCCATCCTCTGCAAGCATCACATCGTAACCCTCTTTAGAAAGAACTTTTCTAAGAAGGTCTCTCATCCCTTTCTCATCATCAACTACAAGTATCTTTCCTATGTTCATAGACCTATTATTTTAACAGTTTTACAAAATTTGGCAAAATTTCTTTTAATGCTATAATTAAAATAATAAAACTAAAATAGCTATTTTTTTCAAGCTAATGAAGGAGATAGTATGAAACCTACACCTTTTCAGATTTTAAAAGATTTACCAAAGACAAATTGTAAAGACTGTGGGTTTGAGACCTGTTTAGCTTTGGCCACCTATGTTTATGCCTATGGTCCAGTTTATTTAAAAAAATGCCCCTATCTCTCAGATGATACCATAAAAAAAATCACTGACCTATTTCCTATAGAAAAAGATAAAACTAAATCAGGCACTATGATTGATCTATGGGAAGAGTTTAGAAAAAAGCTTTCTACCATAAATTTTGAAAACTTTAAAGGTATAGAAGGATTTAATATAGAAAACGATGGTGTTAGTTTCAATTTACTTGGTGAGAAAATTATCGTTACTAATGAAGATATCCTTTCTGATACAAATAAGCTCTCTGAACACACAAAGATACTTATTTTTTATTTTTTACAATGTGCTGTTAAGTTAGAGGGTAAGCTTGATTTTTGTGATTACAGAAATTTTTACTCTAAACTTAAGGTTAGAGATGTAAAACAGGAGGATTTTGAGATAAAGATACAATCAGCCGTTAAGAATGAGTTAGGAAAACTAAAAAATATAATTCAATCATTTGGTGGTGTTGAAGTAATAGACTACAGAGATGTTTATGACCTCTCTATGATGGTTAATATATTCCCAAATATTCCTATTCTTGTTCTATATAGACAGGGGGAGGAAGAGTTTCCACCTTATTGCAAGATTATGTTTGATAAGGGCTGTGGTCTATGCTTCGATTCAGAAGGTCTTGAATATTTAGCAAACTATTTATCTGATAAGATATTAGAAAAACTTTAGAGATAAAAAAAAGGGGGGATACCCCCCTTTAAATTATTTCTTATCGTATCCTGCAAGAGTAATTGTATATTTTGGATGAGTAAAGGGATGAACTGTTGGATACAACTCAAAGAGCCATCCACTAAAGATATCCTGACCTTTTTCCGATACCTTTATCTTAGCTGCTGGGTTTGTAGTCTGGTCTGGACTTGTTGATGTGATTGTTCCTCCGTCCATCTTAAAGGCTGGCAAAAAGGCTTCCACAAAAACCTTTAAATCAGTTCCAGGTATCTGAGACTCTTTACCTATCTCAACAGAAACAATTGAAGATTTATTTGTTGTTTTATCAGTAACATTAAGCTTAATAGCCTTCCATTTTTTCTTGACATCTTCAGGCACCTGAAGCACTGTTTCAATTTTTTGAGGCATACCCATCTGCTGACCTTGACCAACTGGTGGCATAGGTGGCATCTGCTGTGGAGCTACTTCCTCCTGTTTCTTCTTACAACCAGATACGGTTAAAAGACCTGCGAAAACAACTAAGCAAATTCCCCCGATTAAAGCTTTTCTCATAAACATTCCTCCATATTTAATATTTTTTTTATCTATCCAGCGGAGAGAGAGGGATTTGAACCCTCGGTACCCCTTTAGGGGGTACACACGCTTAGCAGGCGTGCGCCTTCGACCAGCTCGGCCATCTCTCCATAAGACTTTTTATTATCCTATTTTTTTGCTAAATCTGCAATAAAAAACGGAGAGGGAGGGATTCGAACCCCCGGTACCCTTGCAGGTACAGTGATTTTCAAGACCACCGCCTTCAACCACTCGGCCACCTCTCCTAAATATCTCTAGCAATCTTATCTACACCGTTTAAATAAGTCACTAATGCTTTTGGGATTGTAATAGAACCATCTTCATTTTGATAGTTCTCCATAATTGCCACGAGAGTCCTTCCAACTGCAAGTCCCGATCCATTAAGTGTATGAACATATTCAGTCCTATTAGAACCCTTTAGCCTATATTTTATACTCATTCTTCTTGCTTGAAAATCTTCAAAATTACTACAAGATGATATCTCTTTGTAGTCATTATAAGATGGTAAATATACCTCGATATCATAAGTCTTGGCAGAAGAAAAACCTAAATCCCCTGTGCATAGAGATACAACTCTATAGGGCAGCTCTAAAAGTTGTAAAATCTCTTCTGCATCTTTAGTAAGTTTTTCTAACTCATCATAGGAGCTATCAGGCTTTACAAACTTTACAAGCTCAACCTTATCAAACTGATGCTGTCTTATAATACCCTTTGTATCCTTACCATAAGATCCTGCCTCTGCCCTAAAACAAGGGGTAAAGGCAGTAAAATAAATGGGTAGCTTATCTTCTGAAAGAACCTCATCTCTAAAATAATTTGTAACAGGAACCTCTGCTGTTGGAATCAGATAATAATCGTACCCTTCCAACTTAAACAGATCCTCTGCAAACTTAGGCAACTGTCCAGTACCTGTCATACTATATTTATTTACAATGAAAGGAGGTAACATCTCCTTATAACCATGCTTTTGTGTATGTACGTCAAGCATAAAGTTGATTAATGCCCTTTCAAGCCTTGACCCCCACCCTTTAAGAATCGAAAACCTTGCTCCTGTTAACTTAACAGCCCTTTCAAAATCAATAATATCGAGCATCTCGCCTAACTCCCAGTGAGGCTTAGGCTCAAAACCAAACTTTTTAGGCTCTCCCCATCTTCTAACCTCAAGGTTATCTTCTGAACTCTTACCTATTGGTACTGTTGAATGAGGAATATTAGGTATGCTAAGTAATTGTAAACGGTGGTTTTCCTCTATCTCTTTTAGCCTTTCATCAATTTCTTTTGTATCTTTGTCTATCTGCGTAATGAAAGCCTTGTTTTGTTTAATATCTTCTTCAGTAAGCTTGCCTTCTCTCTTTTTCTTACCAAACTCTTCAGAAAGCTTATTTTTCTGTCTCCTTAAATCCTCAACCTTTCTTATTAAGGACCTTCTCTCGTTATCTAACTCTTTGAATAAGTTAAGGTCTAAATCTATACCTCTAAGGCGAGTTTTTTCAGAGATTAGATCTATATTTTCTCTTACGAACCTTAAATCCAACATAACTTAAAAATATTATCAAAAAGAGTCAGATAAAGTAAAGATTTTTTTCCAGTTAGATTAACTTAATCACAATTACTCCATAAGGTTTTATAAAAAATTTGACAATTATTTTTTTAATGGCATAATTTTAAATAAAATCTTTAAGGAGGCTTAAAATGAAGGGAGATAACAAACTAATTGAAACACTTAACTCATTATTGGCAGACGAGCTGACAGCCATTAGTCAGTATATGGTACACGCTGAGATGAGCGCTAACTGGGGATATAAAAAATTACATGAACATTTTGAGAAGAGAGCCTTTACAGAGATGAAGCATGCGGAAAAACTTATTGAGAGAATACTTTTTCTTGAAGGTAGACCTATTGTATCTAACTTAAGACAGATGCACATAGGAAGTGAAGTACCTAACCAGCTAAATAATGACTATGCTTTAGAGTTAGGCGCTATTGAAGCCTACAATAAAGCTATAAAGTTAGCAGAAGAAGTGAATGATAATGCTACCAAAGATCTCCTTTTAAATATCCTACTTGACGAGGATAAGCACGTAGATGAGATAGAGCAGCTAAGGGATTTAATAAATCAACTTGGTTTAAATATTTTTCTATCAACCCAGCTCTAACATTATATTAGGAGGTTAAATATGGTCAAGATCATATATCATGGTCATGCCTGTATAGAGCTATATGATGGCAAATACGATATATTGTTCGACCCTTTTATTACCGGAAACCCAGTTACAACAGCAAGGGCACAGGAGCTAAAACCAGATGCTATTTTAATAAGTCACGGGCATGGTGATCATTTAGGAGATGCCGTCGCCATTGCAAAGAGGACAAAAGCCATAGTTATTGCACCCTTTGAGTTAGCTGATTTTTGTCAGAAAGAGGGGGCACCAAACATTCATCCGATGCACATCGGTGGTAGCTTTAACTTTGACTTTGGTAAGGTAAAACTTACTCAAGCGCTTCATGGCTCTGCTTTTGTTACAGATGAAGGAACTCGCTACACCGGTAACCCTTGTGGTTTTATCGTTCATTTTGGTGGGAAATGTTTTTATTTTGCAGGTGATACAGGGCTTTTCGGTGATATGAAAGTGATTGGAGAAAATAACAATATAGACATAGCCTTTTTACCAATAGGTGATAATTTTACGATGGGTCCTGATGATGCTATCAAAGCTTCTGTTATGCTAAAGCCAAAAACTGTTATACCGATTCATTATAATACTTGGCCACTGATAGAACAAAATCCCGAAGATTTTAAAAATAAGCTAAAGGAGCTTAATATAGATTGTACAATAATCCCTTTCAATGGCTCTGTTGAGATATAGTTTAGATGTTTGGAAGTTATTTTTCTTCTGTTCTTGATATTGTAATTATAAATGATATAAACTTAATGATGTGATTATAACCTTTGAAGGCATTGAAGGATGTGGCAAGTCCACACAGATAGATAAACTAAAAAAGAGTCTCACTGAGCTTAATATTAACTTTGTTATCTTTAGAGAGCCTGGAGGAACAGAGCTATCGGAGGAGATAAGAGAGATATTATTAAATAAAAACTTAGATATCTCTCCTCTTTCCGAGTTATTGCTATTTGAGTCTGCAAGGGCTGATCTTATAACAAAAAAAATATTACCAGAACAAAAGAGCAAAAAGATCATTATTTTAGATAGGTTTATAGATTCAACAGTTGCCTATCAAGGCTTTGGCAGAGGCTTGTCCCACGAGATAATATCAATGCTAAATGAGATAGTGATAGGTGATATAAAAATTGACCGTACCTATTTACTGGATGCTCCAACTGAGATTATAGAACAGAGAAATAGACACAAGAAGAAAGACCGTATAGAGAGAGAGAGCTTAGACTTTCACAAAAAAATACGTGAAGGCTTTCTAGAGATCGCAAAAAAAAATAGTCATAGATTCCTGATAGTTGATGCTACTAAAGGTGTTGATGAGATACATAATTTAATACTTAAAGACTTTTTAAAACTCTATGAAAATTCAAGAACCTAAGGGTAATAAATCGGTACTAAAAGTTTTGAAAAAACTATCTAACAGCAAAAAAGTTCCCCATGCCTACACTTTTTACGGACCTGAAGGTGTTGGAAAAAAGCTTTACGCCCTTTATTTCTCCAAGTTATTAAACTGCACTGGAGAAAACAAACCCTGCAATAGCTGTATTAACTGCAGAAAGATTGATAAAAATACCCACCCTGATATAAAAATTATATCAACAGAGAAGAAGCAGATTAAGGTTGACGAGATAAAACAAGTTATTACTTTTACCAACTCCTCCCCTATCGAAGGAAATTATAAGTTCATAATAATAGATGATGCCCATAAAATGAACATATTCTCAGCCAATAGTCTATTAAAAACACTTGAAGAACCTCTCTCAAACTCTATCATAATATTAATCACAGATAACCACAAAAACTTATTACCAACAATCCTATCTCGTTGTGTGAAAATATCTTTTTCCCCACTTTTAGAGGAAGAGATAACAGAGATACTCATAGAGAAAGGACACAAAAAAGAGCAAATACTTCAGATTGTCCCCTACTCTTCTGGCTCCATTAAGATTGCAGAGGAGCTTCTCCAAGAGAAAAACTACGAGCTTTTTAATGACACCTTAGATATTTTAGAGAAGATAAAACATACCAGATTTTTAGAGTTATCTGCCCTTTCTGAGAAGATATCACAAAATAATTTTGAAGAAACAGCCTTTAGTATAATGATGCAATATTTCTATCAAAGATCTAAAAAATTTGAAGAAGACTGTCTTAGTGCCCTATCAAATTATGAAAAAGTAGTTAATTTCAGAAGATTTTTAAGGTATAATATTGCAAAGTCTTTTATTTTAGAAGCGCTATTCCTAAGCATCTCAACAAGTGAGGATATATGATTTTAGTGGGAGTAAAGTTTAAGTCTTCTGTCAAAACTTATTTTTTTGACCCCGATAATATAGAGTTGAAAAGAGGAGATTTTGTTGTTGCCGAGACAGAGAGAGGTTTGACCATAGGCAGAGTTGTTGCACCACCTAAGGATGTGGAGCCACCTTCATCGGAGATAAAAAAAATCTTAAGAAAGGCTACAGAAGATGATTTAGCCTCCCTTACTAAAAATTTTGATGATGAGAAAAATGCCTATAAAGTATGTCTACAATACATAGAAAAGCATAATCTTCCTATGAAACTCATATCCTGTGAGTACACTCTGGACAGAAATAAATTAATTTTTTATTTTACAGCCGATGGAAGGATTGATTTTCGTGAACTTGTTAAGGATCTGGCAAGGGTCTTTAAAACACGTATTGAAATGCGTCAGATAGGTGTTAGAGACGCATCAAAACAGTGTGGTGGTATAGCAGCCTGTGGCAGAGAGCTTTGTTGCTCCTCTTTTCTTTCAGGCTTTAATCCTATATCAATAAAAATGATAAGGGTTCAGTCTTTGCCACTTAACCCGTCTAAACTTTCTGGTATGTGTGGGCGACTACTTTGCTGTCTCTCTTACGAAGTTAATAATTATTTTGAAGGTGGAGACCTTTATCAAAAATCCGCATCATATCTAAGCTCTCTTGATGAACCAGTAGATTTAGACACCTTAAACAAACTTGACGAAAAGGAGAATGGAAAGTGAAAAACACATTCTATGTAACCACACCGATATATTACGTAAACGATGTTCCCCATATAGGTCATGCCTACACAACTATTGCTGCCGATGTTATAGCACGGTATTATAGGTTACTAGGATATGATGTATTTTTTCTTACAGGAACTGATGAACATGGCCAAAAGATTGAAAAGACAGCAAAATCTCAAGGATACTCTCCCAAAGAGCTTGCTGACAAAGTTGTTGTAAATTTCCAATCACTATGGAAAAAGCTTAATATTAGTAACAACGATTTCATAAGAACTACCGAGAAGAGACATTACGAGACTGTCTCATATCTATTCAAAGTAATTCAAGAAAAGGGAGATATTTATTTAGGAGACTACGAAGATTGGTACTGTATTCCCTGTGAGACCTTCCTTACCGATAGTCAGCTCGTCGATGGCAAATGTCCTGAATGCAAGCGACCTGTTGATAAGCTAAAAGAAGAGAGCTACTTCTTCCGTATGTCCAAATATACAGAGCCACTACTTAAGCATATTGAAGAAAATCCAGATTTTATCTACCCCCTCTCAAGAAGAAATGAGATTATCAGTTTTGTAAAACAGGGTTTAAGGGATTTGAGTATCTCAAGAACATCAACAAAATGGGGAATACCTGTTCCTTCCAATGAGCATCATATAATATATGTCTGGTTTGATGCGCTTACAAACTACATTACAGCTATTGGATATCCCAATGAGATTGATAAGTTTAATAAGTATTGGCCAGCTGTACATTTTATAGGTAAAGATATCCTAAAGTTTCATGCTGTCTATTGGCCTTGCTTTTTACTATCAGCAGGATTACCCTTACCCGAAAAAGTAGTTGCCCACGGTTGGTGGACTGTGGAAGGACAGAAAATGAGCAAATCGCTTGGAAATGCCATTGACCCCTTTGCCCATGCCGATAAGTATGGTGTGGATGCCTTTAGATACTTTTTGTTAAGAGAAGTACCTTTTGGTCTTGATGGAGATTTCTCAGACTCAGCTATGACAAAGAGAATAAACTCAGATCTTGCGAATGATCTGGGTAATCTGGCAAAAAGAAGTATCTCAATGGTAGAGAAGTTTCTTGATGGAAAATACGAAACTCCTACCACTACAGGAGTTGATGATAGAGTCTTATCTATATTTCTTGACTGTCAAAGGAAATATGATGAGGCGATGAAAGAAACAGCCTTTAGTCGTGCCCTTGAAGCTTTGTGGGACTTTGTAGGTTTTCTTAATAAATACATAGTTGAGATGGAACCTTGGACTCTGCACAAAAAAGGAGATATAAAGGAGCTAAAAAAGATACTCTCAAACCTTATGGAAGGCCTTAGGCTCATTTCTATATACATCTACCCTTTTATGCCCGAAAAGGCAAATCTTATATTTTCATCTCTTGGTATAAAAGAAGATGTGGAAAACTTCATAAAGAAAAACTTTGATACCCTTACCTATGGAAATATAGCTGGTGAGTTCTCTATCTCCCAAATTGGTGATCTATTTCCAAGGATAGAGAAAGAGCCCTCTGATATTAAAAAGGGGCAAGAAGAACCCCAACAGGAAGAACAGTTAATTACTATAGATGATTTCGCTAAAGTAGAAATTCTAATTGGTAAGATAAAACAGGCAGAGAGAGTTGCCAAATCAGATAAACTAATAAAACTAACAGTCTTTGATGGAAAAAGGGATAGAACAATTGTTGCTGGTATAGGAAAGCATTATGAACCTGACACATTGATAGACAAAGAGATAGCCTTCGTTGCTAATCTAAAACCTGCAAAACTTATGGGGATAACATCAGAAGGGATGATCTTGGCAGCAACAGATGAAGAAGGGTTGTCCCTGCTAAAACCAGAAAAATTAGTTAAGGCAGGCTCAAGGGTAAAATAAAATGCTTGAGTTTGTTGATGTCCACACACACCTTGAGATGCCTGAGTTTGACAATGATAGAGAAGAGGTTATAAAAAGGGCTACTTCCGATAACTTTACCTTTATCTGTACAGTCGGCACAGAGCCGAAGTACTGGGATAAGGTAAAAGAAATCTCTCATAATCATAAAAATATATACTTTTCTGTAGGGCTACACCCTCACGAAGCCACAATCTACAGCGATAAAATAGAAAAAAGGCTATTGGAATACCTAAAGGACGATAAATGTCTAATGCTTGGAGAGATTGGGCTCGATTTCTTCAAAAATTACTCGCCAAAAGAAAGACAAATTGAGGTTTTTAATAAACAGCTTGATATTGCAGAAGAAATTAACAAACCTGTGATGATTCACATAAGAGATGCCCATGAGGAAGCCAAAAAAATACTTAAAAAGAGAGAGCTAAAGGGTATAATTCATTGCTTTTCTGGTAACTTAGAAGATGCTAAGTTCTACATCAGCTTAGGCTATCTAATTTCCATACCAGGAACAATAACCTTTAAAAAGGCACAGAATGTCTATGATGTTGTTAAGAATATCCCCATTGACTATTTACTAACCGAGACAGATGCCCCTTTCTTAGCACCAGAGCCTTACAGGGGGAAAAGAAACGAGCCCATCTTTGTAAAAGAGATAGTTAAAAAGATAGCCGAGATAAAAAACCTTACTATCGAAGACGTTTGTAGGTCAGTAAAACTAAATACATTAAGGGCTTTCCGTTTAGAGATAGAAAAGGTCTCACAGATTGTATATAAGATTAGAAACTCTCTTTATATAAATCTTACAAATAAATGCACCAACAAATGTATCTTCTGTGGCAAAAACAAAGACTTCTTCGTAAAAGGCCACTACTTAAGAATAGAAAAAGAGCCTACCTTGGAGGAAATATTAGCAAATATTCCAGAAAACTTGCAGGACCTTGATGAGGTAGTTTACTGTGGTTATGGAGAGCCAACACTTCGTCTCGATTTAATAAAAAGTTTAACTCCCCACTTAAGAGAAAGGGGTGTAAAAAAGATAAGACTTAATACCGATGGTCTTGCAAACTTAAGAGAAAAAAGAGATGTAACCCTTGAGCTATCAAACCTAATAGATGCTGTCTCGATAAGCTTAAACGCAAGCGATGAGGAATCCTATAATAAGATCTGTAACCCTCAGATAGAAGGAGCCTTTAGGTCCTTAATTGATTTCATCAAATCGGCAAAGAAACATATAAAGGATGTAACCGTAACTGCAGTAGCCTTGCCAAACTTAGATATACTAAAGATTAAAAATTTTGCAGAGAAAGAACTAAAAACTAAGTTTAGAATAAGACCCTACGATGATTTGGGGTAATAAAAAAGGCTGCCCGAAGGCAGCCTTTAAATATTAAATTTTAGTATTTATTCGCACCAAAACCACCACCCCAGTTTGACCAGAACTGACCGGTATTTGTATTATAAACCCAACCAACTTTATCAGTGTTATCAGCAGCAGTACAATAACCAAAATTATTTGTTCCAACAGAAACTCCAGATTTATTACCTTGTGTAGCTAAAGGATTTTCAGGCAAACTACCATTTTGCATTATAGAAAGTAACACGGCTTGTGAGTTTGGATACTTTGTAGGCTTATTTTTTAAACTTGCATTGGCATAATAAATATTAATGGCACTTCTTACACTTGCTAAGCTACCTTTAAGGGCATTTTTCTTAGCCTCTTCCTGAATATCCAAAAACTTTGGAACTGCTACCGCTGCGACAATACCAATAAGGATAAGTACTATCACAAGCTCAATTAATGTAAAACCCCTTTTGCCCATATTTAATCCTCCTTGTAATAAGATTTTTTAACATCTAATATTAAATTAACTATAAAATATATATTTTGTCAATCGCAATTATCACAAAATAAATCTTTTTCCTATTTATTGTGTTAATTAAAAAGAAAAGTTAAGCTATTTAACACACTTTTCATATCCTTTAGGTAAGTCAAGGGTCTATGTTTATAAAGATTTCCTTCACTGCTAAGCCCCAACCCCAAGGCTATAAAATCAACTCCACAGTTATTTGCAAACTTACCATCTATCTCCGAATCACCTATATAAATTGTCTCTTCTTTATTAATCTTAAACTCCTTCATAATCTTTTCCATTATCTCACTATCAGGTTTGGGAAGGTATCCCTCCTCAGCGCCATTTACAAAATCAAAAAACTTATCTATCTTAAGATATCTAAGTAACTCTTCTGCAAAACTCACCTTTTTGTTTGTAATAAGTCCAACAATTATTTTCATATCTTTTAAATACTTAAGAAGCTCCCTAACACCATCAAAAAGTATTGTCCTTTCTAAATACCTCTCTTTGTAATAACTCCTATATAGATTTACCCCTTCTGCCACTAAATGCTCTGGAACAAGTCTTCTAAAGCCCTCCGATAAGGCTGGGCCTATTACCTTTTTAATCTCTCTAATAGGTATCTCCTTAAGCCCTAAGGTTTTTAATGAATAATTAAAACTTTCATAGATAATATCAAAGCCATCTACCAATGTACCATCTAAATCAAAAATAACAGCCCTATAGTTGCCCTTTTTTTGTAACAAATCTTTAAGCCTATCGTAATCATAAAAATAAAACTTTTTACCTACATTAATCTCCTTAAAAATCTTTCTCTTTCCGAAAAAGACATCCGCCCAAGAGGAGGGACAGATATCAGATAAGCCATCTCCGATGTAGATTATCTCGTTATACTTTCGTCTTAAATTTTTTATTATATCTTCTTTACAAGTTCCGCATCTCTCACAGTGGGGTTTTTTATTCGGAAAGATTAGGCTATAGCCTTCCTCTGTCTTTATTACCCTATTAGCAAAGTAAGGTATATCAATATTATATTTTTTAAGAAAGGCTGATATATAGATATCAAAGCCATCACTTAGTATAAGTAAATCGTAATCTTGTTTTTTGGCGAAATTAAAAAAATTAACAAAACCATTGGTCTGATGAAGATACTTATTTATGATTGATGATAAATTATGACCATCCTTAGAGATTATTGGAGCCAGATATCTTTCATAGATCTCATAGTTACTTATTTTTCTGTTCTTATAGACCCTATCTATTAGTTTATAATCCTCAGTGGTAAGGAGTGACTTAGTAATCTTATTACCAATGTCAAACCTATTTATTGTACCATCAAAATCATTAATAATTATTCTTTTCATGTTTTTATATTTTACCTTAAAAAAACAAGAAAATAAATTAATCTTTGACCCCAGAAACTTTTTGGTTAAATACCAATTTTTAGCTTGTAAAGTTTTTTTAAAAAAGTAAAATATAAATAATGTCGAAAAGTGTACTCGTTGTGGATAATAACCACTTCTTTCTGGAAACGATCAAGAAATATTTAGAAGAAAAAGGATATAAAGTTACAGCCTTAGATGACCCTCTTGTTGCCCTCGAGTTAGTCAAGAAAGAGAGTTTTAATTATATACTCGTTGACCATATAATGCCAAAAATTGATGGCACAAGACTCTGTGATTATCTTAAGAAAAATCCCAACCTTACAGAAACACCAGTTATCATACTAACTGGTGTAGCTATAGAGGCATCCACAAGGGTTAAAGATATAAAGGCCGATGCCTATGTAGCAAAAAGCCCTATACCCAACTTCATGGCTGACCTCTTCTCTGTTATTAAAACCTTTGAAGAAAAAGAAGATATCCAAGAGCTTAAAGAAAAAGTTATTGGTATAGAAAAGATATATCCTCGCGAGATGACGAAGGAGCTCATCGAGATTGAAACACATCTTAACCAAATATTATCAACAATGACTGAAGGTATTGTTGAATGTGATAATAACTACAAGATTTTTTTTGCTAATAAGGCAGCTCTAAAATTCTTAGAAATAGAAGAAAATGAGGTAATAGGTGAGATATTTTTTGATATTTTAAAAAAGAAGTTTCAAATTGACGTTGAAAATATATTTCCTTCCACAGAATCATTGATTAAGAAGAATAATATTTCTGAAAGCTTCTGTCTTTCCTTAAAAGACAAAACTTTTTGTATCAATATAAACACATTAAAGAGTAAAACCGTTGAGCATGGCATATTAATTGTTCTTGAAGATATTTCAGACTTAACAAATAAGATAAATGAACTAAATATTGTAAATAACTTTGCTAAAACCCTTACCTCAGAGTTAGAGCTTGAAAATGTAATAAAAAATACTGTTTCAAGCTTCAAAGAGTTTATTCACTGCGACACAATAATATTTATGATTTTTAAAGATAATGAAGACCTAATTGTTAAGGAGGTTTCAGGGCTCAATAGTAAGTTAGCACCTAATAATATATTTAATATTGATTTTTTATATAATAGATGCCTCGATTCTCCTAACAAACCTTTTTTCAGTAATAAGACAGAAGAGATCAAAAAGCTTATCAAACCTATCATTGAAAAATTAGGATACTCACCGAAAAAGATGTTATGCCAATCTATTAAGTTTCAGAATCAGTGTCTTGGTGTAATAATGTTTTTAAATGAAAACGAAGATTTTAATAATTTTTCAATGCCTTTATTCCAGTCACTTATAAACTTTTCGAGTATCGCTCTTGAAAATGCTATTAGATATAGAAAACTAAAGGAACTCAATTTGTGGCGCCAGAACTATATGGCAAATATATCTCACGAGCTACGAACCCCCCTTACTATCATTAAGGGCTTTAATGAGATATTAGTTGGCGATTTGATAAAGGATGAAAAAAGCAAAAGCGCTATCCTTACTAACATGCTAAACGAGGTGAACAAACTTGCGAGGCTTATTGATAACCTCCTTACAATAAGTAAGTTTGAAAAGATACCAACAATACTTAAAATTAAACATTCTAATGTCTCAATTCATGAGGTTATTAACGAAGCGATACAACTTCTTTATCAAGAATCTGAGAGCAAAAACATTGTTTTTAGAACCTTTTTCTGTGAAGGAGATATAGTAGTTGAAGGAGACAGGGATCTACTCTTGCAAAGCTTTTATCATTTGATATCAAACGCTATAAAATATTCAAAAAATGAGAGTAAGATTGAGATTATAACCTCAGTTAACGCAAACTTAGGCTATATAAAAATTAGAGATTATGGTATTGGTATACCGCCCGACCAGATTGACAATGTTTTTGAAAAGTTTTATATGATAGACGCTGGTCCTAGTAAAACAACCCGTGGCACAGGGTTAGGATTATACTTAGTCAGAGAAATCATTAACCTTCATCATGGTAATATTCAAGTAGATAGCTCTCTAAACAGAGGCACAGTATTTACTATTAAACTACCATTAGAATCAGAATCAATTTTTTAATTTTTGAGAAAGATAATGTCTCAATGGGATCTAAATCAAGAGCTTTATGAGGACTATCTTAAAGTCTTTAAAAATTTAAACATAAATACTCTCGACGTAGAAACCTTGAATCGTTTTGACCAGATCCACGCAGGCGGTATATCTTCCACAAAAAAAATTGCAGAGCTAATAGATTTTAAAAAAGGTCAAAAAGTCCTTGAGTTAGGTGGAGGTATTGGGGGGGTTGCAAGATTTTTAGCGAAAAATTTTGCTGTATCTACTTATAACCTTGATCTTTCCTATTGCTATTCTCTTACAGGGCTTAAGTTAAACAATCTTATTAAAGAAAAAATCAATGTTTATTATGTTAACGGAGATGCAAACCATATACCCTTTTTCGATGGCCTCTTTGATATTGTCTGGCTACAACACATTAATATGAATATCCCTGATAAAAAGAACTTTCTTAGAGAGATTAAGAGAGTTACCAAGAAGACAGGACAAGTTGTTTTTCATGAGTGGTTTATAAAGGATTATCAGAGGAGTTTATTATTTCCTTTGCCTTGGTCAGATAATGAAACCTATAACTTTTTAATAACTTTTGAAGATTTCTTAAGTCTTTTAAAGGAGCTGGGGTTTAAAATAGAAAACTTTTACCTAGATACAGAAAATGCTCTCGCCTTTTACAAAAAAATCTATCAGAATCGTTTATTCAATAACCCAATCTTTAAAAAGAGAGACGGTGAAAAAATATTTAAGAATATGATAAGCCTTATCGAAGACGGTACTCTTTTAGTTTATTATGGTAAGTTAGTTCCCTGATTTTTTCTTTTCAAGTTTTTCTTCTATAGAACACTGGGACCCAGTGTCAGGATTGAAACCTCAGGTAGGTATTCCAAGTCTAGGAAAGATAACCTGTGTAACTAAAAACCATACAACCAAAATTATAACAACAAAAATTATCTCCTTCATATATTCTCCTCTAATATTTCTAAATATTTTCATATAACCCTGTAGGTTTAAACTAAACCTAATAAATTAGGCTCAAGAAAAACCTGAAGATTTGCCACCACAGCCTGAATGAGAACTACCATCACTGGAACCACACAAGTTAGGAGCTGATAATAACTTTGCTATTTTCTCACTGCCACATTTAGGACAATTAATCTTTTCTGCCCCTCTTAAGATAAAACTCTCAAAAACCTCTCCACAACTTTCGCATTTAAACTCAAAAATAGGCATTTTAACCTCCTTACTACATAATATTATTATATTCATTTTTTTGAATAAATCAATAAAATTTTAACTAAACCGTACTAAGAGACTTCAAAAATTTGTAAGCATTTTCATAAAAAATTTTATCAAGAACATCTTCAGGAATACATAAATTAGTCAGAGCAGATACTGAGCTCTCATAGGAATGACAAATGCCCGGAAAATCACTCCCAAAAAGGATCTTCTCTTGAGCTTCCAATAATAGCTCTACTGGAGCTATAAGTGTATTGGTAGGATTTGATATGAAGGTGTAGGAGGTATCTAAATATAAATTTTTATAATCAAGGCTTGCCTTAATAAATTTATCACTTTCAAAAGCCCCTAAATGAGCAACTATACACTTTAAGTTAGGGAATTTTTTTATAAACCTCTCGAAATTACAAAAACCTACAAAGTCATTAGGAAAAGGGCCAGTTCCTGCGTGAAATAAAATGAAACCTCCCCTATCACCGACATATTCATAGAATTTATGAAATCTTTTGTCATCAGCGGTAACTTTCTGAACCTGACAATGAATCTTAAAGCCCTTAAGACCTCCATCCATCGCCTTCTTTGCTATATCAATTAGATCCGCATCATCTTGATGTATAGTTCCTAATGGAATTACCTTAGGAGAAAGTGATTTTAAAGATATATAAAACTCATTTAACCTTGAAGATATATCTTTTTTATGGGCATACCCAAAGCATATAAAATATTCCAAATTATCAATATTATTTAAGAAGCTAAAAACTTCCATCGAAGATCCCTTAAAATCAAAGTTCCATCCTACGTTATTTAAGAACCAGCTTTTTATTGCTGAATAAAGTTTTTCAGGAAAAATATGGGTATGAAAATCTATAAAGTTTTTTTTATATGATAGTTCCAATATCAACTCTCAAAAATTATTATTAACTGCTATTTTAAAGGCCTCATCAAATTTTGATTTGTATTTTAAATAGGATTTCTTTGAAAAATAAAGTATCTCTCTGTTTTTTATAAAAAAGTTATCTATATTTAAATTTTTTGAAATTTTAGTCCCTGGATAAATAACAAGAGGAGATAAGACACCTGACATTATCCCTGAGTTTTTAATAAAGTTAATGGTTGGTTCTATATCAAAATCGGTCTCATTAAGACCTGCAATAAAATACCCAAAGGGTGCTATTTTATATTTCCTCATAAGGTTTATCTGACTTTTTAACCTATCTACATCAATCTTTTTATTAAAAAACTTTAAAACCTTTGGTGATAGTGACTCTATCCCTATCTGAATCTGATCACAACCAGCCATTTTTAGATATCTAAGAGTCTCTTCATCTATAAAACTTGCTGAGCCTTGAAGATTAAAATTTATCTTCCAACCCCTATTTAATATCTCTTTACAAAATTGAATAACCCTTTTCTTGTTTGAGAGAAAATTATCATCCCTAATACTAAAATAACTTACTTTAAAATTTTCAATAAGGTCTTCTATGTACTTAATGATATTTTCGATGGAATGATATCTTATCTTCCTTCCCCATAAGACAGGAGATGAACAAAAAGAACAGAAAAAGGGACAGCCACGAGAAGTTATTATAACTTGTAGATTTTCCACTTGTATGAACTTGCTGTATCTCATCACCTCTGAGGGAAGGTAAAAAAAATCATCAATCTCTTTATGTAGATAGTAGGAGTTTTTAAAAATCTTACCGTCAGCTCTATATATGAGATTTTTTATTGATCTAATATCAGATGTTTTTTTATTTATAAAATTTAGTAACTCCAGCGAAGCTAACTCTCCTTCACCATTGATGATATAATCTACATTTTTAAACTTCTTAAGTATATCTTCACCAATGACAGATATGGGGCCTCCTATGACCGTTGTGCTGAAGGGATTATTTTGCTTAATATAATTAACTATCTTCAATGTTTCCCAATGATTACCATAAAAGGAAGACAGAAAGGCAAGCTTAGGGTTAAGTTTACAAATTAAATCAAATAACCTTTTGTCAGAGAGAGATGAGAGATTATAAAGTCTTGTTGGAACTCCGTTTTTATTTAGAAAATTTAGAATATTAAATAAACCAACAGGTACAAGATTTGAAAACTCATTTTTACATTCTCCCTGAGGTCCCCTATAAAAGAGATAAACAGGAGCAAAGCCCATAGTACTATTAAAACACAAAGACTCTATTAATTGAATAAAAATGATTTGAAAATTAGAAAATTTAAAGCCTTTAATTTAGTTAATGTAAATAAATAAGTTTTACCTTAAACCTTAAAAAATATTTACAACTTGAACCCATAATTTTAAGTTGACAAATATCATTTTTATAGGTTCAGACCTTAAATTTACCTAAAGAGAACAAAATTTGATAGCAATGAGATAGTAAATTTTATTATAGTAGAGAAAATCGAAAATAAGCAAATTTTAAAAAACTAAAAATTAACGGTCTCAAAGCAGATTTAGCCATGATATCTCATAAACAATACTATCGTCCAAGAGTAATTTTAGCGTTCTTACTAGCGACGCTTACTATTTCTTCAGTAGTAATGATCTATATTACTGCACAAAATATTCAAACCGCAAAAAACCTCTCAATTCATGCCTTGGATAGCATAGCCTCTTCGCTTTCTATGGCCGTAGAACAGAGCTTGCGCGAAAGCGGTGGTACGGCTGATTCAAAAATTAAGGAAGTCTTTTCCGACAGAGTTGTTGCCTATGCTTTGATAGTAAATAGAGAAGGACTTATACTGTTCCATACCAATCCAAACTTGGTAGGTCTTCAAATAGATGACCCAAAAATAAAGCAGTGGTTTGATAAGGATATTAAACAGATGGGTCGACGCATTAACCTTCAAACCGGATTACCCGCCTATGAATATAATTATCCAGTACATCTTCCTGACGGCACTCCTGAGGTTGTTAGGATAGTCCTACACACAACCCCTGTAGACAAAATCTTGTTGCAGACAAAGCGGTTATGGTTGACAGTTGGGATGATCCTTACTTTGTTATGGGCCAGTGGGTTATTATCTGGATTTATGCTTATGCGGCACCTTAGGGTACAGAAAGAATTAGAAGATAAAAAGCAATTGGCATTGATAGGCCAGATGGCTGCTGTACTTTCTCATGAAATAAGAAACGCCTTGGGTGGAATTAAAGGTTATGCCCAATGGTTGGATGAAAAAATCAAAGCGGAAGATCAAAAAAAGAAAGGACTAGCCATGATACTCAAAGGAACTGATAGAATAGAGCGTTTAGTTAATGAGCTTCTTATGTATTCAAAGAAGGAAGAATATAAAATAGAAGATGTAAATATACTAAATCTTGTGGAGGAAGTGGTAAATAATTTATGTTCTAACTGGAAAGGTGAAGTTTATTTTGATATAGAAAAAGATTTTGAGGCGAAAGCTGATAAAGAAAAATTATACAGAGTATTAACTAATGTGGTACAAAATGCTTTACATGCTATGGGAGATGGGGGTAAGCTTTTATTATCTGCCTATTGGGAAAGAGGCTATGCAAAGATAGAGATAAAAGATACCGGAACTGGAATCTCGGAATCTGATTTGGGTAAACTATTCACACCATTCTATACAACCAAAGTTGATGGCACTGGTTTGGGGCTTTCCTACTCCAAAAAAGTTATTGAGGGTATGGGCGGGCGAATTGAGCTCTCAAATAGAAGAGATGAAAAAGGAGCGGTTTTAACAATTTTCTTATCAAAAAAAGAAGGTCGCTGATGGGAAAAAAAATTTTAATCGTTGACGACGATGAACTGATGCGTTCCTTTGTAACAGATATTCTTGTTGAGGGATCATACTCAGTTGAAGAGGCTAGCACTGCAGCTAAAGCTTTGGCAAAATTTATGGCCACTGACTTTGACCTTGTTATAACTGATCTTAAGTTGCCAGATATGTCCGGACTTGAGCTTTTAGAAAAAGCAAAAAAAATAAATCCCTATGTCAAGTGGATAATTATTACAGCCTACGGATCTATAAAAAACGCTGTTGATGCAATGAAATTTGGTGCTTCAGATTACCTAACGAAACCCTTTAAAAGTCCTGATGAGCTGCGACATGTAGTAAGTCGCGTTTTAAAAGAGGCCGAGGCAGAACAAAAAATTTCATTTCTTTCGGAGGAGCTTGATAAGCAGTTTCCCCCGATGGATATAATCTTTCTTGGAGAAAAGATGAAAGAGGTGCAGAAGCTGGTGTTTAATGTAGCTCCTACACCTGCTACGGTCTTGATTGAGGGCCCAAGCGGAACGGGAAAGGAGCTTGTTGCCCGTGTAATTCATCAGCTAAGTTTAAGGAAAGAAAAACCCTTTGTGGCGGTTAACTGCGCTGCTTTAGTTGAATCGCTGCTTGAGAGCGAGCTTTTTGGACATGAAAAGGGTGCCTTTACAGGCGCTATAACTTTAAAAAAGGGAAAGTTTGAGATAGCAAACGGTGGCACATTATTTTTAGATGAACTCTGCGAGATGCCTTTAACGGTACAGGCAAAGCTTCTTAGAGTTCTACAAGAAAGAAGCTTTGAAAGGGTGGGCGGTGCCAAGTCCATATCCGTTGATTTAAGAATAATCTCGGCTACAAACAGGGATATCAAAAAAGAAGTACTTTCAGGTCGTTTTAGAGAGGATCTTTATTATCGGCTCAATGTTTTCCCTATCAAATTACCATCTTTAAAAGAAAGAAGGGATGCTATAATTCCACTGGCAGATTATTTTGTAAAAAAATTCTCCGCTGCCTTAGGTAAAAGAATTAAGGGGTTAACAGAAGATGCAAAATCAACTATTATTGATTATGAATGGCCGGGAAACGTGAGGGAGCTCCATAATATTATAGAGCGGGCAGTTATACTGGCAGATAGAGAATTTATCGATTCTTCAGAGCTTACTATAGAGACAGATTCTTTGAGCATAGCTATATCCTCTTCCGATGGGCTTCTCGAGGCATCAGAAAAAGAAACGATAAGGAAAGTACTTTTGGATGTAGGCGGAAACAGGAAAAAAGCGGCAGAAATCTTAGGTATCTCCTTAAGAACCCTTTATTATAAAATAAAACAATACGAGCTTTGAAACTAAGGTGCAGTAAGTGCATCTTAACTGCAAATATTGCACCTAAAATTAAACAGTTGTAAATAATAGATTTGAATAAATGATTTTATTTCAATAAATTATAGTTCATTGGAGGTTTGGCATTGACCTTGCTCTTTTTATAGTCATCAATAAAAAAAAGGGAGGTGGATGACATGAAGAGCACATTAAAAAAGGGGATTGCAGTGGGGCTTTTAGTTATGTTGGGATTAGCTCCATCAGTTTTTGCAGGGCAGAAAGGAAATATTAAAGGTAACATTATGAGGACAAACAACAAAACTCAGGAAAGACAGCAGCTGCGAGACGGCTCATGTGTTAATGGCAGTGCCGCTAAAAATGGAGCTATCAACAAGAACGGTAAAACTTTCGGACCAGGCGATGGCACAGGTCCAGTCTCGCCAAAAGATGGTGCAGGATATGGCGCACCTACTCAGCAGTAGAAATACTCTTCTACCGATTAGGAAGGCAGTTTTAGCTGCCTTCCTAATTCTTCTTTTTTCGCTTATTGCTTCCATGCTTTTTGCCGCTCCAGCCTTAGCGGAAGAAAAAGATAGTTTATTGGAGCGCAGTGGGATTATCTATCCTGAAGGATATGATATAAATACTGTCGGGGAAGTGAGCGGTAAAGTCTATCAATTATATATCCCTGAAACTGGTCCAGTCAGATTTTTATTGCTATCAAAAAAAGAGAGCTATACTGTCTTGTTATCCCCCCGTTGGTACTGGGAGGATTTAAAAGTTAAACTTTCTGATGGAGATGAGGTAACTGTTATTGGCTCAAAATCGTTGGGCAAGGACGGCAATTTATACATTATAGCTCAAGAGCTAAAAATTTCAGTTACTGGGAAATCCATTGTCTTGCGAAACCGCAAAGGTATGCCTGAGTGGAGCGGCGCCGGGCAGGGTTTCGGAGGGATGAACAAGGGGAAAGACCAATTCAAAAGTGGTGGAGGCATGAGGGGAGGCGGTCGTGGCGGCAGATGATATAAAATTCAATATAACTTTAGTGCCTTTAGTTATTTTATTTACTTTACTTTGCTTTACATCTCTTAGTTATGCCTCATTAGAGGTAGGGGCAAGAATAGGATATGATTCTAACGTCAACCAATCAGTCCAAGACGAACAAGAAGACAGCTATCTTTCTCTTTACTTAAGCTACAACAGAGAACCTACTGGGGAAGCGCGAGCCGATTGGTTTCTTGCTGCAACTTTGACAAGCACCGCCTATAGAGAATTAGAAGAATTAAATTATTCAGAAGCGATGCTTAGTCCGGGCATAGCCTATTTTCTTCATCCATCGTGGAGATTAAAACTTTCACCTTTTGTTAAATTTAAGATAGCTTCTGACTCTGATAGGTCAGCGATAGCTTACGGCGGCAAAGTAGCTATTAGAGAGAAGATCTCTGATAATGTATATCTCGGCCAATATTATATCTATACCAACAGCCTTGCTAAAGTAGATACCTATTCCTTCACAGAACACGCTGTGGGTATTTACGGCGGGGCAAATTTGACGTACAGATTAAATGCCGAAATTGGTTATGAGTATTCACAGGGCTATTCATTCAGAGGAATCGGCTATGCGACCGACCCAATATTTTCTGGAAGAGGAAGAAACAGAAGATTTTCTGGAAGCTTTAACGAATACATAGTTAAGGATAAGGTGGACAGCAATATGATGAGCCTGACCCTGTCTTACGATATAAGCCAGGCTTTCTCAACTCATCTGGGCTATACTTATACCATTACCGATGGCGAGCTTGGCAAATCTAAGTCACATACGAGTTATATAGGCTTTGCCTACGGTTTTTGATAGGCTCTTTTCTTAGAAAATGCATTGATGTCTTTTCATTACCGCTTCTGTAACGCTTTTTTCTTATTACTTATTCATAACATATATTATAAAAACCCAAGCAAACATATATATCATTGAAAGCGAATCGAATTTGTAAATATGGTTTTGGCGGTTGTAAACCACAAATAGAAATGTCCGCTTTTTACACATTTAGAAATGTCCTATTTAGAAGAAATTTTATTTATCCAATGGTGGTCTTTTGGATGAATATATTTCTTCTTTGGTTTGCAAGCTTTTTGTTATGGGCTATGATAAAATCATTCCGCAATGCCCCTTTTGCCATCCTTCTTGTCTGCCGAGTGCTTACTCCTAACAGCTCTTAAGCCTTCTTCTGGTCTAT
>FMJZ01003290.1_pt1 | contig 28592 bp, 30 predicted proteins | sample 1987881 | NCBI WGS metagenome assembly FMJZ01 (sample SAMEA4378227, study PRJEB15110) | soil metagenome | biome: soil; feature: Field; material: Soil | place: India | collected 2015-03-11 | depth 0 m
TTAAGCCATTGGTTCAGGGTTCGAGTCCCTGCACGCTCACCTTATTCTATGGTATTATCAAACAAGCAGATAAAGACCTGCAGCGACATTTTTGTATTCAAGGAGAAGCGTATCAGCGCCAACGAATTCCGAGTCAATGAGTCTATCCGGGCGCCGGAGGTGCGTCTCATCGGCCCTGCAGGCGAGAATCTGGGCGTGATGTCCGTACGAGACGCGTTGCGTGTCGCGCGAGAAGCCGAACTGGATTTAGTCGAGGTCGCGCCGACCGCGAACCCACCAGTATGCCGGGTGATGGACTTTGGCAAGTTCCTCTACGAGCGAGAAAAGAAAGAACGACAGGCGCGCAAGGCGCAGACAAAAATCGAGGTCAAGGGGTTGCGCCTGCACCTGAAAACGCACGAAACCCATCGCGCCTACAAAGTAGATGACGCCCGCCGCTGGCTGCAACAGGGAAAGAAGGTGTGCGTGACGATTCGACTGCGAGGGCGCGAGATTACCTATCCAGAACTGGCGCTGGAGGACCTAAAAGAGATCGCCCGTTCGCTGGCCGATATCAGCATCGTAGAGCAACCGCCTGCTATGGAAGGACGCAGCATGACCATGACCCTGGCGCCAGTCAAAGCAGGAGCAAAGAAACGTCCTGTTCCCTCCGCCGGTCAGACCGAAACCGAACCAGCATGACACGGGCGGGAGCAATCCCGCCCGACTTTTCGAGAAAGGAGTGTGATTACCGTGCCACGCAAGCAACGCGAAGGTAAATTCAAACTGAAAACCCACAAAGCCACCTCAAAACGCTTTGGCGTCACCGGTTCAGGAAAAGTGGTCCGCACGAAAGGCGGGAAGGCTCACCTGCGCCGCAAATCGTCCAAGCGGGTGAAGGCACTCTTCGCAGAAATGATTCCCGTGCAGGGACGGGGTATCATCAAACGCATTCGGCGTCTTGCGCCGTATATGAAGCCATAACTTTCATTGGCAGGCTGCCGGGCGTATGCAACTGGAGAGCAGAGAACAGATTCTGCGCCGACGTCCGGGAGCACGCAGGAGGTCCTCATGCCACGCGTCAAAGGCGGCCCAAAAGGCCATTTACGTCACAAGAAAGTATTGAAATTCACCAAAGGGCAGCGCGGCTCCAAGCACTTGCTCTTCAAGCGCGCTAACGAAGCGATGTTGAAGAGCCTGTGGTATGCCACGCGCGATCGTCGCTTGCGAAAACGCGACCTGCGGCGGTTGTGGACCACGCGCATCAACGCCGCCGCGCGACAGAACGGAACAACCTACAGCCGTCTGATCGCCATGATGAAAAAGGCCAACATTGTCCTTAACCGCAAGATGCTGGCCGATCTGGCCGTGCGCGACCCCCGGGCATTCGCCGCCGTGGTGACCCAGGCCCAAAATGCCTGAACGGCATAAGAGCACAAAGGAGCGACCGTCCCCCCGGTCGCTCCTATTTTTTATCGAACGGATTGGCTCAGCATAAGACAGGCAGACGTAAACCACCCACAAATTCGGTGTCAGCCGCTCTACGATCAACAACGGCTTTGGCGTCGGGGCGCTCGAGAGCCAAGGTGTCAGGTTGGCAACCGAACTATAGCTCCTGACCAACTATTCAACCCGGCGAGCACACTCACACGTACTCCGCTTTCAGCGCGTGGGTGCCAGGCGCAACCGGCGGACCAGCACAATCACCGCCACCAGCAAAGCGCTTACGATAACCAACGTTGGCAGATTCGCCTCATCGGCAAAACCGCCCTGTGGCAGCGCGGTGGCAGCCCAAACGGTGCCCATCGCCAGCGCTGTGCCGGCCATGGCCGCCGAGGTAGGCGTGCGCTGCGCCAAAGCAACTTGGGTATTCAAGGCCGCGATCGTGGCCGTCTGAATTTGCGCGGCCGACCATTGGGCCGGCGTATCCGTCGCAATTGCCACGACCGGCGTCGCCGTCGCCGGCTCCGGCGTGGGAGTCCACAAGGAGGCCTCGTAAGTAGCCGTAACGGCCGCAGCGATTTCGGCGTTTTGCGTCTCGCGCGCCACACGCGTGGCCTCTCTGGCCGCATTTTGCCTGGGAACGATCCAGAAAGCCATCACTGCCAGGCAGAGCAGACTCAAGAAAATCAACCCGCCGAGGATTCCGGCAACAATCGTAAAGGTCTTGTTGCCGCCTTCTCCACCCTCCGGCGCGCTAGAGACAGGCGTTACATTGAATTCGCTCTCATCGCCTAACATGGGACCTCCTTGCAATGCGTTTTTGTGATTATATCACCCTACTACTTCCAGATTAACAAGCGGTAGGAGTGCCTGTTCGCCGCTTTCCAGGCGAATCTCGGCCGCCAGCGCGCGTAGCCCGCTGGGGAAATGCGCCGGTTCAGAATGCAACCTGACAATCGTGCCGAGCGCGCCCAGGTGCGGCAACCGACAGACGCGCACCTGCAAGCCGGGGGCGAAAACTTCCACCTCACGCGCCAAGGGAGGTTCTTCCGCAACCGGCAAAGGAATCAATACTTCCGGGCGAGTGCCACGGTATCGGTCATAGATTTCCGCGTTCAAGGCGACATCGCGCTTGGCATTCGTTGTCAAGAGTTTGAACGCGGCAACGTTCATCGGGCGGCGGCCAAAACCGTCCGTCAACAAAATGGGAATCGGGAGCTGCGCAGCAAGAGGCAGCAAGGCCGGCGCCATGCTGGCAAGGATCAAGCCGCGTAACGGTACTTCAGCCGCATTTTGCAATACGGATGGATGATCTACGTGTCCTCCCAGAAGGATAAACCCGCGCAGGCTAACATCAATCTGATCGGGGGATAGAACGTCATCGGCATGCTTGAGCAACGAATGCATAAGGCCCATGTCCATGCGGCCATTGCCCCAAACTCCCTGCACAACCGCCCCGTGGAACGTAATCTCTACGCCGCGTTCCGACTCGACGCGCGAGATAACGCCCGGCACGCCGGCGCGCACTTCAAAGACGCTTTTCCCTGTCTCCAACAAAACGCGCCCGCCACCGATCAGGGCGACGCGCCCATTGCGCGGCGCTTGAATGGTCTGCATAAACAAGCCAGGCTTCTCCGCGACAACCTGCCCTTCTGTTACTTCATCCCCTTCTTTAACCAGAATCAGTTTCTTGGCAAGATCGGCCGAAACGCCAAAGACTCGCGCCACATCGAGCAAGATATGTTCCTGCGCGAAATGCACCTCGCCGACGATGTCCGTCGCGCTGACCTTCTGGTCCAGGCGCACGGTGACGCGTCCTGGTGCCGGCAACTTGCGCTCACGGCGCAGAGTGATGAGAGGAAGAATATGTACAACGGGCGCCAGCATAACCGCCTCAGCCTCCCAAAGTCCGCAACCACTTCTTGATCATCTCGCGTCGCCGCCCGCCGTCTGCTGGCAGAACAATCGGACGTCCGCGAGCATCGAAGACGACGCCAAAAACCGTTCCGCTAACGGGCATATCGCCACCGCGTCCGGGTCCGAATCCAACATCCGCGCGATGCAGCGGTTGAAGATACAGCCTTCCCGTCTCGCCAAGCGGTAAGGGCAACACCTCGAACATTCCTTGCTTGACTTCCAGAGACATCTCCCGCCCGCTGTGGGTCGTTAGGCGCGCGCGCAGGATCGGCGTGCCCGGCTTGGCTGAAACCAGCGGAGAGATGACCGTTGCCAAGACGGTAAACGCGCCCGAATCCAGCACCTGAACGGGAAGAATCGGCACACGGCCAGCCACCGCGCCCAAGGCCGCCAAGAGGTGATGCTGATCAAGGACGAAAGTGGTTGCCCCCACAGGCTGCAGACCATCCAGAAGCATCAGCAACGCTTGTCCAAGCGTCGGCGCGGCGCTGAATACACTGCCCGAAACCAGAATCGGCTCAAAGTAGGGCGGATAGCCTGGCGCCGGACGCGGCGCGCTACGCGGCAAATCTGCGCTCAAATTTGCAAAGGCCAGCACAAGCGCCTGACGAGCCACCGCTTGCTCGATTGCCAGCTCCTCGACGGCGACAGGAATCGTAGCAGGATAAAGAGCCTTATGGTAGAGGTAATCCTGTACTACCTCTGGAGCAATCTCCAGCGGCAACCAGCGCAGAATATCTTCGAGTGAGGTGTAACGCAGAAAGCCGCTCAACCCCTCTCCCAAACCAAACTGAGGATAGACGCCCAATTTGAGGTCGCCGCCGAATCCCGCCGCCAACACAGCCGCCGAGGCGCCAAGGTCCACACTCAAGATTCCCTTGCCATAACCTTCGCTCAGGAAACGGATCATGCGCCCTTCCGCATACGCCGTAGGCAGGAGTTGCTCGCCGGCCCAGGATGCCAGTTCATCCATGCCGCCCAACTGACTCATACGCAGGCGTACATAGAGCGAGGCCAAAGCGCGCTGTGCAGGCAAAATGTCTTCTTCCTCCAGCCTCGGGCGCAGATTCGAGGAGACATACATCATAGGAGTCAACTCTTGCAAGTACTTTTCCGCCATCCTGGCCATCTCCCGATTGCCGGCAAAAAGCACAGCAGGGCGCCTCTCCGATGGTAAGAGATAGCAAGCCAACCCAACGACCTCCAACAACGCTTGCAGCGAGCGCGAGGCTCCACCATCTGTGCCACCGGCAATCAGAATCAAATCCGGCTGCAATCGCAGAAGACTATCCACCTGCTCCTCCGGCTTGCGACGGTCATTCAAACGCAGTGTCTCTACCACACGCGCATAGGTGGTGCGCGCCAGACGTTGTGCGCTGGCAAGCGAGACATCATCCACCAAGCCGGCAACCACCGCCCGTACAATTGGCCCGGCGGATATTGTGGCGACAAAGGAACCGACTCCACTGCCATCTTGAACCGGCATAATGAGCCGGTGGTCCAAAGCGAGCAACGTGCGGCCTGTAATCGCCTCCAGATTGCCGATCGCATCGCGCACGCCTTCGCTCACATCCCGCAACGGCGCGGCCGCCGTAGAAATCGCCTTGCCGGCCGCGACGAAGCGGTACTGCCCCTCCACAACATCGAACAGCACAGCACGCGTGTGCATAGCGCCAATATCTACTGCAAGAACAGATTCCGCGTCAATCAACGATGTTGGCATATGTTAGAAACTCTATTGAAGGAAAGCCCACAGGAAGTTTAGGCGCTCCACCAAAGCTGTCATCGCAGCGGTCATGGCGCCGGCAAACAGCACGCCTAGCGAAATTGCCAGAAAGAACTGGCCAAGCCATGCCATGGCCTCAACAACGCGCGCGCGACGCGGGCCAAGCGGCGTAGGCTTGGCCCCATAATGGAAATAAATCAACGTCGTGGTCATCCCTATCAAGATAAGAACACCCTCGGCCAGCCGTTCCACGGGATATTCCGCCTGCCTCCAATCCAGTAAGTTCACAGAAGCCTGCATTTGGGGGATAAGTGTACCGGTCACCGCGCCTCCTATCGCCACCGCCGCGCCGATACCTACCAGAAACGCCAAGGGAAGATTCCCCAAACGCGCGGTGCGAGGGGAAAGTCGGCCCAACAACAACAAACCTAAAGCCAGCGGCACAACGGCCATGAACCTCTCGTCCAAGGTTTGACCAACGAGCAAAGGCTGGAACAAGCGCGGCCACAATACCTGATGCCAGACCACCGCCGCTGCATAGCCAGCCGCGACGCCAATAAAGAGCGTGATCGTCAGACGGAAAAGAGGGTTGTCGCCAACGAGATAACTGAACACCAGTAGCGTAAGCACGAAAGCAACAACGCCGGTGAACGAATCGGGACTCAACATACTAACCGCCTCCCTTGCGCGGGGTGCGCGGCCGTTCGCTCCAGGCAGAAAAAGCGCTCCAGGCCCCGCCCACAGCGATCAGTACGGCTGCGGTGAACAAGCCAACGCCAAAACTGCTCCAGTAGTTCTCCCCTAACGTTACGCCAGGGGCCGGAAGAGCCTGTGCATACGCCTTTCCTCCGGCCAGACCTATCACCAAACCTTGAATTTGTCCGGCATCGTAGTACGGCTGAATCAAAGGTTCCGCCTGCGCGCTGATGACGAGAATCAGCGGTCTGTCGCCGAGATAGGGCCGGCTCTGTTCAATCCATATCCGTCCGACGTCGGCGCTATCAGTCAGGACAATCAAGGCGGCGTAATCTTGCAGACTCCGCACGTCCGCCAGCAGCGGCGATTGCCAGAGCGTCGCGGCGCCTGCCGAACGTGGATTTGACGCAAACGCCAGCACGCCGCTTGCGCCGCCGGGCAAATAGCCCAGGTTGACATAGTGTTGTCCGTTCTGATAGCGATGATGCGCCTCCACAGATTGCATAAACCGTTCCGCGAGAATTGGCCCGGTTGGCGATGTGGAGACGAATGTCAGACGAGCCGCGCTGACCAGAATCAGATGATCGAGCAAAGGCGCTGCGGCCGATTCCAACTCGCCAGAAAGCGCCGGCTCATAATCGAACACAACCACCACCGGGCTGTTCGCCGGAATCTGATCCACTAGTTGCATCAAGACATATTGAGAAGCAGGGGTCAACGCCTGAGAGGCGGGCAAGCCAATCACAATGGGCAGGAAGGTTACCATCAGAAGAATCGCCGCAAGCAACCAACGCCAGAAAGACGGCAAGGAGATCAATTTCTCGCCCGCCACCGCGCGCGGAGACTCTTCCGCCGCGACCATCTCCTCCAACTGGGTTGCGAGCGCCTGATAGTGCTCCGTCACCTGTAATTTAACCGGAGGAGCCATAGGTTTGCGAGTAGGCGTGAGGCCACCTACGGGCGGCAACACGCCGCGCAGACCTGCCAGCAGTCCTGTTGTCTCCAGCGGCGTCTCTTCCAAAACAGCCGATGCCGCCTCTGCCACCGCCGCTTCCAGTGGTCGCATGGCTTGCACCCAATCCGGCAACTCTGCCGGAGCAATTTCTTCTGCAAGCGCTTCTCCACTCTCTAACGCGGCTCCCTCAGGTTTCAGTGCTGACAACCAGTCCGGCGCTTCTATCGAAAATCCCGCAGGCGATTCGATTTCCCCCTCCTCCGCAATCAATGGCGGCACGCCGGGAGGAGTCTTTTCCTTTTCCTCGCTCTCCACACCTATCAACCAAGACGGCGTGGGTTCTGGCATGGAAGGCTCGGCAGGGATTTCCGCCGTTTCACTGCCAGGAGTCTTTAACCATGCAGGCACCTCCGGCAGCGCGCTCTCTTCTTCCTCAACGAAGGGAGGAGTAGCCCCTTCGCCCTCTCCGAACGCCGCGCCGAGCCAAGATGGCATCTCGCCCGGCGCGGCGGCCTCCTCCGCCGCAAATACAGCCGGAAGCTCCCCCTCGCCCTGCAACGAGGTCAGCCAGTCAGGAATCTCTCCGGCCTCCTCCGCGGTCGCAGGTATCTCTTCTCCTACGAACGCCGTCTTCGACTCGGCATCGCCCTCTTCTTGCACAAAAGCCAACCACTCCGGAGTTTCCTCAGCCGAAACCGGCATACCTTCGCCCGTAACCATCACTGGCGTCTCTCCTGCGCCTCCCTCCTGTAACGAAGATAGCCAATCGGGAGTTTCGCCAGCCTCTACCGACGTCACGGGCATCTCCTCTCCAACAAACGCCGCCGGCGCATCCGCCTCGCCTGCCCCCTGCAACGAGGCTAACCAGTCTGGAATCTCCCCGGCCGCCGCAGGTATCTCTTCACCGGCGAACACCGCCGGAGTCTCCTCCCTGCCTTCCTCTTCAGAGGGAGGAAAAACGGCTTCCCTACCGGCCTGATCCGAGGGAATTGCTTCCTCGAAGGAAAGAGTTATCTCTGCACTCTTGGGAGGAAGTTCCTCGCGGTCCAGGGGTTCTCCCCCCATGCCTGCTCCCCGCAAAGAGGCTAACCAATCTGGGACCTCCTCTTCCTGCTCTTGCTGTACCGCCAGACCGGCCAGCCAGTCCGGAACCTCCGGTTCTTCCGATGATTGTTCCCTCTCCAAATCGGCTAACCACGGAGGCAATCCTTCCCCTGGCGTCTTCTCCGCAGCAAAGGAGGAAGACGATTCGGGTGTTTTGGTTTCCGAAGGTTCTTCCCCTACCTTCCGCGCCGCGCGCAACCAGGCAGGGAGAACCTGTTCAAGCTCTGCGGTATCTCTCTTGGTAGGCTCCTCGCCGGGCTGCAAGGGACGCGAGGCTCTCAAGGAGGGAGAAACCCGCTCGAACTCCGAGGTGGGCTTTCGCACTGGCTCCTCGCCAGGACGGATAATGGTATCCTTCTCTTCGAGGGGCGAAGGCGCACGCAAACGCGCCCCACAGAACTGACAGAACTCGCTCTCGATAGAATTGGCGCGATCGCAAAGCGGACAACGAATCTCGGCCATTATCTTCCCTCGTAAGGACGGTCTACGCCGAACAGCACACGGAGGCCGGTGGTCAGCGCGCCAAGCGCCACACCAATCAACAGACCACGCGCGCCGCCAGCCGCGAGCACCTGAGCAATGATGGGGCGAAGATACTCGCCTAGGTAAGGAATATACCCTACCAGCGGTAGAGCAGCCATACCCATCAACGTCAAGACCGCCGTCGTCAGGAAAACCACAGGGAACAGCTTGATACCGCGACGCAACAAACGAATCGAGGCATAGACAAACGTAACTGTCAAAATTGCCAGGAGGCTGGCCTCCACCGGCAATTGCACTGCCTTGAAGAGCGAGACAACAATAGGATGTTGAGGGCCGAACACCAGGCCAACCAGCAACGTCATCAACATCGTCCCAATCAACAGCAAACTATAAGGCCAGTTTTTCTCACGACCACGCACCTTTTCAGCATGTACGGCGAACAGATTGACAATCCCCAAGAAAACAGCCACACCTGCCAGCGTCACAGCCCAATTGAGCAACACCTCCCGCAACGCGCCGAGATCGAAGAAATACCCCACCAGAACAATAAACCCAAAAGACATAGCAAAAGCAGTGGAGAGAATGCCACGCACTTTCACAGGAGGCCTCCCGCCTTCAACAACGCACCCAACAAGGCGATCAAGATAATCAGCCAACGCAGTACGTCCTGCGCACGCAAGCTAGCCAAATGCATGGGGGCAGGTTGCAAGTAAGCGGAGGCGGCATAGAGATCTTCCCCCAACAAGGGCTCCTCCGCCGTGACATAGAACACCGATTGAGCGGATAGAGAATCGCTGCCGGCGATTGTGAACGCGCGCTGACGTTCCGCCGCATCTGTCAACAAAGCCGCCTCTAGTCCGAAATGACCAAGTAGGATGTTCGCGGAGGCAAATTCATCATACATCACAGGCAACGTCCCCGCCGCATAGGAAAACGCCGTCAGGCCGCTTAGCCGCCCACCGATGAATGGCGATCGCAGGCCGGTGGCTGCTCGATAAGCCGCTTGCAAAAGGTCATCGGAAAGCAAGGCAGTGAGGCTCTCGCCGGAGGTGGCCACAGGCGGCCTGTCGCTGGCCGAGGTCAGATCAGCAGCGCGCCGCAATAAAACCAGCGCAGCCAGGGTAGATGCAGACTGGGGAGTAATCACGCCTCCATGGCCAGTGGACATGTGCAGTCGAGTGCCATCTTCCACCACACGGCCAATCGCCTCCCGTAAACGAGAAAAAGCGCGAATCTCACGGAATGCTCGACTCTTCCTGCTACGTTGCGCGGCGAAAGCCAGCATCAGCCCGGCGGTAAGCAAAATCAGCGCCAGACCAACAATGGCGAACCAGTTCACGCATTCACCTCCTCGCCGCGCAAGTACGCAGCGAAGGCGCGACTTTCCGTCTCGTCTTCCAACAATGATGTGAACGCTTCCAGTGCTTGGGGCGAAAGCCAGGGACGCAGAAACACGCTACCAAAATACAAAACCTGCGCCCCAAGCAATGTCCATGGGCCGCTCGCCTCCAGCGCCCAGCTCGCGAACTCCGCCAAGCCCATGCGCCGAAGAAAAGTCGCCCAACTAGACCAGAAAACACGTCGCGTTGTTGCCGCCTTCATAGTCAGTTACAGTATAGCACAAGCCCTCTGCTCTATGCAAACAAAATTTTACCCTGCTACCAGGGTTGACCAAGCCACCTGTAGCACATCAGCCGCCACAATCCATCACGACGGCAACGATTGCCGTGTGGCTCGATAAGGGCTGTGGATGAGTGCGCCCTCAAGAGTTCGCAGCAATATGGCCTGTGCACAACTCGTAGGAGTTGTGTTCCAACTGCATAGACCCCGATATCGAAGCCCGTATGCCTGAGTATAATTGTCTCTGTGCGGTACTTAATTGACGGTCATAACTTAATTCCCATCATGGGTTTGCGCCTCGACGCGCCCGATGATGAGATGGAGTTGATCGCCCGTTTGCAGGTATTCTGCCGTCTACGACGTGCGCGCGCCGAAGTGTACTTCGATGGCGCTCCGCCCGACCAGGCAGGAACGCGTCCTATGGGATTGGTTACTGCCCACTTCATCCGACAGGGACTCAGCGCCGACGCGGCTATCGAAGGACGTCTACTTCAACTGGGCGCCCAGGCCCGGACATGGGCCGTTGTGAGCTCCGATCGACGGGTCCGTCAAGCTGCACGCGCGGCGCATGCGGCCACGCTGACTTCCGAGGAATTTGCCCGTTTGATGACCCTGCCCAACCAACCAAAACCTTCCTCCTCGCCTAAAACCGACGGGCAACTCTCCCGGCAAGAAGTGGAAGAGTGGTTGCAAATCTTCGGACAACGTCCACAAACGGAATAACCCTACCTCCGGAGGACATTGGCATGAGAATTTCGCTTAACTCTACCAAGGATTATTGGCAGGGATTGACATTTTCCCTATTTATAAAGCCGCGACGCGTGTAGAAAAATCGCCATCGGCACCCCAGATCAGCCTACAAGTCATCGCAAAAACAGCATCTGAGCATGATGACCAAGCAACCCACATGAACAAAGCCGATATAGTTCTCGACAGTGCGATCCAACCGAACCAGAATGCGGCGATCATCCTGAAGCCAGGCAAACAAACGCTCCACTTGCCATCACCTTCGACAACGACGAAGTTTCCGTCCCTCCTCGGTCTTCTCCTTCTTTTCGATTGAAACGATAAGGCGCAATCCACTCCACGCCATTTTCAGCCAGCTTCTGGTCCAGCGGATCGCTGTTATACGCTTGGTCGCCGATCAACGCTCCGGCAGCTCTATGGTGAACATGGTTTCCAAAGTCGGTTCTACGAGGGTGTTTTCATGCGGCGAAGCGCTGCTAACGGATATGGCGATAGGAAGACCGGAACGGTCTGCTGCTGCTATGATCGTTGTACCTCTGCCCCGCTTGGTCTTTCCCATCCTCGGCCCCTTTCTTTTTGCGGCGACAAAGACACCAGCGATAAAACATTCAGTCAGATCGAGATCGCCGCGCTCTTTCATGTCTTGTACGAATGCCTTCAGAATCACCTCAAACGCGCCGGAGCGAACCCATTCCTGGAAGCGTCGATGGCAAGTCTGGCATGGTGGAGATCTCTCTGGCATATCTTTCCATTATGCACCGGTGTGAATGATCCATAGAATACTATTTGAGAATCTCTCGACTGTCGCGCCGAGGTCTGCCACATCCATCAGCCCGTTTCGGAGGTGTGATAGGAATGGTTTGATTACGTCCCATCATGTTCCTCACTCCCCTGCGTCAACGTTAATCGGTTTGCCGTTGGTCTTACTTCCTCTGTTCAGTATAGGCGCGCCGGTTCTGCCCTGGATCATTTTCCCTGTCATCGCAGCGGAACACGACAGTATACCGACCGATACGGCTACCATCGAAATCACAATGACAGTCATCGGATTCTTGGAATCTCTCTTGGCGCTTGTCCTCAGCCTGCCGCATATCGGCCCTGGTTGGCATTCGCGGCAGTCGTGATTCTCGCCAACAAGGCGAAGGCTACTTCCCCTGCCGGCAACGTAGAAGTAACGACATTTACCATTCCCATCTCCCTCTCGCCTGATGCCTGCAACAGAGCAACCATCGCTAAATATAAGGTTCTCAACCGACCATCTATACTCTCTTGTCCACTTACCCTTCTGAACCTCCAAACGGCCAGCCCGAAGAAGAGCACTGCATAGCCTATCAGCATCGCAGCAAGAAGCAGTACGGACTCGAATCCCAGGCCGCGCCTCGCGATATTCTCGAAGCCGTCCAGCGCCCAGGATACCGGCGAGAGATGCCCGATGGCGCGAAAGGCCGGGCCGGCAACGTCCAGCGGCACCCAAGCCCCGCCCAGCGCCGAGAGCACGAGCATCAGCAACAGCAAGAACATGATGGCCTGTTCATCGTTCTTCGCCAGCACGCCGATCAACAAGCCGAGGCGCCAATGCACAGCGCCGAGGCGAGCGCAACCAACAGAACAGCCAGCGGGGCAGAGAAATGCTTCAGTTTCAGCACGAGCGCGCAATTGCTCGCTCAAGGGACTGTCATCCTGATTCAGGAAACCGACCGGCAGGCGCGGGTCCTCGGGCGGTCGGCCAACGCCGCTGAAGGCGAAGCCAAACAGCAATGTGAAGACGACCGGCATGAGCAACAGGAACAGAAAAGTCATCCAGTTGCGGGTCAGTTCGGTCAAGTCTTTCAACGTAATATCGAAGATGCGCTTCACGGGATTTCTCCTAGAGGTACCGCCGCTGGAAACGCCAGACGCCGATGAGGAAGAGGACCACCGTCCAAGCCAGGGCGACCAGGGCGCTCAGGGCAATGCGCTCCAGCGAGGCGCCGTGGATGCCGTCCGTCAACATGCGCGCGATCCAACCCTGCGGCATGGTCAGCGAGACAGCGTTGATGGTCGGGTTGCTATAACCTCCAAAACCGATGAAGACGGGCATCGCGCCCACCCAGGTAGTGATGGTCAGCACGCCGCCATACATCACTCCGCCTTGTTTGCTGTTCTTGAGTAGCGAGTTGACGAAGATGCCGAAAGCGGAGGTGTTCAGGATGATACACATCGCGGTCAGAAGCAGGGATGGCCAATCGCCCCACTCTACACGGAAGACGAGCCGGGCAGCGAGGAATAGTACAATAACCTGCGCCGTGACGGTTAGCAGCACGCCCAGCAGTTTGCCGGTCAGGACGGCCGCCGGGGGAGTGGGTGTGGTGAACAAGCGTGGCAAAGTGCGCTGCTCGTCTTCTAGCAGAATGCCCTGGGCGGTGGCCACGCCGGTGTAATAGGCGCAGAAGATAAGCATGGCACCCATCACCATGCCGACGATGACCAGCACGGGACTACGGGCAGGTTTCCCCTGTTGCGGCGATTGCACCTTCAGCAGCCCAGCGGTCTGGTCGCCCTGCGGCTGGGCCGCCAGGTAACGGCTGACCACTTGCCCGATGAGCGCCGGGTCGGCGGCACCGGTCTGTGTCAGGGCGATGTTGATGGCAATCTTCGCTCCCGAAAGGCCGTCCATGAACTGGTTGAGGATGGATTTGACGATGCCGGGACCAATGGTCAGAATCGGGCCCTGGTAGAACTCGATGGAAGCCTGCCCGTCGAGCGAGGCGAACTGCGCCGAGAAGTCGGCCGGGATGATGAGCGCCACGCCGGCTTGCTGACTGCCACCAGGTCACGCGCCGTCGCCGCGTCCACTTCGAGCCGAACTTCGAGCAGGTCGGCGAAAGCGTGGCTTTGCAGCACGCTGACGATGAACGCGCCGAGCGACGCGGCTTGCATTCCGCCGGGGAAGCGGCTCATCGCCTGAGCAAACGCCGGCTCGCCTTCATCCAGATTGACAAGCGCCACCTTCGTCACCGGCACCTCGAAACCTTCTTTCTCTTCAGCAATGTTGCCGAACATGAAGAAAAACAACACCGGCACGAGCAACGAAATGACGAACATGAAGATCAAGGCAAAAGTGCTGCGGAAGGAGCGGGTCAGGTCTTTGAGGGCAATATCGAGAATTTTCATCAAGGGTCTCCTGGCGATAGATTGAAGAAGTGGACGGTGGACGGCAGCCCGCTGACCGCAGGAGGAGAACGCAGTCTGTAATCTGCCATCTAATCGCGCAACGCCCTCCCTGTCAGGTGCAGGAAGACGGTTTCCAGATTAGGCTCTTGAACGTCCACCGAAGTGATGCGCACCCCGTTGGCGATGACCCTCTCGAACAGAACCGGCAGAACGCGGTTGCTGTCGTCGGCCAGAATGGTCAGCGTACCGTTCTCCGCCAAGACTTGCTTCACGCCGTTGACCTTTCTCCAGGTTTCCATGACCCGCGCCGATTCAGCGTTGATGCTCAGGGTGATGCGATCGGCTTCGCCAACGAGGCGGACCATCTCCGTGTGCGTCCCGGCGGCAATCAGACGGCCATGATCCAGGATGGCGATGTGATCGGAGAGTTCCTGGGCTTCTTCCATGTAGTGGGTAGTATAAAGGACTGTAGTGCCTTCACCCTTGAGTACCCGCACCGAGTCGAGAATGGCGCGGCGTGACTGGGGGTCAATGCCGACCGTAGGCTCATCCAGGTAGATAATCTGTGGCTTATCGAGCAGGGCCACGCCGATGTTGACGCGCCGTTTCATCCCGCCCGAATACTTCTTGATGCGCTCGTTCGCTCGGTCCATCAGGCCGATGACCTCCAGCACCTCCTGCACGCGATGTTTGAGTACCGCGCCGCGCAAACCATACATCTTGCCCCAGAAAGTCAAGTTCTCGCGCGCCGATAGGTCCTCGTAGAGGGCACCTCCTGCGGCGCCACACCCAACACCGACTTGACGCCCAGGGGGTCACACGTGATGGAATGACCAAGCACGAGCGCGTCGCCCTCGTCCGGGCGCAGTAGACAGGAGAGAATGGAGACAGTGGTGGTCTTCCCAGCACCGTTCGGGCCGAGCAAACTGAAAATTTCGCCCTGCTCCACGCTGAAACTGACGCCGTCCACAACTTTAATTGCGCCGAAGGCTTTGCATAGATTCTGCACTTCGATGGCTTTCATACCACTCATCCTTTCCGTAACTGTGTAAGCTCGCCCTACAACAGGCAAATCTCATTCGAGGGCTGCGACTGCCAGGCAGAACAAGCCGATGCCTAGCAGCAGGATGCTGGTCTCGAGCGAGGCCGCCTGGGCAATGTTCAGCACCACTACAGCCACGGCCATGGCCAGTCCCACGCCTTTGAACAAGACATCAACAAGTTTTCCAAGATTTTCTCTGTTGGACATACGAACCTCCTTTCTTTGTAAACGCTGCCCCCAGTATATGGCCAGATCGCTGGCCTGTCATCGGCCGGGAGGCCAGTTATCCTCTCATACTTTCGGACAATGTCCAACGGTACGGTGGCAGCCAGCGCTTTGTGTGATACCATTAGGAACGATGAAATGCATCAAGAGACTCTCCATCGGCATCGAGGCCGACTACCGCGCCTTTTACTGGATCATGACCGCGATCCTGGCGTTCATGTATGTGACCTCGATTGTTTCCAACCCTACCCTGCACACGGCAGGGCCGCTGATTTTGTTCACCCTCGTGTTCAATTTGCACATCGCCCTGCACTGGATGCTGGCTTCCATCCACGCCCGCGGCTGGACATGGGCATACGTGCTTGTGCAGGGGGTCTTGGGCTTCTGGCTTGTTGTGCTCTCCAACAACCTCGGCATGACCTTTGCGGTCTTCCTGGGTTTGATTGGCGAGGTTTTTGGTCTCCTGAAGCTGACCCCCGGCGCCTGGGGAGCCGCGGTGTTCTATCTGATTCTGTCCTTAGTCAACTTCACCCGCTTTCTGGGAATCAAATCCGCCGGCTGGTGGGTGTTGGGGATGCTGTCGATCGTGTTGTTCACCGCGATTTACACGATTCTCTACCGGCGTCAGGCCGATGCACGCGAGCGTGCCCAGGAATTACTCCAGGAACTGGAGGCCGCCAACCGTCAGTTGCGCGAATACGCCACCCGGGTGGAGGACCTGACCATCGCCGCCGAACGTCGGCGCATGGCGCGCGAACTGCATGACACGCTCTCGCAGGGGCTGGCCGGTTTGATTCTGCAAATGGAAGCTGTGGATGCCCATCTGACCGCCAAACGCCCCGGCCGCGCCCGCGAAGTGCTACGGCAGTCTATGGAGAAAGCGCGCCAGACCTTGGCCGAAGCGCGCCGGGCTATTGATAACTTGCGTCAGCCGGCGTCATGTGACCTAGCCGAATCCCTACGCCGGGAAGCAGACCATTTCGCTTCATCCACAGACATCCCCTGCAATATGGAATTATTCTTACCCGCCGATGTGCCGGAGGAGGTAACAGAGGCCGCCCAACGGGCAGTTGCCGAGGGGTTGACCAATATTGCCCGCCATGCCGGGGCGAAGAATGTATCCTTGCGGGCGACGAAGCAGGAGGAAATGCTGGAAATTGTTCTTCAGGATGATGGCATGGGCTTCGATCCCGTATCGGTGGATGTCGGGCACTACGGCCTGTTGGGAATGCGCGAGCGCGTCCGCCTGGCGGGCGGCAGCCTCGAGGTCCAGAGCGCCCCGGGCCATGGCACGCGGATTGTGATACGATTGCCGTTAGAGAGGCCTGCCGATGAGTAACCCTATCCGCATCTTGGTCGCCGACGACCACTTGATTGTTCGCCAAGGTCTGCGTCTGATTTTCGAGACCGAGCCGGGCTTTGAACTGGTGGGCGAGGCCGGCGATGGAGCCGAGGCAGTACGTTTGTGTGCGGAATTGAAGCCGGATGTGGTGTTGATGGACTTGCGCATGCCCGGCATGGACGGGCTGACAGCAATCGAAAAACTGCGTCAGGAACAGCCCAAAATCGCCGTGGTCATCCTGACTACCTTCAACGAGGACGAGTTGATGGTGCGCGGCCTGAGCCTGGGGGCAAAAGGTTACCTACTCAAGGATACCAGCCGCGAGACCCTGTTCGAGACCATCCGGGCGGCAACGCGTGGCGAAACGCTCCTGCGGCCGGAGGTGATAGCTCATCTGCTGGCCAAAGTGGGCAACACCCCGGCCTCTACGGCGGGCGGGATCGAGCTGAGCGAGCGTGAGCTGGAAGTGTTGAAAGAAGTAGCAGCAGGAGAACGCAGCAAGGAGATCGCCCTGCACCTGGGTATCAGCGAGCGGACGGTCAAGGCGCATCTGGCAAGCATTTACAACAAACTAGGGGTGGATTCACGGGCCGCAGCCATCGCTATCGCGGCGCAGAAAGGGTGGCTATAGCACCAGCCTTTCCTCTCTCAAGTGCTTCTACTTCCCCCTTCCACAGGCTCGACATGGACCATTATCTCTGCATCCGGCACGATTCGACGGATGGCTTCCTCAATAATTCCGCGTTGACATGGGCGCTTGTAAGGTGAATGTCACCGCTCATCGTCACAAGCAAGTCAATGAACCGGCGCGTATCACGAGCATCATTTACCGGCAAGGCCGCCTGTTCTACTTTTGCCGCCATGCCTTTCAGCGCCGTATCCAGCAAGATGGCAATGAGGCGCCGTCGAAGCCCCCACTGACATAGATTACAATGAGTGTGACAACCAGCGCCGCGATTGAATCGGCTTTCCCCAGCCAGCCTAGATTCAGGAAGCGACGTCCAAGCGTCAACCCGACAAGGCCCAAGATGACCATCGAGGAAGACCAGATATCCGTGCTACAGTGCAAGGCATCGGCCTCGCAGAGAATCCAGGCCGACGCCGCCAGCAACAAAAGGATTTCAAAAAGGGCAGAGAGATTCTCTGCCTTCCCGCGACCAAAGAGGCGATTCCTATCCGCCGGTTTATCGGCTACATGCACGGCCATATAGATCACGAGCGTCGCCATCAGGGCCAGGGCAGAATGCACTGCTTCCGCCAGCATGCCTGGTAAGTTCGTCAATATGCCAACCACGATTTTAAAAAGCAGTCAACCCAGCCGCGGCAATTACCGAACTCGCGACGGCTATGCTTTTCTCTTGCATTGTTTGCCGGTTCGCCATACTATACCTCCGCAGATAGAGCGACTATAATACAAGTCATAACCCCTTAGAGGAGCGCTCTCATGGGTCTTCTCACTTCTCTCTTCCTTGGCTTTGCAGGTGCTCTATGTTTCGCGGCCATCTTATACTGGTTGGACCGGTACGAAAAGGAACCCCTTGTCTTACTCGGCGGCGTATTTCTTTGGGGGGCAGTCATCGCTAGTGGCAGCGCATTCATTATCAATACTGTCCTTGGACTGGGATTCTACATTTTCACCGGTTCGGAGGCGATCACCGAGCTAAGCACCAGTTCGCTCATCGCCCCTATGGTCGAGGAAACGCTCAAGGGACTGGCTGTACTGCTTGTCTTTCTGGTCTTCCGCCGCGAATTCGACTCCATCCTGGACGGGATCATCTATGCTGGCGTGACCGCCCTGGGCTTTGCCGCGAGCGAGAACGCTTACTATATCTGGAATTACGGCTACCAAGAACAGGGTTGGCAAGGGCTGATACGGTTGACCTGGATTCGCATTGGCTTGGTAGGATGGCAACATCCCTTCTACACAGCGTTCACCGGGATCGGTCTGGCTCTGGCGCGCACCCGCCGCAGTCTGCCGGTCAAAATCCTGGCGCCGTTGACAGGCCTTGGCCTGGCCATGGGTACCCACGCTTTCCACAATACTGTAGCCAGTCTTGTCAACAGCGAGTGGATAGTAGCCTTTCTCGATTGGAGCGGCTGGTTGTTCATGTTCGGCGTGATTCTATTCGCCACCTATCAGGAGCAAGGTTACTTACAGCAACATCTGCAAAGCGAGGTGGCAGCCGGTCTGCTTACCGTGCAGCAATACCATATCGCCTCTTCGGCTTGGCGTCAACTGGTTGCTCGCCTGCGCGCCTTGTTCACCGGTCGTTTTTTTCAGACCAACCGCTTCTATCAACTGTGCGGAGAATTGGCACACAAGAAACAACAACTCGCCACACTGGGCGACGAGAGCGGCAACGCTTTCATTATTCAGCGCCTACGCGCGGAACTGGCGCGTCTATCGCCCATCATCCTGAACAATGTCTTGGCTGATTCTGCAACACCCGAAAAGTCACAGCACCCAGGGCCAAGGGAAACCAAAACGTGACGGCGCGATACGTTAAGGCAATAAGCGTTGCCGTCCCAAGAGGCACACCCAGGCTTCGCAAGGCCACCGTCAGCGCGCCCTCGACAAAACCAACCCCCGACGGCGTCGGTGAGACAATGAGGAATAGGTAGGCGATACTGAAACTCCCGACAAGCAGACCGGCGCTGAACGGCGTGCTGAATGCCAGGAATGTCATCATCAGAATACAAATTAATAACGCTTTGCTATTCAGGGCATATAAAAAGGGAAGAATGAACTCCCGCCGCTTACCTCGCAATTCAGCAAAGCCTTCGGCCATTTCAGCCGCATACTCATGTGCGCGCGCCTCGCTTAGGTACTCGCGGCGCAGGAATGGTCGCACAAGGCGATTGACCAGGCGCGCCAGCCATGCCAGAGCATGCCCCAGTTTATCCGCCGAACGATAGCCTAGATATACCAGAAAAGCCAACGCGCCAGCAATTCCCAGCAAAATAAACGCCGCGACAATGGCGCTAGACGGTAGATTATTGCGCCGTATCAGCGCCATCATCCCCAATACCAGCACGCAAATGAACGCCGCGTAATCCAGGACAACAAACAAGGCGCTGACAACCGTCACCTTTCCCCTGGCATGGTTGCGCTGGCGAGCATCGTCTACGAAAACCGCCATGCCGCCAATGCCGACGCTTGGCGCCACGACATTGACGAAATTGGCCGCGGCAACCACCAAAAAAAGATGGGTGGTCTTCTCCTCCAGACCAACCAGCTGATAGAGCAACCGACACGCGACGGCCACATTATAGATCCAAAGCGCTTCCAGAGCGAGGGCTCCCAGCAGGAACCAGAAATTGCTGCGCTGAAGCGTCTCTGCCACGTCTTTAAGTTCCGACAGGCTGAAAAAGACAAAGGCAACCGCCAGCAACAGAATCAGAGCGCCGAATAGTTTTCGCATGTGAAAGTTACAGAGGCCCGCCGGGGCAAACGCAGTTAGTGACGACGGTCCGTCAGGCGTCCAACCAGCCCTATATAGTAGAATAATTGCAACAAAGCAGTGACCAGCGCCGCAATGTAGGTCAACGCCGCGGCATTCAACACCGCGTTGACGCCACGCATCTCCTCCACGCTGGTGATAATGCCTGTTTCCGCCAGCAGGCGACGCGCCCGCGCCGAAGCGTTGAATTCCACCGGCAAAGTCGCCAGCGCAAACAACGCCCCGCCGCCAAAAGCCATTACCCCCATCCAAGCTAGATTGACTCCAAAGGCGATTTCCATCGAGGTTAAGAGAATCCCCACCAAAATCAGCAACCATCCCAGATAGGAACCGATGTTCACCAGCGGCACCAGCGCCGAGCGAAAGCGCAAAGGAAGGTAGCCTTCCTTATCCTGTATGGCATGCCCCAGTTCATGAGCCGCGATGGCCACCGAAGCCACAGATGGCGTCTCCGCTACCAAGCGAGAGAGACGAAGCACCTTCTGACGCGGATCATAATGATCCGTCAATTCGCCGGCCACGCCCTCCACGCGCACACCATATACCCCCCCTGCCGAAATCAGGCGTTTGGCTGCTTCGTAGCCACTAAGGCCGCTGCGATTCGCCACCCTGCTCCATCGATTATAGGCCGACCGCACAGAAACGGTGACAACCGTCATGAGCAAGGTAGCCGGAATCATCACACAGAGCACGTATTGGGAATCAAACCACATAGTTCACCTCGCCAACACTCCAGGAATACAGCTGGATAAGACTCTCTGTATCTTGGCAATTGCCACACTGCATCGGATTATAACATGAAAAAGACGACCGACTGCGCCATGAGAATGGCAGTATAATGGGACTGCCATGCCCATCACACGCCCTGCAAAACAACCGGCATCTCGCCCTGCACGCGCCAGGACGAAACCAACGCCCCCAAAGACTCGTACCGCCGCGTCAAAACCCACGCGGGCAGCCACACCTACGCGTCAAAACCGCATACGGCCAGCGCCGGAGCGTCCCCACTCCCTGTGGGGACAACTCTCGCCGGAACGCAAGATAGACATCCTCGGCACGATTCTAGCCCTCCTGGGTCTGGTGACGCTTCTCAGCTTGGCCTCCGCCAACCGCAGCGCCTTCCTTGGCTGGTGGGTTTCCCTCTGGAAAAAAGCATTTGGTTGGGGAATGCCCCTCTTTGGTCTGGCGCTCCTCCTCGGTGGCGTCTGGCTGATCGCGCGTCATGTGGAACGCCTTCCCCGATTATCCGTCGAGCGGTTTACAGGCATTGTTCTCTTGCTTTTGAACTTGCCTACCATGTTGCATGGGTTGATTGCCGGTTCTCCAGAAGCGGCCCAGGCTGCCGCCCAGGCCGGCAAGGGCGGCGGTTATCTGGGAAGTCTCATCCTGCAAGGCCTACTCCTGGGCATCGGCAAAGCGGCAACTGTCATCGTATTGCTGGCCTGGCTGATGATTGCTCTGGCTTTAACCCTGGACGTTTCCCTGCAGGACATGTTCGAAAGGCTGGCAGCGGCGTTCAACCGGGTGCGCAGGAGAGGCCCAGGGCCCGGATCCGTTGCCCCGTCTTCTCCTCCAACAAAGGCAACGTCTGTTCACCCATTTCCGATTCCCCTCCCATCCTCCGCGCAAGATACAGGAGAGGAACTCGTCCCCGTTTCGCGCCAGGGGGTACAGGTCAAAACAGGCGTCATGGCTGCGCCGTCTATAACCTGGATTCTGCCAAAAGTCAGTGAAGTCCTCGACCTGGCCTCTGCCCCTACGGTTGGTGAGGAATTCATTGCACAACGAGCGCGTCTCATCGAGGAAACCCTTGCCTCCTTCAATGCGCCCTGTCAGGTGGTAGAAATCAGCAGAGGGCCGGTCATCACCTTGTTCGGGGTTGAACCCCTGTTCATCGAGACGCGCAGTGGTCGCACGCGCGTGCGGGTTTCCAAAATTGTCTCCCTGGCCGATGATCTGGCACTGGCCCTGGCCGCGCCGCGCATTCGCATCCAGGCCCCCGTGCCCGGACAGGGATACGTGGGGATTGAAGTGCCCAACGAAGAAATGGCCCTGGTAACCCTGCGCGAGGTAGTAGAAAGCGAAGTATTTCAACGCGGACGCACACCGCTCCGTCTTGCCCTGGGGAAAGACGTCGCTGGCCATCCCGTAGTCACCAACCTGGAATCCCTGCCGCACTTGCTCATCGCCGGCACGACCGGCTCCGGCAAATCGGTGTGCGTCAACGCCTTGCTCTCCTGTCTACTCCTGCACAACGTGCCAGACGACTTGCGTCTGATTTTGATTGACCCAAAACGCGTGGAATTAAGCGGCTATAACGGCATACCGCACTTGCTCGCTCCGGTCGTGGTGGAAATCGAGCGCGTTGTCGGCGCCTTGCAGTGGTTGACGCGCGAGATGGAGAACCGTTACTACAAATTCGCCGAGATTGGAGCGCGCAATATCGCCGATTACAACGCCCGGATGGCCGCTCACGGGAGCAAGAAATTACCCTTTCTGGTAATCGTGATTGACGAACTGGCCGATTTGATGATGATCGCCCCCGATGAGACCGAGCGCACAATTACCCGCTTGGCGCAACTGGCGCGCGCGACCGGCATCCACCTAGTCATCGCCACCCAGCGCCCTTCGGTCGATGTGGTCACCGGTCTCATCAAAGCCAATTTTCCGGCCCGGATTGCTTTTGCCGTCGCCTCCAACACCGATAGCCGCGTCATCCTCGATCAACCCGGCGCGGAGCGGCTCCTAGGTCGCGGCGACATGCTCTTCCAGGCCCCCGACGCGGCGGCGCCGGTGCGGTTACAAGGCGTCTTCGTCTCCGATGCCGAGATTCAACGACTGGTAGAGTTTTGGAAACGACAAGTCGAGGTAGTCAGCCCTTACGCCGTTGCCGCCGGCGCCTCGACCGAGCGGGAAGGCATCGCTTCCCCCCTCACCGGAAGTGTTCCGCTGAAACAACTCGCCATGTTCGACGAAGCCAGAGAGCAGTCTTCCGAGGATCCACTCTACGATGAGGCCGTAGCACTGGTGCGACAGGCAGGACGCTGTTCGGTCTCGATGCTGCAGCGCAAATTACGCATTGGCTACACGCGCGCCGCTCGTCTGGTAGACGCAATGGAAGAAAAAGGTATCGTCGGCCCCCCAGATGCCGCCACAGGTCTACGCGCGGTGATGGATTATGGCCCGGCCGCGCCGCCTGCGCAGGACTGAATACGACGGATAAAATCAGGAGAATGCAAATCGCGCTCTAATATGAAAGTAGAATACCAGCGCAGAATCCTCTCCATCTCCGCGCGCGTCGGAGTCGCAGGATGAGCACGCCTCGCCTGAGCATAGGTGCTGCGCTGCAGATGACGCAAATACTTCAACGCCTCTACCGAGACGGGCAAAGCATCTTTCACCTGCTTCCCGCAACGTGGGCAGAGCACCCCGCCGCGTGCAGGCGAAAAAAACTGGGACACGGGCTGAACTTCTTGACCACAGGCGGCGCACTCGAACAAATGTGGACGAAAACCAAGAAAATCCAATAAACGCATCTCGTAGTAGCGAAGAGCAAGCCAGGGATCGGCTAACTCCGCGATTCGTTGTAGAGTCTCGGCCAGTAGAAGAAATAAACCGGCATGTACGTGCTCCGCCTCGTAGGTGAAACGATCCAGCAATTCCACCGCATACGCCGCCATCGCCGTCTTGAGCAAGTCCTCGCGCAAAGGTAAGTAGGCGTTCACCGTATCTGCCTGGGTGACGATGAGCAAATCACGTCCGGTTGCCAGTTGCAATCGAACATGCGTAAACGGTTCCAGGTGGCCAGCTTTGCGCGAGCGTATACGTCGCGCCCCCTTGGCCACGGCACGCAGTTTGCCACGTTCAAGGGTGTAGAGCGTCAACAGCCGATCCGCCTCTCCCCAATCGATATGACGTAAGACAATCGCCTCCACTCGCAAGGAACGCAACGCGCGGCTCATTCCACTCCGACTCCAACCTTGGCAAACCGCATATCCCCTTCCCCTCTCCCAACTTTAACCCAAGGCCTCGTCCAAGTCTCTCGCCGTGAAGGCGCCCGGCAGCAAGGCGCCGACCGTCGTCTCAAGGATGATCTTCCCTGCTCCATCTGCAATCAACACAACTGTTTCTAGACCGAACTCAGCCATTACCTGCCGACAGGCGCCGCAGGGAGAACCGCCATTGGCAGTTACAACCGCAAGGACATCGAACTGGCGTTCGCCATCAGAGACGGCCTTAAAAACGGCCACACGTTCCGCGCAGACGCCTGTCGGGTAAGCCGCGTTCTCAATATTGCACCCCGTATATAGGCGACCGGAAGCCGTCCGCAACGCCGCGCCGACAGCATAGCGCGAATAAGGAGCGTAGGCATAACGACGGGCTGCCAGCGCCAGTTGAACCAAATGTTGACGCTCCTCAACCGTCAGCGCGCTCATCTTCCTCCTCATCGAGCCGACGCAGCATACGCGCCGGCGCACCAACGACAAGTGTATTTGCCTCTACATCTCTCGTTACCACAGCGCCGGCGCCGGTTTTAGCGCCCTTGCCGACCTTGACCGGCGCTACCAACAAGGTGTCCGAACCAATAAAAGCGCCCTCGCCAATCTCTGTAGAATGCTTGCGCCTCCCATCGAAATTGCAGGTAATTGTCCCGGCGCCAATGTTGACATTGGCGCCGACAATGGCATCTCCCAGGTACGAAAAATGCCCCATCTTGGAGCCGGGGCCCAGGGTGGAGTTCTTGACTTCGCCGAAATTGCCCATGTGCACGCCCCGGCAGAGATGGGCCCCCGACCGTAAATGGGCAAAAGGCCCAATGGTCACTTCATCCTCCACCTGCGCGCCCTCCAACACCGATACACGGATGATTACCTCGTCGCCGACGACGCTGTCTTCGATGAATGTATTGGGACCGATCTCACATCGCCGACCGATCACCGTCCTGCCGCGCAAATAGGTGTTGGGCCAGATGACTGTATCCTGCCCGACTACAACGCCCGGTTCAATGTACGTCGTCGCCGGATCAACGAGTGTTACGCCGGCCAACATCAACGCGCGATTGACGCGGCGATACATCGCCGCGCTCGCCTCCGCCAGATGAATACGGGTATTGATGCCTATGGCTTCATCCAAATCTTCGGTTACAATGGCACATACCGGCAAGCGGTCACGCGCGGCCAATTCCACGGTGTCGGTCAGGTAATACTCCCCTTTCTTCGAGAGGGGAATGCGATTTAAGGCATCCCACAACCAATCGGCGCGAAAACAATACGCTCCAACATTCAATTCCGTTATCTTTAATTGCTCGGGAGTCGCCGTGGCTTCCTCCACAATCGCCTGCACGTTGCCGTCCGTCGTGCGTAGGACGCGTCCAAACCCACGCGAATCGCCGGAAATCACAGTCAAAATTGTCAGCGGACCAGGATTCTCTTGTTGCGCCTTCACCAACCGACGCAATGTCTCGCCGCGCAGAAGCGGCATATCCGCGTAGGAGACTACGACATAATCGGTATGCCCGCGCAGGAGCGGCTCGGTCTGCAAAACGGCATGTCCTGTTCCCAGCGGTGGATCTTGCACCACTAGCCGCGCGGCATCCCCCAGGAATTGACGTACAGCATCACCGCCATTCCCAATCACCACCACCGGCTTCTCTGTACTGGCCATGCACGCCGCTTCCAGAGAATAGGAGATCATGGGGCGTCCACACAGGGGATGTAACACCTTCTGCGTAGCCGACTTCATACGCGTTCCCTGACCAGCAGCCAAAAGAACCGCTGTTACTCTTTTCTTCATACGCGACTCAACTCCTCATGCATTATACTCATCTTCCAATATCCTGTTGCCTCCTCCGCGCCAAGGCGAAGATGGCGCCTATCTCCGGCAAACGAAGAGCAGCCAGAAAAGCAATATAGACGACCATCCCTGTTAAAATGCCACCGAGAGCGAACAGGGGTTGTGAAAGAAAGGACAGAGAACGATTCCACGCCCACAACGCCGCGGACATTGCCGTTACGGCCAGAGTAACACTCCCTAGGCAAACAGCGAGCTCTCGCTCCCCCAGACGACCACCCAGGCGATGGCGCATCAGCAGGAAAAGGACGCAGGCCTCCAACGCCGTGGCCAGCGAATTCGCTAACGCCAGCCCGCCGTGCGGCATCCACCCAATATGGCGGAACAGAGTCGAAAAAAATACGCTAAAGACCACATTCAGGCTCATCGCTACCGTTCCCACCAGTACAGGAGTCCGCGTGTCGTGCAGCGCGTAAAAGGTGCGGGCCAGAATTTCCAGCACACTGTGCCCTACCAAACCAGCGGCGTACCACAGCAGCGCCCAGGCGACCAGTTCTGTGGAACGTTCATCGAAGGCGCCGCGCTGGTAGATCAAGGCGACGATCGGTTGCCGTAACAGAATCAGACCCACAGAAGCGGGTAAGGAAAGCAAAAGGACGCCGCGCAAGGTGCTCACAAGTGCCCGGCGGATCTCGTCCATCCGTCCAAGCGCATACTGCGCGGCAAAAGTTGGCATGGCAGCCGTAGCAATGGACTGGGCAACCGCCGCCTGCGCCATTAACATCAAAGCAAACCCATAACTGATGCCGCTCACGCTGCCCTCTTCCATATGCGAAGCCAGCCACGTATTGACCCAGAAGTTTACTTGCACCACTGCTACCCCTAGTAAGCGCGGTCCCATTAACCGGAAGACCTCGCGCACGTTGGGATCGCCCAATCCTAAAACAGGCTGGTAGCCTGCTCCCTGACGCACAAGAGCCGGAACTTGAATGAATAGGTAAGCCACCGCCCCTAAGACAACACCCCATGCCAGACCGTAAATCCCCCAACGCGGCGCGAGGACAAGCACACCAAAAATCAGCCCCACCTGATACATCGCCGGAGTTAGAGCTGGGATGAGAAAAACCTGATGGGAGTTCAGGATACCAACTGCTAACCCTCCCAGGCCAAACAATATCGTAGAAATTACCTGAATGCGCAAAAGGTCAACCGTCAAGGCTTCCTGCGCAGGATTCGCTGCGAAACCAGGAGCCAAGGCATAGCGAACGATTTGTGGAGCGCAAACAGCCGCTAACGCGGCCAGCAGAATCAGAACCAACAGAATCAGATTGGCAAGAGAAGAAGCCAATCGCCAGGCAGCGCGTTTATCTCCGCGCACTAACAGCGACGTGAACATGGGAATAAAAGCCGACCCTAGCGCGCCACCCGCCACCAGATTGAATAACGTTTCGGCGACGCGATTAGCAGCCAGGAAAGCATCCAGTTCCGCGTAGGCGCCAAAAGCACGCGCAACCAGGACACTGCGCGCCAAGCCAGCCAGCTGACCAAACAGGAAAGCAAGCATCACCGTCCCGGCAGCGCGCGCAATTCGACGCGGCACATTCAACTCGCTCACAAGGAGCGATTATAACACCAGCGGAGCGTCAACCGAGCAACCCCCAAGATGAGAGAAAACGTGCAGGCCCCTGTGGTGAGCGCACAGGGGCCTTTGACTATGGAAATGCTCCTCCCCTTTTTCGCCAATCAACGCGTGAACGTCTTGAAAATATTTGTGAAAGCCCAATCCGCCTGCGACAAGCCACTGCACTTAGGCGAGGCATATGTCTGGCCCGGACAGGAGCCGTTATCGCGATTAGCAGACCAGAACGAAAGCAACGTCACCCAACTGGTAGAGTTCGCCCAATTGACGAGTTGCTGCGCGTCGGTCAGATAGAAGCGCTCACTCTGAATGTCATTCTGACCAATCATAGGCGTTACGCCGATCTTTGTATTCACGCCCAAACCGAGCATCTGGTTATACGTACTGGTAGCGGCGTCAATGGCATACTGTCCCATCTTACCGTCGGGATTCGGGGCAGCCCAGCTGCCGTAATCCATGGCCATCACGTTGACCAGGTCAATGCGCACGCCGTTGGCTTTGGCATTCGCAATGATATTCAAGCCATCTTGTGTCAGTCCAGAGGGCAATACAGGCAAGCAGTAAGCCACCTTAAGGTCGGGATTGGCCGCTTGGAGACCGGCAATAGCCTTATTGCGGCGATCAATCGAAGCAGTATCCGTCACAGCCGCGCCTTCAATGTCGAAGTCAATCCAATTGAGCTTGTACCTTGTAATGACCGACTGGTAGGCCGCTTGCAGGCTAGAGACGCTGGTGCAGGATTGCGCCAATTCGGTGCCATTCGCACCGCCGAACGAGACGATGACATTGCCGCCCTTCGTGCGCAGATAGTTGATTTCATCGAAGAGGTAATTCTCGCTCATCGAGATTGCGCCGCCCCAAGCCGGCGTGCAGGCACTGCCTGTGCTGCTCTGAATAATGAACGCTAGGGTGTAGTATTTCTGACCGGTTTGGGTATAAGCGGTGCTGAAAGAAAACGTTGGCCAAGCGTTCACATCCACATAGGGAGCGAAGACCTTACTGGGGAAGGCGGGAGGCGGCACCACACCTGGAGTTGGGGTTGGACCAACCGTTGGACCACCGGTGCAGGCGCCCAAGTCTTCCCAAACGCCGGTTGTCCCCGGTGGCTCTTCCCCTTGTGTCCACCACTTGGCGCGCCACTGACGGCCGTTCCAATACACCACGTCGCCTTGCAAGTAGATGGTTTTGACATTCCAGACTGGCGCGGTACAGGTAGTTCCACTTGAGGTTGGCGTCCGCGTCGCCGTCGCGCCTGAAGGCGTGTTCGTCC
>FMJZ01076524.1_pt1 | contig 28538 bp, 21 predicted proteins | sample 1987881 | NCBI WGS metagenome assembly FMJZ01 (sample SAMEA4378227, study PRJEB15110) | soil metagenome | biome: soil; feature: Field; material: Soil | place: India | collected 2015-03-11 | depth 0 m
ATGCTGGCAGACCGCCTGGATTACATCTTACGCACCAGCCCTAAAGCGAGTATTTTCGGAGGTGGAGCGGGTCAGATTTTTATCACGCCTCGAGTAAAACGCATCATTGATCAAGCCAATGAAGAGGCTAATCGGCTAAAAGATGAGTACATTTCTACCGAGCACATTTTTTTGGCCATATTGAGTGAACGCAATACACCCGCGGCGCGTTTGCTGGAAGGCGCCGGAATTACCCGCGAACGCGTCTTAGATGCCATAATGCAAATTCGCGGGGGACAGCGGGTGACCGATCCGCAAGCCGAGACCCGTTATCGAACACTGGAGAAGTATTCGCGGGACTTGACCGCATTAGCACGCGAGGGCAAACTCGATCCGGTGATCGGGCGCGACCAGGAAATTTTGCGAGTCATGCAAATTCTCTCCCGTCGTACCAAAAATAACCCGGTTTTGATCGGTGAAGCCGGCGTGGGTAAAACTGCCATTGTGGAAGGGCTAGCCCAAAAGATTGCGGCAAACGATGTGCCAGAAATTCTAATGGGTAAGCGGGTGGTGCAACTCGACCTAGGCGCAATGATTGCCGGAAGCCGCTTCCGTGGTGAATTTGAGGAACGTCTAAAGGCCGCAATCGAAGAAGTTCAACGCTCAGAGGGTGAGATCATTCTATTCATTGACGAACTCCACACCGTGGTTGGGGCTGGCGCGGCACAGGGCGCCATGGATGCCTCGAACATGCTCAAGCCGGCATTGGCACGGGGAGAACTGCAATGCATTGGGGCGACAACCTTAGATGAGTATCATAAATATATTGAGAAGGATGCGGCGTTAGAACGTCGTTTTGCTCCCGTCTATGTGGATGAGCCCTCGGTTGAAGAAACGATTGAGATGTTGCGCGGCTTGCGTGATCGGTATGAGGCTCACCACAAGGTGCGCTTCTCTGATGAGGCTTTGGTAGCGGCGGCGCGTCTTTCGGCTCAATATGTGACCGAACGCCATTTGCCGGATAAGGCGATTGACCTCATTGATGAAGCCGCCGCTAAGTTGCGAGTGGCCTTGTATTCGCTTCCTCCAGAATTGAAGAAGATGAAATCCGAAATTGACCGTCTTCAAGCCGAGGAAGAGCAAGCCGGGTTGGAGCGTGATTACGAACGTGCGGCGCGCAAGAAGGCTGAACGTTTACGCCTGCAAGAACAATTTGAAAAATTACGGGATCAATGGGAAGCCGAGCATAAGTTGGATGAAGTGGTGGACGTCAACGATATTGCCGAGGTTGTTGCCCAGTGGACCGGGATCCCGGTCAGCCAGATGATGGAGTCTGAGGCTGAGCGGTTGGTGCATATGGAAGAACGGCTTGCCGAGCGAGTCATCGGACAGGAGGAGGCAATCAAAGCCATTGCAGATGCAATCCGGCGCGCTCGTGCAGGGCTTAAAGATCCGCGTCGTCCCATTGGCTCCTTTATCTTTATTGGTCCTTCTGGGGTAGGTAAAACCGAATTAGCCAAGGCGCTGGCGGAGTTCCTATTTGGGGATGAAGATGCCTTGGTGCGCCTGGATATGAGTGAGTATCGGGAACAGCATACCGTGTCTCGCCTTTTCGGGGCTCCGCCGGGCTATGTGGGATATGAGGAAGGTGGTCAGTTAACCGAAGCCGTGCGACGACGACCTTATCGCGTCATCCTCTTTGACGAGATCGAAAAGGCTCATCCAGAAGTATGGAATGCCTTGCTGCAGATTCTCGATGAAGGTCGTCTGACGGATGGTCAAGGACATGTGGTGGACTTTCGTAACACTGTGCTGATTATGACCAGCAATCTGGGCACCGAGTTTGTGCGTCGGGGTGGGACGCTGGGCTTCTTGCCCGAAAGTCACAATGACGAAGATCGGCTGAATCAGGAAAAAATTCAGAAGGCGCTCAAGAGTACCTTCCGCCCCGAGTTTCTCAACCGCATTGATGAGATCATCATGTTCTCGCCGCTAACGCAGGAGCATATGTACAAGATTGTGGATCTTCAAATGAAAGAGGTGCGTCAGCGGTTGTTAGAACATGGGCTAGATGTCGAATTGACCCCTGCTGCCCGGCGTTGGTTGGCGGAAATTGGCTACGATCCGAGTTTTGGGGCTCGGCCATTGAGGCGAGCGATTCAGAAATACATCGAGAGCCCACTTTCGGTCAGCATTCTCTCCGGCCAGTTTAAGGTTGGGGACAAGATCATCGTAGATTATCAGGAAGGTGATACGAAACCCACGTTTCGGCGGGCAGATGAGGTGAAAGAACCTTCGCTTCAAGAGCAATCTGTCGAGTCTTCTAGAGATTAATACCCGGGGGAAGTGAGTAGAAAAAGACAATTGAGGGTGTGCATATCCTTCGCACCCTCAATTGTCTCAATAGTATTGGGCTCGAGATCCTAAGCAGTTTCCAAGAAGCGTGCCAGTTCCCAGTCGGTAACCTGGATACGGAATTCATCCCACTCGGTTAACTTGGCGCGGCGATAGGCCTGATACAACGTGGGGTCAAAGGCGCCTTTAATGACCTCATCCCGATCAAGTTCCTGAAGGGCTTCATAGAGCGAACCAGGCAGTTCCCCGATTCCCATTTCTTCCCGCTCTTCGTGATTTAATTCGTAGACGTTGACATTGTTGAGAGGAGGTGGACAAGGGATATGTTTATCAATTCCATCCAGGCCCGCAATGAGCATCGCGGTGAAAGCCAGATAAGGATTAGCCGAGGGATCAGGGAAACGCAACTCAGCCCGGGTGGCCTTATGCTGTCCAGCGGTATAGCGAGGGATGCGAATAAGCGCCGAACGGTTGATTTGTGCCCAGCAAATATAGACTGGTGCCTCATAGCCGGGGACTAATCGTTTATAAGAATTAACCGTGGGTGCAACAATAGCCGCCAAGGCGCGCGCATGGGCAAGTTGGCCAGCGATAAAGCCATAGGCAACTGATGAGAGATGGAATTCATCGTTGGGATCAAAGAAGAGGTTATTCCCCCTCAAGTCGAACAGAGATTGGTGGCAGTGCATCCCCGAGCCGTTGATCCCAAAGATGGGTTTGGGCATGAAGGAGGCGATTAGACCGTGCTGAGCAGCAATGGCTTTAACCGTGTATTTTAGGGTAAGTACATTATCGGCAGTCCGAAGTGCATCGGCAAAGCGGAAGTCAATCTCATGCTGACCTAATGCCACTTCGTGGTGGCCGACCTCGACTTCCAATCCCATACTTTTCAAGGCGGCCATTAATTCGGTGCGTACACGCACGGCTTCATCGTCTGAGGAAAAATCAAAATACCCGACAACATCATGAGGAACAGGACGGATGGTTTCAGGACCGTTGCGGCGGAACAGAAAGAATTCCGGCTCAGGGCCGACGTTATACACCCATCCGCGTTCTTCGCGCAGTTTTGCCAAAGTGCGTTTTAACGTACCACGCGGATCGCCTGGGAAGGGCGTGCCGTCGGGTTGATAGATATCACAAAAGAGACGAGCACGGCGCATCTCAGCGGGCGTCCATGGTAGAACGGCGTAGGTGTCAGGGTCCACGTGTAAGTGCATGTCGCTTTCCTGGATGCGGGCGAAGCCTTCGACCGAGGACCCATCGAACCAGACGCCGTTTTCAAGGGCTCCTTCCAATTGGTCAACCGGCATGTCTACGCTTTTTACGGTGCCGACGACGTCAACGAATTGGAGAGAAATGAATTTGACATTGTCCTCTCTTACTCGATCAAGTACCTCTTTGGCGTCCATAACAATATCCTCCTTGGCTTAAAAAGTTTATGGACATGCCTGGCATGCCCATTAATGCGATGAATGGGTTGCCCCTTCTAAAACTTTCCAGCCAAATACACGCATAAGCCTGTATTGGCTACCACTGGTGGGGCTTTGGACGAGCCGTGGTCTCGCTTTTGGACCCACACCTGTTTTTGAAGGGAGAAAGAAACCTGTGGTCGGGCTTCAGAGGCATCCGCTGATCTATCCGATTTTCCCCTGCAATTTATCCCCCGCAGGGTTAGCACTCTCCTCGCGGAGAGGAACCTCCACCTCGTCACCTTCCAGTGGAGAACTGAAAGGTTCAGCCGCTATTTCCCCGTTATTCACTTGTCAGGTGCTTCCCAAAATAATGGCGAAATCTTACAGAGGTTTTTATGTTTTGTCAAGGGGGATTCGAGAAATTCTAGAATTTTTAAGGTTTCTGAGCGTAAGCAAAAAAGGTAGGCACAAAAAGGACACGCTCGCCTTTTTCCCAGGCATTAAGGTCAATCGTTTGCCAGAGATCTATCTCTTCGGGCGAGAGCATGTGTTGCAAATCGAACCTTAACGCTAACCATTCACTAGTTGTCACCTCAATATCGGGTGGATATATCCAATAGGCTCCAAAGACACCTACGTGCAAGTTGATAAGCCCGCTCTTTGAGAATAAGGAAGCCAATCTTCGCCCTATGAAGGGGTCACCACCTGCTTTTTGAATAGCGGTAATTTGTAATTGACCTAAGGTTGCTAAGGGAGGCGGGTAGTCAATACGCCCCCCATAGTCCGGTTCGGCCAGGGCTGCAATAAATCCTCTCGAACGCGTAACGCGCACCAGTTCTCTTAGGGCTTGTTCTGGTTCAACCCATAGGAAAAAATAATGCGTATAGCAAAGATCAAATGAATTAGCCGCAAAGGGCAGGTGATAACCATCGGCTTGACAGAATTGGATATTGGGTAGGTTATGTTGAGCATGTTTCAAGTAGGGATAGTAAATATCCAGCCCAAGGCGACGATAAGGTTCCCAAATAGGGTCGGAGAGAACCGCACCGGTGCCACACCCAACCTCTAGGATTTGCCGGATCGGATATCCCCCAATTTCCTTCAAGAGATGGCGTCGGATTTGAGCACTCCACTTGGCTTGGGTGAGAAACCGTTGATGCCAGAAAAGGAGGTCAGCGTTGTTTTGCACGTTCCCAGATGATATCCCACGGATCGGTGAGCAAATTGCCTAGAATCCTTGTGGCACCTTGGAAGGGTAGTACATCGCCATCCGGTTCTACATAGAGCCAAGCTATGCCAGCCCCTTGCGGAGGGGCTTCAAGGGTTGCATTCAACTCTAATGAAACCGGGTTCAAGTGTGAATAGGGGACAGGTAAATCCCATACCAGGTGCATGCCTAATCGGGCTACGAGGTCTCTAGCGTGTTGTAAGGTTTCACCAAGATGAGGATGACTGATCGAGAGGCTCATTCGGGTAACTTTCATACGTGCAAGGCGTTCAATGAGACTCTGGATTTGGGTTTTATTTTCTGGGGTAATGGTTAAATGCACCGTAAGAGCAAGATCAGCGGCTAGAACATCACGAATGGCTTCCCATGAGATTTCGTTAAGGGGATCAAGGACGATCATGACATGGTCTAAGCCACTGGCTAAAATGCGGTTGAGGTATTCTTTCTCAACCAACCTTAGGCCAGTAGTGAGCAAACCGCTGACCATTCCCAAGGATTCTACAAAAGCAATTAGGTCAATCAAATCTGGCCGTAGTGTTGGTTCACCGCCGGTAAATATGATGTGTGGAATACCTGCCTCCCAGGCTTTGCGCAGGCATTGCTGCCATTCTTCGTAGATTAGTTCGCGTCGCACATGTTCGACCGGGGCGACGTGGCGAATGGATTCATCCTCTGTGCGATACGTTAGGGCACAATCTAAACGCAAGGGGGCGCTTAATGGTTCTTGGTAAGGCTGATGACGCTCGATGTCCACATAGATCTCGGGATCTAAGTCGGGCGTATTGAGAAGCGTTTCTAGGCGCTCTAAAAAATCTTTGAAATCTGTAATCACCTGAGATTTAGGTACACGATACCGCTTTGAAATTTCACGCACCACTTCATCGAGGGGGGTGCCTTTGATATGATGATAAGCAAATTCAGTAGCGGTTTGATTGAGATGCAGGACGGTTGAGGCATCTAAGATCAAGATACCTTCTCCATTGGGTTCAATGCGCAGGTGCATCCGGTGGGGTTGGGGTGCATCCGGTGGCGATTGCCAGTGATAAACACCCGGTGGAAGCGGGCTTATTGGGGGCGGAAACAGTTGTTCAATCCATTCTCGTAATCTCTGTTTCATATTAGCCTCCACCGAGGGAGTTTTAAGGTCCAGGATAGGGTGATACGGCTTGGTTGACGGCATACGTTAATGGACATCCACCTCCACATTCCTGGAGCAACACACATTGCCCACAAGTCTCAGGAACATAATGGCGTTCGCGCAGGGCGACAGCCAAATCATGATTCCATACACTTTCCCAAGGGTCGTTTAGAATATGTCCCAACGGTTGGTAATAGGACTGACAAGGCAACACAAAGCCGTCCGGTTCAATACACATGTTATACCAAGCCGCTGTACATCCTTTAAGCCCTAAGCCATTGAGCACAGGATCAAAATGACAGTAGCGGGTAGGCGTGTACCAAATCAGGCGCTGGCCGTAATGAGCGGTTTTTTCCCGCGCTAGGGCAAGCAAATCTTGTAATTGTGTCTCAGGAATGCCAGTGTTAACAGTGGCACCCCCTCCGGAGTGGATCAGGCCATTGATTCCAACCGTGGGCACCCCTAATTCGGCTAAGAAGTCCAGAGTTTGAGCGAGGTAAGGGGCGTTTGAAGAGAGCAAAGTGGTGTTGGTCATGACAAAAAGGTGCGTTTTCAAGGCAATGCGAATACCTTGGACGGTTTGTTTCCAGGCACCAGGGCAGCCCACAATACGGTCGTGGATGGTGGGATCGTAGGATTCGAGGGTGATTTGAACATGATCCAATCCGGCTTCACATAAAGCGTTCATATAGCGTGGATCATGTAGTCGTCGCCCATTCGTATTCAAACCTGTGATTTGTCCTCTGCTTTCGGCATGGGCAATCAGCAGAGGTAAATCATGGCGTAAAGTAGGCTCGCCCCCGGTAAAAACAATATGGGGGATTCCTATCTCCCATAGGCGATCTATCACCTGCTTCCAGGTTTCAGTCTCCAACTCCGGATAGGTTCTCGGTCTGGCATTGTAACAATGGGCACAATCGTTATTACAGCGATAAGTGAGCGCCAGATCCATTCGATAAGGAGCACTAGAACGGGTAGAAAACGGCGGGAGCGTTTCTAAATCCAGGTCGCATATGGGGCATATGCCGTCGGGTTCAATGAGTGCGTTAAGGTGCAGACGGAAGTTGTCGAGATCCGCCTTTACTTGAGCGACTTGGGTCCTAAAATGGGCAACCAAGGTTTGAAGGATTACGTTTTCAGGATAACCAGACAAGATAAAATAAGCCATTAACGCTGCGGTTGCGTTGAGGTGATAGATGCGGCTGGCGTTTATCAAAAGACTGCCTTGCCCGCCGGGCTCAATACGCAAATGAATGCGCACTTTGTTCTCGGGGGATTGGTGCAAGAAGTGATAGATCCCCGGCAAGGGCAAATCAAGCGCTTTTCGCGTAGGAAAGAGTGAATTCCACCAACCCATGGTTATTCCCCAACCCTCAACGTCCACCGCCCGCACATGCACATGCGCACCCAGCACAAGCGCAAGCACAGGCACACGCACATGAGCCACCCCCTCCACCCCGCCGCGCCATTGAGGAAGAAGTTGGGGGTGGGGGAGGATTGGTGCGGGCGGTGATCTTGCCGGTAAACTCGGTCACGTTGCCAATAACGCTGGCAGAGAAGGCCTCAACCCCGCGCACCATCGAGGCTGCAAAATCGGATCCTGGCAGTTTGGGAAGGTTGATGGTGGTCTTTGAACCACCACCCGAGGTGGAAACCGGGGTTGCGGGCATGGAACGGCGGAAGACCGGATCATAACGCCCCCACCAGGCAGGCACAAAGACCGGTCCAGGGGCGAAGACCTCGCGGGTCTGGTCTTCCCAGCGCCGATCTAGCATGGTCCAGTCCATGACTTCGTCGTAGGTTAAAGCACGAACCTCTGGAGTTTCAGCGGCTTTGACTTGATCCCAGGCTTTCTTGACGATGCTTTCGTAATATGCAACAGTTTCCTTGCGGCTGAAGCCGCGCATTTTCTCCGAAACCGCGTTAATGAGGTTAACCATTAGTTCCTGTAAGCCTTTTTGTCGCTCTCTGACATCCTTTAGCCGCATGGCCTCAATAAACTCAATCTCATAGGGTTGTAAACCCTCAGGTAAAGGCTGAGTAAAGTCGAGTTCGAGCGGGTCTTGCTGAATAACGGTGGCCGCTCCCTTTTTGAGAATGGAGAACAAAATCATTGTGAGGATTCTGTCCACCGGTTGTTCCATTAAGATGGCGGCTTCGACTGCAGTAAGGCCACGCTTTATACCGTGACCCTCAATGGCAATCTTGGGAGGGAGATACTGCATTCGCCGTTTTTGGCTCGAGCGATAACCCACGTAGGCGATTGCCACAAAGAAGCTCATGAATCCTACACAACAGAGAAGGCCAATTAAGTCCTCACTAATTTGGAAAGAACGCGGATTGGGAACCTCGGTGGCAACGATGGCAGCGGCAGGGACCAGTCGCGCCGGAAAGCTAGCGCCAAAGATGTATTGCGTATAGGCATTGGCTTCGGTCGAGCGCCAGGTGTAATATACCCGTCCTTGGGCGTCAAGATTGGTGTAAGGTTCATTGCTGCCCGGCCAATTACTACTGGGTTTGTGATATCGCGGTTCTTCCGTTGTTAGTCCAGGCGGCAGGATAAGGGTCATTGAGTAATCGGTTTTTCCCCGGACGAAGGCCTTATCAAACCATGAGGGGCTGAAGACAATGCTGGCGTAGGGTTCGGATAGTTCCAGCGTTGATTTCCCAATGGCTCCCTCGATATTGGCGATGGTTACTTTTAGCGTTCCTGTGGATCCTGGTGAAATGGCGTGGTTACCTAATGTAATGGCAATCCCCGGTTGCACAAAAGGAGAGGGTTCGATGTCCGCAAGTGGAAAACCATCTATTTCGGCTTTTATGTCTGAAAGGCGGTAATTTTCATTAGGGAGGCCAATGTCCACGACGTCAATGGGGCTGGCTCCGGGCTGGTTGCGAAATTCAATTTCGTAATAGAGGGTGATCGTTCCATCTGGGTTAACGTAAAGGTCAACCTCTTGACGCGGGACTTCAAAGGCATAACTTTGTGCTGCGGCGATTGGGGTTTGAAATCCCAATAAATAGACCAGCCATAAAAGAATGAAAATCGGAAGACCCCACCGTTTCATCGTGTTCCCTCAATTGGATAATTTACCACTTTGGCTCTTCGGTCAACTGGTAGGTTGTGCCGCAGTAAGGACAGGTTACCACAGGAGCCCCGGCTACCATTTTGATGTTTTCGGCCTTCAATGCGCCACCACAGGATTTGCACTTAAGTGTGTCCAGATTGATATCACCGGGAAGATCAACCTTGAGAGTTACCTGCGGGACTACATCTTGCTTGGGGCGCCGGGCCGCCCAAAAAATCAACACTAACCCTAGGGCAATGGTGATCAGTCCTACCGGAATCCACATCAAGTCTCCTTGATCTCCGGTTGCCCCCCAGACAAAAAGTACCCCAAAGAAAATTAAAATAGCGGCTACGATGTAAGCGATAATCTTTCCAGCGCTCATCGCATTCTCTCCTTGAATCTAAACTTTAAGGTTAGTGTAGCATGCTTCTTGGTCGGGCACAATTGGATTAACCTCACATTGATTTAAAGAATTGTCACACTTATCTTTCATCAAATAAAGACCTCTAGACGGAGGGGTCCAATGAGCCTGCTATAATTGAAAGGAGGAGGGTAGATGGCTATGGAAACGACATCTCTGGAAGCACTGCGCGAAGAATATGAGCGCTTGAAGCGCGAGATTAATTACCATAACTATCGCTACCATGTTTTGGACTCCCCCCTGATCAGCGACTATGAATTCGACCGGTTAATGGCGCGCTTACGTGAAATCGAGGCAGCCCACCCCGAATGGATAACCCCCGACTCACCCAGCCAGCGTTCCGGGGGGCCACCATTAGAGCGTTTCAATAAGGTTCGTCATCCACGCCCTATTCTCAGCCTGGCCAATGCCTTTACGTTAGACGATGTGCGTGCGTGGTACGAACGTTTAGTGCGCCTGGATGAACGCGTACGTCAGGCCGATTTTGTGGTTGAACCCAAAATTGATGGACTAACCGTCGTGCTTCATTATCACAATGGTCAGTTTGTTCTGGGGGCAACACGGGGTGATGGGGAGGTTGGTGAGGATATTACGGCGAATTTGCGCACTGTACGTGCTTTGCCCTTGCGCATACCCATTCATGAGCCGGCACCCTTGCCGCCAGAACGTTTAGTTGTACGAGGTGAAGCCTTTATCACCATTAAAGACTTTGAGGAACTCAATCGGCGGTTGATTGAGGCCGGTGAGAAACCCTATCTTAATCCGCGTAATACAGCCGCCGGCTCTTTGCGCCAGTTGGATCCTTCGCTCACAGCCTCTCGACCTTTGACGCTGCTGACCTATGCAATTGTGGATGCCAGTGACTCGGTTCCAGTGACTCAGTGGGAAACCCTACAGTACCTCGGGGAATTGGGGTTTCCGGTGACAAGGGATGCAGAGTATTGTGCTGATCTCGAGGCAGTACTCGACGCATGTGCGCGCTGGCTGGATAAACGCGATACACTGCCGTTTGAGGCGGATGGGATTGTGATCAAGATCAATGATTTGCGTTTACAAGAATCGCTCGGGGTGGTGGGCAAAGATCCGCGGGGTATGCTGGCTTTTAAATTCCCGGCCCGGGAGGTGAGCACAATTTTACGCGATATTGAGGTCAGCGTTGGGCGAACGGGCGTGCTTACACCTACCGCGGTTTTAGAGCCAGTCGAAATCGGCGGGGTTGTTGTTAAGCAAGCCACTTTGCATAATTTTGATTACATTGCTGAAAAGGATATCCGTATTGGGGATCGGGTGTTAGTAAAGCGCGCCGGTGATGTGATCCCCTATGTCGTAGGGCCTATCGTTGAGGCACGCACCGGGCAAGAGCGTATTTTTGAGCCCCCTCAAACTTGCCCGGCTTGCGGTCAGCCAGTTCAACATTACGAAGGCGAAGTGGCGTGGTATTGCGTCAACGCCGCTTGCCCGGCTCAAATCATTCGTAATGTCGAACATTTTGTATCGCGCTCGGCGATGGATATTACCGGTTTGGGCATTAAAATCGTGGAGCAATTGGTCAAAAAAGGACTGGTTCATGATGTTGCGGATTTGTATTATCTAACGAAGGCAGATTTGTTGACCCTTGAGGGCTTTGCAGATAAAAAGGCAGATAACATTCTACGGGCCATTGAAGCCTCAAAGAGCCGCCCTTTGGCGCGCTTGATTAATGCCCTGGGAATCCATGGGGTTGGTGAGGTCATGGCGGCTACGTTGGCAGGGATTTATCCCGACCTGGATGCTTTGTCTCAAGCAACCGTGGAAGAGTTACAGCAAATTGAAGGGATTGGCCCAAATATTGCCCATAGCATTGTAGATTGGTTCTCGCGTCCGACCAATCGAAAAGTTCTTGAAAAACTTAAAGCCGCTGGCGTTTGGCCGGTTGAGAAGAAACAAGTTACCCCTGAAGTTCTGCTTCCCTTAACCGGTTTGACCTTTGTCGTAACCGGCACGCTCAAACGTTTTTCACGCGAGGAAGTAAAGGAATATATTCAATCCCACGGCGGCAAGGTAAGCGAAAGCGTATCGCGGAACACCAGTTATCTGGTCGTGGGAGAGAATCCGGGGTCAAAACTCGAACGCGCCCGCGCTCTGGGTGTGCCCATCCTTACCGAAGAGGAATTAATCGCTATGGTTGAACATTCATCTGCTCGGAGCCGATAATAAGTGGGCACCAAACGACTTATCCTGAAGCCGGGGCGAGAGAAGTCAGTGCTTCAAAAGCACCCCTGGATTTACTCGGGGGCTATTGAGAAGGTTGAAGGTAAACCTGGGCCTGGTGAGACGGTGGCTGTTTATTCGTCCCAGGGTCAGTGGTTGGCATGGGCTGGATACAGCCCACGTTCATCAATCCGAGCGCGTATTTGGAGTTGGGATATAAACGAAGAAATTGGGCCTGAGTTTATTCGAGGACGAATTGCTAAAGCCATTTCACGGCGTTGGTATCTTCAGGATGATTCATCTACCACGGCCTACCGCTTGATCCACGCTGAATCGGATGGTTTACCCGGTCTGATCGTGGACCGTTACAGCGATTGGTTGGTCGTACAAATCCTTACCGTGACCATGGAGACCTGGCGTGGCGAAGTTTTCCAAAGTCTGCGCCACCTGACGGGATTGCACGCTGTCTATGAGCGTTCGGATGTAGAAGTTCGGTCGCTGGAAGGCTTACCCTTGCGGGTTGGCCCCTATGGAGAGACATTTCCGCCCTCGCGAGTTGAGGTTCGGGAGTACGGACATCACTTTTGGGTGGATATCCAGCGCGGACAGAAGACCGGCTTTTACCTCGATCAGCGTGAGAACCGGCGCTTAGTGGGCTACCTGGCGGCGGGAAAAGAGATATTGAATGCTTTCTGCTATACAGGGGCTTTTTCGGTCTATGCTCTGGCCGGGGGTGCTAAATCGGTTTGTTCAATTGATGTATCGGGTGAAGCGTTGCGTCTGGCTCAAGAGAACTTGAAGTTGAACAGTTTCGATCCCGATCAATATGAATGGATAGAGGGGGATGTATTCCAGGTATTGCGGCATTTCCGGGATGCGGGGCGCAAGTTTGATTTGATTGTCCTTGATCCCCCAAAATTTGCCCCGACAGCGGCACAAGTTGCCCGGGCGGCGCGAGGTTATAAAGACATCAACTGGCTGGCGTTCCGGCTTCTCCGGCCCGGAGGATTATTAGTTACATTTTCTTGCTCTGGCGGGGTGACTCCGGAGTTATTTCAGAAAATCGTCGCCGATGCTGCATTAGACGCAGGGGTTGAGGGGCGCATTCTCATGCGTCTATTTCAAGCCCCGGATCATCCGGTGGCTCTAAACTTTCCCGAAGGGCTCTATCTGAAAGGCTTGGTGGTTGAGATATAAAAGCGAGCCAATGCTGTGTGCTTGGCTCGCTTTTTGAAGTGGAGATGGCGGGAATCGAACCCGCGTCCGAAAGATTCGACCCTCGAACATCTACGAGCGTAGTTGGTCTTTGCTTTTCGCGCTACTCCCGACGACCAACAGAACGGGAGCCACGCTAGCCGCTTCGTCTTTCGCACAGCCTGCGGCTTGCTGTGCGGCAGCCTGGCTTTCTCACGCCCGCTCTACCACCGGCCAGGCAGCGGGGTAGGCAGACGTGGCCTCACACTTGGGAGGCCAGGGTGCTCGCCCTTCTTGGCTTACGCAGCCAAGGGCAGAGCAGCGTAATTCGTGCGGTTGGCACTTATTTTTTGCGCTGATTTTACGAGGTCGGCGCCTCTCGGCTCGCCGTTCGGGATCAGCCTCTTCCGTCGAAGCCGTTCATCCCCTTGGCAGTTTTATTATATAATATGTTGTCAAGTCTGGCAACTGCTTCATTACGGAGGTCATGGATGCGTCTGGTGCGTTATCTTCATGAGGGGGAAATTCATTATGGTTGGGTGTACGGAGAGTTTGTGGGGCCAATTGAAGGGGATCCTTTCAGTGAATATCGGCGCCTGGAAGCACGGTTGCCGATAACCATGGTTAAACTCTTGGCACCGGTTCAACCCAGTAAGATTATCTGTGTAGGGCGAAATTATGTTGAGCATGCTCACGAGCATGGTGTCGAAGTGCCTGAGGTACCCCTGCTATTTCTCAAGCCGCCTTCTTCGGTGATCGGTCCGGGGGACTCAATTGTCTTGCCGCCGCAGTCTCAACAGGTTGAACATGAGGCAGAACTCGCGGTCGTTATTGGACGGCGGGGAAGGTGGATCAGCGCAGATGAGGCGGATAAGTATGTGTTCGGCTATACCATTGGAAACGATGTTACTGCGCGTGATTTGCAACGCCGCGATGGGCAGTGGACTCGCGCCAAGGGTTTTGACACCTTTTGTCCCTTAGGCCCGTGGGTGGAAACCAATTTGGATATAAGAGATCTGCCGATCATCTGTAGGGTGAACGGTGAAGTACGACAATGGGGATCAACGCATGAAATGGTGTTTTCGGTTGCCCAATTAATTGCTTTTATCTCCTCGATTATGACTTTGGAACCCGGTGACGTTATCCTTACTGGTACGCCGGCGGGCGTGTCTCCTATCCACCCAGGCGACTTTGTCAGTATCACCATCGAAGGCATTGGTGAGTTGAGTAATCCGGTTCGTGCGGAAGCAACCGTGGGTTAAGGATGTGATGATCCCAAATTTGACAGGGAGGGTCGGGTGAATACAATAAACTCTGGCGTAAGGCAAAAATCGGGGGGTGGATCAACTCAGCCGATTTTTGCTTAACCCAAACCCAATCATTTTTACTCGGAGGCTGGTATGGATATACTGGGTCTTTCCAGGCACGGATTAACAACACCGTTTGAACAACTAGGCGTGCTTGGGGTATTGGTCGTCGCCGTCATCAGTTTGCTCTATGCTTGGTTTTTGCGTTCTAAAGTCGTGCGCTACGATAAAGGAACGCCTCAAATGCAGGAGGTGTGGGAAGCCATTCGCCAGGGCGCTGAGGGCTATCTCAACCGTCAATTGCGGACAATTTTGCCCGCAATTGCGCTCCTGACCATTGCCTTGTTCTTGAGCGTGGCGATTGTCGAACCGACCCCTGAGGCTACGCGCGAATTCGGTTACCTGGGTGAGCGCAACGTCGTGCTGATCGTGGCGGTTGGCCGTACGGTGGCGTTCATTATGGGGGCCACTTTCTCCCTGCTCGTGGGTCAGTTGGGGATGCGGATGGCGATTCAGGCCAGCGTGCGCGCGGCCTCAGCAGCGCGGCGTAGTTTTAATGAGGCCTTGACGGTTGCTTACTATGCCGGAACGATCACCGGAATGCTCACGGACGGCCTTGGACTTATGGGAGGGACGCTCATTTTTATCGTCTTTGGCCGTGCTGCACCGGACGCTTTGCTGGGCTTTGGCTTCGGCGGAACTCTGTTGGCACTCTTCATGCGCGTTGGAGGTGGTATTTACACCAAGGCCGCAGATGTCGGTGCAGACCTGGTTGGAAAAGTGGAGAAGGATATTCCCGAAGATGATCCCCGCAATGCGGCAGTCGTTGCTGATCTAGTGGGCGACAATGTAGGGGACTGCGCCGGGATGGCGGCGGATATCTTTGAGTCTTATGAGGTGACCATTGTCTCGGCGTTAATTCTGGGATTAGCGCTGTTTGAAAGCACGGGTGAAATTAAGTGGATTGTGTATCCTTTGCTCATTCGTGCCATTGGTGTCATCAGCTCGATCATTGGTACCTTTACGGTGCCGATTTGGGAACGCTTCCCGCTTAAGTTTTTGCGAGCCCACGATGCTGAAGAGGCGATGTTCCGTTCCTACGAGGTCTCCAGCGTTAACACCATTCTTTTCTCGTTCCTGCTGGCAATTTTCTATGCCCATGATTGGCGCTTGGGATTGCTGACCACGTTGGGGGTGGGGTTGGCGGTTGCATTCAATCCGTTGACATCCTACTTCACGTCAACAAAGCGAGCCCCGGTGCAAGAAATTGTCAAGGCGACCAAAACCGGCCCGGCGACCACGATCCTTTCCGGTTTAGCCGTGGGAATGGAGTCCAGTGTCTGGGCATTGGTGGTGATTGCTATCTCATTTGTGGGTGCGTTGCTCATATACCAAGCAGATGGACCTCAATTTGTCCTTTACGCGGTTTCGATGATCGGTATCGGTATGCTCAGCCATACCGGTAACAACGTCGCCATGGATTCCTATGGTCCTATCTCCGATAATGCTAATGGGATTGCCGAGATGGCCTGGCACGACTTGACCGATGAGGTCACGCTTAAGGCGCGGCAAATTATGGCCGATTTGGACGCTGTAGGTAACACGACCAAAGCCATTACCAAAGGGATTGCGATTGCCTCGGCAGTGATTGCGGCGGTCAGTCTCTTTGCCTCTTATATCACCGATGTCAATCGAGTCATGCCGGGTGCTTTGGAGTCCATTCGAGTTTCGGACACCACTGTGTTCATCGGTTTCCTGTTGGGTGGGGCTCTTCCCTGGCTCTTCAGTTCTCTGTCCATCCGCGCGGTTTCGCGTGCGGCGGGACAAATTGTGGAAGAGGTGCGCAATCAGTTCAAGATCCCCGGCATCATGGAAGGGACGCGGAAACCTGATTATGCACGTGTGGTTTCGATCTCGACGCGGTCAGCGCAGAAGGAACTCATCCCACTGGCCGTAATTGCCATTGCTATGCCGCTGTTGGTGGGCTTGATCTTGCAAGTCGAATCTTTAGGTGGTTATTTGGCGGGCGTTATCCTAAGCGGTCAGTTGTTGGCGGTATTTATGGCTAATGCTGGTGGCGCCTGGGATAATGCCAAGAAGTCCATTGAGGACGAACCACGTAACTTAGAACAGAATACCGGCAAGGGTTCGGAACGGCACAAGGCTGGCGTGGTTGGCGATACCGTTGGTGATCCGCTTAAGGATACCGCTGGCCCAGCGCTTAACCCGATGATTAAGGTAGTCAATCTGGTCAGCCTCTTGGCGGCGCCCTTGATCGTACGGGCGCGGTTGGGTGATCCGGTCATCTGGGTAGCAATCGTGGTCTTGTTCGCCGGAATGGTCTGGGCTATTTATCAGAGCAAGCGGCCCGTCCCCGAATTAGAATAGGCTTGCCCGGGTAAAAACTGCACCAGAAGGTAAACACCCAACTTCCCGGTCAGTTGATCGGGAGGTTGGGTTATTTCTGTCCAAGTGTCTCAACCAAGATGGAGAAATCAGTGGGATATGGTGCTATGACGGTTACCTCTCTTGAGGGCTGGGAGGGATGGAAGAAGGTCACGGTAAACGCATGAAGGGCAACGCGTTCAAAGATGGGGGCATCAGCAGGCAGAGGGTTTGAGGGATGATTTTCAGATACAGGGTGGGGTTTGTAGAGACTATCCCCAAGGATTTGGAAGCCGATACTTGTGAGGTGGGCGCGAATTTGATGCGTGTAGCCACTAAATGGTTGGGCTTCGAGCAATATATAACCATTTTTTAGTGCACATATGCGCCGGAAAACTGTTCGAGCGGGTTTTCCGTGTGTAAAATCTACCACTGTGCGATGGCGCCGATCGCCGTTGACCTTTAGGGGGTAATTGACCTCGATTTCTGTTTGTGACCAATGCCCATAGGTAACAAGGTGGTAAATTTTTTGCACCTGGTGCCGCTCGAATTGCAAATTGAGTGCACGATGTGCCTGAGGGTTGCGCGCAAATAGCAAAACACCGCTGGTGTCCCGATCCAGCCGATGGACGGTCCATAGTCGTCCATACTGTTCACTAAGGATGCGGGTCAAAAAGGGCTTTGCCGGATCGTAGCCATCTGGGATGGTCAGAATTCCGGCAGGTTTATTAATGGCCAAAATATCCTCATCAACGTAGAGGATCTCAATATGTTCCATTAGGACCCTCACCATTCATCCACCAGATTTTATCAGACCCTCATCGGGGCTCTGAGATAAAATTATGATAACCTTATTTTTACAGCATAGTCGGAGGTTAGCCATGCATATTGTTTTGGTCCATGTGCACGTTAAGGAATCGAGACTTGATGATTTTATTCAGGCGACACTAGAAAATGCCCATCACAGTGTGCAAGAGCCGGGGATTGTGCGATTCGATGTCCTACAGCAGGCAGAAGATCCTACTCGTTTTGTTTTGGTTGAAGTCTATCGTCAACCTGAAGACCAGGTTAAACATCGTGAGACCGCTCATTATCAGAAGTGGCGCGATGCTGTGGCCGAGATGATGGCAGAACCTCGTCAGGGGATTCGCTACATCAATCTTTTCCCAAGTGATGAGGAATGGCGATGATGACCTTTGAGTTTGCTACAGCGCACCGTATTCGCTTTGGATGGGGTGCCTTTGAAGAGAGTGGCCGCATTGCCAGCACACTGGGAAACGTTGCGTTTTTAGTCCGAGGCAAATTTCACCCAGATCTGGAACGTTTGAGGGAATTTCTTGGTCAAAACCAAGTCTCGTACCATGAATTTATTGTTGAAGGTGAACCCACTGTTGATTTGGTCAAGCAAGCCGTAGTCCAAGCCAAGGAGGGCAGTTGTGATTTTGTGATTGGTTTTGGGGGTGGCAGTGTTTTGGATACGGCTAAGGCGGTTTCAGTCCTGTTGACCAATCCAGGGCGATTGGAAGACTATTTGGAAGTGATCGGTGCAGGCAAAAGCCTAGAGGTGCCGGCGGCGCCATGCCTTGCGATTCCAACCACGGCTGGAACCGGCTCCGAGGTAACACGGAATGCAGTGCTAGGGGTACCTGAAGCCGCGATCAAAGTGAGCTTACGGAGTCCCCTCATGTTACCAGCCGTGGCTTTAGTGGATCCTGCTTTGACTTGTTCTGTGCCCCCTTTAATTACGGCTTATACCGGCATGGATGCCTTGACCCAAGTATTAGAGCCCTATGTTTCTGTTCGTGCCAATGTCATGACGGATATGTTCTGCCGAGAAGGATTACAGCGAGTTGGTAAAGCACTGCCTGCTGCCTTCAAGGATGGGATGGACCGGGAGGCACGTATCGCCATGGCTTGGGTGAGCCTATTGGGTGGTTTAGCCTTAGCCAACGCCGGATTAGGGGCCGTGCATGGTTTGGCGTCACCTATCGGAGGGATGTTCAAAGCGCCCCATGGGGCAATTTGTGCCCGTTTACTACCGTTGGTGATGCATGCCAACCTTAAAGCCTTGCAACGCCGTCAACCTGAAAATCCTGTGCTAGAACGATTTCGCGAAATTGCACGTTGGTTGACACAGCGTCCAGACGCCCAACCAGAGGATGGGGTGATCTGGCTGGAGCAAGTAGTAAACCAATTCAAAATCCCCAATCTGAGTGCGTATGGAATGACGTATCAGCATATCCCGGAGATTGTGGAACGAGGTCTCCGAGCCAGCAGTATGAAAGGAAACCCGATTCCATTGACATCGGATGAACTCGCGGCGATTTTAGAAGCGGCGTTGTGAGTTTACGCCGCAGTAAAATAACTCACCCCAAGAACACCGGGGCCAGCATGAACCAGGATAGCAGGCGGGAGATCGCAGATGGTCACCTGGTTTAAACCCAATTTAGCCTTAAACTCTTCGGCCAGGCTTTGAGCTTCGTCCAAGGCATCGCCATGCATCACCGCCAAGTGCGCTTCGTCGCTGTGAGGACAGTCTGTATAAACCAATTCTTTTAACCGCTCGATGGCGCGGCGCTTGGTACGTTGGGATTCCACCGGCTCAGTGCGGCCATTCTTGAATTGCAGGATTGGCTTAATCTGAAGCAGGCTACCTACCAGCATTTGAGCCCCTCCGATACGGCCGCCTTTGTGCAGGTATTCCAACGTATCTACCACGAAATAGACCCGTTCCCGGGCTGCCCATTCTTTTACACGTTGAATGATCGTATCGGCGTCTTCACCGGATTGTGCCCATTGATGAGCCAAGCGCACTAACGTGCCAAGACCTGCACCGATGGTGCGGGTATCCACAATGCGAATATCGGCATGGGGAAAGTCTTGAGCAGCCACCTCAGCGCTGCGATACGTGCCGCTCACTTCAGCCGACGGTGTAAGCACAATGATGGTGTTGCCAGGCTTGGCATATTCCTGATAAATAGGATAATAGAGTGCCGGGGGTGGTGCTGCCGTTTTAGGGAGAACCGGCGAGGTTTTCAGTCGTTGCAAGAAAGTTTTGGAATCCATCTCATAATCATCACGGTAGGTTTCGTTACCGATGACGATGATTTGAGGAATATAAGGGATACCTAGTTGCTTGGCTTCCTCGGTGGGGATGGTTGAGGTTGTATCGGCAACAATGATAACCATTGGGATAAATCCTTTCATTAATCGAAGATGAAAAAATTATACCCGAGGATGGGAACGAATTGCGCCCCATTCCCCGATGGTGTAGAGCAGTGCGAAGTTAGGGGGGCGGCGCAAGCCAACCGGGAAACCGGTAATAACAACCACCTGTTGACCCGGTCTGATAGTTGTCGCAGAAAGAATCGCGGCTTCGAGACTAAGGATCATTCCCTCTACGGTTGAGGCGAAAGGCACAAGGAAGGGGGTTACGCCCCAATACATTCCCAAACGACGGTATGTACGTTCCTCGGGTGTGAACGCTAGGATGGGGACATCGGGGCGAGATTTTGACATCAAAAGGGCGGTTTTCCCCGTTTGGGTGAATACTGCAATCCCGGCGGCTTTGCGGTCATGGGCAAGTTCACGTGCGGCGCGGGTGATGGCAAAGGCATCTTCCTCACTTGCATCAGTAGGGCTAGTGGTGTAATGTCCCCAGGTTTTGGCATTCGCCTCGGCTTCCCGGATAATGCTGTCCATCATTTTGACGCTTTCTACCGGATATTTGCCGCTGGCTGTCTCACCTGAAAGCATGACCGCGTCAGTTCCATCAAAAATGGCATTTGCCACATCCGAGGCCTCGGCACGAGTGGGACGCGGATTATTGATCATGGAATCGAGCATTTGGGTGGCAGTGATCACGTATTTGGCGTGGCGATTGGCCATATCAATGATGCGTTTCTGGACAATCGGAACGCTAGAAGGCGAGGTTTCCACACCCAAATCCCCCCGAGCGACCATGACACCATCAGCCGCGTGCATGATCTCATGCAGGTTTTCAATGGCTTGGGGGCGTTCGAGTTTGGCAATAATTGGTGTGTCGGCTTTATCGGGGGCCATCTGACGAATGGCTTCACGCACGGTTTCAACGTCTTCTGCGGTGTGAACAAAACTGATGGCTACTGCATCAACCCCTACTTGGAGACCAAACTCTAAGTCTGCGCGGTCTTTTTCGGTAAAGCAGGGGATCCCCAGTGAAACACCGGGCAGATTGACTCCCTTATGCGAATATAGAATACCTCCTAGAACTACTTCGGCTTCGATGATGCCATCTTTAACATCCAATACCTCTAATTCGAGATGGCCATCATCCAAGAGGATGCGATTTCCCTTTTTCACCACTCGGGCTAGGTTGGGCACCTCCATAGGGATAAGTGTATGTTCACTGTAACGATGGGCGAAATCTCGTAGTTGTTCGCTCGGAGCCAGCAATATTTGTTCTCCCTCTTTGAGAGGGATGCCTTCTTTGGACAAATCGCCCACCCGCATTTTGGGACCTTGTAAGTCTTGGAGGATGGCAATGGGTTTGTCTAATTCTTGGGAGATCCTACGAATGGTGGCAATGCGTGCCGCGTGCTCTTCGTGGGTACCATGAGAAAAATTAAGTCTCGCTACATCTAAGCCTGCTTCAATGAGCCGGCGTAGTATGTTTTCGTCTTCCGAGGCGGGACCGATTGTACCAACGATTTTCGCTCTGCGCTCCATGGGACCTCCTTAGGTGTTTTAAGGATAACATTAAATTTTGGATTGGAGTGTGGAAGGTTGGCAGAATTCAGGATGATGTTTGGCACTTATTTGACCCAGAAAGTATTCGTTATGATGATGAAAGGGGGAAATCTTAGACTATATTTTCTGGAAAGGTGGGAATGATGACCGAATGGGGTTCTGTAGATAAAGATGGGCGTTTGGTAATTCCTGCTGAACTGGCTCGGGCTTTTGGGCTCAAACCCGGAGCTAAATTTATTATTTCTGAAGATCAGAGTGTAATTCGGATAAATCGTTCCGTTTCGCAGTTAAACCGGATTTATCTTGAGATTACTAATCAATGTAACCTCTCGTGTGCGATGTGCATTCGTCGAACTTGGCATGAACCGGTTGGATTCATGAGCGATGAAACCTTTGCTCAATTAGAAACAACCTTGCGGGATATTGAACCAAAGCCTTCCGTTTGTTTGAGTGGATTGGGAGAACCTCTTTTCCACCCAAAGGTCGTTGAGTGGGTGTACCGGTTGAAGCAGATTGGAGCAAGTGTTGAGATCATCACGAATGGCACTTTGCTCTCACGTGAACGTTCAAAAAGGTTGATCGAGGTGGGATTAGATATCCTGTGGTTTTCAATAGATGCGGCTGATCCCGAGCAATACCGGGCGATTCGAAGCGGTGGGGTTTGGGAGCAAGTCATTGAAAATATACAGAATTTTAAGGCGTTGCGGCCACCAAGCCACAAACCCAAACCACAAATAGGTCTTGTGTTTGTGGCGATGAAGAGCAACATCCATGAGTTGCCCGGGGTTTTAGAATTGGGACGTAAATTAGGGGCGGTTCACTTTATTATCAGCAATGTGTACCCCTATTCGGCAGATATGGATAAAGAACGCTTGTATGTTCATTCGCCCAAAAATATTGCCTATTTCAAATCGCCATGGATACCGGTATTGCGATTCCCCAAGATGGATTTTGAAGCGATGGAGGAAACTCAAAGAGGGCTGCAACTGGCGCTCAGCGGCCTTTGGAATCTCGAGTTTGGAGGCATTAATCTAAACCAGACCTGCGACCGTTGTCCTTTTATCGAGCGTGGTGCAGTTGTGGTTGGCTGGGATGGATGGGTTAGCCCATGCGTAGTGCTATTACGATCACACACCACTTATCTTCATGGAAAGCCCAGGTCGGTGCGGGCTTACCACGTGGGTCATTTGAACGCCTTGCCTTTGCTTGAAATTTGGGAATCTCCGGATTATGTTGCGTTTCGTGAACGTGTGCATGCTTTTTCCTTTTCTCCCTGCACATTTTGCGGGGGCTGTGATTTATCGGAGGCCAATGAAGAGGATTGTTTGCGCAATCCCTTCCCCACTTGTGGGGGGTGCTTTTGGGCGCAGGGGGTCATTCAGTGTCCATAAGTGGGAGTTTGTAGGTTGGTTGTTTACCCCTGGAGAGGATGTTGCTGCCCATGATATACTTTGAAAGCAACCTCATCAATTCCTATAAGGACTGGAGTGACCCATGAAGCGCGATTTCATTCACGTCTCGGATTATTCCCCGGTGGAGTTGCAGGCCATGTTGGATTTGGCCGTGCAACTCAAGAAAGAGTGGCAGGCAGGCGGCAACCCACCTTTGCTCAAAGGTAAAGTGCTGGGAATGATTTTTCAAAAACCAAGCCTGCGTACACGGGTAAGTTTTGATATGGCCATGCGTCACTTGGGGGGTGATGCGCTTTACCTCTCCCCTAATGAGATTGGATTGGGCCAGCGTGAATCTATCGCCGATGTCGCGCGGGTGCTCTCGGGATATGTGGATGCCATTATGGCTCGGGTATTTGCCCATGAGCATGTGCTGGAGTTAGCCAAGTGGTCAACCGTGCCTGTTATCAATGGACTGAGCGATTACAACCATCCCTGCCAAGCCATGGCCGATGCGTTGACCATTCAAGAAGAGTTTGGCAGTTTGAAAGGACTTAATGTCACCTTTGTGGGGGATGGAAACAACGTAGCCGTTTCACTGATGCATATTTGCACCAAATTGGGAGCGAATTTCACCATAGCCTGCCCAGAAGGGTATGATTTACCGCCCCAGGCTGTTGAACTGGCACGTTTCTTCGCTTCGACCAGTGGGAGCCGTTTACGATTCTTGCGAGATCCTCATGAAGCAGTGCGCGATGCTCACGTCATCTATACTGATACCTGGACTAGCATGGGGCAAGAGGCCGAAGCCAAAAAGCGTGAGGCTGTATTTCCGCCCTATCAGGTCAATGCGGCTTTGGTTGCCGAAGCACGGCCCGATGTCATTGTGATGCACTGCTTGCCGGCCCACCGTGGGCAGGAATTGACGGACGAGGTGGCGGATGGACCGCACTCGCGCATTTTCCCGCAGGCGCATAACCGTTTGCATGCTCAAAAGGCAATTTTGGTGAAGTTATTAGTAAGTTGAAACCGGGGATTTTAGGGATAAAATATGCTGACAAAAACTCAGGAACTTATCGAGTTAGAAGAACTGCACGGTGCCCACAATTACCATCCCCTGGATGTGGTGCTCACACGAGGTGAGGGGGTATGGGTGTATGACGTGGAAGGAAGGCGCTATCTGGATTGCTTGAGCGCTTATTCTGCACTCAACCAGGGGCACGTGCATCCGCGCATTCTTGAGGCGATGATTGAACAGGCTCAAAAGATCACCCTGACCTCGCGCGCGTTTCGAAATGATCAGTTACCCCTTTTCTACAAGGAAATCACCGACCTAACCGGCTACGACATGGTGTTACCCATGAATAGCGGCGCGGAAGCGGTCGAGACGGCGATCAAAGTTGCCCGTAAGTGGGCCTACGAGGTCAAAGGGGTACCGCGTTATGAGGCCGAGATTATTGTGGCCGAGGGCAATTTCCATGGGCGTACCATTTCGGTCATTTCGTTCTCGACCGAACCATTGTATAAAAGAGATTTTGGGCCGTTTACACCGGGGTTTGTCATTGTTCCTTTTGGTGATGCCAAGGCGCTTGAGCAGGCGATAACTCCTAAGACCGCGGCGGTGTTGCTAGAACCCATCCAAGGTGAGGGTGGGGTTAGAATTCCACCAGCGGGTTACTTGAAAGAAGTCAGCCAAATCTGCCGTTCCCACAATGTGCTTTTTATCGCCGATGAGATACAAACGGGCTTGGGGCGAACGGGTAAGTTGTTTGCCTGCGATCATGAGGGGGTGCGTCCTGACATGATGATTGTGGGAAAGGCACTTTCAGGCGGCTTTTACCCCGTTTCAGCCGTGCTTGCCGATCGAGAGATATTGGGTTTAATCCAGCCCGGAGAGCATGGTTCTACGTTTGGCGGGAATCCTCTAGCCGCGGCGATTGCCCGCGCTGCCTTGCGTGTGATTGTTGAAGAAGGTCTGGTCGAAAATGCGGCGCAAATGGGGGAGTATTTCCTGGAACGATTGGCCGAAATCCCCCAACGGAATATCAAAGAGGTGCGTGGTAAGGGACTTCTGATTGGGGTAGAGATGAAGCATGAATTGGGCAACGTGCGGCGATATTGTGAAGCGCTGCGCGAACGGGGTATTCTGGTTAAAGATACTCATGAACATGTCATTCGCTTTGCACCGCCTCTTATCATCACCCGTGAGATCATTGATTGGGCAATGCCTCACATTCAAGATGTGCTCACGGCTGATCTTTGATTTATGAAAGGTAGATCAAGATTGCTCCTGAGGGAAATATGCCCTTGGGAGCATTTTTTATGGGACATCCTATGAGTTAGATTTATCCTTGTGAGGCTTTGGGGTGAAAAGGCGTTCTCAAAAAATAACCCCTGTTTTGGTTCTTCTCCTGGGTATTTTGGCAATATCAACGGCATCCATTCTGATTCGTTTCGCCCAGCGTGAGGTGCCCTCATTGGTTATTGCCGCCTATCGTTTAGGTATTGCAACGCTACTTTTATTACCCTTTGGGTGGAGACGGAAATACATCGCTAATCTCAAGCGCAAAGATTGGGTGTGGCTTGTGCTGGGTGGTTTTTTCCTGGCCTGTCACTTTGCGGCGTGGATTACCTCTTTGGAACACACCACGGTTGCCAGTTCGGTAGTGCTTGTAACCACGACGCCGCTTTGGGTGGCGCTTCTGTCCCCTTTGGTTTTGCATGAGAAACCCGGTTCATCTGTCTGGTTAGGATTGATTCTGGCAATGGTAGGCAGTATCTGGATCGGCTTACAAGGAAACTGCACCTTTGAGGGGGCACGCATGGCTTGCCTCACGGAGAACCCTATCCAGAATAATGGCACCCTGGTGGGAAACCTGTTGGCCCTATCAGGGGCGCTTTTTGCTTCAGGCTATATGCTTTTAGGGCGGCGCTTTCGTCCCCAGATCCCATTATTACCCTACATCACTGTTGTGTATGGCGTGGCTGCCGTGTGTTTGCTTGGCTTTGTTGGAATCGCCCACCAACCTCTATGGCCCTATTCGGGGCAGGCTCTGATCATTTTAGCGGCTTTGGCGGTCGGACCACAGATTCTCGGTCATTCGGCTTTTAATTGGGCTTTGCGCTTTCTGCCTGCATCCTTCGTAACCCTTGGATTACTTGGGGAGCCGGTTGGAACGATGATTTTAGCCTCATGGTTTTTGGCGGAGTGGCCAACCTGGGGAGAAATTATAGGAGGCGGGGTCATTCTCACAGGAATCTACCTCGCCTCCCGATCTACACTTTCCTCGCCAGATTAGTCGGGGTGAGAATTATTTTCGCCTGATGACTGTAAAGGGTTTTCAGACGAATTTCGGCGGAAGAGGTAATTGATCTCTGCTAAACGCTCTGCTAGGGCTGGGGAGAGATCAGCGCTTTTCATGCGCCAGGTCCAGTTTCCATAAGGCCGTCCTGGATAATTCATGCGCGCTTCGTTACCCAAAATAAGTACATCTTGCATTGGGGCGAGCGTCATTACGGCTACGGAAGACCAAATGGCTCGTATCATATACCAGGCGATGTCGTGATCGGAACAAGCCAAGTAACGGCGCGCATAGTCGCGGGCTTTTTCGTCTACACGGTTATACCATCCGAGGGCAGTATCGTTATCATGGGTGCCGGTATATGCCACGCAGTTCCTTTCATAGTTGTGCGGCAGGAAGGGATCCTCGGGTCCCCCCTCAAAACCAAATTGGAGAATCTTCATGCCCGGAAAACCGAAGTGATCCCTAAGTGCGACCACATCTGGGGTAATAACTCCGAGGTCTTCAGCGATAAAGGGTAAGTCGCCGAGTGCCTTCTGCACCGCTTCAAAGAAATGCAGGCCTGGGCCAGGCACCCATTGTCCCTTCTCTGCTGTGGGGTTTCCAGCAGGTACTTCCCAATACGCTGCAAAACCTCGGAAGTGGTCCAGGCGGATGATATCTACCAGTTGGAGAGTGGCGCGAATGCGTTTAATCCACCAGGAATATCCTTCTTGGGCGTGGTGATCCCAGCGATAAAGTGGGTTACCCCACAACTGGCCAGTAGGGGAGAAATAGTCCGGTGGAACGCCAGCGACAACGGTCGGGTTTCCAGCTTTATCAAGGTAAAACAGATTGGGATTTGCCCACACATCGCTGCTATCGTAAGCGACGAAAATAGGAATGTCTCCAATGATTTGGATTCCCTTACTGTGGGCGTAGTCGCGCAGAGCATTCCATTGGCGGAAGAATAAAAATTGAGAAAATTTAAAAGTATCAATGCGCCTGGAATTTTTTTCCTTAAATTCCGCCAGAGCTTGGGGATGACGTTGACGAAGAGCAGGATCCCATTTATTCCAGGGAGCGCCTTGGTGTGTAGCCTTTAAAGCCATGAAAAGCGCATAATCATCTAACCAGAACGCCTGCTCGTGCTTGAACTTCTCGAATTCTTCTGCCCATGGAACGGGGTTCTTTTCATATTCTTGAAAAGCACGCTCAAGCAGAGCTACCTTCCAGGGGATTACTTCCCCATAATCCACGGCATTTTCCGGAAATACCGGGCGCTGGTTCAAGTCGTTCGCTTGAAGTAGTCCTTCTTCGTATAGAAGAAACGGGCTGATAAGATATGGATTGCCGGCAAAGGCTGAAAAGCACTGGTAGGGTGAGTCTCCGTAACCGGTTGGACCCAAAGGGAGCACTTGCCAGAGCGCACACTTCGATTCGGCGAGAAAATCAATCCATTGGTAAGCCTCAGGGCCCAGATCGCCAATTCCGTATGGGCCTGGTAGGCTGGTAGGGTGTAGGAGAATGCCGGATGTGCGATGATATTCCATTGATCGTCCTCCATGTCATGATTTTTATGTGTCAAGTAATTTCTGGTAAAGATCAAAATAGGCCTGTGCAGAACGTCGCCAAGAGAAATCTTTTTGCATGGCGCGTTTCTGAATCTCCGACCAGAGAGTAGGATCGCGAAAGTGGTTCAAGGCTTCAAGCAGTTTTTGAGCCAAGGCCTGCGGGGTGGGATCCCAGAACAAGAAACCCGTTGAGCGCTGGAGGGTGGGGTCATCTTCAATGGTGTCTTTTAAGCCACCTGTGGCACGAGCAACCGGTATGCATCCATAGCGCATAGCAATCATTTGCGTTAACCCGCAGGGTTCATAGCGCGAGGGCATCAGTAAAATGTCACCCCCCGCATAGAGTTTGCGGGCGAGCGTTACATCTAGGCGCGGAAAGAAGCGGACTCGATCAGGATAAGTTTGCGAAAAGTCAGCACACATTTTCTCTAAATTGACATCTCCGCGGCCTAGTATAATCAACCTCCATGGCTGGTCGGGTAATGAGGCCAGACCTTCCAGGGCAATATCAATTCCTTTTTGCCGATCCAGGCGACTGACAATAATGAGCAGTGGAACGCGATGTTCGGTATCAAATTGCATTTCACGGAGCAAGGCTTCTTTATTGCGCTGGCGTTCTACCAAATGCTGCCAGTCATAGGGAACGGCTAAGGTGGAATCTTTGGCCGGATCCCATTCTTCTTCATCTAAACCATTTAGGATCCCACTTAGATGGTCCTTGCGTCCTTGAAGGAACGTTTCTAGACCACAACCAAATTCAGGTGTCAGGATCTCTTCAGCATAGGTTGGAGAAACCGCATTGATGTGGTCAGCCGCCCAGAGCCCCATGGGAAGCGGGAGAGTTTGCGCCCATTCCGGTAACGCAGTAGACCGGGCAGGTGGGA
>FMJZ01063286.1_pt1 | contig 28442 bp, 24 predicted proteins | sample 1987881 | NCBI WGS metagenome assembly FMJZ01 (sample SAMEA4378227, study PRJEB15110) | soil metagenome | biome: soil; feature: Field; material: Soil | place: India | collected 2015-03-11 | depth 0 m
AACAGTGAGGAATATGATGTGGATAGTAAACATTATCGGTGCTGTTATGGTATCTTTTCTCATATTATTTGTAACCCAAAAATCCCTGAAACCCATTCCAAATATGGCTAAAAAGCTTGAAGAAGTAGCAAAGGGAGATTTTAGTAAGGTTGGCTTTGGAAAGGGTTATAGAACCAGAAAAGATGAGATAGGACTCTTAGCAAGAAGTATAATTAAAGTTGAAGAGTATACGCAGGCATTGGTTAAAGAGATAAAAAATTCAGCTACTATGGTTCAAAGTGTTATAGGCTCCTTAGAGCAAAACATTGATAATGTAAAAACAAAGAGCGATGAACAAACAGCGCAGGCACACCAGATTGCAACCGCTGCTGAGGAGATGAGTCAGACTATTACAGATATTGCCAAAAATGCAGCCAGTGCTTCTGATCTTGCCAGTGAGTCAAGAAATGTTTCACAGGATGGTTTTGCACTTTCTGAAAATGCTATGAAAACAGTTCAATCTGCAAACAAATCAACAGTTGAACTTAAAAAGACAATAGATGCCTTAAATAGAAGAGTTGAAGAAATTGGAGATATAGTGATAGTAATTAAAGATATAGCAGATCAGACAAATCTTCTTGCCTTAAATGCAGCAATTGAGGCAGCAAGAGCAGGAGAGCAGGGAAGAGGCTTTGCTGTGGTTGCTGATGAAGTAAGAAAACTTGCAGAAAGAACAATAAGAGCAACAGAGGAGATAACAACAAAAATTACAGCTGTCCAGAGTGAATCTCATGAATCCCTTAAGAGTATGGACATTACTGCAAAAGAAGTTGCAGAAGCTTTGAAGGCTTTAAATGAAGTCAAAAAGGCTCTCAACAAAATCGCTGATTTTTCACAAAAAGTCAAAGACTCCATTACACAGATTGCCACAGCAACTGAAGAACAATCTTCAGCCAGTGAAGAAGTAGCACGCTATGCAGAACGTTCAAGTGCACTTGCACAGGAAGTTAAAGTAACAACAGACATGGTGGTTCGGGAAGTTGAAAATCTCAATGATGTAATAAAGAAACTTACAGATTTAGTAAAAGGTGTGAAAATATAATTGCGTGTAGCAAAACTTTATAGATTTGGAGACATAAGGATTGAAGAAGTACCCTTACTAGAGCCTTCATCAAAGGAAGCTCTGGTAAGGGTAAAAGCATGCGGAATATGCTCTGGCGATGTAATGCCATGGTATATTGAAAAAAAGGCACCTTTAGTTTTAGGCCATGAAATTTCAGGGGAAATTGTAAAAATTGGAGATGAAATCAAATCAGAAATATCTTTGAGGGAAGGAGACAGAGTAGCAGTTCATCATCACGCACCATGCATGAACTGTTTTTATTGTAGCAGAGGTGATTTTGTTCAGTGTGAAACATGGAAAAAATCAAAAATCATTCCCGGAGGACTATCTGAATATATAGTTGTCCCTGAAGTTAATTTAAAACATGATACTCTAAAGCTTCCAGATTCAGTATCCTTTGAAGAAGGAGCGCTTGTTGAACCAGTTGCATGTGTTGTTAAGTCTTTAAAAAGAGCAAATATAAACAAAGGTGATACTGTACTTGTAATTGGACTTGGTGTAATGGGACAGATACATATAATGCTTGCTAAGGAATTTGGGGCTGAAAGAGTTATTGGTGCTGATATGGTGCCTTTTAGACTTAAAAAAGCTTTGCAAGTTGGTGCTGATTATGTAATTAATGTTTCACAGGAAAATATTTATGAAAAATTAAAAAAAATCACGAATGGATTAATGGCGCAGGAAGTAATTATTGGTCCAGCAAGTGTAAATGTAATAATGGATTCTTTAAAACTTGTTTCACGAGGTGGTACGCTTGTAATATTTACTCCAACACCACCTGAAGAAAAATTGAATTTTTCAGTAAATGACATCTACTTTAATGATATCACTATCACCACAAGTTATTCATGTGGAACTGATGATATGAAAAAGGCATTAAAATTTATAGAAAATGGTGCAGTGAGTTCTGATTTGCTTATTACGCACAGATTTAAGCTTGATCAAGTTAAAGAAGCATATGAAATTACAGCACTTGCTAAAGATTCACTGAAATGCATGATATTATTTTAATTGAATTTTTGCCTGCTGATTAAATTGCTAAACTATATTGTTGAATGTCTTTTAAATGAATTTGTTTATAATTTTGAATTATATTTTTATTCCCATAGTATTTACCATTAATTGTTATAAAGTGCTTTGCTCTTTTTGTCACAACTCCGAGATTTTTTAATCCATCAAGTGTTAATAGAGTGTTTTTTCTTTCTTTTAAAATTCTTTTTGCAGATGTGGGTCCTATTCCTGGAACTCTAATAAGTGTTTCAAAAGAAGAGTTTTGAATCTCAACAGGGAATAAGTGAATATTTTTTAATGCCCAATCAAGTTTGGGATCTATTTTTTCATCTAAATAAGGCTTGCCCTCTGAAACTATTTCTTCTACATGGAATCCATAATATCTTATAAGCCAGTCAGCCTGATAAAGTCTGTGTTCTTTAAGAAATGGAGGCTTTGAAATTTGAGGAAGTCTCGGATCATCATTTACTGGAATATATGCTGAGTAATAAACTCTTTTAAGTCTGCTATTATTTTTATAAAGATTTTCACAGACTTTAAGAATTTGATAGTCTGTATCCGGCGTAGCTCCAACAATTAATTGAGTTGTCTGGCTTTTTGTTCCTGTGGAATTATTTTCAATAATTTTATTAATCTTTTCAATTGCATTAAGAATAGAAATAAATCTTTTATCAGGAGCAATCAATGAAAGAGATTTTTCAGTTGGCAATTCTAAATTCATGCTTACTCTATCTGATAACATTACTGCTTCAGTCATAGCTGTTTCATCTGAGTCAGGAATAATTTTTAAATGAATATAACCTTTAAATTGATATTTTGTTCTTAAAATTTTAACCGTATCTATCATCATTTCCATTGTTTTATTAGGACTTCCAATTATTCCAGAGCTTAAAAAAACTCCTTCAATCTGTTTTTTCATATAAAACTCATAGGCAATTTTTGCAAATTCTTCAGGCTTAAGAATTGTTCTTGGAATATCGTTTCTTTTTCTATTTATACAATACGCACAATCATTTATACAGAAATTTGTAAGTAATACTTTAAGAAGAGCAATACATCTTCCATCAGATGTCCATGTGTTATGGATTCCAAATTTTGAAAAATTTTCTTTTTTTGAAAAAATTTTTCTATCAAATGATGGTGAACAGGAAACATCAAATTTTGCACCATTGGCAAGAAAGGACAATTTTTCGTAAATATCAGGAACTTTTTTTACAAACATTTTAATTATATATTAACATTTTTTAGGCTTTTATTGACTAAAATAATCTTTTACTGGTAAAGTATTTATTAAAAATTCTAAAAAGGGAGGAGGGGAGAAACCGGATGCCCTCTGTAAATGTTAGGGAGATGGATTCATTTGAGGCAGCGCTGAAGATGTTTAAAAAACAGTGCGAAAGGGAAGGTATACTTTCCGAAATCAAAAAAAGAGAACATTATGAAAAGCCAAGTGTTAAAAGAAAGAAAAAAGTTCTTGCTGCCAAAAAAAAATTAGCAAAAAAAATGAAAATGTTATCAAGGTAATTTCTGTCTTGCTAATAGGAAAGGAGATTCTGTAAAAACAGAATCTCCTTATAATTTTATTTAGTTCAGGAGGATTCATGAAGCTGATACAGTTATATAAAAAAGCCATTCAAACAGGAATTGAAAATGATCCAAGGGGTAAGGATGAAGTCTTAAAAGAACTTGAAAAAAGAAAAAAGGATTATGAATCAATTCCTGAGAAAAAAAAAGAATTTTTTGATATAGAATCTCTTGAAAATCCGTATAGCGATTCCAGAATTCTTTTCGGCACAGGTGATGAAGATATAAAGACAATAATTGCTGGAATAGATATGGAAGTTGGGGAAGTAGTTTTAGCAGATTCTTTAAGAAAAAATGGTACTCAAGTAGATTTAATCCTTTCTCATCATCCTGAAGGCAGTGCTTATGCACGACTTTTTTCTGTAATGTATATGCAAGCAGATATTCTTGGAAGATTTGGTGTTCCAATAAATATAGCTGAAAGCCTAATGGAAGGAAGGATAAAAGAAGTAGAGAGAAAACTGATGCCTGTTAACCATACAAGGGCAGTGGATGCGGCAAGACTGCTCAATATCCCTTTTATGTGTCTGCATACTCCAGCAGATAATATGGTTGCTACGTATTTACAAAAACTTTTTAATGAAAAAAAACCTTATACATTGGATGATGTTATAGACTTACTTTTAGAAATTCCTGAATACAGAGATGCTGAAAAAAATAACGCAGGTCCTAAAATTCTTATTGGAAGCAAAGAAAGAAAAGCAGGTAAGATATTTGTGGATATGACAGGTGGAACAGAAGGTGCAAAAGATATCTTCCAGAGTATTGCTTTAAGTGGCATAAATACAATAGTTGCAATGCATTTAAGTGAAGAGCATCGCAAAGAAGCAGAAAAAAATCATATAAATGTAGTTATTGCTGGACATATAGCCAGTGACAATGTTGGACTAAATTTACTGCTTGATAAAATAACTGAAGGTGAAGATATCAAAATTTTAGAATGTTCAGGGTTTAAACGTATTAAAAGGCATTAAGCCTTTGGAATGGATTATCAGAAAATTTTAGAAGAGATAAAACAAAGATTAGATATAGTAGAGCTTATTTCTGAATACATAGATTTAAAGAAAACAGGTCAAAATTATAAGTCTCTTTGTCCTTTTCATTCAGAAAAGACCCCTTCATTTTTTGTAAATCCTTCAAAACAAATTTTTCATTGTTTCGGATGTGGAAAAGGTGGAGACATTGTTACTTTTGTTATGGAATATGAAAAAGTAAACTTTATTGAGGCTATTTCAATTCTTGCCAGAAAAGCGGGATTAGAATTTGAACCTATAAAAAAAAGTGTATCTCCTATTTCCAAAGAAAAGCTTTATGAGATATACGAGCATGCTACATATTATTACATAGAACAGTTAAATCTTTCTGAAAAAGCAAAACAATATCTTAAAAAAAGAGGAATTGATCAAAGAACTATAGAAATTTTTAAAATTGGATACGCTCCAGCAGAAAGGAATTTTTTATCTGGCTTTTTAAAGGAAAAAGGTTTTGATGATATCTTAATTAATTCATCGGGGCTGGTTAGTAACTCTAATGACTTCTTCAGAAACAGAATTATTATCCCGATTCATGATTTAACAGGAAGAGTTATAGGATTCGGTGGAAGATTGATAGATTCAGCACCTGACATTCCAAAGTATATTAATTCTCCTGATACGCCGATATTTAAAAAAGGAGAGAATCTTTTCGGACTGTTGTATTCAAAACAACACATTAGAGAAAAAGGATATGTAATTGTAGTAGAAGGATATATGGATGTAATTCTCTGTTATCAATATGGATTTAAAAATGTAGTTGCTCCTTTAGGAACTGCTCTTACTCAAGAACAATTAGAAAAAACAAAAAGAATTTTAAATAATCTAAAAAATTTCACCAATAAGATATTATTAATATTTGATGGAGATGAAGCTGGAGTTTATGCTGCTCAGAGATCTATATTACCTATTTTTTATGGTGGCTTTATAGCAAAAATAGTTTTACTACCTGAAAAAGAAGATCCAGCAAGTTTTTTACAAAAATACGGTGATAAGGCATTTAAGAATTATATATCAAAAGCTATGTCTCCTGTTGATTTAATTATAAGAATCTATCCAAAAAATAAATTAAATGAAGGAATTCACAGCTTTCTTAATACTTTAAGCTATCTTAAAGACTTAATTTACCGAGACGAGCTTTTAAAAGAACTTTCAGAAAAAACAGGCATAAATGAGAAAACTCTAAGAGATGAGCTTAGGCAAATTGTTCATAACAGAAATTTTAAAAGAGAAAAAATCAATATTAAAAACTATTCAGTTTCTAAAGAAGAAGAAATCCTTCTTCGTATAGTGTTGTCTTATCCTGAAAAAATCAATTATATATTACAAAAAATTAATATTGAAGATTTTGAAGTAATAACAATAAGAAATATTTTTTCTAAAATAGAAGAATTACAAAAAAATGATCAATTTTCATTGAATAAACTTTTAAATATAATTGACGAAGAAGAAAAGGCTTTTATCTCCAAATTAATTATGTCTTCTGAAATTGATGAAGATTTAATAATACAAAATATGAATGATTGCATTAAAAGTCTTGCTCTTAAATCTATTGATAGAAAAATCAGAAAAATTGCAAAATCAGGAGATGAAAAAACTCTTCATGAGCTAATTAAAAAGAAAAAGGATATTATAAAAACTTACAATGGATAAATATAAGGACTTTTCAGAGAAAATTACAGAAAAAGATGAAATTGTGAATAAAGATTTACCAACCTATGAGTCTTTAAACCTTTATTTTAAATGTATTAGTTCATTTCCTGTTCTGTCAAAACAGGAAGAAAAAAATCTTGCCAAAACTATAACAGATAAAAAAACGGAACTAATAAAAAAACTACTTCATATACCTTTTGTTCAGAAAAAAATTTATGAATTAAGCAATGTTTTTTCAAAAAATCCTGAAAAAGCTAAGGAAATGCTGGATGATGAAGAAGAAATTGATATTGAACAAATTAAAGAAAAATTTATTATGGTTTCAGAAAACATAAAAAAAATTATGAGAAGAAAAAAGACTACAAAAGAATTTTTGAAAAAAATTTTTGATATTCCTTTGAGAGATGAATTAACAAACATGTTTATAGAAGAACTTGATAAATTCAAGGAAGAAATTATAAAGGGGAAGAATTTGCATGGTGTTACAGGTATACAGAATGAAGAATTTCTTGAGCATTTCAAAGCTATAAAACAAATATTCAACGAATTTACCGAAGCTAAAAATAAGATGATAGAGTCAAATCTTAAACTTGTTGTAAGCATTGCTAAGAAATATACAGGAAGAGGATTAAATCTTGAAGATTTAATTCAGGAAGGTAACATAGGTCTTATGAAAGCTGTTGAGAAATTTGAATATAAAAAAGGATTTAAATTCAGCACATACTCAACATGGTGGATAAGGCAATCAATCAATAGAGCAATTGCTGATCATTCAAAAACAATTAGAATTCCCTTGCATGTTATAGACAGTATATGCAAAATAAATAAAATATATCGTGAATTATATCAAAATTCTGAAAATGAACCAGATATTGAAGAAATTTCATTAAATTTAAATATACCTAGTGATAAGATTGGAGATTTCTTCGCAATAAGTAGAGAACCTGTATCCATAGACATGTCACTCAGAGATGATGATTCTCTACTAAAAGAATTCATAGAAGATATTAACTCTCCAAATCCTTATGAAGAAGCATTACATGATGATCTGAAATATTTGGTTGAAAAAGTTTTTTCTTTATTAAGTAAAAGAGAAAAAGAGATATTAATAAGAAGATATGGAATAAACGAAGAAAAACCAAAAAGTCTTGATGAGGTTGGTAAAGAATTTTCAGTATCCAGAGAACGTGTAAGACAGATTGAATTGAAAGCGATGAGAAAATTAAGACGGCTATGCAGACTTAAATGGTTAAGAGAATTTATCAGAGAATCTTGACTAATCTGCCTTTGTAAGGTTATAGTAGTTTTGTAATATGTATTTAAGGGCCCATAGCTCAGCTGGCCAGAGCTACCGGCTCATAACCGGTTGGTCCCAGGTTCGAATCCTGGTGGGCCCATATCTTATAAGGAGAACTCAAAGTGGATGGGGAATTAAGCACTCTTATAAATCTACAAAAAATTGATTCTTTTATCATTTCTTTGAAACAAAAACTTGAAATAATCCCTCTGGAAATCAAAAAACTTGAAGAAAAAATACAGGAAATTGATAAACAATTTGAAAATGAAAAGAAAAAGATTATAAACTTAGAAAAAAATAAAAAAGAAAAGGAAAGACATATAGAGGATATAAATGAAAAAATAAAAAAACTCAAAGAAAAAACATCACAAATAAAAACAAATAAAGAATATCAAGCACTATTGAAAGAAATTGAATTAATTGAAGAAAAATTAAAGAAAGAAGAAGAAAATTTTCTTTTAATTCTTTATAACCTTGATGAAACCCAAAAAAATCTTAATGAAATAAAATCAAATTTTGAATTAAAGAAAAAAGAAATAGATAAACAGAAAAAGGAATTGGAAGAAGAAAGAAATATTATCAATCAAAAAATTGAAACTCTCAAAGAAGATAGGAAAAAATTGGTAAATGAATTGCCTTCAGAATTTTATGAAGAATATATAGAATTGATGAAAAAGCACAAAGGTCTGGCAGTTGTTGAAGTAAAAAACTCTGTCTGTCAGGGCTGTTTTCTTCACATACCTCCACAGCTTTATGTGGAGATAAAAATAAATCAATCCATTTATCATTGCCCTCAATGTGGACGATTTCTTTACTACAAACCTGAAGAAAAATTAGAGGAAGCTCAGGTTCAATCTTAAATGAAAGCAAAGATTTACTGCGATGGTGCTTCACGCGGAAATCCTGGAGATGCAGGTATTGGGTGTGTAGTTATTTTTGATAATAAAAAAATAGAAATTTCAGAATATATTGGTAAAACTACTAACAATGTGGCAGAATATACAGCATTAATTAAAGGATTGGAAGAAGCATTAAAACAAAAAGCCCATGAAATAGAAATCTTCTCAGATAGTGAGCTTCTGGTGCTTCAAATGAATGGAATTTATAAGGTCAAAAACAAAAATTTGATTCCACTTTATGAAAAAGCTAAAAAGCTACTGAGCAACTTTAAAAAATATAAGATAGTTCATATCTATAGAGAAAATAATTTTATAGCAGATAAACTTGCTAAAGAAGCCTCATGGAAATTAAAAAAATAAGATGTAATTTCTGTAAACTTTTAAAAGAAGGGATTGTTTTTAGACATTATAATTTAAAAGTCTGTTTAGAATGTTTTCCTGTTTTTTTTAAAAAAAGAGTTCAAGAAACAATAGAAAAATTCAAAATGTTTAGTAAAAAAGATAGCATTTTGGTTGCTGTTTCAGGCGGCAAAGATAGTATGAGCGTTCTTAAAGCATTAAAAGATATGCAATACAATATAAAAGCATTGCACATAGATGTCGGAATAGGAGAGGTTTCAAAAAAATCAAAAAAGTTCGTTCAAACATTCTGTGAAGAAGAAAATATTTCGTTAAAAATAATAAAATTACAGGAAGAAATTAACTCATCAGTTGAAGAACTATCAAAAATATCAAAAAGACCAGTTTGTGCAGTGTGTGGAATGCTCAGAAGATATATTATAAATAGAGAATCATTAGGTCAAATAATTGTAACAGGGCATACTCTTAATGATGAAGTTTCTTTTATTTTGAAAAACATGATTTTCTGGAATGATGAACTTCTCTCAAGAATCTATCCTGTTTTATATGAAAAAGAGGGACTAAGCAGAAAAGCTAAGCCTCTTTGCCTTATTACAGAACAAGAAACAAGACTTTTTTGTGAAACTACGTCTATAAGTTATATTGACGAATCATGTCCGTATAAATCAGAGGTTTATGAGTTATTTAAAAAAATTGTTTATGAAATAAACTATGAGTTTCCTGGTTCAATCATAGGATTTTATAAAGGCTACTTAAAAAGATTAAAAAATTTTTATCCGGAAACTGCCAATAATATATCTCTTCAGCAATGTAAAAATTGTGGATATATGACAGTTTCTGAATTATGCAGTATTTGCAGACTAAAAGAAAAGTTGGTACAATATAAAAATGGATGAGGTTTTGAAAGCAGTAAAAGAAAGAAGAAGTATTAGAGCATTTCTTAAAAAGGATATTTCCGAAAATTTAATTAAAAAAATCATTGAAGCCTTAATATGGGCTCCTTCTGCAGGGAATCTTCAGGCAAGAAAGTTTTATTTTATAAAAAATAAAGAGATAAAAATTAAGCTTGCCCATGCAGCATTAAGTCAGATGTTTATTGCTGAAGCTCCATTTGTTATCGTTGGATGTGTAGATAAAGAAAAAATTTATCCAAGATATGGAGAAAGAGGTGTAAATCTATACGCAATTCAGGATGTGGCCTGTAGCATCACTAATGCAATGCTTGTAGCTCATGAAAACGGACTTGGAACAGTATGGGTAGGAGCTTTCAGAGAAGAAGAAGTTTCAAAAATTTTAAACTTACCAAAACATTTGAGACCTGTGGCAATTGTTCCTGTTGGCTATCCAGACTATATACCTTCAGCTCCTCCAAGAGTCTCAATTCATGAGGCTATGGAGTTTATTGAATGAGAGAACCTCTCTTAGTTGCCCTTGAAGCGGCAAATCTTGCAGGAAGGATTATTAAAGAAAAAATAGGCAGTATAACTACGGAAGATATAACTCAAAAAAGTATTTCTGATTATGTAACAGAGGTTGACGTTGATTCAGAAAAAACAATAATTGAGCATATAAAAAAATATTTCCCTCATCATCAGATAATGGCTGAAGAGTCATCCAACTCCTATAAAAAGGCTGAATATTTATGGATTATTGATCCCCTTGATGGAACAACAAATTTTATTCACGGATTTCCAATTGTTGCAATATCAATTGCATTAATGTATAAAGGAGAGTTTATCATAGGAGTAGTATATGATCCCGCAAGAGATGAACTTTTTTATGCAGAAAAGGGCAAAGGTGCTTTCTTAAACGGTAGAAAAATTAAAGTTTCTTCACTTACAGAACCAGCATTATCATTAATTGCTACAGGTTTTCCATTTAGAAATAAACAATATATAGATAGTTATCTTAAAATATTTAGAGAACTTCTTTACTCAGTAAGTGACCTTCGTAGAGCAGGTGCAGCAGCAATTGATCTTGCCTATGTAGCCTGTGGAAGAGTAGATGGATTTTTTGAATTTGCCTTGAGTCCATGGGATATTGCAGCAGGAACTATTTTAATAAAAGAAGCAGGTGGAGTTGTTTCAGATTTTGAAGGCGCCGAAGACTATCTTAAAACAGGGAATATAGTCGCTGGAAATCCTGTTATTCATCAATTCTTAGTTGAAAATATAAAGAAAGCTTTAAAATTATCTTAACTCATCAAGAATTTTTAAAATCTTTTGAACTCTTTCAGGTAATTCCATTTCAGGCTCAGATTCTTTCAATTTTAGCCATTTCCATAGCCCAATTGGACAAAAAGTGGCAAAGCTTATTTTAAAATTCCGACATACATCAGGACGGCTTTCATGAATTTTGCAAAATGCTTCTGTCCATTGATTTTCATTTTTTGATATATTAATCAAATATGGACATTCTTGATTTTCCGGTTTCTTCCTTCCTTCAGGAAGTAGTACTGCCCATTGATAACAACACTCAGCACATCTGAGGCATATAAAATTCTGTTCAACTGTCTCAAGAATTTCATTTAATAATTTACTATTCAAACTCATATCTGTGCTCTAAAATATTAAGAATATGTTGCATATCTTGGGGTAAAGGAGCCTCAAACTGAAGAAGCTTTCCAGTTATTGGATGCATTAGCTCAATTTTATAGGCATGAAGCATTTGTCTTGGTACAGAAATTTTTCTTTTGCCTATTTCTAAATATATTTTTCTTCCGTAAGTTTTATCACCCAAAACAGGATGTCCGACTGATGAAAAATGAACTCTTATCTGATGAGTTCTACCTGTAAGGATTTTTACCTTTAAAAGAGTATAATTCCTAAAATTTTTTATATCTTCCCATTCAGTTACTGCTTCTTTAGCTTTTTTTGATTTTATAGACATCTTTTTTCTATCATGAATTGCTCTTCCTATAGAAGTTGTTATTTTACCTGAACCTTTTAACTCTCCATAAACAAGAGCAAGGTATTCTTTTTTTATTTCTCTTTTTTTAAAGGCTTCCACTAATTTATAATAAGCTTCGTTATCCAATGCAACAACAATTACTCCTGATGTTTCTTTATCAAGTCTGTGAACAACTCCTGGTCTCAAAGGAGCACCCACGCTCGCAAGTTTCTTTACATGATAAACCAATGCATTCATAAGTGTTCCATCAGGATGTCCTGCGCATGGATAAACAACCATTCCAGCAGGTTTTGATAAAACAATTAAATAATCATCTTTATAAATAATTTGAATTGGTATATCTTGAGGGATTAGTTTTTCAGAATCTTTTGATTTTTGGAAAAATCCATTTGAAACTTCAATTAAATCATTATATTTTATTATATAACTCTTTGTTTTAACGGAATTATTAACTTTTACAAACTCTTTTTTTATTGCTTCTTGAGCTCTTGCTCTACTTATATTTAATTTTTCAGAAATAAAGATATCAAGTCTTTTACCTTCATCAATCTTTTCAGTTTGAAACAAAATATTCATAATCCTAATTTTTCTTTTAAAAATTTCCCAGTGTATGAATTTGGATTTGCAGCTACTTCTTCAGGAGTTCCTTTTGCAACAAGATAGCCTCCTAAGAGACCACCTTCAGGTCCGAGGTCTATTATGTAATCTGCACATTTTATTATTTCAAGATCGTGCTCAATAATTATAACAGTATTTCCCATCTCAACAAGTCTTTGAAGTATATTGAGTAGTCTTTCTATATCCACCATATGTAATCCGGTTGTAGGTTCATCAAGTATGTAAAGTGTTTTTCCTGTAGGTTTTTTACTCAGTTCCTTAGATAGTTTAACTCTCTGAGCTTCTCCACCTGAAAGTGTTGTTGCTGGCTGTCCAAGTGTTATATATCCAAGTCCGATATCTTCCATTATCTGAAGCTTATATCTAAGTTTCGGTACAGCAGAGAAGAATTCAAGAGCTTCACTTACTGTCATTTGAAGAACTTCATTTATGTTTCTTCCTTTATACTTAATTTGAAGTGTTTCTTCATTGTATCTTCTTCCTTTACAGTTGTCACAAACAACATAAACATCCGGTAAAAGATGCATCTTTATTTTTTTTATTCCATCGCCTTGGCATGACTCACATCTTCCACCTGGAAGATTAAAGCTAAATCGTGATTTTGAATATCCACGAACTCTTGCATCTGGAAGAAGTGAAAAAAGTTCTCTAATTTCAGTCATAACTTGAGTGTATGTCGCAGGTGTTGAACGAGAAGTTTTTCCAATTGGAGACTGATCAATGCATACCACTTTATCTATCTGTTCAATTCCCTCAATTGCTTTGTATTTACCTGGATAAACATTTGCATTGTAAAGCTTTTTTATTAAAGCCTTATATAAAATCTCAAATATTAATGTGCTTTTACCAGAACCTGCAACTCCTGTAACACACACAAATACTCCAAGAGGTATTTCAACATCTATATTTTTAAGATTATAAGCTTTCGCTCCTATAATCTTTATGAATTTCTGCGGTTTTCTTCTTTCTTTTGGTATCGCAATCTTACTTGAACCTGTCAAATATTGAGCAGTAATTGAATTTTTATTTCTTATAAGCTTATCAGGAGTATAAACTCCTATCAGATATCCTCCATCTCTTCCACCTCCAGGCCCAAGTTCAACGATCAAATCAGCATTCATTAGTGTGTTTTCATCATGTTCAACAATGATAAGCGTATTTCTTCTTGTTGAGAGTTCTTTCATACTTTCTATGAGTTTTAAGCAATCTCTTGGATGCAATCCTATACTTGGCTCATCAAAAACATAAAGAACTCCACTTAAATGTGATCCCAGTTGCGTTGCAAGTCTTATTCTCTGTGCTTCTCCTCCTGAAAGACTAAAAGAAGGACGATTTAAGTTTAAATATCCAACTCCAATTTTTCGGAGAAAATCAATTTTTATAAAAATTTCTTTCAATATTCTTTCAGCAATTGGAGCTTTATAAGAAGAAAAATTTAAGCCATATAGAAAATTGTTTAATTCATCAATTGAAAATGCTGATATCTCTGCAATATTTTTACCATTAATTTTTATTGCAAGAGCTTCCTTCCTGAGTCTTGTACCTTCGCAAAGTTTACATGTAACCAAAGTCAAGACATCTATCTCTTCCTCTTCTTCAATATTCTCATAGCCTAATCCCTTACATTTCGGGCAAGCACCATATTTACTATTAAAGGAGAAAAGACGTGGGTCAATATCAGGTAGACTTATTCCACAATCAGGACAGGCAAGAACCCTGCTAAAAATGATATCTCTATTTTCGTTGACAATATTTACAACAACTGTTTCTGTATATTTCATTGCAAGTTCTAATGCTCTTTTTATTTGATTTTTATATCTTTCCTTAACAATAATTCTGTCAACAATGAGTTCAATTGTATGTCTCACATGTTTTTTAAGGGAAATTTCCTGTGTAAGCTCAATAACCTTTCCATCAATTCTTGCTCTTATAAATCCTTCAACTCTTGCTCTCTCAAGAATTTCTTTATGTTCTCCCTTTTTCTCAATAACCACTGGTGCAAGAATCTGAATTTTTGTCCCTTCAGTTAGTCCTAATATAAAATCAAGCATTTTATTTATATCCTGAGAAATAAGTTTTTTACTACATTTTGGACAGTAAGGGGTACCGATTTTAGCGTAAAGAAGTCTCAAATAATCATAAATTTCAGTAATTGTTCCGACTGTTGAACGAGGACTTTTTGATATTGTTTTCTGATCAACAGAGATTCCAGGTGAAAGTCCCTCAATAAAATCAATATCTGGTTTTTGTAACTGATCAAAAATTGTTCTTAATTCTATTGGAAGACTTTGAAGATATCTTCTATGGGCTTCTGCAAAAATCGTATCCATAGCAAGAGATGATTTTCCAGAGCCAGAAGGTCCTGTAATAACAATAATCTTATTTCTTGGAAGTATTAAATCAATATTTTTAAGATTGTGTTGCCTTGCTTTTTTGATTATAATGTTTTGCTGCATTGCTATTCTTTTTTGTATTCTTTTAATTCTGCCGTTACTCTTCCAACAGGAACCTTTGTCTCAATTCTTAAGGGAATTTTATTGTCATCTTTACTGAGCCAGATAATAATATCTCCTTTCCTTTTAAAAAGTCCTTCTGTATCAAGCAAAGGTTTTATAACAATTGTATCAATTTCTTTTTTATTTGATAATTCTATCTTTTCTTCTTTAATTGGCTGAACCTTAACTGTCGTAAACTTATTACTATCAAAAATGTCTATTGACACAGTGTCTTTCAAACTAATTGGCAAGGTTCTAAGATAGAAAAATCCTGAAAGAACATCCATAAATACTTTATCTATACCTTTATGATATGTTGTGTTGTTTTTAAGATGATTAATAAATACTATTTCCTTTTGGTCATAGTCAAATATGGTTTCTTTATTTCCTCTATATTTACCTTCTACTTGAATCAATTTAAAGTGTTTTGGTTTACCGTATTGTATTTTACTTTCTGCATGGTCATTTACATAGTAAAAATTTGAAATAAAACTTGCAGATTTAACCATTGAAGTTATAGTAACCTCTGTTTCATCCCCTTTAACATAAACAATTGCTGAACCAACATAAATTCCCATCCAGTATATATCAAATTTCATTGATTCGTTAATAAAACGATTAAAGGGATTATTTTTCAGTTCAGGCTGTATTTTCCCACCCTCTTCTTGAGTAGATGCGATTTGAGTAGACTCTTCTTTGTTTTCTGTAAATTTGTCAGTGGTAAAATTTTCAGAGTCTTCATTTTTATTTTCTTCTTTCTCTAAATTTTTTGATTGTTCTGTGTTTGAAATAACTTTATGCTTTGAAACATCTTTTTTGCTTTCAAAGATATATGTATATATAAAATCCACAAAAGGAATATTCAACTCAATTTTATTAAGAGCCACAATTATAGTTGTATGAACCAACAGCGAAATTAGTATTCCTGCTATAATCCATCGTGGTTTCATAAAAATAGTATAACACTTAGTTGACCAATAGATTAAAACATATATAGAATGAAAAGATTACAAAGGAGGCTATGGTTTGAAAAAAAAGATTTTAATATTGCTAATAATTTCAACTCTTATAATTCTTTTCATTGTCGGTAAAGCTGATGTTTCTTCTATTCTTCTTAAATCAGCTATTGATGAACTTAAAGACATGCTTGGAATGGAAGTATCAATTGATAAAGCTTATATACATTTTATACCTCTTTATTTTGAATTTAAAAATGTCACTATATTTAATTCAGAAAAAGATAGTTTTAAGTTTAAGAAAGTAAAACTTTATATAAGTCTAACCAAAATTTTTAATAAAGAAATAGATATAAGAAAGGTGGTTGCCCATTCAGCTAATTTTTCAATGAAATACTCAACTTTAAGCAGATGTATAGAAAATAGTTCTGAATACTTGAAAAAGCCATCAAAATTTCCATTAAAACTGAAAATTAATTCTTTTGAAGTGGAAAATTTTTCTGGTTCAATTTATGATAGTGATTTAACGATAGATTTGAAAGATCTTTATGGAAAAATATTTTTAAAAGCAAACCCTGATATCTCCATTCTTTCCAACATAAAACTTTATTCATTTCAGTATCCTAATATTGATACTAATCTAAAAGCTTCCTTTAAAATTAAAAATAATGAAGTAATCCTTGAGGAACTTAAATTTTTTGATATTAATTCTCTATTAAAAGCTTCTGGAAAAATAAACTATACCAATTTCTTAGGAGAATTTATTGTTTCAAGTAAGATATTTTTTAAATCTCTTATGAAAATTTTTGGTATAAATAAAGAAGGTTATGGAGAAGTTAACATTGATGGCAAGATAATATTTGAAGAGGGTAAAAAATGGCAGGATAGAATAAGGCTGGATTTAAAATTCAATAGTTCGTTTCTTCTTGAAGAGTTAATTGAGATTTTGAAAGTTTCTGAAAAATTAAGTGGATTCACTAAATCTGAAGGAAAAGTGGAAGGCACGATTTCTTCGCCTCAAATTTCTGCTAAAGCAACTCTAAAAAAAGGAAATATTCTTGGAGTAAAAGTAGATGAAATAAATACTCAAGCTTTTTATAAAAATAGGATATTAGAGTTTAAAAATGCAAAAGCGAGTCTTTACGGAGGATTTGCTCAAATACATCTCTGGGTAACTCTTCCTAAAGTAATAAAACACTATGTTTTTATAGACATGGATAATGTATCAAGCAATGGAATTTTTGAATTTATTCATTGGAATCCTAATATTGCAGAAGGAATAGTAAAAGGATGGTTAATATCTGAAGGAGAAAAATTTTCTCCAAAAGGTTCATTTGTTTATTTAAAAAAATCCCAAAAAACTGATGATTTGAGAGGAAAAATTGAATGGATAAAGGGCGATTTTAAATCAACAAATGAAGTTTATAAATTTAGTTCCTTAGAGATTGCATTATCTAAAACTAGAGTTGAAGCAAACGGATATATAGATATACGTGATAATTATCTTAATTTTAATTTTTTTGCGTCCAGTAAAGATATAAATGAACTTTTAACTCCTTATCAAAAGGGGATCTATGGAGATATAGATATTAAAGGCAGGCTACATGGAAATACTGAAAATCCAGAAATAGCTATTAACTTTTCATCAGAAAAAATTCATATAATGGCACATGAAATTGAAAAATCTTTTCCAGAGCACTCTGTTACATTTGACAATCTAAAAGGTAGTGTTATTTATAAAAAAAATCTTTTACTGATTGACAACATTACAGGAAAAGATATTTCCATAAAAGGCAGAATCTTATTTCCTCAGGCAAAGAATATTTTTGAAATAACAAATCCCATATATGATGTTTTCTTTTCAGCAAATAATATTCCTGTCAAAAATTTGTATATAGAAGCTCTTGAGGAAATTAATACTTATATATCTATGGAGGGTTCTATAAAAGATAAAGGGAATATTTCAGCAAAACTTATCTTTTATCCGATATTTCTCAAAGATAACAAGGTGATTGATAAACTCACTGCATTGATTGTATTTGACAGAAATTTTATTTTTATAAAAAATCTGGATATTAATAATAATGGATATATATTAAATGCATCAGGGTATATAGATTTAAATGGCAAACTAAATATTTCAGGAAAATCAAAAGCTTTTGATATAACAAACCTAACCCAGGACCATGCAAAAAAATTAGGAATACAATACATGGAAAAAATTCATCTAAGTAATTTGCATTTTAATATTTCGAGTTCAATAAAAAAACCAATAGTTACTGCCAGCACAGGTTTAATAACAAAACTTAGAAATGGCAAAAAAATTGATGGAGTAATTAGTCTTAATTATGAACAAAATCGTCTATTTGTCAAATCTAATATCATAAAAGGTATTTTTTTAACTTTTGAAGGTTTTACAGATAAAAAAGAATGGAATATACAGGGTAGCTTTACTTCGGCAAGAGTGGACACATTGGCTGGACTTTTTATCAATAATCTTCCAGAGGATTTAGTAGTTCTAATTGATGGAAAAATAAAAGCCTCATTAGTCAATCAAAATCTGAATGCTCAAATTGATTTAAAACAGGTATTTACAAGGCTTTATGGAATAGGGCTTAATAATAAAAATCCTGTAAACATTAATATAGAAAAAGGAAATGTTTATTTTAATCCTATAATCCTTTTGGGACAGTCCACAGAACTAACAATAAAAGGCAAAATAGTTGATTACTTTGACATTCTCATTGAGGGCTCTACTGATTTGAGACCTCTTAAAGCTTTATTTAAAGTTGATGACATAAGAGGCAGAGCAACAATGCAAATCTATATATATGAAAACAGAAAAAATCCTGAAATAGCAGGAGAGGTTGATATAAACAATGCGTCACTCACTTTAAGGAAGGACATGCCGAGTTTAAATAATCTGAATGCTGTTGTGTCTTTCAATGAAAATAGAATTATTATAGAAAAAGCTTATGGTATATTTTCAGAAGGCAGTATCCAGATGGATGGAACTGTATACTTAGATAAATTTTCTATAAAACAGCTTGCTCTTTCAGGAAAAATTTCTCAAGTTAGATGGATCTTTGCTCCCAGATGTTGGGCACACTTTAATGGACAAGTTTATCTTACAGGCTCTTACAGTCAACCTTTCATATCAGGTGAGGTAAATATTCAAAATGGAATATATACAGAAAGATTTGATTGGACAAAACTGGCTCTTAAATCCAGTTCCACAAAAACAGTTGTAAAAAAAGACAGTTGGCTTAACAATTTAAGATTTAATTTAAGAGTCCAGACCAGCAATTTTTTTGTTAACAATAATCTTGCCACAGTGAACCTTAATAGCGATATCCTTTTAAAAGGAAGTATTCCGGAGCCTTTTTTAATTGGTTGGATAAATGCCAAAGATGGATGGATTTATTTTAGAGGAAATAAATTTGAGATTTCAAAACTTTTTGTTCAGTTCAATGATCCTACTTCAATAAGACCATATCTTAATATTTCTGCAAGAACAAACATATCCCAATATAACATAAATTTGAATATTAATGGATATATTGATCAGTTTAATCTTATACTTAGTTCAAATCCACCTCTTTCAGAATCAGAGTTACTTAATATGCTGGTATTAGGACAAAATGGTGCAACAGGTAAAGGAATTCCAGGAGCTTCTGAAGCTGCTTCATTTATTACTGGACAAATGCAAGAAGTCATAGAAGAGAGAGTTAGAGGACTTACAGGACTTGATGTTATGACAGTTGAACCCGGGATATCAAAAACAACAGGTTCTATCAGTCCAAGAGTAACAGTTGGTAAAAAACTTATAGATGGGAGAATGATAGTTACTTATTCAACCACAACAGGAACAACAGCTGAACAAATTATAAAAATAGAATATTTAGTGAAAAAAGGAGTTTCTCTTGTAGGAACAAAGGATGAAATTGGAGGGCTTTCAGGTGCGATTAAATTTCGCTTTGAGTTTCATTAGTATTTTTTTGATTTTATTAAATGTTACCTACGCAGAAGAAATTATAAAAAAAGTAGAAATTGAAGGTTTAAAATCTATATCAAAAGAAGAGTTTCTTTATCTTTTTAACATAAATGAAAATGAACTCTTTAGCCCAAATAAAATAACTCAAGGAATTAAAAGAGTTTTTTTGAAAGATTTATTTGATGACATCATTGTTGAATATAAAGAGCAAATAATAAAAATTTTAGTTAAAGAAAAACCTGTGATCAACAAAATAGAAATAAAAGATAATGAACATTTTTCAGAAAGTTTTTTCAGAAAAATGCTTAGTTTCAAAAAAGGTGACAGATTAAAAGAACTTGAGATTAAAAAAACACGGGATAAAATAGAAAAAGAACTCAAAAAACATGGATTTATAAACTCCAGCATTCAAATAAATAAAAGTTTTATTGAAAACTACGTTAATATAGTAATTCATATACATGAAGGTGAACCTTTAAAAATAAAAAATATAAAATGGGAAGGACATTTTGAGGACTACATTACAAATTTTTTATCTTTGACAGCAGGCGAGCCATTTGATGAAGTTTTACTTGAAAATTTTATTAATAAAGTAAAAAAATATTTTACCAAACAGGGTTTAATTGACTCAGACATTACATATTCTTTTAAAAACGGAGAACTTATTTTAAAAATTAAACAAGGAAAAAAACTGAATGTAAAACTTGAAGGGGTTAATTCTTTAAGTGAAAAAGACTTAAAAAACATAATCACAGCTCATTTCCATGATAAAATAAATGAGAACATTATAAGAGATAGTATAAACAGTTTAATTACTTTTTATAAAACAAACGGTTTCCTTGAAATAAAAGTTATTCCTCTGATAGAAGAATTAGAAAATGAATGGGAAATAACATATTTTATAAATGAAGGTGAGAGAAAATTAATTGAAAAAATTGAAATAGACCCGGATTTTTTCAAAGAAGATTTGCAAAATATTATTGTAAGTAAGGAAGGCTCTCCATTTAATCCAGAAGAATTGGATAATGATAGACAGAGAGTTGAAGAGTATCTTAAAACAAAAGGATATTTTTATGCTAAAGTGTTTCCACCTCAATTAAAAGATGAAGCTAATAAAATAAGTATTTTATTTAGAATTCAAGAAGATAAGCAAATTAAAATAAAGATGATAGATTTTGAAGTAAAAGATAATTTATTAAAATCAGAGGTATTAGAAGTATTAAAACCATATAAAGATTATCCATTTAATGAGACGACATTTCTTGAAATAAAAAGAAAAATCAGAGAAATATATCTTAAAAATGGATATTCAGATGTTTATATTGAAGGTAAATATGAAATTAAAGATGCTGATGCATATATAAATTTTAAAGTTGATGTGGGTAATCAAAAATATTTCGGTAAATCAATAATTCTTGGTAATAAAAAAACAAAAACTAAATTTATTTATAAAAGATTCCTTCCGAAAGAAGGCAAGCCTTATGATCCATATAAATTAGAAGAAGAAAGACAACTTCTTTATAAAACAGGACTCTTTTCACGAATAGAACTTCAGCCTGAATCTAAGGATGACTCAATAGATTTAATTTATCACTTTGAAGAAATGCCAGCAGGAGCATTTGAGTTTGGTTTTGGATATGGAGAGTATGAAAAAACAAAAGGATTTATAGACTTATCTTATATAAATCTATTTGGCATGAATAAACAGATATTTTCAAGAATTGAACTAAGTACTATTGAAAATAGAGCTTACATAACTTATGTTGATCCATGGTTATGGAAAGACCTGACTTTTAAATCATCTCTGTTTTTTGAAAAAATGGATGTTAAAAATATTGATACCAAAAATATTATATATAAAATAAGGAAGTACAACGCTTCAGTTGGTTTTGAAAAAAAGTTTCTTGAGTCTTTTAAAGCTGAACTTCTTTATGAAGCAACATATTCAAAAACATGGGATGTTATACCAGAGGTTGTTATTTCAGATCAAGATATTGGAGAATTATTTATAAGTGGGATAAAAGCTTCATTAATTTATGATAACAGGGACAATCCTTTTGATCCAATGAAAGGATGGCTTGCAGGAGTTACATCTAAACTTAGCAATGAGTTCTTAGGTTCTGATATTAATTTTATAAAATCATCATTTTACATCAATAAATATACAGAAGTAACAAAAGGACTGGTTTTAGCAACATCTTTGAGAGGTGGTTTGACATGGCTTTATGGAGGGACAGACAATTTACCAATATCTGAAAGATATTTTCTTGGCGGAAGAGGTACTGTCAGAGGCTATGCACAAAATACACTCGGTCCAAAACAGAATAATCAACCAACTGGTGGAAATGCTTTTTTAATGGGAAATTTTGAGTTTAGGACATACTTAGGAAAAAACTTTTTTATAGTTAATTTTCTTGATTTTGGTAATGTGTGGAAGAGGGTAGGGGATATAGATGTTTCAAACCTTAAATATACCACAGGAGCTGGATTAAGATATAAAACTCCTGTTGGTCCTATACGAATAGATTATGGATATAAACTAAATAGACAGGCAGGTGAATCACATGGTGAAATTCATTTTAGTATTGGCCACGCTTTTTAATATATCTGTTGTTTCATTAGCTTTTTCTGAAATCATTGATAGAGTAGTTGCATATGTAGATTCTTATGCAATAACACTCAGAGATTTTGAAAGTGTAGCTTATAAAATGAAAGAAAAAATACCACAAATTAAAAATAAAGAAATATTAGAAACGATGATTAATAGACTTATTCTTCTTAGGAAAGCAAAGGAACTTTTTATTGAAGGAAAAGATGAGGAAATGATTGATAACTATATTGATTTAAAAATAAAATCAGGTATTATAATTCCAGAAAACAGAATAAGAGAGTATTATGAACAAAATAAACTAAACTTCAAAGATACACAATATATATATGTTAGAGATGAAATAGAAAAATATCTTTTTGAAAAAGAACTTAACCAGAAACTTAAAGAACATGTTGAGGAATTAAAACAGAATATAGAAATTAAAATAATCTTTATTCCTTAAATTCATAAATAAGAGCTACTTCATCACATTCTGGAAACTTTGGACATCTTATACAATCACCCCATATTTTTTGTGGAAGTTTTGATTTGTCCAATTCCCTAAATCCTGTTTTTTTAAAAAATTCAGGGATGTATGTAAGAACAAAAACTTTGTTAACTCCAAGTTTTTTAGCCTCCTTAAGACATTTTTTTACAAGAAGACTTCCAATTCCCTTTTTATGTGATTCTTTTTTAACAGCAAGAGATCTTATTTCAGCAAGGTCCTCCCATAATATATGTAAAGCACATACTCCTTTTATTTCATTGTTGTCTTCAGCAATTAAAAAATCTCTAATATTTTCATAAAGTTCATTCAAAGAACGAGGAAGCATCTCACCTTTTTTGGCAAATTCATTGATTAATTTGTGGATCAATTTAATATCAGATACTGTTGCTTTTCTAATCTTCAATAATAGAAAAACCTTTTAATATAAGATTTTTATTTGTTTCAAACATTGCTTTTCTTTTAGCAAGAGTTATTTCTTCAATGGTTTCAATAACTTTTTCAATATTTAGTATTTTAGATATTTTTACAAAAGCTCCAAGAAGAATCATATTTGCAAATTTAGGATTTGCAATTAAAGATGCTTCCTTAGAAGCTTCAATTGGATACACATTAATGTCATTACGACATTTAGAATCCTTTATTATTGATGAATCATAAATAAGACAACCATTTTGTTTCACTCTATTAATAAATTTATTATAGGAGGCTTCATTCAAAACTATCAGATAATCGGTATTTTTGACTATCGGTGAACCTATAAACTCATCAGAAATAACAACCATACAATTAGCTGTTCCTCCGCGAATTTCCGCGCCATAGGAAGGAAACCATGTTACCTCCTTATTTTCCTTCATAGCAGTATGGGCAATTACTTTACCTAAAAAAAGAATTCCTTGTCCACCAGAACCTGCTATTATTATACGTTGCTCCATTTATCCTTAAATACTCCTAATTTAAATTCATTCATCATATTATCTCTGAGCCATTTTAAAGCTTCTTCAGGTGACATTCCCCAATCAGTAGGGCAGGGTGAAAGCATCTCAACAAAGCTGAATCCCTTTTCTTCGATTTGATATTTAAAAGCTTTCTCAATATATTTTTTAGTCATGACGATATTTTTATAACTATCAAGAGCTCCCCTTGCAATAAAAGCTGTACCTTCAAGTACAGCAAGAAGTTCTGATACATGAATTGGATATCCAGCAACCTTAGGATCTCTACCAAGCGGAGTAGTTGTAGTCTTTTGTCCCTTAAGGGTTGTAGGAGCCATCTGTCCGCCTGTCATTCCATAGTTTGCATTATTTATAAAGAATATTGTTATATTCTCTCCACGATTGGCAGCATGAATTATTTCAGCAGTTCCAATTGCAGCAAGATCACCATCTCCTTGATAAGCAAATATTAATTTATCAGGGCACACTCTTTTCATTCCAGTTGCTGCCGCTGGAGGTCTTCCATGAGGAATTTCAAGTATGTCTATATCAAAATAGTCATAGGCAAATACAGCGCATCCAACGGGTGCTATTCCAATGGTTATTTCTTTTATTCCAAGTTTATCAATAACTTCTGCAATAAGCCTGTGAGCAATACTATGTCCACAACCAGGACAATATCTGAAAGGAACATTTTTTAATGATTCAGGTCTTGAAAAAATTTTTCTCATAATGAATCATTATAGCAGAAATCTTTATATTTTTTCATTATTCCTTCAAGAATTCCATTTTCACTTATAATCAGTCTTTCTATTTTCAAATATTCTGCAATTTTTTCTAAAATTAGCAATCCAGAGCATATTATGTCTGCTCTGTCAGCTGACATTCCTTTAATCTTTTTTCTATCTTCCAGTGAAATAGATAGTAATTTTTTAAGTATTTGTTTAATTTTATCCATATTAATTTCACTCATATGGGTTTTTTCAGGGCAATAATCAGACAACTCCATATTAATCATAGCAAGAGTTGAAGCTGTTCCGCCTGTTGCTATAAATTTGTCAATTTTGAACTGGGGTAAAAATTTTTCTATTTCTTTTTTTATAAATTCTTCAGCTTTATATATAGATTCAGGACAATAGGGATCTGTGCTTAAAAATTTTTCTTTAATTTTCAACGCTCCCAAAAACAAAGAGCCACTATCACAACTTTGTTCTTTCCAATACACCCATTCTGTGCTACCACCTCCTATATCCAATATAAAAGTAGAATCTTCTTTGTCAAATTTTTCATCCATAACTCCACATAGTGTATAATATGCCTCTTGTTTTCCTGAAATTATATGAATATCAATTCCTGTAATTTTTTTTATCGTTTCACAAAAATGTTTACTATTTTTTGCTTCTCTTAAAGCACTTGTTCCAATAGCAATAATACATGAAACATTATATTTTTCAGATATTTTTTTAAATTTTTTTAATGTATTAATTGAAACTTCTGATGATTCAGCTGAAATGAGACCATTTTTAACAATATTTTTGCCCAGCTGAGTTACTGCTCTATCAGAATAAAGCTTATTAGTTTTATTTTCTTTTAAATTCCCTATTAACAGTCTTAAACTATTACTTCCAATATCTATAACAGCTATATTTTCAATATGTTTCATAATAGCTGTTGACTATTTCAACAACTGCTTTATTGACAGGAACCTTTTTAATTTCTTTTGTTCTTCTTTTTTTGATTTCCACTTTATTTTCTTTCAGTCCCTTTTCACCTACAACAATCTGAATTGGTATACCTATCAAATCAGCGTCTTTAAATTTAACTCCTGGTCGTTCATCCCTATCATCAATTAAAACTTCCATATGTCTGTCTGCAAAACTATTATAGATTTCAGTAATTTTTTCATATAGTTCTTCTGATATATTAATAGTTTTTTCATCATCCATATTAAGAGGAATGATTTCAATGTCAAAAGGAGATATGCTTTTAGGCCATATTATTCCATCACTGTCATGGTTTTGTTCTATTGCAGCAGCAGCAACCCTCGCTGGTCCGATTCCGTAACTTCCCATAATAATTGGTTTCTCCTTCCCATCTTTATCTAAAAAATAAGCATGTAAAGGTTCTGTGTATTTTGTTCCTAATTTAAATATGTTTCCAACCTCGATTGCTTTTTCAATTTTTAAATAACTGCCACATTTAGGGCATCTGTCTTCTTCATTAACTTTTCTTACATCTGCCCATTGAGCATCAAAGTGAATCCCTGGAATAATTCCCTGCAAATGATAATCTTTTTTGTTTGCTCCTGAAACATAGGGAATTTCCTTTTGAATTGAAAAATCAGCGATTTTTTTAATTCTATGCCCTACAGGACCGACAAACCCAAGTTCTACACCAAGTATTTCTAATGCCTGTTGTGGTGTGGCAAAACTGAATTCCCCAATAATTCTTATAAGTTTTTTCTCATTCAGTTCTTGATCTCCTCTCAGCATAACCAACAGAGGGCCATTTTTTTCAGATATAACAAGAAGGGTTTTTATAAAATATTTTTCACTTAATCCTAAAAAATCTGATACTTCTTTTACTGACCTTTTATCTGGAGTGTAAACTTCTTTATATTCAAAATTTAAAACGGGTAGGGTAGGCAATTCGGATTTAGCTACTTCTATATTGGCAGAATATCCACAACTGTTACATAAAACAATTTCATCTTCGCCAGCTGGTGTTGGAGCCATAAACTCATGTGATTCCATGTCTCCCATTATTCCAGGGTCTGATTCAACTTGATAGTATTTTAACCCACATCTTGTAAAAATTCTATGATATGCCTCTGCATGAAGATTATAACTTTTATTTAAGCCTTCCCAATCAATATCAAAACTGTAACTGTCCTTCATGATAAACTCTCTTGTTCTTAAAACACCTCCGCGAGGCCTTGCTTCATCTCTTAATTTTATTTGAATCTGATACCATATTTGAGGCAGTTGTCTGTATGATTTTATTTCTTTTGAAGCTATCCATGTCATAATTTCTTCATGAGTCATTCCAAGACACATATCTCTACCAGTTCTATCTTTAAGTCTAAACATCTCATCTTTTATGGTATACCATCTGCCTGTTTGCTGCCATATTTCTGCTGGATGAAGAATAGGCATTGAAATTTCTTGAGCACCAATTCGTTCCATTTCTTCTTTCAATATCGTATTAATTTTATTTAAAACACGCCAGCCAAGTGGTAAAAAAATAAACAATCCTGCAGCAAGTTGCCTTACATATCCAGCTTTAAGCATTAAAATATGCGATATTGCATTGATTCCAGAAGGAATTTCTCTCATTGTAGGAATAAACAATTTAGAATATCTCATTAAATCCCTCCATACATCGAAATTATAAATAAGTATAGCACATTTTTAAATACAACAACAGCATAAACTAAAATTTGTTCACAAAATTGTAAAAATTTAACATAATATACATTATCAGACTTAATTTTAATGATAAAAATTGTTAAAAAGTTGTTAATATTCTTGTGTGAAAAATTTAAAAGATGATAAATTTTTTGGAAAAATCTTAAATTGAGTATTAGTTAGGCAAATTGATTTTTCAAATGTTATCTATTCTTAATTAAGGTTCCTAAAGCATATTCTCCATCAGTATTATTTATAACAACCTTAAAAATATTTCCAGCAACAACTTCTTTTTCATCAACAAAACATTTAATATAGTTATCAGAAGTCCCTGAGAAAAAACCATTTTTTTTATTTTCAATAATAACTTCAAGCTCAGAACCTATAAATTTTTTAATGTACTCTAATTTTTTTATTTTTCCTACCTCTATCAAATAGTTAGATCTTTGTTTTTTAATATTTTCTGGAATTTGTTCAGTCATTTCTGATGCTTTTGTAAATGGGCGTTTTGAATATGTAAAGACATGCAAATATGAAAATCCTGTTTTTTCAATTAGTTGCAATGTTTTTCTGAAATCATCTTCAGTTTCTGAAGGAAAACCTACCATAATATCTGTCCCAACTGAAATATCTGGATAAAGTTTAAAAATTTTTTCTATTGTTTGACTAAATTGAAGAGCATTATACCTTCTATTCATCAAATTTAAAATTCTGTCACTACCATGCTGAAGTGGAATATGAAGATGTTTGCAAATTCTGTTATCAGATATTATCTCAAGAAACTCCTGATCAATATGATTAACTTCAATAGAACTTAACCTTATTCTAAAGCCTGAAGTTTCTTTGAGTATTACTTTAAGAAGACAATTTAAATTTATTTTATTTTCGTAGTCTATTCCGTATAGTCCTATATTAATTCCGCTTAACACAACTTCTTTAATACCGATTGATTCATAATATTTTATTTCTTTCATAATTTGTTCCATATTGTAACTTCTCGGCTTTCCTCTCAAATATGGTACAATGCAATAACTACAATACTGATTACATCCATCTTGAATTTTAATAATGGCTCTATGCCTAGACATCTTTAAA